>Ga0247810_10000123_pt1 | contig 126568 bp, 131 predicted proteins | sample UWRJL119311C1_FD_179918 | JGI IMG/M metagenome (GOLD analysis project Ga0247810, IMG submission 179918) | Plant litter microbial communities from Arlington Agricultural Research Station in Wisconsin, United States - UWRJ-L119-311C-1 | ecosystem: Environmental > Terrestrial > Plant litter >... | reverse complement strand
GATCGGACCTAAGCAATTTCACTGTTGTATCCAATAATGCAGGAATGCCAGGTGTTGGACTTGGTAAGACTGAATGGGAGCTGATTGATCAAGGAGAAATTTTGACAAATAAAATTCAGGTCAATTATTAGAAACCAAGCAGATCAGTAAGATGGTTGCGTCATTTATAGGAGAGAACAAAGCTTTTGAGCGGATGTACTTGTCTGGAGAGCTTGAGCTTGAACTTTGCCCTCAGGGAACCATCGCAGAGAAGTGTGCAGCTGGGGCTGCTGGTGTGCCAGCATTTTATACTCCAGCTGCGTACGGGACGATAGGTACCGATGAACATATCTAGAGACGGCGATTTACTGACCTGTGAAGTACAAACCGGCCAACTGCCCATGAAATATCACCCAGACGGAACAGTTGCAGTAATGTCTGATGTTAAAGAGACTCGAGACTTTAAGGGAAAGCCTTTCGTAATGGAAGAGTCAATAGCTGGAGACTATGCATTTGTAAAGGTTGATAAAGCCGACCGACTGGGAAATTGTCGATTTCGGAAAGCGCAGAATAACTTCAACGAGGTGATGGGAAAGAACGCCCAAATTACGATTGTAGAGGCCGATCATATCGTTGAGGTAGGAGAAATAGCACCTGAAGATATACATTTGCAAGGAATCTATGTCAAAAAAGTTATTCAATCAACAGAAGAGAAGAAGATTGAGAAGTTAACCTTTGCTAAAGATCCCGAGAAGTTACTTGAAGCAGGTGAGTAGGGTGGAAACTGAAACTGTTCGGCATATCCTTTGACAATGCTAACACTTGCAGTCGCGGGGGGAGATGACAAACGAGAACGAATCATAAGACGCGCAGCAAAAGAATTTCGGGACGGAATGTATGTTAATTTAGGAATAGGTATGCCATTGGCAGCACCGGCATTTTTGCCTGAGGGAATCGAGGTGATTTTGCAATCGGAGAACGGGATCCTGGGCATGGGCAGATATCCTAGACCAGGAGAGGAAGATCCAGATTTGATAAATCCAGGAAAAGAGACCGTAACATTAAATGTCGGTGCTTCATTGTTTGGAAGCCACGAAAGTTTTGGGATGATACGAGCGGGTCGTATCGATCTCACAATGCTGGGGGCCCTTCAAGTGGGCATGTATGGAGGTATGAAGAATCTCAGGGGACGAGTGCAAAGGCTAACAAGAAAATAGATCTGGCAAACTTCATGCTTCCCGGTAAAGTCAAGGGCATTGGAGGAGCGATGGATTTGGTAGCAAACCCATCCCAGACCAAAGTGGTAATTACAATGGTATGTTCAAACCAGCCGAAGTAGAGATTTAGGTGCTGACAGTTTCAGGAACATACCGACAAGAAGGGAAATCCTAAGATTTTAGAAGGTGAGTTATGCTTTCACGTTCCATTCCCAGATGTTTATGTACTTTTAAGTTGAAGTGATTCGAGGCTGATATTATCATCCAGAATGTTCCTTTCCACTCACAGGCCAGCGTTGCGTCTCCAGAATCATCACAGAGCTAGCGGTATTTGATGTAGATGTTGCCGAAGGGCTAACTTTGGTTGAACATGCGAAGGGAGTAGAAATAGAAGAGATCAAGGCTAAAACTGGGGCTCCATTCAAAATCACCGATGATTTGAGAGAAATGATATGATTCTATTGATGCACGCGAGTCTATGATACGTCCTCATCATAAGTATTTATTTTGGTAACTCAGAGACTCTTTTAAATATTGATTTTGATCTCAGTACATTATCTACACCCTTTTCTTCTACAAGAACATGCCTCCAGGTACATGACACTGCAAGCACAGTGTGATTAAGTACAGCTACAACATATATATTCAGGATACAAATGGTGAAAAGGAAACATCATAGTCAAGGATATGCATTTAGTATTCCTGGTCTCTAGATTTATAAAAATAACGATTGCAATATCTCAATATCAATACAAGTTTCGTACGATATCCGTCACTGAATAATGTTAGTATGTGTTGACAATTGGTCATAGATGATTGGGTATGTACCAATCTTGAACTCTGGATGTTCTCGTCCTCCAGCCAATGCGTGCTCAGCAATAGATTCCTCTTCTCCCTCAGGTACGTTATACTATAGTTAACACAGTCAGATCAAATTTCCAAGACCTTATACATGTAGATGCTCATGAGTTTAGTGGAATTACCTGAGTTAGAGTGGATTTATGACCGAGTCCTTCCACAAGCTTCGCAATGGCGGCGCTGACTTTCTTCGAATCCTCGGCCGGGTTACCTGTGCTAGTCTCTCCTATGTACGGCAAAATTCTCGCAATCTGCTTGATTTCTTCTGGCTGGGTATCTGCTTTGAAAGCCACAACTGCAGATAACGTCAAGCAGGAGGTAATCCCATGAGGTATGCTATAGGTCGCGCCCAAGGAATGCCCGATACTGTGACTCAAACCTACACCACCTGTATACAAGAATGGAAACAGAGAGGAGTAACAGGCCAAGAGAAGTCTCTGGCGAGCATCCACATCGTCGGGGTTTTTGTGTGAGATCGGAAGATAAGTAAACAGATCTCGAATTGCTTCTAGTGCCAGCCTTTTGGTGGGAACTTCGGAGGCAAGTGGGTGATAAAGTAGCTCTACTGCATGGTCAAGCGCTCGTATCTGAACATAATATATAAGCGTTCGCTAAGATAGATTCAGTGCACTGGCGCTTGCTTACTCCTGTACTTGTCCACAGCTTCAAGGGTGTATGCAGTGTAATTTCAGAATCGTAAATCACAGCTAAAGACGTCAGCTTAAGCTAAAGTGTGGAATTGGGGTGAAATTGGTTGGGGCAATATACCTTTTGGAACGAGCTCTGGATCGCTAACTGCAATCTTCTTCTGCTCTTCAGTAGTGAAGCCTGCATTTTGAGTAGTTTCTGCAACACTGAGAGTCGTTGGAACTGCAATACTCGGGATCCAGTTTCCAGTTTGCTCGTGAATTTGATAGGCGATTGCTTTTGCACTATCAATTGGAGACCCCCCTCCAACTGATATGAGAACATCTGCACCACGGTCTTTCACGAGGTTGGTGGCCTTTCGGATGGCATCGATCGGGCTATACAGAGGTCGAATCAGTCTCTTCACTTTTTGTATTCTTGAAGATGCTTGTATAATTTATGACTTACGCATGCTGTTGAATACTGTTAAATGTTCCTACGTGAAGGTCGCCTAATAATTTCTCAATTTCCTTAATGACTGGTGTTTTTGTACTCAGTGATTGCCCGGTTATTATAATGGCCTTGGAACCTCCAAGTTTAGAGATGACCTCTGGTAAGCGGTTTATAGTTCCTAAGCAAATTATCAATACAGATCCTTCTTAGAATTCAATCTTTTAGATACTGTACCTTTGCCATATATCATGAATTTGATAGGTGACGCAACATATGTCCCAGCTAGTGAGCTATCAACCGTAGGATTGGGAGTAGAAAGAGACATCTTTGGTAATTGAGAAGAGAGCAAAGATCAGATGAATGTTATGATCCGAGATTCCCTTCCAGTGGTGTGTCTGTTCAATTCTCCTATGATTAGTTGCGTGTCTCGACACCTGAATCACTAATCAAATCATATCTGTTCGGGAGATGCGGAAGTCAACCAAGGCGGGGTAGATCCCCACACCCGCACCCACACCCACCACCACCATCACCATCACCACCCCTGAAGCCCCACGTCCCACGTCTCGCTTAATGAGGGGCAGTCTCTGTACGTACAATACAATGTGACCGTGGTGGTTGGCCTTTGGTCACTGGGCAGATAAGGTGAACAATACTCAAACGATTACTGTTACTGTGATTTGACTTTACTGCCATGGCAAGCTTTAGTAATACAGTGCGGAATGTTATGCAGAAGACGGTGAACGATGTGGTTGTGCTTTCAGCTGTCCGAAGCCCTATAACCAGAGCTTTCAAAGGTGGATTTCGAAGTGCGTATCCTGAGGATATTATAGGTCCGGTACGTTGAATGCTGTAGTTGCTTCGTCTGCGACCTAAATTAGAAGTTGATATTCATTTTATAGGTTATGAGAGAAGCGGTGCGACGAGCAAATATCGAGCCTGGCCACGTGCAGGATGTGCTTATTGGAAATGTTCTCGCGGAGCTCGGATTTGCAAAGACAGGACGCATGGCATTGAATCATGCTGGATTTCCTTCCACGACGACTTTTCACACGGTAAATAGACAGTGCTCTAGCAGTCTTCAGGCTATCACGCACATCTCGCATTCAATTATGGTTGGGCAGATTGATGTCGGCATGGCTGGAGGGATAGAAAGCATGAGTAAAAACTATGGTTCTAGAGGGGTGCCACAGAATGTATCACCAAATCTGAGAGAAAGTGCCGTCAAAGATGCCAGGGACTGTCTAATGCCAATGGGTACCACCTCTGAGAATGTAGCTGATCGGTATGGAATCGGGCGTAAGGTTCAAGATGAGTATGGGCTGGAAAGTCATCGCCGTGCTAGCGAAGCACAGAGTACTGGGAGATTTGAGCAGGAGATCGTGCCTGTGACATACGAATTCGAGGCAGTTGAAGGCGAATTGGTTGAGGGAAATACAGGAAGTGGAAAGAAGTCTTCGGTTACAGTTGCGAAAGACGATGGGATCAGACATGGATTGACCTTAGAAAAGCTTTCAAGCTTAAAGGCAGTCTTCAAAGAAAATGGAGGGAGCACAGCAGGAAATTCGTATGCAACTCTCTCCCGTAAATTTTCATCTAGGAGCTAATTTGCGACGCAGATCACAGATATCCGATGGCGCTTCTTCAGTAATTTTAGCCCGTCGCGCATGGGCTGAAAAGCACGGGATAAAGCCCTTGGGTCGATTTATCGGAACTCAAGTCGCTGGATGTTCACCAGATGAGATGGGAATTGCTCCAGTCTTCGCCATTCCTGCGCTTCTCAAATATGCTGGTGTTTCGATGGAGGATATCGATATATTTGAGCTTAATGAAGCTTTTGCAAGTCAGACTATCTATTGCATCGAGAAGCTTCAGCTTGACTATACGAAGGTCAATCCAAATGGTGGTGCCATAGCTCTTGGGCACCCAACTGGAGCTACAGGGGCTAGACAGACAGCAACATTACTAGCTGAGTTAGAGAAACAGGACAAAGAGATGGGCATTGTAAGCATGTGCGCTAGGTATGTCTGTATGCTTCCCAGTGCAGATTCGACTAACATATCTTCCTCTTCTAAGCACAGGAATGGGGGTTGCTTCGTTGTTTGTCCGCGAGTAAAGATGACATTCTCAATGAAATTGTTGGCCATAATAAGTAATGAAACCAACTATAAATCCAGATAAAGCCTTACAGTGGCACCTTTGGTGACTGTTGAAGTGAAAACGTAAAGCTCCCCAAGGAGATCTTGTGACACCAAGCTTAATATTGAGACTGCCAAGAATCTGCCCCTGAGCTATATCTCGCTTAAAGTTCCGACTTCCAAAGGCAAAGAATGTGGGGCCCTCACAAAGCCCCACAATCCATACTTAACTTATCGAGGTCGACATCTCCTCCCTGATGGTGAATACCATGAAACTAAGCAGGGGCCTGAGCGGTAGTCAGAATTCAAATCCGGAGGACCTATGAACTCAGACTTTTGACCAAACCTACCTAGTTTTTGTCGAGATCACTTACCCTGTTACAAGTTTAGAGTACCGATATCAACTGTCCCCTTAGACGCAGATTATACCAACCAACTTCCCTTCAGATCTACGGTCTAAAGCACCATAGAGAGGCCTTATCCAGAATCATCTAAAATTCCTAAAAAAGAAACCTCCCATGATGCTGACTAGGCTTCTTCCCAGAGCTTTCGGACTCGCTACTAGGTCCCCGAAACAGTATCTCTACCTATCGAACCAGACTCGCAAAATAGGGTCAGTCAGTGCTATCGATTCCAGCATTTTCCGTTCCCTATTTGGGACGGATGAAATTCGAAAAGTAAATATCATCCTTCTATATACTCCTGGAACATAATGTAAATATCACCACATCTGACGTAAATAGGTCTTTGATGATGAAGCATACATCAAACGATGCATTGATGCAGAAACTGCTCTAGCCAGAGCCCAATCCACCTGCAAAGTAATTCCGGCTGATATTGGTAAAGAGATTACCGCAAAAGCCGTTTCTGAAGGTCTCGATATAGAACGACTTCGTCATGAAACGGATATCGTAGGATATCCAATTTTACCTCTGATCAAGCAACTTGCGGCAATGTGTGGTGATGAGGCGGGGCGATATGTGCATTGGGGGGCTACTACGCAAGATATCATGGATATTGCGAGTATGCTACAGATGAAACAAGGCCTTATCATTATTGAGCGACAACTAAAGGAAGTCATTGCGAGTTTAGAGAAGCTGTCTGAGAAGTATAAGAACACACCCATGGCCGGAAGAACCCACCTACAACATGCTTTGCCAGTGACGTTTGGCTATAAGTGCGCAGTCTGGCTATCGAGCATGCAGCGCCATTTGGATCGACTGCAACAATTAAAACCTAGATGTCTTCTCGTGCAGTATGGTGGTGCTGCTGGCACCCTGGCTTCTCTTGGAAATGGTGACGATGGCCTAAAGGTGCGGAAAGAACTTGGTGTTGAACTTGGTTTGGAAAATCCATCGATTACTTGGCACGTTGCTCGGGATGGTGTTGCTGAAATCACCAACTTCCTTGCCCTTGTGGGAGGTTCACTGGGGAAAGTGGCCCTCGATCTCATAATAATGTCCTCCAATGAGTTTGGCGAGGTATCTGAGCCTTTTGTACCTCATCGAGGTGCTTCTTCGACTATGCCTCAGAAGCGCAACCCCATATCCAGCGAGGTTATCTTGGCTGCGTCAAAGATTCTTAGATCAAATGCTGGTCTGGTTCTAGATGGTATGGTTGCTGATTTTGAACGAGCTTCAGGTCCTTGGCATCTTGAGTGGGTTGCTATCCCCGAGAGCTTTGTTATTGCGTCTGGTGCATTGCACCAGGCAGATTTTGCGCTCTCTGGATTGGTTGTGAATACGGATCAAATGGCTAAGAACTTATACTCTACACAGGGCTTAATTGTAGGAGAAGCGGTGATGATGGGTTTAGCACCACACCTGGGTCGGGGAAAGGCACATGATGTCGTTTATGAAGCCTGCAAAGAAGCTATTGAGAAGAAATGCTCACTTTATGAGTGTTTGATGGAAGTAGAGGAAGTAACTTCAGTACTCAGTAGTGAAGAGCTGAAAGCACTCAGTGATCCTGGAAACTATCTAGGCTCGAGTGCAAAAATGGTAGAAAACGTGTTAGCACATCAATATACCTAGATCTAAAATGAATATATGGATACAACACATCCTTAGCACGTTTCCCTCCCTTTCAACATGTCAGATTTGTCAAGTCTTCCAATCATGCAAGCAAGGACTACGCGGTGGGGCCAACTGGAGGCTGACCTCCACAAAGCCTCTGTGGAGAAGCTTGGGGAAAGCCCCACAATGTTTGACTAGAGATCATTGAATAGAAGATATCCATAGGCTCCCTCCCTCAAGGTAGCACTCAACCAGAAAAAGCAGAACTCCTTGACTGCCATACTATGACCATGCCATCTCTCAAAGAAAGAAAACCATTGTCCGATCCGCAAAAGATATTTCATTACACCGATCTTCAACGATCGAAACCAACCCGCGAGAATGACCCTTACGAATACATGGCCGGCTGGGGAAATAGATTCCAATCGGAATTAATTCCTGGAACACTTCCTGTAGGCCAGAACAATCCGCAGGAAGTTCGCTTTGGCTTGTATACCGAAGGGATCACTTATTCTGCATTTGCGGCACCACGACATGCAAATATGAGCACGTATATGTACCGGGCTCGACCTGCAGCTGTGCATGGTGAGAAATTATGTATTAGACTTCCTTTGAAACCGATCTAACATGTGTCAGATGGTTATGTGAAAGTTGATTCTCAATCACATATTGAGAATTGCTTTCTCAGCTGTAATCCTAAAGTAGAAACTCTACCAGAGCAAGCAGAGTGGAGTCCATTTCCTCTTCCTGGCGAGGGAGAAAGTATCGACTTCATAGATGGTCTTCACACCCTTGCAGGAAGTGGTGATCCCAATATCAAAGAAGGTGTTGCTCTTTATGTTTACATGATTAATAAGAGCATGGATGGTCGAGCTTTCTGCAACTCAGACGGAGACTTTCTATTTTGTCCACAACAAGGCATTCTAAACATCCAGACTGAATTCGGAATGTTGTTTGTACAGCCGGGAGAAATTTGTGTCATTCAGAGAGGTGTGCGGTTTCGTATAGGTTTGATCGAAGGTCAAGAGCCAGCTCGCGGGTACGTCACTGAGGTCTGGGGCTCCATGTGGGAGCTTCCAGATCTTGGTCCGTTAGGAGGCCATGGTCTTGCTAATCCGAGAGACTTCCTCTTCCCTGTTGCACATATAGACGATGAGCTACACGTACCCTTTCTGATCGTGAACAAACTCAATGGGAAGTATGCAGGTATCAAGCAAGACCATAGCCCATTCGACCTTGTGGCTTGGCACGGGAATGTTGTTCCATACAAGGTTTGTGAATATGAATATCCTCTAAATATCAAGGGATAAATCAATTAACCGTTTACACACAGTATGATCTTACCAAGTTCTCGTCTCAAAATTCGACATCAATTGATCACACAGATCCATCTGTGAACACAGTCTTGACCGCAAAATCACGGGATCCAAATACTCCTCTGGCTGACTTCCTATGGTTTGGTCCCAGATGGGACGTTGCTTCTAACACCTTCCGTTTACCATATTTCCACCGAAACTCGGCTTCTGAATTTCTCGCGTCGCTGTACGGAAACGGCCTTGGTCGGTCTGATGACTTCAGACCTGGAGGTGGAAGTTTCGAGGGTGGGCACACACCTCATGGAGGCTTTAGTGACGGATACGTGGAGGAGATGCGTATTCAGGAGAGTTCTCCACGAAAAATATTGGAAAGTATGCAGCACCAACACCAGCCTACAATCAACTCACAGTCAGCTAACATGACCACCCAAAAAGACCAGATGACTATCATGGTCGAATCCAGCAGAACATTTCTCTTCACTGAGTATGCTCGAAAAGACTGTGGAGTTCTTAGCGAGATTGGGACTGATCCTAAAGTCTGGGATAAATTACCAGTAAGCAAGTTCGCTACTATATCTTATGATGTGTTTCTAATCGTTTTCTAGGACAAATTTTCGGCACATCCTGCCGTGAAGGGGTTGTTGCAGCGGGTCAAAGAAGAGAAACTTGAAAACAGGAAGAGATTGGATGAATACCATAAGATTCCTATTGGATACCCTTCTACGGTCAATGGTCATATTTGATGGAGAGCAACTTTTAGCTCTAGTGCTATTTGTTCCGGTTCTGGTTCGAGTTGTAAAATAATTTACACCTAATCTATTGTTCTTCTTCGACCAAGGCGTCACTCATTATACGTAGTACACGTGTAAATCGATCGACTCTCCACTTGCCAACCTCGTCAAGCAAATGCACAAAATCAAGCAATATCCTACGTGCAGACTGATATCCATGACTGTGAAAGACACCTGATATGCTATAATTCCCACCGCTTCTAATAAATTTGACGGCTGTGTCATCGGTGTGATTGTGCATAATGGGGGCGATACCTTCACTCCCAATAGAGATCCAGTCTACATCGTCCATAAGTTCAAAAGTGGAGCCGTCTTCTTCCTCAAGTTGGGGAGGAGCCATAAAAACATACAGACTAAGAATCAAAGCAGCACAGAATAAACGGTACGATGAATGTAGAGGATCACCATCCGATACGCGCCTATTAGACACCAATTTGAAAGTTTGAGCGGCGTGGAGAATTGACCTTCTAGCAGCGGTTGTTTGTGTCCATATAGCAATATTTTCTAGTGCTTTTCGAGCCATGATAGGTCCCATACAACCAGCACCCATCTCAAAAATCCGGAGATCAGCAGTAAGCATGATACAGAGATTATGCCAATGTGCCATTGAATTGGGATTGACTGCACCTAGATCATCTTGGTATGAGTTGATTACATTCATGACAAGCACCCAGGTAAGTTTTGTTTGCGGATCAGTGGCGAAGATGTGCCAGGGAACGAAATTATATTCCGGGGATTGACTTCCCTTCTGGGGAAGTAGGCGGTAATAATCTTCTAAAATTCGCAGCCGTATCGTGCAAAGTATTCCGTCAATACCAATTGCATCGGCTGATTTAGTAATATTAGGGATTGTGGCATCATGTGCAGATAAATCCACACTAGGCATACAAATTCGATGTCCTTGATTCAAAAGATCTACCCACTTCGATGCTGACGGAGCTTGGAAGAGAGGAGCGTCGCATGGTAGCAGTAATTGAATGTTGTCAGTGCGTATAATTGGGCACGCGCTATGAGTAGTTGCAGTCCATGCATCGATGGAAAGAATACTCAGTATTAGACTTTAGAACCGAAATTGATCATCAGCAAGACTCGGTACTCAAGACTCCATACACCCAAGAGAAGAATTCTTACCGCTTTATAGATTCCACGCGACTCCAAGCTTTCCATCTGTCTGAAAGATCTGGAATAATTGCGAAAGTATCCTCATTGAGGCTTATGCCTTCATGAGCAGCAAAAAGTCTGTGCTCCTGGGCTAACTGAGTTTCCTGTATTAGTATAATTCCCTAATTTATCTGCAAAGTTTTACCGTAATCAATTGAATGTACATTCTATGGCATTTTGTATGGTCAACGTTGTCCTGTAATCTTTTAGTTTGCAGCGACTAAGCCTAGAGAAGTTGAGACTTACTTCAAGCACCTCAGCTAGTGATATCAGCAGCACGCCGCTTGCCATTATCGCTAGCATCTGTGTAGTAGAGGTTTCAGATAACAGGGCGTAAGAGCTTAATTGAGACTCCACTAACTCCAGGATGACCTATATGGGGTTTAACGTCGTCCTCTAAATCATAGCATTGAATTGTGTTTTCTGTGAATAAAACGCCTCTTACATTAAAAGACTTTTGAACAAAAGCAGTAGCACCACGGGTGTTTATCATGTTAAGACCAATAAGGCACATGCTGAATAGCAAACAAACATCTGCGGTTTTTGGGGTGAAAGTCGGGATGTGTACAAACGGAACAAGGTGATGGAAATGGCGAAAATATATATCGAGGCTCATATCCAGAACCTCTGCAGGAGGAAACTTGGTCTTATTTTGTTGCATCTCACTTCTTCTTCGGTTGTTATTTATATCCAACGTAGCATCCCGCTGGCCAATAGTTGAAACGGTCTGTTCTGGAGAGCAGACTCTACCAAATATCTCCTCCATGCGGGTTCTAGACTCTTCATCTAGGTGCCAGCCGGAAGAACGACCTCTTCTATGACTATCTCTATTTGTAAATACTTCGTGTACAGCATCTGTTGACATTGAACACATATCTTGCCATAAGGTATGCATAGCACGAGCGCGACCACCAGATTTATGAGGCCAACATTGTTCTACTTTAGTGAATCGCTCGTTTGGTACAGCAGAATCGACCGAGTCAGCGCTTCCCGACATGGTCCGCGTACGTATTGCCCGTTGCGTATGTGTTAGATGAGTATCAAAAGTGGAACCCAGAGAAGCATCGTCCATGACTTGACTTGTCTCAGCCTGCGGAGAATCAAATTGATCGAACCATACGTGAAGTTCATCAGACATAGTCAGTGGGCCATTAGGCGACCACTGTCTGTCAGGTAAGAACATTTGATTTGCATCAATATGTGATCTACTTGCAATTGAGTCACCATGTTCACTATAGGAGGAGAGGTTATGCAACGGCTGCGTAACATTAGTCCGACTGCACTCAGAGAAAATAGTGTTCTGGGTGTTTTCGTTCTGATTGGCATAGTTCAAGCTATCCCTGACCGTCCAAAGCGGACCCTGACCAGCAGGTTCCGTATCGTTTCCATGATGATCTGTGTATGCTACATAAGCGTCGTGAGGAGTAGTCCTTGCCGCTTGTGTTGACCCTGTCAGAGACCAGTGCTGTAGCTGATCCTCCTTTTGCTGTGTGCCGTTTGGACTAAACTCCGCCGAGTTCGGAGCATGGTGACCTGGTATATCATTAAGAGTTGTTTCCGGCTGAGTGTGAGCCTTTTGATGGCGATTCAGGACATCACTGGGAGTTTATTAGTACTCCTAAACTTCGATTCCGGCCGGGTAAAGGTTACAAACCTCCTAGAAAAGCGCTTCGGGCATTGGGGGCATTGATAGGGCTTCTCGCCAGTATCTAATAGAATTTAGAATAAGCATATCAAAACAATTTGGCCTGTAACCCACGCGATCTTTGATGCCTTTTCAGGTGTTCTTCCTTAGTGAAGCGCCGGTCGCAGAATCTGCATTTCTTTAAGAGCATGACTTCTGGCTGCCATCACGCATCACTCCAGATGGCTTTCGTTAGAAGGTTGAGGAGAACGAGGTGAGGTTGGGTCTTGGCATAATCTTGGAAAGTCTGGGGAAGAGGGGCCAGAGGTGTGTCAATAAAGCCACCCTTATGGTGGCTCCTTACGAGTGGATGTCTCAATTTTCGAAATCGACCCCACCTTCAAAATTGTCAAATATCCTAATATCAAATACTATTCTAATCTAATATCTCAACTAACTGTCTATGCTATATTACTATTAATAGAGATTATAAAATATATCAAATAATCTAGTTTCCTTTTTTAAATTAGCTTTAATATTGTAATTTAGATCTAGAGTTAATAGAAATATTATAATATAGCTCAATTATACTTAATAAACAATAATTACTATTTTAATTTATTATTTTAATATAATATTTATATTATTCAATAATAATAAATATTTAATAGTAAATAGCCTAGTATTATTTGATATTAATTATTTTTTTATTTAGTCTTATTATATATTATAGTTTTAGAGAGAGAAAAATATAATTTAACAATAATAATTAATAGTAATAGTAAATTATTTAAAATATATTCAAAATTATCTTTATTTAACTAGTCTATATAATTTTAATTTTAAAAAATTCTTTGTAATCTTTATTTTTATTATTATTATTTGAGTTTTTATTAATACTTTTGCTATTTTGTATAATTTTAAATTCTTTTGCCAAATTTGCTAATATTGAATATTATATAGTCTTTTTTAAATTTGGGATTTCAAATTCTGAAAGCTTTATAATAATTATCTTTAAATAATTCTTTGATAGTTTCAATTTTTTTATCATTTTTCTATTTTTTTTTTATTTGAGAAGCTCAGTTTGCAAAATTTGATATATTTGAATATAAGGCTAGTTTAGCCTCGGCGAAATCTGAGAAATATCAAAAGTAATTTCAGAATTCTGTATAATTTCTTTATAGATTTCTTTTATTTTAGAAGCTAAATATACTTGATTATTATACTATTCTAAATTTGCTGAAAATTTTTTAAAAAGCTGAAAATCAGCTGAAGATATATAATTATAAATTTTAATTGGCAGATATTTATATATATAGTTTGGCTTTTTAAAAGAAAGGTAAAATTTGTATAATATTTGCTTTCGGATTGTATATAAATTATATATCTGGATATATTAGCCTAGTTATATTTGAAAATGATTTATATATAGAAATCTTAATAAGATTAAATCAAACTTTAAACTGTCAAATATATTGATATAATTTAATAAAGTAAAATACTGAATTTATTGATTTGTTTGTTGATCAATAAAACAATGCCAAAATCTCTCAATTTTTTGATTTTTAATTGAGATATTATATATTCAGATTTTTTATATTAGAATCTTCGGCTTTTTTGTTTTTCAAAAGGCAAAATAAGCTGTAGCTGCCAGTTCAGTTTCTTTGTCTTTATCAGCTTGTATTGCTTTTGAGATTTCAAATTTCTGTATTGTCTGTAAATAAAACTGGAAAATAGATATTTATATTTAATTAAAAAGACTAATAAAAAATTCTAGAATTTTATAATTATAGATATTAATAATTCTATATATTTGAAAGCTGTATACTGATAATTTGTTATATCTATTAATAGACTATATTCAATTTGGGCTTTTAATTATATAATATTTTCGATATATAGATATTTCGAAATTATATAATGTAACAGTAATAAAATCGATCGATCTTACAATTGTATTTATAGTATAGTAATTAAGATAAAGTTAATAATAAATTCAAAAATGCTTTTATATCGATCTATAATTCTATTATATAATAAGAGATAATTTAAATTTAGAGCAGATAATATTTATTATTTATTAAAATATTTGATTTTTATTATTGTTTTTTTGACAATATATAAAATTGAAATTGCTATAAATATAAATAAGTTGTCAGTCTTTAAAGTTAGAATATTTTTTAAATTTATATAATATATATAAGATCTTGCTATATTTAAGATTGTTATTATATAGCTTTATTATAAGTTCAGTAAAGCGGTTATCAGCAAGATATATATCTCTTTTAATAAAAGTATCTTTTCAAAGTTGAAATTTGCAGTAATATATTATTTTGCTATATAGTATATTATCAAATATTATTTTATTAGATAAATAGCAAATTTATATAGCTTTTAATCTTTCTAGTTTCAGAATTTGTATTATTTTGTCAAATAGCAATTTATAATTGAAATAAAGATTATAGATGCAGAATTTATATTGATTTCAAACTTTTTGCAAAATATATTTCAGCTTCGGTATTTTAAAGTAATGAAAATTCAAATATATAGATAGATATAAAAAATAACAATATTAGAAAAAAAAGATTAAATAGCAGTTAAATTATAAATAGAATAATTTAAAAAATAGAGAAATTATATAGCAGAAGAAAATCTAAATTATTTAGTATTATTATTGAATATTATTGTTAAAATCACTCATTTTCAAAAAAGATCAAATTGAAATATCAGTTTTTAATTATTTCTAATTAATAGAAATTCTCTTTATTAATATTATATTATAAAACTATCTAACTAATATTATATTCTTGCTTTGAATAGTGATTTTCTTAGTGTAAATTGTATATATATTGAATGCTAATTTTATTAATATTATTATTTTAATCTGAAAAATATATAATTTACTTTTTAAATAATTAATAAAAAAATATTCAGTTGCTTTTTAAACTGTAAATAAGATAGAAGATTGAAAATGTATTTTGATCTTGCTTTGCAATTGGCAAATTTTACAAGTGAGATATTGAAAAGAGAGTTTTAGAATTATAAAACTCTCTGCTTTTTGATAATAGCAGATTTTTCGAAAAGTATATTTTTTTAAAGAGTTAGTTAATAAATATCTGAATAAAAAGATAAATAATTTATATAAAATATTAAGATTTTGAATATAAGAAAATTTGAAAACAATATATATCTGATCTGGATTGGCGGCTTTTTAGACAGTTTTATTAATTTGCTAATCTTTCTAAGCTTGATTTGAAAAGTAAAAAGGAATATTTTTAATAATTAAAATATCTTTTTGACTATATTTGATATTTCTGGCTTGTCGAACTCGGCCAGTTCTTTAATTTGATATATATTTAGTTTGTATTATATTAAATAATTTCTGAAAAATCTAAGCTTAAAAGTATTACTATTTAGTATTATTATATAATATATAGCAAATAAGAAATATACTAGAGAAAAAGCAAGAGGTTTTGATTAAAAAAGAAAAAGAAGAAAAGGTTGAAAAATAAGAGAAAATTGAATGTATATAAGAGTAATTTTATATAAGCAGATATAATATATTAATTGGTACTATTGTAAATAATTATTAATCTTTATAATTGTATGATTAATAATAGTAAATAGCTTTAGTATTGTAAATTACAATATTAAGAAATATATTTCTGGATTATAATATTAAGATTAGTATTAATAAAACTAAACTGAAATATTTTGTTGCTATTATTAGCTAGACTTTTTATATAATAATATTAAGCAGTTATAAAGAAATCAGCTTTAGCTGCTTTTTTTTATTAATTTTAAATTCTCAATTTTAAATTTTCAATTTCAAACTTTTTTTAATGTCAATCTTTTGCTTTATAGTAATATCTGATAATAATATAAATCAATTTTAAATCAATTCAAATTAATTATAATAATATTCTTATATAATAAATACTGTAAGAATATTATAGAGAAAATAAGAAAATCGGTTAAAAAAGCTTATATAGCAGATTGTCAAATAAATATTAACTCTGTTAAATTTGGCATTTTACTAATTTAAATTAGGCTAAAAATTATATTTGTAAAATTCAAAAAAATAAGCCTGATTTCGAATTACTTTTTGAAAAAGTTTAAACTTTTGCTTTTCTAAAAGCTAAAAATAATATTATGGAAAAATATCTTTAAGCTAATTATAATATTGATTTTAAAAGAATTGCTATTATTGATTATAAAGCTGATTAATTTACAATTATTGATAAGAAAAAAATAGAGAATATAAAGACAAAATTGAAAAATACTGTTGTTTATATTTATATAATTTTAATCTTATTTAATTTTGAAATTTTAAAACTAACTTTTATCTAGAAATATAAATAAATTGATTCTGGATTAGAAAAAGCCGATAATAAATTTTGTATTTTGAAGATTTTTTATAAAAATATAATTCTTTTTATTAAAAAACTAGAATGCCAAATTATTATTGATAGTAAATTTTTTATCTTTGAAGTTTCAATAGTAGAATTGGACAAATTTACTCGAAATGTAAGCAATTTAGCAAATATTGAGATATATATTAAAAAATGGAATTTAGAGAATATTGATTTGAATAAAAGATTGAATAACAAAATTAAAGATACTGATAATAATATAAAGATTGTTGTAAGCAGTAATAAGAAAGATAAGAATAAAAAGTATAATAATATAGATAATTTCATTGTAAATAATAATTTAGAGAAAAATAATAAGAATAATAAAAATAATAAGAATAATATTGAAAAAAAAGAAGAAAAAGATAATAATAATAATAATAATAATAAAGAATAGTTTTTTGCTAATTTAGAAGTTTCAATAATGCAAATTAAGAGAATATAAAGTCAAAAGTATTATTATTAATTATTACTGTTAAATTACTGTTTATTTAATTCAAAGTTATAAAATAAATAATTATCAGAAATAAAAGAGATTATTTATATTTTGCTGGCTTTTTTAAAAAATGACCAAAATCAGATTTGCAAGTTAAAAGATTTAAAATAAGTTTTTTTTTGTCTGAAATATTATTATTCTGCTTAGATTTCTCCAAATTCTATTCGAATTTATCTAGTTCTATATTTTTGCTGTTAGAATCTTTTCTAATTTCAATATTCTTATTAATTGAAGTTTTTTTCTTTTCTATTTCTCTTTTTATCTTCTGTTTGACAAACTGCTTTTCTTTTTTAATATCAACTGTCTGTTTTACTGATTTTTCTTTATTTATATTTTTCTGATTTGCTTTTTTATTTTCAACTTTGCTTTTTGGCCTTTTTGCTGCAGGAATATTATTTACAGATATATTGTATTTTTGACTTTTTTTAATTATAATATTCTTCAAAATATACTGAACTGAAATATAGAAATATAGACTATTCTTTGTATTTAAAGTTGCAAAAAGTTTTCTAATTATATTAAAGTTATTAAAGATATTAATCTAAGTTATAATATTTTTTTCGGGCGATCCAATTTATAAAAGTCTTGATTTATCAACTAAAAGCTTTTTATTAGCTATAGCTATATAAGCTTGGATAGTTGAAATAGCTTTTATTATTTGATAAATAAAATAATCAATATTCTTTGGAAAATCAATTTTAATAGCTGGTTTAAGATAGATTTTTGCAGATATTCTAATATAAATAGCTTTTACTGATAGAGATTCTGTAAATTATAAAGTTATAATTATCTTAAAAGATATATTATCTGGCCAAATTTCAAATTGACTCTTTTGGAATTTTTTGACTTTTTTATTGGCATTTTTAATATCAGCTTTTTTTTGTAAGCTTTTTATTTTCTTGATAGAAAATAAATTGCTAATATTGATTGTTGGCTTTTTAAATTTCTTAATTAAAATAATTTGTAAATTATTATTATTAAAATTGCTTGAATTATTATTATTATTATTATAGCGATTTTTATATTTAATATAAAGAATAGATAATAATTGTAAATATTTATCTGAATAATATTTTGTTTAGATTTTCTTAAAAGATTTTTTGCAAATTTTGCACTTTTTAGAGTTTGAAAAAGAATCTATAATTTAAAAATAAATTCTGACTAGTAAAAGAAAGCTAGTAGATTAATAAAGAAAAACTGTGTATTTAAAAAGAAAAGAGAAAAAAAAAGCAGTATAGTATTATTGTTAGCTGTTACTTTTAAGCTGTATTATGAGATATTTACAGTTTGTATAGTGCAAATATATCAATTAGGGCTAATTTAAAAAAAGAAAACTAGATTATTTAATATATTTTATAATTTTTATTAATAGTAATATAGTATAGACAGTTAGTTGAGATAGTGAATTAGAATAGTATTTGATATTAGAATATTTGACAATTTCGAAGATGGGGTCAATTTCGAAAATTGAGATATCCACTTGTAAGGAGCCACCATACACCCTTGCCACTTATATATGTGCCATTGTTCATCATCAAATCTCGACTAGATGTTGCTACTATCATCCTCCTACGTGCAATTATCGCCTTGTCTTGATATCTGCTCCAGATCTATAATGAAGATACATAGGTCTTCAACTGAATCTAGGGATGTTTTATAGAAGTCAGATCACTCGAAGTAGTGCACGAATTACTCTATTACCTCCCTAACTTGATTTTTGCTATATTGCTCATACCCAGTGCCTTAACAAATGAGACCTGTTGGAGATCACAATCTAACCGTTTCTGACACTCGATCTCTCCATTTGTCTGCAGTTGCTACAAGTCAAGCCTCAACCTATGTTTGGCTGATGTTTAGATCTTACTCCGCTCTGCTTGAAAAGAATCGTCAGACCGTTGTCGCCGCATAAAAACATTCGCCAAGACGAAGCCAGAACCTTCCTCTCCTTGCATCGTGTTCGCAGTAAGTTTTATTTGCTAGCTTGATTCACTCCGATTGCCCTCAGTCGTTATATTGGATGTCTCTTCAGAAGCTGAACCTACAGAAATAATCTGCCATGAGGACGAAGAGAGGTTTCGCCGAGCTCGAGTCTTTGAAGCAGCCTTGGTCTCAGGCTCGAGAGGAGACTTTTTATCTGCAATGTCTGTCTCTAGAGTAGGGGCCTTCATAATTCTCTTTGTGGGTGTATCAGGGTTGAATGCATCGACTTGAAAAGAACTCAGGTGCAAGTGCGTTTTACCTCGACCATCGCGCGCCGAGATCTCGCAGGTAGAGAGTGTGATGTCTGCAATATCTGTTTCGGTGAGAATATTCCGTAACTCTTGCGCTTTGTGAGGATCCAATTTTGGGGATTGACTATGGTTGATAGCAGAGATCTCTCCTGACTGACCAAAGCTGACCGTGTCACAAGAGTTCGTCGATGCTCTTTGCGGCGGTTCGATGGATCTACTCAAGAGACTTGCGGGAGTAGGTCCAAGAGCATCATATCTTTTGATCAAATTTTTGGCAGACATTTCTTTTGTGTCAAGGTTTGAAGTATGTGAACTATAGTAACTGTTCACTTTAGAAGGTGGTGGTGTTCAGGTCAAACGAGTTGTTGGAGCGTAATATGACGAGGTACTATACTGCTCGTAAGTCGGAAAAGCGCCACTGCCATTATATTCAAAACTTTGCCTAAGGCTACGCCGAACTAAAACAGATAGATAAATATCGAGACTGCGGAGTTAATTGGACGAATTTATAATTACACTAAAATACATTCAGATCCTTCCTAAGTTAAGCGAGAAATGAAAACCTTTAGGCCCAGCAGCATATAATTCTTTTGACTCTAGAGGCTATCCATGCTTTAGCGAGTGAGTAACCTATGGTACTCAATTCCAGCGTTCCGGAATATCACCTATCCCAAATGGGCTGGGACGGTTCGCGCACAGTGTACAATCGTGGCCAAAAAGATTCTCCAAGTCTCCCGGCACGAACTCCCGCTCGCAAACGAAGCAGTGCCACATCTCATTTGCCTGTGTATCTTCACTCGATGTCAAGGATTCATCAAGGAAGCCTCCCGTGTTGTTGATGTTATGGGTCGACACAGGGGCCAGTGTTTGTTGCCTAAGACTTAGACTCTGTGAGAATGCGCCACCGGGATTTATTCGCTCTGCTTGGTGACCTGAAATCGGGTTTCCCAAATCGTAGGCAGATGGCTCGTATACTCTGGACGAATAACAGACATGTTTCTCAAATGACCTTTGGGTTGGAAAATCCTGACCACATCCCATGCAAGGAACCTTGCCATTTGAACGTCTGGATTGGCGACCTTTCTCTGTAGATGTATTTTGCTCTAGCAGAATTTCATTCGAAAGACCTCCCTGCTGACAGATGTCGGGCAGCATAGGATGTGGCTGTAGTAGAAGGTCTAGAGGGGTCGAGGCAGAGCTAAAGACACTCATTCGCTGTGGAGGATTGAGCTGTTGTGGACGATACTCCGGTGGCAGGACTGTACTTACGAACTTTGGAGGCTGTACAGCTGGACCAACTGGTCGGGAAGACTGAATCTGTCGTATTCTCTCTCTCTCCACTTGCAATCTCTGCTCACGTTGTGCCAACAACTCTTCAACACCCAAACCTTTTTGCAACATTTCCCGTTGCCGATTATTCTCCACGAAGAGGCTTTGTCGCTGCCATATATTGTTTTGGAACTGCTCCGTCAGCTCCTCGACGCTGATGGAGTTTTCGACTCTGGTTTTAATTTGGCCCTTTTCGATCTTTTTGGCGCGCTCCAGTTTCAGAGCTTCGAGATTCTCTTCAGCGATTCTTCTTCGTTCTAGCTTCTCCTTGTCCGCTTGGTTTTCCTGGAGCAGCATTTGGACAATCTCGCTCTCTGGATCCCACCTACTGGATCTACCACTTACGTGATCGTCAGCCATTGGCATCACTGGATATCCAGCGGGAAGTTGAAATTCATCGTTCGGCCCCATGGTTATTGTTTATTGTTTGGGATATATCGACTTGCGATGTAGCAGTGGGGGTAAGATTTGAATTGTAGTAGTGTAAGGGAAAGTTCAGTGGTTGTAATGAGGAGGAAGCATCTATAAGACAGGCCTTCTACTGTTCTAAATTCAATGTTCCCCTTTTTAATTCAGGAATAGGTGCATATCTTCCAGAATCACCTATGTTCAGGGTGAAGAATATGAGTCTGGATAAAAAGGATTGTTCAGTACCTTCGCACGAACAATGGTTTATGCAATAAAATTAAGACCAAGAAGCTCTAAGAAAACATATGCCACTACCTGAGCAGCATCTACTCTATAGTTTTATTCATCTAAGGTCTATGCGGCATGTCTCTCAGCTCTAAATCTACGAGTTTCCTCCATTTTTGAAATCTTCAACTCCTTCGGCTGCTGCCTGTTGGACCGTCACCTTGCCCTCTACAATGTCTTTGACTTTGGACAGAATGATAGACCAGTCCTCGAATAGTGTAAATGGTACATTTTCTCTCACACAGTAGTTGACAAGATCTAACATCCATTAGTATGATTAAATCGTAACAGAAAGAAAAAACTTACCGTGTCCCTTCTTAGCGAACAAAAGATCGGTTTCCTTGGCAGCCGAAAGATCAGATACACCATCTCCAGCATAGAACATAACCGGACGCTCATTCTCTGGAAGGGCGTGGTATGGTGCAATTTCCAAAGACTTGTCATGTCCAAAGTGGCTAATAAGTATTAGCTCAGCCAGCACAAACAAAAATATTACACCTACCTCTCATCATGGTAAATAATCTGCCACCCTCCCTCCTCATTGATGCTCTTTCCTTCCCTCGGCGCAACATGATTACTAACAATCTGAATATGTTCTGCTCCCTCACCCACAAGATGTGCTAAAAGCGCCTTGATGACCGGCTCCATGCCTCCGCTCAACACCACGATTGGCACATTGTTTGCTCTCGACCACTCATAAAATTCCTTGAAGTATGGATCGAGCACAATGTTGTCTACCAAAGTCTTTATACATTGATCAAAAGGAAGAGAAATGGAGTCCATCATCTTCTGGAAGGAATCCCGGAAAGATGAGCGACTGTGTAAGACATCTTGATTGCCTTGTACCCGCTTGACTTTCCCGAAGCCCAAATTATCGGTCATGAAGTCATTGGAATCGCGAGTTGTGATTGTGCCGTCGAAATCGGTGAAGAAGACGAATTTGGGGTTCGACTTCATTGCTGCTAGAGGAGGAGCCATGATGAAAGAAGTATCTGACGGGGCTTAAGGTTATCGGTACTAGGAATGGGTGAGTCTATGATGCTATTAGCTATCTGTTTCCTTGCACTTGCACTTTGAATAGTCGTTGGTCTTACGTACTTGACAGATTAGCTCTAATTAGCTTGTGAAGGTATGTAGAAACGAGAAATCGAAATCGAAATGAATGCAACGCTATGAAGCAAACGATGTATGTATATTGGTTTAAGTGAAGTGAGCTTGACGATGTTGGTAGTGGGGTTGACGATAAAATCTACCCCACTAAGATTATACCCCACCATGGCGTAGTATCCAACCTTGGCATATTCGCTTAGCATTAAAGGGGACCGTGGATATTCTTCTTGCTTTGATTAGTACTTGCCCATGCATTAGCTTAATTCTGTACTTGTTCAAATCCTGTTCGCACTAAAGGCTTCACAATTTTCAAATGTCCTCTCGTTATAAGAAACCAGATAATGGAAGTTCTGCAACCGTTTGGATATACTCCAAGATCGCCAAGACTTTCTCATCCTCGAATCTTCTCCCAACCAATTGCAGTGAGATTGGCAAACCATCAAACTCATCCACATCATCTGTGTATCAAATTGTAAGCCTAAATTTTGAACCGTGCAGGTGCGAACAAACATAGTTTATGGTTCTCCTCATCTATATCAGTCATTGCATCGAATAGCTTATCCGCTTTATCCTTTTCTTTATCGACTTTGCTGACTGGAAACACCACAGCTGGATAGTCAAGCAAGTTCCACTGACTAGTGTAGCTCCAATACTTTGAAGTGTTGTGTCTTGGCGCAACTCCTGGTCCTACTGGACAAAGGATAACATCGACCATACCTTCATTTCCCGTGCTAGTTGCTGTGTCGTTCCAAACCTTAGCATATTCTTTCCGATATGCTTCTTTTTCTTCTTGCCAATAGTAAATCTTCTCTGGGGTGAGTTTCTTAACACAAGGGTTTTCTTTGATGATGAACGTAGTCAGAGGCATCCAAGGCTCTCCTGACTTGGCGAGAGTGGCTTTAGTCTCCTCACCGCCATCTGTAAAGTAGAGGGATGAGATTATTGCCCATGCCTCGGAATGAAGATAGGGTTTCCAGTCTACTACCTCGATATTCGGAAGTTTACTCAGCTTCGCTACAAGCTCGTGGAGAGCACGAGCGATTGGAGGATGCGGTGTCACAACCTCGTCATGCCACATCACTCCGATCTTGAGCGGTTTGGCCTGTGAGTAGGTTTGGTAATTCCAAGGCATAGGGATTAGAGCAGGCTCAGAAAGCCATGGTTTAGAAGCTATAATAGTGCTCATAAACAAATTGATGCCTCCAAGACTAGTACTCAAAGGTCCGATAACACCAGGAATAGCATCGGCACCGGCGGCTATTGAACACCATCCATCCGTGGGAACTCGAAATGCTGTTGGCTTGAAGCCGTACACCCCACAATTTGCGGCAGGGTTTCTGATGCTACCTAGCTTGGTCAGACTACCAAATTCAAAGTTGAACATGGAAAGTCGCCTACCTCCTATATCACTTCCAACTCCTAAACAGCTTCCTCTCATGCCAACTAGTGCGCCTTCGCCACCCGAACTTCCACCGGACGACAAGTGAGAGTTATAGGGGTTAGAAGTAACACCATATAAGTTACTTTGTGTTTCTAGATGCATCATCGATTGAGGTTGCGTTGTTCTGGCATAGAACACGGCTCCTGCGTCCCACAGTATTTGTAAAATATGAGCATCTTCGGAAGCAAAATTAGTCCACCATGAGACATATCCTGCATTCAAACCAAGATCTTTCATTCCTATCATTTCCTTCACACTGATAGGAAGACCATGTAAAGGTCCAATTGGTTTCCCATTTTTCTTGATGTAGTCATCCAACTCCTGAGCACGGATTCGCGCTCTATCCGCAAGAAGTTCTGTGATACAATTCGTCTAGTTATTAGATATTAGACACTTCTTAATCACATATCATAGCTCCAATCAGAGAATCTGACCTACAACTGTCTGTGCAACCACGGCTCTACGTAAAAATGCCGCTGTAACATCAGTGGCAGTTAGTTCTCTTGAAGCTAACAGAGCTACTAACTCTTCCGGCAGCGATTCGGTTATTGTGATATCTTTGGGCTGGAGTACTCTGCTTGGGAGACTTGTATGGTCTTTTAGGGCGTTTCTCGATTGCTTTCTGATCTCTTGTAATGTCTCCGAGAGGATCACACGGTCTGCACTGGCTAGACTGGTATCCCGATAATTTTGCGCCTTTGCAGCAATCTCTTGCCAGGAGGGCTCGTACTTTCTCTTGTTAGGGTTGACAACCATGCTTGGCACATACTTTCTTTTTCTTGCATTGGTAACCATGGTAAATGTAGTAGTAGCCTGGAGTATTTAAGTGGATAATTGCACTAGCTGTTATGCAGTATATTGCTTTTGATCTGAGAAGGGATGGCAGCCTGGGAGCTGTGCAAGCATGCTTGGCATGGCTCGGTAAACCCCCCTTTTCTGATCAACCTCGAAGGACTAGAATTGTATTATTATTGTTATTCTTCTCCCCGTCCCCTACGATCAAACTCAAGTATCCGAATATCTTGTATAATGCCTGGCGAATTACTTATTATATAAAATGTTCTCTATAAAGTCGACTGGTGTTGTGTTGCTTGTAGTATAATTGACTTCCCGCCCCCCGGATCCCGCGAAAGTGGTGGTAATAACATCACAACTACCTTCATCACTAGCCTGTTCATAACACCCCTGTGATGACCATTTCACATTGATTGAATCCCACCCAGGGTCGAGCAGGCTCCAGGTCACGTGCGCTCAGGACGGATAAATGTTGCAACGGGCGTGATCCCATTTTGCTGTGCTTAGTTGGGGGAGATCATCCGATGGGGGATTCTATCGCTGATTCGCTTATTGGGGTTTTGTTGCACCTCTGTGCCACGAGTTATGTGGTGTACACACGCAAATAACACGAGCTCCACACGTGGGAAATCAAGTATTGTACACCACCTCCCAAGCCTAACAATTACTAACAACTTACTAACAGTTGCTAACCCTCACTAACTCAATACATGTAGCTCCGTAGCCCAAAGAGGATGTCCTCTCTCCATTCCTCTGATGGGGTTGGGCTGGGTAAACACCCAGGATGATGGAAGGCAAGGCTACTACTACTATTACTTACTGTAGCTAGCTTCAGCCTCGGTTCCTCAATTGTCACGGAGCTTCCATCACCACACGCACACGCAAACGCACACGCATAGCACAAATCCACGACTGGATTTCTTGCGTGCAACACCATGCACATAAACCCCACCTTTGCGCGAGGGTGGCGGTTGAACGCATACGGGAGGTGGAGGTTATACTCGACATCTTCCCCGCGCCTAGGTGAGTCCATTGGAAACCATCCCACTGCTAGACCTGAGATACTAATAAGTCTTTCAAGCCACCCCACCTTGGACATCAAAGAGCTCGGAGTGGACTACATTGAAACGGAAATCGCACAAGACGCCTTCCCAACTGTTGGATTCCGTAAAGATGGCTACGAGAACGGCACAAAATGGTATTGAGCACATAGCTAAGGTTGCGGAACCTATGGCACACGTCTCCCCACCTCAAGGCAAAACTTCCGATGTGACAAACAACCAGAGCTCGGGAGAAGCATTGCACAGTGCTTGGTCTACACCGGGTACAGCTGCCTTTGACTTTCGCAGTAGGTTCGCTTCCAAAAGATAGCCGACAGAACTAATCAAATCACCGACAGGTGATACGATTACCACGCCCAATGCCTCGATGCTCCTAGCCATACAAAAGACAACTCTCAAGGACGATGTATTTCATGAAGATGAAACCACAAACGAGTTCGAAGCCTACATCGCACGTAGAGCAAACCATGAGGACGCTCTTTTCGTCATGTCTGGGACTATGGGCAACCAACTTGCTATTCGCTCACACTTGACGCAAATTCCACATTCCGTCCTTTGCGATAGCCGTGCCCATATCCTGACAGCTGAAGCAGGCGGGGCAGCTTCTTTATCACAGGCTATAGTCAGTGGTGTTATGCCAAGCAATGGAATACATCTCACATTGGAGGACATTGAAAAGAACGTCGTGATCGGTGATGAGATTCACGGATGTCCTACGAAACTTATATCTTTAGAAAATACTTTAGGTGGCACCATCATGCCGCTATCAGAGGTAAAGAGGATTTCCAAGTTTGCCAAAGAGCATGATATAAGGCTCCATCTCGATGGAGCGAGATTATGGAATGCTGTAGCTGAAGGTGCAGGCAGTCTCTCGGACTACTGCCAGGAATTTGACAGCGTGTCATTGTGCTTCTCCAAAGGGCTGGGTGCTCCAATAGGGAGCATGCTAGTTGGCAAAAAGGAGTTCATACACCGCGCGCGGTGGGTCCGGAAGTCAATTGGCGGAGGGTTACGCCAAATGGGAGTTCTGACATCCGCAGCTCGTGTAGCAGTGGACGAGAACTTCGGCAAGGACGCAAATGGTACGGACGGGAAATTGAAACACAGTCATGAAGTTGCGCAGAAGATCACCGCCATATGGGTAAAACTGGGCGGTAATCTGGCCAAGCCAACACAGACCAACATGGTCTGGCTTGACTTGGAGAGCGCCGGGGTGAGTAATAGAGAATTCGCGAGCCTGGGTAAAGAAAAGGGGTTGAAACTCCTAAGTGGACGGCTGGTGGTGCATTACCAGATCAGTGATGATGCTGTGGATGCGTTGGAGAGCTTAATGAAAGAAGTACTGGTAAGGGAGTCAAATTCTAATGAAAAGCAAAAGACGGTGGGAAAGACCTACTATGGATGAATTACGAATAGCATATGAACAATATATAAAGACATAGAGTCAAAAATATAAATCAAGTCAAAACTACCTCATCTACAGCTTTCAGTAGAACGGGTGTGTAAGGAATCAATGTCGGTGACCGGTCACGATCTTGCTGGCTAGGTCTTTTTCTCTATTCATGGACAGTACTGACACCAGTTGATGTTAGAGATCCATGTGCAATTAAGCAAATGTCTATGTGAACTTCAACGTCTGTCATCGCTGTCGTTCCGGGCATATTTTCAGACAGGAGGAAGAATCAAGAAAGTCTCGCATTGGCTAATATTGTTATGAGAGATTTAGACCGAGCTAAACACTGCTAGTTTTCAAGTAATAAGTGCTTGAATGACAAAAAGAAACGAACAAAAAGTTCAGACAATTTGATTGGGTTTGGCACTAGATTGGTACTGTAGGCAGAATTACCTGAACACAAGTACAGCAACCATAGTATGCATTGATCTCTTACCACAATCTACTTCTACGATGAAGCCACATTTAGTTCTCCCAGATAACCCTAGATCCTGACATAGACGGAAAGGGCGTATAGAATTCATGCCATCCTTACCAGAATTGATATGGTACGGGTTTAGGTTTCTTTTCAGCTGGGGGAGCAGCTTTGTCGTCTTCGATTCCGTTATCGTTCCAGAAACCAATGCCATCCATTTGCTTCAGCATCTCGCATGCAGGACGACACAGTGTTCCAGCAACGTGCTTTGTAGATAAGATCTCAGGTGTCCAAGACGCCTCATCGCCGAACTCGAGCGTTTCATTCTCCTCAAAGATCTTATCTGCTTCGATGCTCGATATGCGCACCTCATGCCAATAGTCAACTTTCTCGCAGCCAGGGCGTGGAGTTGTATTGGACTCGGCCTTATAGATGGTATGAGTCTTGCCGATCTGGGCATTCACATCAAGATCGTAAATCTCCGTTATGTGTAAAACAGAGTTTGCATCCATACTCATGTATTCCACGATGCGATGTACGCGAACACCATCCAGAATCAACTGATCACGATCAACAACGGAGTTATCAATCTTAAAGACGAGAAATGGAGTTTGCTGTTCTGGCCTGGAATTTTTAGGAGGACGCCTGACTTCGTTGGAGAATTAACTTACACATAAAGAGAATCAGTAATTTCGTTTCCCAGGCGTTTATATATGGGGTCTATGTTTTTCTCCATCTCATATCCATCAGCTGCAATACGCAAGTCCCATTGACGCTTTGTTCCATGAACGTAAATTTGACCATATTCCCGCTTTTGTCGCAGTCTGCAATGGCAACCCACGTTGTTGGCATTCACTTCGAGACTTGTTGGCAGATACGATAGAGCGTTTTGACGATGGCAGATGAACTCATACATAACTCGGCTCGTTGCATATTTTGACTCGGTGTTCCAAATTCTCTGCCCAGAATGATTCTTCATTTCCATAATGAATTGAATATCCGATGGCACAGAAGTTAGAATGCTAGTGAAATATGTTTCAATGGCGCTATCGATAGGCTCAAGTATTTGCAGTAGTTCTTCAACACCATAAGACTTGTTAGAGCCAGGTTTTGCTATAGCTTTGCGTGGGATATCTTTGAGTATAATCCGGCCAAACTCTACGCGCACCTTGATATCTCCCCGGTGACCTCGCAATGGAGCAATTAGGTCACTCAACTCGCTGTTAATCTGGAGGATGAAACTTGGTAGGAGGTCAATGTCATCGTTATTAAGATTAGGGCGTGCGGTCTGCCGAACTGGACGAGGTGGGCTTAGTGTAGGAAGTCGACCTTCAAACGGATTCACTTGGTTTTTCGCAAAACTTTTGGTATCTAAGAATCGTTAATTAGTTCTTTGCATCATGTTACACAAAGACGCTGTACAGGGAGATGCGGGGGAGCTAGTGTTAATATGACGATTTCAGGAAGTCTTCGAGCGTGTCAAATACTTACTTTTTCGCTTAGGAGCTCTGAGGCACATAGTTTGATGAAATTTACGTGTGGAAACTTCATCTTGTTCCACGTTCTGTGTTATCTCAGAGGAAATAATATTGAGAATCTCGGGAAAGATTCCATTAGGTGTGTTTTCACTAAGAAAAAAACATAGATCAGTAATATTTCGTGCTTATCGGACTGTTTTTCAGTTAGTCTAAAGTGTGAAAACTGGTTTTACATACAGATCCGGTATAAGTGCGCTACAAGTCGGCTGCATAAAAGTGTTTGGCAGAGACGGTGTAGCAAAACAGGTCGTTGGAAAGAGTGACTCTGACTTTTTCCCTTGACCAAAGCTGTTGTGCTGTACGGGTTGCAGAGGTGGCAATAACGCAAACACATCATCTATACGCATCCTTAGATTAGCAATTATCAACTATACGCGAAAAGACAAATACTTCAGTCACCTTTGATAGAAGTGGATGAGCCAAACGCCATTAATAGTGTTTCCAGCTTGACCTTTTTAGGAAAATCAAAGCAATATACAAGTACTCACCACCAAAATTGTTGTCTTCATCAAGTAGACTCACCATCTCACTCGGCTGTCCTTCTGAAAACTTCACATTTAGTGGGGTTCTAACGCTTTCTTCGGAGGACAAGGGTTCACTTTTCTTCTCACACGGCTTAAACTCCAGCCAATCCAAGTCTTTCTGTTTCCAGATACTGGTGACATCGATCTTAGGGGAGACAGTGCCTTTACCAGTCAGCAATAAAGTACTGTCGGTTTGGGAGCCATTTGTTGCATTTGATACGTCTCGAGCAACGGCAGAGTAAGTGGCCATCCTAGCCAGTGCCGACGGTTGTGCGAATGGAGGCGCGATATATTTAGCACTAACTGGTGATTTCTCAGAGGATACGGAATCAGAGGGTTTTCTAGCTGCATGCCTTGTAGTTGATAAAAGAGGTGCTCGTTGTGCCATCTCTTTGATAAGCTCCGTTGGGATCTCGGCCAATACTCCTTTTCTGCTTCGAGATAGCGTTAATTGTGGAGCTTGCGGCTGCGAAGCAATCGATGCCCAAGATGCGCTTGTTCTGGCTGGGGAAGTATTAGACTCCAATTTGAGCTGCTGCAGCTGGCTATCTGCTACTTCCAATTTTGGTTTGACAGATTTGTGTGTATCACCTGCACAAACAAGAGTTAGAATTTCTTCCTCTCAAAACATAGATTATGAGATGGCGAAATACTTGATTGTTGCATAGAGTCATAACTGATCTTCTGCCTGAACTTTCCAACGGACTGTGCCTTGAGTTTAGCTTGGAAAGATGGATCCTGGCCGTCAAACTCCACGTAGGAATCCCAAGCTGGTTTCATCTCTGCAATGGTACAACAATTAGCAAAAATGAATTAATCTCACTGCACAAACAGACTAGCCCCGGTATTCCAGGTTTATGTTCTCTTTTGCTGCTTCACAGTACCATATGGTTCACTCAATCTCTGCATAGTATTGGAAGGTGCTTGAACTTACCTTTTAGTGGAGGCGTTGGTGACCCTAGCTTCATTTGATTAGCAATTTTCACAGGGTCAGGGTGATCTGTAGGTATATTTCCAAGTCGCCGAATTGTTGCCTTTGTCTGGGGGATTTCATCAACCCATCCCAATACAGCTGAGGTTCTTTCTGCACTCAGGGCGGGCTGAATCCCCTGCTGTTCGTCTGTTCGGCTCAAATTTGTGGCTTCAGGCACACAGCCTACAGCAGGTGGTGGCACTCGCAGTTGTAACAGCCTTAATGGGTTCGTCTCTTCCGTTCCAATCGCAGGAAAATTGTAACCGGCCCAGAATATAGATTGGTCTTCTACATGACTGCTGGGGGTAGTTGGGGCAACCTTGTATCTGTCGGTAATATAAACTCCCTTAAGTGAGTCCCAATCTGCAAGACGAATCGTAAGAGCTTGATTAAGATTATCATAATCGCATCCACCACAAAGCAAAAGGTTATCCAACAATGTATTGTTGAAGTAGTGGTTATTGACACTCGTAAAATATTTCACTTGATATTCCAAGTTTTCGATGCCTTCAATATAGAACATGTGACTGCAGTGATTTGATTGCAAATTCTTACAGGAGTTGTTAGTAGGTATACCCTTGAGAATGGATCTTAATTACACACCGCGTATTTGCTAATTATACTGAACTTGTGATATGCTTGGTCGCATTGAGATTCTGAAATTCCCCGGATAAATACTTTGTTAAGTTCCAGGTCCGCTCTACACTCAGCACCGGTGATCTCCATGATTAGTTGTAGAACATCGCCTGATATGATATCTCTCATGGCAAAACTAGCTGGAGAGGAGTTGTAATCCCAGATAGCTGTAGCATCACGATGGTCGGTGAAATTGTGGGAGTTAGTAGCTGATTTGGGGATTTCGACTTCCCTTTCAGCCACATCATCACGCTCTAAATCCGCTTCAGAGCGCCCAAGTTTGCGTTTCCACACCGAGAGTCGAATTATATAATTACTTGTGTGCTATAGCGATAAATTAGCTACAATCTATACCAGTCTTCAATCTGATACGTACTTCATATGGGATACCATCACCGTCGATAAGCTCTAACCTATTTCCGAAATCGTCCTCGTCATCACTGTCATAATCTAAAGCTTCAGGAAACTCTTTGACCACTAATTCTTGAATAGTAAGAATCAATGTCCTGCTAATCTCAACAACTTTCGTGATGCACACGGCTACCCAGACAAAAGTGTCTTCATCCCAATAGATCTCTGGGGCCTAGACATTTTAGTATTAGTATTAAGCAGAGAATTTGTGCTAATAGCTTTAGCAGTCATCACAGCCCGCAAAATCTGTGACAGACTCCATTGACGGAAAGAAACATACTATTCCCAAACCCTGCTCCTTGAATTTCTGGTGGAAGTTCTTCTTGACTTCCGCCACGCCGTCCGATGTAAAGTACCACTCGCAGCCTACGAGAATGGCTTTTTCAAGGCCCGTCCGAACTCCCAGAGGGCGACTGATTAATGTTCCTTTGGATTTTGATGTAGGTGCATGCGATGGCACTGAGTAAGTTGCGATAGGCACGGCATAGTCTGAGACTTTCGCCCCTGGCAGCTGCGATCTAAACGGGAGCTTCGGTGGCATACCGCTCGAAATTTGTTATTTATGGACAAAGTATTGTAACAAATAGAGCTGAAAAAAAGGTGGACTACCCTAAGAAATCAATCCATTATTGTGTTTTAATGATCTAGGGTAGGAAGAGGTGAGCAGCTTGGGAAAGAGAGGTGGAAAATGCTTGAGGAAGCAACGAGGGTGCACCACCATGCCAAGACTTTCCTCAAATCAAAACAAGAGAAGGGAGTCGCCCAGAGACTTAGTCGCTCTTTATCGGATAATGCTTTGGCTGTGTAGATACTTCACACATATGCTTTTAAGATTATGTCGAAGCGCGAGGCGAGCACTTGTTCGCAGGTTATTGCTCATTGATTGTGACCCATTTTATAGATTACTCTATTTTTCTCCTATCTAATGGTAAATCTAATGCATTCTGATATGTATAGATCCGAAATTTAGAGTACATTGACTTCTATGAGTGTTTCAAACACACTAGATTGCACATAGTTTCTTCAGCCAGCTCATAGCAATCAAATATTTGGAGGGTTACAAACAGTGAAAATGCGAAATGTCTTGTCTTGTCTGTTTCCTTTTGCATCTTTTAGTAGTTGTATATGTGTATTTGTGTGTTCACCTCTGCTTTAACAAGCATTTCGTAACAAGCTCTACCATGAAAAAGCAATCTATGCTTTGAATCATCAAAGCCTCTAGTTCCCTTAAATTTCCCACGCCAGTCGAGTGATTTTAGCAAGTCTTGCATGTTATTTTTAAAGTGCATTACACAAAGCAAGAGGTGTTGTTAAGAAAGACGTTATACTTCGGCTTGGCACGGCAGGCCACGCTGACTAACAAATCATGTACGAGCCGCCTTTTTAAAATACGCTCAGCATATAAGTCTTTTTGTTAGTTCGCATTGTCATATACATCTATGAGCTGACCCATCATAAAAATACTATATACCAAAACTCTTATTCCGGCAGTGCTTTTACAGGTCCTGAGATCGCTCTCACATTTCAGCCTGCATCCAGCAATATGGTCACAATGCAGATTGGAATACACATATCTCCTTCCAATTACATAGAAGCTTCTGGAGAATTGGCACCGCTCTCTATTTCATTTTCATCCGAACTCTGAAGCTAAGGTAGGTTTGACGCATATTATCCCATGCTCGAGTGTGGGTCAGATTAACCGGAGATACCAAGACTACTATACGGAGTGCATCGAGGCAATACTTCCCGTAACCCGATCCAATAGGTGGAAACACCTAACAATTGCAGAACATTAAATTTAGCATTGTAGGCGATCTCGAAGTTTTCTCCTCCTTTGCTTGACTGTGCTGGTTCACTGCCGGCGCAACATTTCGTGGAGAAAATATCTCCAGCCGGAGCATGACACAAAGACAATCTTTAAAATTAGTATACTGCTTAGTGGGCCAAATATAAGTCAAGCTACTTTCAACATCAACTTTGGTTGTTTATATCTCAACCTTCTGAATCACGATCAAAATGAAGATCACAAATATCCTCTCACTATCCGTGCTAAGTGCAAGTGCACATGCAGCAACACTTAATGTGGGATCAGGTCAAACCTACAGTTCCGTGAGTAAAAACCGCCAAAAATCCATATAGCAACCAATCTAACACACAAACAGATCACGGCAGCATATAATGCGGCCGCAAATGGTGATACCATTTACGTCTACCCGGGAACTTACAAGGAGAAACTTGTTATCAAAAAGTCCTCCATCACGCTCAAAGGATCAGCCTACCCATCTCTCAACCCATCAGCGAATACAGCCCTGATAACTTACGCGACCTATGCTTCTGATGCAGGAAGTAATGATGCTAGTGGTAATATCCTATCCTTTTAAATCTCATCCTTTTAAATCACCTGTCCCATGTCACACACTCCTGCTAACTCAAATTTCCAGCGACTCTCCTAGTCTCTGGCGCCAACTTCAAGCTTTACAACATTAACATCACCAACACGGCCGGTACTGCCAGCCAAGCAGTTGCTCTCTCGGCCACAGGTTCAAACCAAGGTTTCTACGCCGCGGGCATCAAAGGCTGGCAAGACACCCTCTACTCACACACCGGCTCCCAGTTTTTCGGCAGGTGCTACATTGAAGGAGCAGTTGATTTCATCTTTGGGATCACGGGACAGAGCTGGTACCAGGGTTGTACGCTTGGAGTGACGAGAAGCAATACCTTGATCACCGCGCAGGGCCGGAAGTCAGGGAGCGATACGGGATATTTCGTTTTTGACAAGGCGTCAGTTATTCTCACCATCATCATCACCACCTTTATGAAAATGTTGAGACATGTATATATAACTGACAACGATACAGCAAGGTTGTCCTTGGCACCGGTGCTGCAAGCAGCGTTAAAGGAACAGCCTACCTAGGCCGTCCATGGGGTGACTACGCACGAGTCGTTTTCCAGAACAGCAATCTGAACAACATCGTCATCGGTGCTGGATGGCAAGGTATCTTTAAAAAAAAACCATCCCTCTTAGCACACCAAGCAGACTCTAACAACTCTCTCAACAGCATGGAACTCAGCACAAAACACAGCAAATGTTCTCTTCGCCGAATACGCAAACACCAACGCGGCAGGAACTCGAGTCTCGTTCGCAAAGAAGAATACCGCCTCGGTAAGCATCGGCACGATTCTCTCAAACTACGCCAGCTGGGTGGATAGTGCGTATCTGGGCCTGGGTGCTTGAGGACTGGGGGGATGAGTAGGAGTATCAAAGATGGACGGTTCATGTAAATACTTAAGCTAGGCAAACGATCTCATCCGAAAAAAAAAGAGGGCGAGGGGGTTGTGAAAGAGCCTGTTTCTGGATATGTTTGAATGTGAAGATATGTTCTAAGTGCCAGCTCATGGTAGAGGGTCTGAATTTTAAAAGATATTGTCCTCCAAGCAGATGAAACCGTGCCCAAATCGTCCGCCTTGGCCAACGCTGGAATACCAGGTGTCCCCGGCTTTTGTACACGTGCTTCTTCCACCAATCATCCATTAGGAATTGATCAGGTCGATATAGAAGCTACAAAGCCCGATGGAGTAAATGGCAATGACACGATATTAAAGAACTGGGCTGAATGTGGCGTCAAAGAAAGCACTCAAGTCCTAAACCTTTATAGTGACACTGCCACTTCACTATACTTTGAGGAATCCTATTTTGTCTTTGCCCCATTAAGGTCTTAATATTGAATATTCTACATCTACTATTTTTCTATGGTGGCTATACTTTGACTACGACTACATGTCAAGGGCTGATTTCCAGTAATGGAGAAAAGAGCTGCCTGCCATCTTCTGCTTCGCAATAGCTCATATAAGTGGTTCGCCTTCCACAGAGCCATTGTAGTTTCTAGGCTCATTAAGCGAGCTAGTGATTGTTTCTCGTAGTTGTTTTAACAGCTTTTAGTGTGAGGTGTGCGCTAACAAGCTAGCTGCAAAATCAGGCTCAGTCGACATCCATAGGTGGTGCGTTTCGATTCATAAGCTCTGCTAGCATATCAATATCATCGTTGATTTTCTGCTCATGCTCTTGCTCCTGTTTGATTGGTAAGCTAACACCCCACATGTCGTCAGAAACCAGGCCCTCGTGAGTTGCGATTCGAAGGGGCCACTCCATCTTCTCTCGCCATTCTTCTGGCAGCAAGCTATATATACCCATAACCTCTCGTGCAGCAGCTCCCTGCAACCACCAAACATCATCAACCAATTTCGTCATTGCGAAAAAACATGATACAATGACCAAGGTTCGAGGATCTTGTTGTCCGAACATTTCCACAAACCGCCGTGAGACAGTGGCTGCGAAGCCTAGTATACGACCCCTATCCGGTTTTTGGTGTGCCCAATTGAGAAATGCTACAGAGTGCTCGTATGCTTGTTCAGTATCCGAGCGAGTAGTTTCAGGCTCAAGAGCAAGCTGCTGCTCCATACCATCCAAAAGAGGTGCGAAGAAAGAAGTCCGTTCCGGATCAGAATCGAGCCGTAGGGCTGGCTGGCCACTGATGATAGGGTAAACTTTGTTGCTATTTCGCAACCAGTGCCAGCTGGCCATGACTAGCGTTTTGATGCCTTGAAAACTGTGAAACCAGGAAAGAGGCAATAAATACTCCCCATCAAAAGCTTCAAATTGTCTGGATGCAGTAGACTGGAAAGCTATCAAAGCTGCGGTTGAGAATAAAGCCTCCGCATTGAGTTCAGAAACCCCGTCTTTCAATAGAAGAGAATACTGGGCCAGCGCAGAAGCCATATATCCGTGCGAAGCCCTTACGACACTCTGATCTGTAGGATTTAACGCTCTCAAGTGTAGTGCTGAAACCGCTAAGATGGCATCCATCAAGTAGCCCGCGTCGTACGCGATTGAGGGCACATCGACCTGCCATGCGAATTCCTCTGCCTTGCTGTCCGAGAAGGTTTTCGATGTTATTGCGGTGTAGTGGTGCATCAATTTGAGTTCCAGGGCCCGAGAGGCCGCCGGACTTGCATTTGATCGTATGTTATCCAGAGGTGATCTATATAAGGGAACAATGGTAGAGGTCGAATGGGAAGAAACCTCGGAGAAGCTGCGGCCAGTGCTGGTCTGGGGCGACAGAGGCGTTGGAGTATCATGGGGATCAAAATCACAAGCTACACCATGCTTGAGGCAATTCCCGCAGCTGGGGTGCACCTCATCGCACTGTTTTGTACGTCAGATGGTGTGTAGATAAGGTAATGAGGAAGTCTGACCTTAATCTTTCGGTTTTTGCATCTCTGACAACCAGCCTTGGACTTCTTGTGAGATCGCCTGGGTGGCATGGTCTACGGTCTAACGAGCGAAGGAAGTATTATAGAAAAGGTGCCGAGCTCTGCGTATTCGTAATATACCGTGCATCGTGATACACTGGAGAGAAAACCGAACAAACAGGAACACTGCACGCAGCAGTGGAAAGAGCACAGGACTAGGTGCTTACTCCGTAGTTCTTCTCCCAGGAGGGGAACTTCACGGTGTGCGCGCAGCTACTTCTTACCTACTGAACCGTGCCTACTCACGATACGTCTACTGCACCCCAGTACTGCTTGGCGATGGAGATTCCTGGGAAAGGCGCGCTGAGCCACTACTCACTCGTACGTGGAAAGTAAGCCTGAGAGTCGTATTCGGATTATTCTGTTAATGCACGTGATCGTCCGAGTGAAGGGTCCACGTGACTGAAAAAGAAGAGAATGATTAGTCAGCTGCGGCCAAGCAAAGACAAAGACTCTCATTGCTGGTGTCATTGTCATGTCATGCCATCTCGGCCGGCTTATTCTCTTTCTCGTATAGCGGCATAGAAAAGACAAGACTGCACTATACTGTGTTGTACTATACTACACGGTGCTTGTACTTGTAGGTCAGTCAACACGTACGGAATACGTACAGAATACCACGGCAGTCGTTGGCTAAATTACCCAAACCTTCTTTTCCTGTCTTTCTGACAAATCGCAGATCCCAACCCTGTGGTAATCCTCTGCTATCGTAACTTATCTCCTGCCTCTTCCATTGCGTTTCTTGTCTTTCTCTACGGTCGCCCATTGCGTGATCAAACTCTTTGTCAACTTTGCCCGAACCGGCTTAGTGTAGCCTTTCGGTGACAATTCTCGTCACAATTATCAAGCAATATAGAAACTTTATCGACCTTCTGCATTTCGCCCGCAAATTATTTAATTCCTGCTTTTTCACCTCTCCGCCCTTTTCCAATTCTCACTTCAAACTCTTTCCTCATTTTGCAAAACGAATCCGTGCAAACTCTACCGCACTCTGCTAAATTGCTCTCAAGTTCTTCGACCCCTCATATACAGTCAGAAAAATCAGACCCTTCTTCAAGATGACTTTCGCCGACCACCCCATTGAAACCCCTCCACGGGCTCCTTCTCCAGTTCACCGCTTCGGTACGCTGGCGGTGCACGCTGGCTCCCCTCACGATCCTACTACTGGCGCTGTTATCGAGTCCATCTCGCTCTCTACCACCTTTGCCCAAACCGCAGTAGGAAAGCCGGTGGGACAGTACGAGTACAGCCGATCTTCCAACCCCAATCGCGACAACTTCGAGAAGGCGGTTGCTGCTCTTGAGCATGCCAAGTACGCCTTAGCTTTCTCCTCGGGATCTGCTACCACTGCTACCGTTCTACAATCGCTTGCCGCAGGCTCTCATGTCATATCGGTATCCGATGTCTATGGTGGAACACACAGATACTTTACACAAGTCGCAAAGGCTCATGGAGTCCGCGTCACCTTTACCCCGGAGATAGAGATCGATATCCGCGACCATATTACAAAAGATACCAAGCTGGTCTGGATCGAAACTCCTTCTAACCCTACTCTCCGTCTGGTGGATATCAGAGCAGTAGCAACCGCAGCGCATGAGCATGGCATCATGGTAGTTGTGGACAACACGTTCCTCAGCCCATACGTCCAGAACCCTCTCGACCATGGTGCAGATATTGTTGTCCACTCTGTTACCAAGTATATCAACGGTCACTCGGATGTAGTTATGGGCGTGGCTGCTTTCAATTCGGAGGATTTGAAGCAGCGATTGAGTTTCCTACAAAATGCTGGTGGGGCTGTACCTTCGGCTTTTGACAGCTGGCTTGCTCACCGCGGATTGAAAACTCTGCACTTGCGAGCTCGGGAAGCGACCGTCAATGCAACATCGGTCGCAAAGGCGCTCGAAGCATCGCCTCACGTTATCGCAGTCAACTACCCAGGTTCTGACTCTCATCCCCACCGTAAGATTGCACTCAAGCAACACCGAAATGGAATGGGTGGTGGTATGCTCTCATTCAGAATCAAGGGCGGATCGGCCGCAGCTGAGAGGTTTTGCCAATTTACTAACATCTTCACCCTCGCGGAGAGCTTGGGAGGAATAGAGAGTTTGGTGGAAGTCCCTAGCAGCATGACGCATGCGGGCATTCCGAAGGATCAGCGGGAGGCAGTAGGTGTGTTTGATGACTTGGTTCGAATCAGCTGCGGAATTGAAGATGCAGAGGATTTGACAGCCGACGTTCTACAAGCTTTGGAGAAGTCTGTTGTTTGGCCAAAGATAAATAATGGCTTGAATGGTCATGTGAACGGAGCACAGTAGTTCATCTAAGAATTACCGCATTTTACTGGCGTTGGGGCACGTGTGAAAAGGGCATAGCGCATGAACTTTGGGATAACACCGGAAGCCTGGAATAGAAATTTATTAGAGCATTGAGTCCTATCCTTGTGAGTTTGGTACTAAGTGATTGAAAGAATGCAAAAGCGGATATGAATAAGTTTGATAACGGTACCGGTAACAGGCTGTACCAGAAAACCAAATCGACTAGTATTCATCAAAGCGAATTAAATAATTAACACAATCGTGAACGTGAACGTGAACGTGAACCAAAGTGACTTGGGTGGTACAAGCGGCAGTGCAACTGCATGACTTGATACTTGGAAAGCAACGCTGCGGAGAAAAGGGACACATCCCAAACACTCAATTGGGATGTGTTTCTGCAGCCATCGACTGCTGTAGGAAACCTAAAACACTGGATTGTGTGTTTGTAAACGCTTTCAGCCTGCTTTAGGAGAACCCCTAATAAGTGCAGCCAGAAGATAATCACGGTGTAAACCACACCAGTGCCTGTGGATTACACGGTATTACTGCTGGAAGTGTGTTCTCCTGATTAATCTTTAGAACAAATCATGAACATATATAAGCCAACAACAAATACCATAGAGGAACTGTACAATAGATACGAATAAAAAGATACGCGGATGATTACATCACTCTGTGCCGAACGACCCCTTCCCCTGGTCAGTTTCCCCTGGCTGTCAGCCAAGCCTCCACCCCAGCTGCGAGCTGGTCAGAGCGCGTCTCCTGGAGTAAATTGTTGTTAGTTTAAACCACCACAACACCTCCATACAGTACAACTTTAGTCGACATCCACTTCACGTCTGACAAAGCCTAGTATCACCGGCATATCCTAGTCTTCTTTACACTTACGCTCCCATTACCTACACACTTTTCTATTATATCTCTGAAACTCCAAGGGCACGGGTTCTGAACACAACCAAACGATAGGAGAAGGCGGCTACAGAACGCATGCATAGAGATGAGACATGACCGGTAGGGAAATAAGTTATTTGTCTAAACCGCCTCGTCCCTTGATACGAATCTGCTCGGATACCAGCGAAAATCCGACCTTTGCCGAAACTACCAGCGAACCTCATACTGACAGATATATTATGAACGGTAAGCCCTGTCGTCTCTCCTTCTCACCTCCCGCTCTCCAAAAAGCTGGTACCGAAATCCGTGGAATGCCGACTTCAAAGCCTATCACAGCACAGATACCATGGCATTTGGCTATAAAGCCCGTCGTCGTGACCTGTACAAGAGTTACCTGAATGGAAAAGAGCTGACATCTCTTGTAGCTGCCCACATATCTCCTGCTCTCGACCAGATCGACAACACGCCAACTACTGAACCTGCGAGAGCTCTGTCGCCTATTTCTCCTACATCTTCTGCGATGAACTCCTCGAATGCCTTGTCAACCACTGGCACAATCAGGTCTGTTCCGAACGAGTCCACTCACCTCGATGCTGCCCAAGGACGGAGAGCGCAAGGTAAACCCGAAACGATGCCTCACTCAACTATCAGACAATCAACCACCTCACCTACCCTCGCTAACCCCACCCTCCGCCAGCTTCCCGTCAGCCGCGCCATATCATCAGAATTTGGTGCAACAAGATCATATACTGCGAACAGCCTCTCAAGCGATCCTCCACCCACAAATCAAAATGGGGGTTCAGCATGGAGTTCAGCTGTTGGAGGGGCTGCTTCAGGGAAATCGGGTCGAGTTATCGAGAAGTTGATGGCTGAGAACGATACTCTCAAACGCCAAATTAAGTACGAACAAGCACGCGCAGATGAAGCAAACCAAGCATACAAATCAGTAAAGTCATTGATTGATGCACAAACGGATTCACTATCAACAGCGGAACAAACCATTGCAAACTTGGAGGCCTCGATAAAACGCAAAGAACGAACGAATAATGATTTGAAGGTTAAGATTATTACGGCAAGATTAGCTGCTGATCAAGCAGCGGAGGACGAATTAAAATGGCGCACCATGGCTCAGTCGATCGAGAAAGAGTCGATTGGGGTGGTAGAGGAGGCAAACTCACGCGCGGCGCTATTTGAAGGTCGGGCCAATACGATGTCAACTCACTGGAAGAGCCAAGGTGCTGCAGTTGAACGGACGGTCAACAAGGTTCGAACCGAGATCGCAGGCGCAGTTACTGCTAGACAAGAGGATGATAAGCGTATGACTGTGCTAGCCGCGACTTGCGACCAACAAGCCAGAGAGTTAGAGAAGTTGCGTGCCGACAATGCAGCGATCCTTGATACACACCAACGCTACGTAGCTGAGCAGGAGCTTTCTCTCAAAAATATTAAACAGAAGGCTTCGGTACAAGAACAAAGCCTCGAGGAGAAGATTGCGGAGACGACTCGCGTTCTTGGACAACTTAAGTGGGCACTAAACGTACACTCCAATGTCCCTGGCGCTCATTAAACGTTGCTTCTATTTGATGATTGTGTTACCGGAGTCAAGAAAACTGTCTTCAAATCTATGATAGACACCTTTAACTTTTAAAAGGACCTCGGCATGTTTGGGAAGTTATACAGCCGATACTTCATGGACCATCGGAGAATTATCTTAGAGCCGGTACCAAACAAACCCTGCGGGAAGTTGTTCTAAGCACATTCCCTTGTTCTTTCTCGCTTTGCTTTCGGTACCATATGCGCGTTGCATTTGGCAATACCGAAAACCATATAACATAATAATTCTATATTCTTCTTCGCACATAGCATGGAGAATAAACGACACGACCTACGGCTCACACACTTACGACTTATAGACTAATCACGACTTGCGATGATGACGGGGTTAAAGCGAATCTGGATACCCAGTGTGCATTTGTTGGCTAGGGATCGGTGTTCGCGGCGTTTTTGTTTCTTGTTCCAATCTTCTCTTCTGATGACCACGTTTATGATAGTGATGGTGGATTGCGCTCCGCCGAATGGTATTTTTAGACGGGCTAATGTGGTGGGCGTTTTCAAAGAGGTGAGATGGGATTGCTGGCACAGTAACTTGTACATACATGAGTATCGCAGAACCAGCAAAGTTTAAAAAGGCCTAAAATAGCAGATCTGGGACCTTGGCGATGTTGGCCCTATGGCTATTTCTCATAGTTATTCAGCCAAAATCTTTAGATGGGGAAGAAAGCACCCGGTGAATCAAAGACATTTTCTAACTAGAAATCCTGAGATTTACCTAACACAACCTTCCTACAAATATAGTTGTCCGACCATTTAACTATTGCCGTCGCCCATACTCGGAATATCTGTCACCAGCTTGCTTATTAGTTTGCGTTCTCCTTTCCCTGTAGTAGCGGCACTTTCATCTTTCTGTCTTCCTCAACTTCAATTATCTATCATACACATTACTATGTTTCCCAAAATAACTATTCAATTCCAGTACTGCTTCCAAATTCAAAAGCCAGCCCGTCTATCGATTAGCTTGCAAATATTCCCCCCTGATCAGAAATACAAACGCACAGCGTTGTTTTTGTCGGTTGTCCGGCTGCAGTCAATCACGTGTCGACATCGTGCCCCTTTATATAAGCGAGAGAAGGCCGTGGACAAATCGTATTGATCGGCATACCTGGCTAGCTAGCTATACTCGTGGGGACGATGAATCACATCTATTTCGAGCATCGCTCCATGGCTCAATTAGATCTTGGTTTGACTGTCCTTGGATGCTGCAAGAATACACACTGATGCTCTACCGGTAGTTTTCAGCTTAAACTGCTGCCAATCAGTGCTGCTTATTAGCCTTCGAATTCATATATGGGACTGAAAAATAGTGACAATTCGTAAATATCAAATGGTGAACGCTTCATAGTGGAGGAGGTTAGCGGGTAGGACTTTATTCCTTAATACCAGCTGCGATATGGAATGCCGTTACTGTTGTATTTTCGGATAGAAAGATGTATTGGCCGGGTTGACAGGAAGCTAGAGATCTCCAATCCTACCTAAAGAATAGGAAAGATTGAGACCATACACCACTTTCAATCACCAGAAATGCTCTAGTCCTCTTCTCTGGCTACCAGAAAGGGATACAGATATCGATGCTCGCCTAATAGCACTTACCCCTTTTAAGCGAGTCAATCATCGTTGAGTGTTCGTTAAGTCCGAGGCATCACGAACAACATCTACAATATGTCGTGATCGCCTAGTTGGGCAACCCCGCACAACCCTTCGTGCCCTTCGTCATAAAGTTCGCTACTTTGAGCTTGCTATACGCCCTCCTGAACCAACCAAAGATGGCTTTACCGGAGACTCATGCTCAAGCTGATGGCATTCCGCGTACGCTAGCAAATAGTCGTGGTTATTACCTGGTCTGATTGGTATAACGAATGGGTACATCCGTCTGAGCTTCTGGGTAAGTATTAGGCCGCACATCATAGCACCTTTTTTTCTACTATTCCTATATATCCATTTTATTTTGTGGTTTCTTACTTTCCTTGACTTCAACCCAAGCTTTCTTGTCAATCTCATCTATTCTTCAGCCTCAGACTGCCCAGTTTCGGTCGCGGTAATCAAGCCAGAAGTTTGGCAGTTCTCCTCCAGCTACAGTATGGTTTTAGATCCGGAGAAAAATGAAGCACGCCCTCATTTTCCAAATACGTTGAACTTGACTGCTCCGCAGGGAGTTGATCACATATCAGCCGCTGCGAAACATGCAGATGACAATTATGAACTCTACAAAAATGCCAGAGATCTAGAAGCCGATCCGGCAGAGATCAAGAGAGTGCTACGCAAAATTGATTTGCGCATTATTCCGATTCTGTTCTTCACGTACATGCTGCAGTATCTTGACAAGAATTCCATCAATTTCTCCAGCGTCTATGGTTTACAAAAGGGGACAAATCTGAAGGGCCAGGATTACTCGTGGCTAGGTACGTCTGCTTTCTGCTCCACCTATTGTGGTGTTGACTAACTTCTCTAGGATCCATCTTCTACTTTGGATACCTCTTTGCTCAATTTCCTGCTGGATATTTGCTGCAACGATTACCGGTTGGGAAGTTTCTTAGTCTCGCAACCATTGGCTGGGGCATCGTCCTGATTACAACTCCGGCGTGCAAATCATTTGCAGGAATGGCCACAAATCGATTCATTCTTGGTGCTCTAGAGGCTACTGTCAATCCTGGCTTTGTGTTGATAATGTCTATGTGGTATACTTCCGCGGAACAACCTTTGCGCCTCGAAATATACTACTGCACTAATGGTATTGCAACAATGTTTGGAGGTCTCATTGGCTACGCTGTTGGACACATCAACAGCGGGTTGCCAAAGTGGATGTATGTATTCATAATATTTGGAAGTATTTCTACAGCCTGGGGAATAGTCAGTCTACTTGTGCTGCCTGATCTACCCTCAACCGCCAAGTTCTTGACCGAGAGAGAACGTTTGATTGCAGTCAACCGAGTAGCTTCAAACAGACAAGGTGTCAAAAACCACCATTTCTCCACACATCAGGCATGGCAAACGGTGAAAGACCCCAAGACTTGGATCTTGTTCGTTATGGCCACAGGAGCTCAGGTTCCCAACTCTGCGCTTACCAGTTTCGCAAGCCTGATCGTCAAAAGTTTTGGTTTTGATACGTTGGGAACGCAGTACATGCAAATCCCGGGAGGAGCTGTGCAATTCTTGGCACTGATTACAGGAGGCTTTGTGTGTACCAAATGGCCTAACAATACTCGTTGTGCAACTATGATATTTGCAAATACGGTCTGTATTCTTGGGGCTGGATTGTTAGTTGGTTTACCTACAGACAACAAATGGGGGCGTATGGTCGCGCTCTGGTTGTGCTACTTTCAAGGTCTGGGCTTTAGTATGAGTCTGACTATGGTTTCTAGTAATGTTGCTGGATACACAAAGAAACAGTTGACAGGCGCTATTCTCTTTACTGGATACTGTGTGGGTAATATCATAGGTCCACAGACGTTTCTTGACAGCGAAGCTCGTACGTCACATTTCCTTCAGCTCTTGAATCTACAAAGCTAACAATTCCCAGCAAAATATCACAGCGCATATATTGCGATGTTGGTCGGGTATTCGGTCAAGCTGGCCATGGTATTTGTATTATATGCATATATGTATCGATCTAACAAGCAACGTGATGCTGAACAGCTCGCGAGGGGTGACTCAAGTGATGCCGAGGAGCGTGAGGGTATCGAGAAGGGAATGTTAGACATGACTGAAATCGATAACCGATCATTTAGATACATTTTATAGATCAATAGAAGTAATTATTACCCTACAACATATAATACCGAGAAGCGCTTTGAGTACGTTGATGATGTGGAGTCCAGTGTTGAATCCAGCATCATTGAGGTTGTTCTTCTTGTTCGAACATTTGTGTAAATACCTATCCGTTCTAGGATAAGGGATGATTAAATACAAAGACCTCAAGATTAAGGGTCAACTCTGAAGTATGGGCTTCACACCTCTGTATATATATGATGACGGGTTTCGCTTACGAATATAATTGGGATCGGCTACCCCGGCTCGGGAAGTCATACTGTATCCGATATGCATTCGAAGCATATCCCCCTCCCAAAGGCTCGCTAGCTGTGGAATAAGCAATTCACAGATTTGTATCACTCGATTGTCATGATTTCATCACTCTCTAGACCTGGCAATCTACGCAATTGCCCAATTGTCCTCCTGCTCCATTAACCCGGCAGCGGGGGTCGGGTACCGGATCATGCCTAAAGAGATGGGTAAATGTCCTCAAATTTGTTCATCTCCACTAAAGCAGGGGAATTGCCATGGTCATTAGTCGACGTAGCCTAGATCTGTTCTCTGTAGATGGGGCCGCACATACAATGATCCGCTGTTCATTAACAGTCCGGGAGAATCGGTTTTTCCATTTCCCCCTCATATGGCTAGCCGGCAAACCATGAGGAGAGCTTCCCAGCGATACGGTTAAACATGTTTGCCTCCGAGGGGGAAATGCACGAGCATGGAGAAACAATAAAGCTTGTTTGGCTCCGGTCCTGAATCGAAACTCTGTGCTCTCAGTAGTCATGTATTTCTTAACTTTGTTGTCCGTGGCGCTGGCCTGTATACACAGCTCTGTTGCTGCTCCGTCGAATGCAAAATCATCCTTGACTTTGCTGTACCAAAACAATCTCAATGCTAGTGACGACGTGAACCACATTGGATTTATCCTACTGGACCCCTTCACTCAGAAAGATGCATCTACAGCGTGTTCAGCAATCGGAGAGAAGTTGCTCTCCAAAGCCCTAATTCAGAAATACAAGTCGGACTTTGTGCTCTCACTGTCATATACGGCATACAAGAAACGGGCTGCTCCTTTGCAACTTTACTACGTCGAAGGTGGAGTGGCTGCCGTTGCTGAGAATCTGGGAACATTGAGTTTCCCTCTTGTTCCGTTCCTGAATCCCAAGTTACCTGTTCTGTGCACACAGTCCAGCAGCCAAAGCCAGCCTGGCACAGCGTTAGCAACGGACTCAAACCAGCTCACCGTCGCCTCGAATGGAAACAACTACGTCGGCTTTCGAAACCAGAAGTCCTTTCGCTTTCAAGGAATCCCATTTGCGGAACCACCCGCTCGTTTCGAGTACTCGATCCCCTACGCAGGGAAAGGCCAAACTATCCAGGCGACTGCATATGGAGCACAATGCGCACAGGGAAGCTCGGGTTCGGAGGATTGCTTATTCTTGAACATCCAAACCCCATACCTCCCCAAACAAGGCGAGCGTACCAAATTGAGGCCAGTCCTGTTCTGGATCCATGGCGGAGGGTTCGAGAACGGTGTTGGTTCGGATTCTGCCAGTGATGGAGGAAACTTAGCAAGCAGAGAGGACGTTGTGGTTGTAACTTTCAACTACCGATTGTCAACATTGGGATTTTTAGCAATCCCTGGAACTAATGTTACTGGCAATTATGGAATTGCTGATCAGATTATTGCTCTTGAGGCAAGTAGACCCTATGTTCTATCGTGAACTTCCTGTTAATTTTCCCAGTGGACCGTCAAGAACATTGCATCTTTTGGTGGTGATCCGTCGAAGATCACCATCACCGGTGAATCAGCCGGTGCTGGTTCTGTGAGAACTCTCCTAGGCTCACCCCCGGCGAAAGGGAAGTTCCAAGGAGCAATAGCCATGTCGAATCTTGGAGGTGGGGTTGGGCTCGGTTTGAGCGGTGACTATTCGACGACGTACAGCTCATATCTCACAATTGCCGAATCATATGCCATTGCTGGACAGAATATCTTCACACAAGCTGGATGCACACAGGCAACAGTGGATGCGCAAATTGCTTGCTTGAAGCAGGCCCCCGCCTTGAAAGTTGTAGGACTACCCACCCACGCCCGATATGTCGTACAGGATGGTCATTATGTCAACACTCCACAATTAGATCTGACACGTGGAACTGCTGCTCATGTTCCCGTGATATTTGGAGTAACCACTGATGACGGTGCTGATTTCATATCGTACCCAGCGGCACCCGTCACCTCTCAGCTGCAAGGAATTCAAGAATCGCTGGGTATCTCTGCCGAATATGCTCAGAGCATCATTGATAGCGGCCTGTTTCCTTATTACGAGAGAGTGAATGTTACGTGGGACTCCTTTAACGTTTCAGCGCGCGTGGGAACAGACAAGCAGTTTCGCTGCATCGACCAATCTACTGTCTATACGGCTGCCAAAACGGGCGCCTTCCCTGCGTCTTATTTCTATCAAATGGAACGCACCATCGGGGGTTACGACCCTCATAATCTTGGAGGACCAGCCGTTACCCCTGGATATCCACTGGGAAACCCGAATCTCCCTTATTTTAAACTACATGGAGGGGATATGCCGTGGTTATTTGGAAATATAAATGTGCTACGCGATGCAAATGACTTGTATTCTGTACAGCTCACCACGTCATACTTTGCATCCTTTGTAAAGAGTGGACAGCCAAACCCTGAAATTAGATACCTGAAAGCCAGAAAATATTCGAAATCGCAAGAGGCAATTCAAAAGACTGGGCCTTGGAAACCAGTACAAGGCGAGGATGGACCAATTAGGTTGCTCGACTACCCTGCTGTGGCAAGCAAGTTTATAGACGTTCCACAGTGCGCCTTTTTAAACTATTCGCTGTCCTATTATCTTGATGGCGGAGCATAGGGTTGTAGTATTTGATAGGCTCATTAACTAATAAAAATAACATATTTTGTTCCATACATGTCGAATGTGGTTGTAGCTGGAAATACTGTAATTCTTTTACAGCATTAGACACCACGTTGCTGGTATCATCTTATCGAGTCCTAAGCGGAAGTGATAGCTGAAATATCAGTGAACCTATTGAAAGCATGGCATAATCAGCAGATAGACCCTACGGAGCCTTTTATAACTCAGGACTTCTCAGAATAACCCAAAGATCATTTGACAGCCCGCTGAGTAGCTTACAATATAGCTAAAGTTTTATTACAAATTAACAGAATGTGAAGCGAAAACATGTCAATCAAGTTTCATCTCAGTCCAGGGTGGAATGACAACCTAGAACTACATATCGAGATCATTTATTAACTTCATTTAGTTTAGATCGATTTATAGTCAACTATTCGGCGCACTAACATGCAGGCATTACGCCCTCGATCGCCAAAAAAAGACTAAAGAATTTATGTCTTTTTTGGGAGATTATTAGAAGCCGAATCACAATCATATCGTGATATGTCCGAAGAAGTGATCTCATTTGCTTGATAAATGGCTGCGTGGTAACGTGGTGAGGGCAGGCTAGACCAAATAGGGGCTCGCTAAAAAGCAGAGATGCCAAGGAGCATCACATAACCAAGGACGAATTTTCAGCCTTCTTGTCATTCACGTGCAAGCCAACCTAATACTTGACGGGCTACATTCGCTGCGACAATATGTCGAATTTTAGCTTTTCGTTTTCTGGGGACGATATAGAGGATGCGCCTATGCTCGATCAAGAGCCAGGGCACCAAAAAAGCCATGCTGCAGAAACTGGCAGTCTGAGGCGTGCTCCTACACCAGCGTTCCCAATAGAGGGACAGGCTTTGCTGGCATCCCAAAACCATGAATTAAGTTCAATGTTAAAGCTTATTCCTTCCAAGATATCGTATAGCTGCTTGATGGTCACTTTGGATGACGGAAGCCAAATCTCAATTCCGAGAAGAGAGCTTTGGGATGTGAGGGTTCAGCTTATGGCTGAGGAGGATGATGAGAGTTTGGCAAATCTTCGCAACGATGATGTGAGGACAGGTGTATACGAAGGAGGTTTTAAAAGTTGGGAGAGCTCCGTAGACGTCCTCAAAGTGTTACAAGGAAGGAGAGAAGACGCCCCAAAGCTTCCAAAGAGGGTATTAGAGGTCTGTCTCGCAGAACTATTTGGTAGTATGAAGCATGCTAACATCACTTTAGCTCGGTTGTGGAACTGCACTTCCATCGATGGCTCTGTTTCAATGGAGTCTAGAAAGCGATTTATCCCAAAGCCACGGCTTGGACTTGGGACTCGCAGATTACAACCCAACGGTCCTTCAACTTGTCACTCTGCCAAATCTGCTTCTTTCTTGGGCTCAAGTAGTTAAGAAAGACTCATGGGAGGCGGAAGGTGATCTCGAAGTTGACGAGGAATTGATTCAGCAGTTTCTCGCCTCACTTGACTCGCACCGCATCACGTTATCGTTCTTCTCAGGTGCATGGAGTCAAGAGTTTGTTCAACTTGTAGTCTCGAATATGGGCTCCGAACCCGCTCAGCTGACAATCATTGGAGCCGAGACTATCTATTCCCCAGCTGCATTAAGCTCATTTGCACAAAGCTTGGTGGGTTTGCTTAAGGCAATGCCGACTGGCGAGAAATCATCCTTAGTTGCTGCAAAGAAAGTATATTTCGGTGTTGGCGGTTCTATGGAAGATTTTTGTGATAAAGTTAGAGCCGAAGGCCTTCAAGTCGAGCATGTTAGAGAAGAGTCCGAAGGAGTCCGGCGAGCTGTCGTTGAGGTGAAAATGCCTCAAAACTCGACATTGTAGGCGTCACAATTCTAGGATATTCAGCGCAGTATGTTGAGGATATTACGAGCTTCTGATGGCTTTGACATACATCCAAAGGTTCTGAAGTCAAAAATGTGCATTTCTTCACCAATTAAATATCACACATGTGGCCCAATGTGTACCGCTCTGGGAGTACACAGCACGTGCTGATGCTGATAGCCGTTTTCTGAAAGTGGCGTACTCATATCCCACAGCTTCCCTCTGGGTTAAAGACACCAATGGCTTCTTCGCTTTCATGTAGTACAAGGTGATGCACAATTGCTTATACCGGGATAGACCAAGAACCTTTAACTTGTAAGTAAATCCTTCCTCATGTGATACTGAATGCTAATCTTTGTCAAGGTACTAGACCACGGCGACATCCTCAGTGCCAGTCCAAGGAAAAGTCCTCAGTTATCGCATCCCCAAATAGCCGAATTAAGCTAAACTTCGCGAACAACTCCATGAAAATTATAAAGTTTTTTTTAAATCCTACAATAACATCCCCATCTCACCACCTACGACCTATCCCATCTCCACCTACTCGGCCTCGATGCGGCCATACTACTCAGCGTCGATACCCCGGTTCTAGAAATTTTGGCTCTGAACACATTGTTCGTAGCCTTGGAAGCAGATTTATACAGTGCTTGTGCGTTTTGCGATGCCTGATCCGCATATGAAGATGTCCCGGGAACGCTTCTGGTCATTATAGAAAGGAGTCATTGAAGAACAATCGGAAAGGCCAAGCAGTATTGATTGTTGTGCTAGGTCACAATACTGCTCTCGAATGATACTAGGGACAGAGAGACGGAAAAGCATATGGAGGGCTGCGCTCGTTTGGATAGATAGATAATGCTTTACTAGAATATGAATTGGTAGTACTCCGAATTCTGCTAATCCCCTACGATCTTGCTTTCTCGATTATTTGATATTTAGTAGTTGATGCAATTTATTAGGAGAAGAGGTAACGTTCAAAATCTACCAAAATTTGCACAGAAATCTGGATGTGCAGGTGTTTATGTAACATTGACGGTCAGAGCAAATCTCGCTGAATTGGAGGAGTATCTTGTAACGTTTTATTTACTAGAGAGAATTCTCGAGCTATTTTCGCCTCTTCGAGGCATATCGAGAATAGGGATGTCTCCCGATTGCCAACAGACTATGTAGAGTCAAGGCCTTACTCGTCGATTTCAACCTTAGGCCTTTACACCCACTTTCTTCCAACCACTCGAACGCTTGCTAGCGTGATTTTTTGGCTTAGGCTTACCCTTTGACTTCTTTCCACCCATCTTCAAATCCTTGGGTCTACCATTCTTCGAACTAGCCCTATAACCCTCAAACACGATACTCTCAGGAGTTCTGGCAATGCCTTGAATTGCACTTCCACTGGCACTTCTTGCTGCCCTTTGTCCATCGCCACGGTTACCTATAGCCATGGTATTTGCACCACTGCCCTCTCGCTTCTTGAGTTGAGCCGCTCCAGCTCTACCTAACAGCTTTCCTGCGCGACCTTCAAGAGAAGACACTTGAGATGATACTTTAGGATTGTAGATTTGGTCCTTATTCCCTCCTTTTGTACTTCTGGAATCTATACGCGACCGGTTTGCTGCTTGTGCGTTGGCAGTTTTGCCAATGGCTTTTGCTCGTACCACCCGAAGAACTCGAGGGAGCATGGGAGGATATTTCTTCTCATTGAAGAGGAGAGCGGCCTCGACAGCATTTCCATCCTAGTAAAACTGGTCAGTACTGTTCAGATATTCTGGGATCAAACAACCTTACCTCAAATTGAACATAAGCAAATCCTTTTCCAACCCTTGTCTTCTCATCTCGAATTACTCGCACACTTTCTACCTTCCCAGCTTTTCCGAATTGCCGCCATAGTCCCTCTTCGATGTCCGACGGTATCTTAGATCGCTTCCTTTCATTTTCTCCGCCCTGGTCCACCAAGCTCTCATCGTCTACAAAACCGAGGTTACCAACAAAAACACAACGACGGTGATCTGTCTTGGCAGGATGTGCCACGCCATCAACCCGAAGATGTCGATCAAGTACAATGGATCCATTCAGTTTCTTCACTGCCTCTCTAGCTGCGAAGGCACTCGAGTATACAACATATGCATTTGTGCTTTTTGTGGTTGCTACCATAAGCTCTTTCTTTGCGAATGCAGCTTTCTTAGGTAGGGCTGATCCTGCATACGCAGTCGAGCGGAAGCGGATAGATTCAACCTTATGATCAGGTTTATCCTCTGCAGATGCTGCGATGTCTGGGAAAAAGGACGCCATATGTGTAAGTAATTCTTTCTTCGCGGACTTGGACGTTATAGCTTCAGTGGCTACATTGGCGAGGAAAACCGTTCGAGATGCCTTCTGGATTTCGGCATCTTCATTGCTTACCGCAAGCGATTCGTGTACAGGAACATCAGCCGGCGGACTCCTTGCTCTCTTTGGGGACTCTTCATCACTGTCTGCATCCATATCTTCCGCGCTGTCTTGGTCTTCCTCGGAAGTCTGCTCGTCACCCGATCCATTGCCATCTTTCTTTGCCATTTTTTGCCGTTTTAACTTTCTCTCAGCTTGTCTCTCCTCGTCCTCCTTGGCTTCCTCGCGAGCTAGCTTCTGCATATATTTGCCTTCCAGATCTTCCTCCTCGTCTACCTTTCTCTTGCGCTTCTTGTCTGATTTTGTAGATGCCTCCAAAATCTGGTCGAGGTTGGGCTCATCATCCGAGTCTTCAGCTTCGTCTGATATAATCCCATCTTCAATATCTCCTTCCACGCTACTCAATTCATCATCGTCTCCTTCATTATCATCAGATTCATCTTCCTCCTCCATGGACTCATCAGACTCTGGTTCGGCCTTTCGTCTTGGTGGAGGTGGCTGCTCATACCGAGACCTGGCAGGGGCTTGCACTGGTCCAGCCTGCATCATTCGTTAGTCCATGGTTATAAAGGCAGACGCAGAATCAGAATAGACATACACTCGACGCAAATAGAAGAGCTAGGGAAGGATCAACGGTCTTCTCATTAACTAATAGAGATTTTTCAGCATGTTTAGAAACACCATCCTTTTTCTCAGTTGTCTCCGCTTCGTTGCGACTTCGTTTGCCCATTTCTGCTTTATGTATAAAATAGCGTTGGGGCGTGTGGTGGTTTGGGTACTTCTTCCTTTCCTGATGCCAAATTTTCTTGCTATCTTAGCCCCCAATATCGTAGCTCGTCTAGCTTATCGGGCGGTGAGGAGCTTTAGTAAGGCTAGGGTGTGCATATAATAGAATCGGAAGAATCTTGATCATGAAAGGAAAAACACCCTCTAGCTATGGTTGTTTATAGGACACATTGCAAAGGAAGATGAAGTGCATGTATCTTTTCTTTCTGAATTTGAATTGCGTGGAAATGCTGCTACGATCAAATAGTTTACTTCTGGTTGTGGTACCTCGGTATAAGAGCCTGGTAATGCTTAAAAGTAACGTACAGCTAAAGACTTAATTGATTATTGAGTAGCACTGTTTCACATGTATTGTGACAAGTAGAATTGAAGTAGAGTGAAATGTGATCACTTCAATTCTCAAGAGCACAAGTGATTTTAGGCATAGCATGAGAGAGCTCTTTGCTGCTGCCAATTGACCATTAGCTTGGTAGGTCGTGGCCGTGGCTCTATCACCACAAGCCGCCAAAGCGCGACGAGCGATCATGAGGCTCACCCCGACTTTTGAATCTGCTGAACACACAACACCTCCAACATTCACCCACAATTCGAGACACACTTCACAATTACAACACAGGCTCCTTAATGTTCCAATCTACAGCCGTGTACAACCATCATAGTTTGGAGAAGCCTTTGCCTACCACTCGTTACTGACCTCTATCTGCGCGGATCCTTTCACGGAACCAAACCACAGACAGAACGGCACGAGGTTATGTGAACACCACAGCACACACAAAGAAGATAGGACAAACATACTGTCAGCATGAGTGTTGATATAGAACGGATCGGGGCTGGCGCTATTCTAGAGGCAGCTGCTCAAGCTTCTGCCGGCGACGTGAGCGACGTCGAAATGGATGGTGACGGAGATCGCTCCAGCAGCTTAAGCGAGATCGAGTACAAAGAATCACATCAAGAAGAGGAGGGAGAGTCTTCTGAAGATCAAAATAACAATTCCGAGGAGGAGAATGACAGTGAAGCAGAGACAGAGCGCCTGGAAGAATCACCTAACAAAATCCGCACCCATAAAGACGTCGTCTTGAGTTCACATAACAGTCAAATTTACGAACGAAGTCCTAGTAAGCTTCAAAACCAAATTATACCTCCTCGCCAGCTTGATGAAGAAGATGACGACGAACCACTCTCCGATGAGGAAATCTCTCCCAACGACTCCTCAAAAAGCTCTGCCCATGGCGACGTTGAGACAGAATTACCAACCGCGCCAACATCGTTAGAAGATTCTGCCGGCGAAGGAAAGAGAACCCTTTCAATTGCTGATGCTGACAGCCGAAAGCGCAAAAGGTCCATAATGGCTGGTGGTGGGCTCGATGAAGACGTCGAAGAGCCATTGCGCAAGCGCACAGGTTCTGTCATGATGGGCGGAGACGAATATGCGATTGACGAAGAAGAGCAGGCGGACGAAGAACGTGACGGAGATATATCGAATGCTATAAGTGGAAATATAAGTGTTGACGAGGGCGGGGAAGTACAAGAAGATCACGCTGAGGCAGATACTCTGGTCGCTTCTAAAGAAGAAATCCAAGAGATAGTTGATGTGCCTGTATCCCCAAAGAAACGAGGTCGCAAAAAGAAGAAAACACTTGAGAATGGGGGAAATCCGGAAGACGACCCCGAAATCCTTCCAGGCGTCGAGTCGCTCAACGGAGAATTTGCCCGAAATGGCGGGGAAGATGGTGCGCAAAACGAAGGGGATGATGAAGCAGAAGCGGCCCTGAGAAATGAAGAAGAATGTAAGTTTAGAGGCTATTGTTGTGCGTGCCAGTGCTAACCAGTTGTTTTAGTGGGGAGGAAACGAGTTGCTTTGGAGCAATTGAGTATAATAGAAAAGCAATTCGCAACATTTCGAGACAGGCAAGCAATATAAATAAAGAAATCGATGGAGGCTAGGAGGTCGCTAACACGTTACCAGGCTTTTTGAAGAGCGACTGGATGCACTGAATCGCGAAGAAGCTATGCTACGGGAAGATAAACCGACACATCCCGAGTACCTCGCAATGCTGCAAATAGTAGATGAACGACGGGATGAAAAGGTTCGAATTGCTGAAAGAACGCGCGAGTTCGAGTTACAAGCCCTACAAAGATCTGCTGTTGCTGGGAGAAGCCAAATCCTCGTTCAGTTTAAGCAGGAAGTACGAGACATCCGGGAAAAGACGATAGAACAACTAGGCAATCAGTGGTACGAAATACAACACGATCGACGTAGCTACGCTGGAAGTGTACCAGATTATACTCTGAAATTTCCGACACGCAGATCACAACAAGTCAGTAATCAAGTGGCTTACAGCAATGAGGTATCCATCTTGTCAGGAGTTGCGAAATATGTTGGGTTTCCATCGGCACCAGCGATGGCGAAAGCTACAAACGCAGAACTTCTAGAAGATCTGGAAAAGATGGGGGTACGTTTCAGGATTTCTCATATTCAGTTGTGTTGAGGGTTGTGAGACAATGTAAGAAGCTGAGCTGGAGCACTTCCAGCAAAGCCATAGAGAGAAGGGCTCGGAATATGGACTAGTCACTCGTACTTGAACACCTATCGTGATCATATTGACAACTGACATATTTGCTAGCGAACGAGGCAACCACAGTCTTTCCATGCTGCCGCTGGGCTTCATGAATTAGCTGCATTACGAACAGCAGGGGCAACCCGTTCTAAACCTGCGGAGGAGAAATTTATCGAGCAGACGCCTTGGGCTAATCCCCAACATCCTTCACATGCTCATCTTCTTCAACGACAAGCTTCTACACAACAGGCGCCTAGAACTACTAGCCCGTTTGCTCACAGTCGTAAGTTTCTTATCGAATCAGTCACTTCACTCCACTGCCGTCATGATGCCCTACTAGATTTCCCCAAGAGTCTGTACTGACGTTGATACTTGTAGAACCACGCAGGTATTCACATCAGCCCACATTAGGTGCAGGTCCTGTTTCTGGTACCTTTTCGAGCACCTCTTTGCTTCCAGTCAACGGTCATTCAAATATAGGGCCGCCTATACCGCCTCACAATCCGTTCTCGAATACCACTGTTGCCCCCTCACCATTGGGCAGTAGACAACCATCCCTATCTCCTCAAGAGAATAGGCAGCCTCTTGTCATAGCAGGCCAGCAGTTGTAAGATTTGCCACCTTTTTCATAAACAAAACCGGAGAGTCCTCTAGACTCCTCCAAGTCTGGTATTCGCTTGACAAAGGTTAACTTGCTGTAGGCACCACACTCCATCCGCGCTACCGAACGGCATCAAAAGCGCCGCATCACATGGCGAGTAATAAATGCATAAAACGAGTACTTAATAAATATGGCATAACGGGTTCAAATATCATTCCTGGCAGAACTTCTCAGAGAACTTCTGCTGCGTCAATTTCGCTAGCACTAGACATGTAAGTCTGCACTGCACGCCTGAGACTGAACTCCGCAAATAAGCATACGCTTATCAAAGACCAGGTCACGGATGAAAGGCATTTTGATACCCATGAATATGATAATGACCCTGGACATAAGGATATGAGTTTGTCAATAAAAGGATACGCATTTGTGGAGTTGGTTGATTTGGGAAATTCAATGTTGCATAGTTGATAACCAGGATGGGCGTATATCTTGTACTATACTGTAGAGCACAATTTGTCATACAACCCCCAAAATAATTCCGTAAATCTGAATGACTTAAACACCGAACGCCGTGTCTTTTGATATTCTGGACAATGCATATATCTCCCCATTCCCCAGGATACTCCTATGTACACGTATGCGTCTCGACCCCGATAAATCGTACACATCACCATATGTCTCTACCCTATTTTTGCGTTGGCCTATTCGTTAACGCATTCGCCCCCGTGAGGATCGGTGATTGGGCTGGAGGGGGTGCCGGCGCATCTGGGACTTGAACATCATCGAAGTCGTCCTGAGACACGGCTCGAATTGTGAAGACATCTTAAAGATCGTTAGATTTGTACATGCCATAGCAGTACATGGTGACTTACAAACTGATATACAAAATCCAAACAAACCAATTCCGGTCAGAGCATTCCTAATCAAATATGGCCTTCGAGCTCGGATGAGAGAGGCCGACTGTTTATAGTGCGAATCATAATAAGAGGATTTCTTTCTGATTCATGTTAGCATATAATTAGTAGCGGTGTCATCAAAAGAATCCTTACAGTGACATATTGACTGTGGTGAAAATGTGTATTGAAGGACGGTATGTCGTAGCTTGGACATCGACCTTGAGCCACTTTTCGAGTTCAAATATAAAGTGGGTCCATAGCCCTGCTCGGGATTTTGATAAAGCGCGTCGTCAAGCTCTTTGACTTAATAACTTCGACTCCCTGCCATTGCACACAACTGCACGTACAACAAATCTGATAACTACCTGGGAACAGTACGAATGTGTTCTTTGGCCTTTGAACCTTAGACAATCTGCGATAAAGTTCTGGCCAGAAAGTAGCACAACGTATACCGATGTATAGCTCTCCTGTAGATCTGACAGAGCTCTAGAGGAGTACAAAAACTACAAGAAAATATGGCCACCACGGCTATGCCCTCTATTGAGGAGCAAATCTTTCAGCTCAATGCTGCGCGGAACATTGTGTTGGGAGATGCGACATACTATCCTCAAATCATCCAAGGAATCTTACCGATAATAGGTCGCGAAGCCAGACTAGAACTGCGGAGATGGGGTGCAGACTTCCTTTCAGAGACATTCGCGAGCCCGACAGTGCAGCTGCAACAAAAGGAGACGTTATCACTCATCGTACTTGAGACACTGAAGACAATGATAGAGAATCCAAACGAAGATAGTACTGTTGTAAAGAGCATTGTGCAGGCTGCTTCAAGCATATACCCTTTGGTTTTCAGATGGATGTAAGTTCTCGCACGTATTTCCCGAACCTAGCACAGCTACTTGAAGCTCCGATCGCGCATTTAAACTAAGTCTTGCATATGTTCCCAATGGACAGCATGTGTCGTGGAGGGGAACCTATAAGTCACTGTCTAACCCTTATCTGTAAATAGTATCAACAACCCCTATGATGCACTTACCTGGGAGAATATGACTGCAATAAAGACAAGAATACTTCGGATTTGGGATTCTGCAGCAACAGGCGTTCGACTATGCTGTATAAAGTTTGCGCAGAGGGTAGTGCTTGTTCATACGCCTGGTCAAGAAACCGATCCAAGGGTATGTATAGCGCCTCCGTATATACGATTTATCTTGACTAATCGGTTCATAATTTAGCGCCCTGATCCTAAGGATATATCTCTCTCAATGGTTCCTCAAAATAATGCTCTCCTTCCTGCACGAAATCTCGAGGCTGAAGCGTCTGGGTTGCTTGACAGAATACTAGGTATATTCCAGGAAAATATCAGGTATGCCATGTCAAATCTTCCAATTATCCAATACTCATAAATATAGCGATGCGGTTCTTGTTGATGCAACTGTTAACTCCCTGGCAACCTTGATCCGAGCCCGTCCTAATCTTTCCAATAAAATCTTGAATGTCATCCTAAATTTCAATCCCTTGAAACAAGCCAATTCCCCTATGACCCCTAAGCTCCGCGTCACAGTGAAATCGATGGAAAAGACTGTCAGAATACTTCTCATCCATATCCTCAAACGGTAAGTTATTTTGGCAGATGCTATTCCCAACCTATACTAATATACGCAGCGATCCGAATAGTTCTCTTGCACCTCGTATCCGGCAATATGTAGAAAGGATGGCGCGCTCAAGAACAGAGATTTTTGAAGAAGCCAGCCGAAAACGAGGTCCGCCTGAGCCAACTGACGGTATCGATGCCGCAAAGAGACAGAAGCTAGATGCTCAAGTATCAAAGCAGAAGTTGCACATACCTCCTTTTGCTCCTGGGCCACATACTATAGCTGAGCTATTCACAATTACTACCGATGCTGCTCTGCAGACTTTTGACGTGTCTCAACTTCCAGAGGATCTTGCGGTCAAAATTGTAGTCACAATTCTTCAACGAGTTGATGTGGACATCCTTAACCAGGCAATCAATGTTAGTCATAATTCATTGAACATGAGGCTTTCACTAATTGGAACATAGGGTGTCGAGCAACGTATTGACCTCATGGAAACTCCTCCGCCCCTACCAGTAAATCCTGTAGCACCATCTACGCAGGCTCCAATGCACCTGGATGTAGAAGATGACGACGATGATTATGAGCCAGACTTCTATCCTGCGGAAGATACAGAACAAATCCTTAATAAATTGGACAATGCCCCGCCAGAAGAGCCTGAGCCGAAACCTAAGACCGACGACGTAGCTTTGGGACCGTTTACCTTGCCTCATCCACCTGCTCTAACGGTAGAACAGACCACCCAGGCTGGAAGTGGCACGGTATCTCGTGTGTTCGGTGTAATGGCGACATTGGAAGAACCTGTTAAAAAACCCAAATCAGGTATGAATAGGCTAGCAGCCAGTGCTTCTGATAGAGATGCTTGGGTGACGATCATTACACGTCTTGCAACACGTGCTGCTGGAGGTCTAGAAGGCCCATCAAATGGCATCAAATCCGAAACACCTTCGCTCAGTGATAGCATTCGGCAGTCACTATATGTCTATATTCTAGAGGACTTCCGCAAACGTATCGATATCGCTGTTGCGTGGCTTTGCGAGGAGTGGTACAATGACAAGATACAGCAGAAGTTGGAGGATGATCCAGTATTGCATTATGAGAAATGGGCAATCAAGCTTTTCGATGGCTTTAGTCAATATCTTGATGCCATGTCTTCCAAAGTTCTCACCAGATTTCTTGGCGAGATTCCTGAGCTGAGCTCGGTTCTGCTTGCTAAAGTCAAAGCGTTGTGTCGGGATCCAGCAATGGTCAACCTAGCGTTGACAAGCTTATTATATTTAGTTATGATGCGTCCACCGGTTCGTGATGAGGCTTTAGATGCAGTTGAGTCGATCTGGCAAACTTGTAAGAATATCTTCCCCTATAAACTTGAATTTCCTCTGATAGAGATATAGATGACGAGGCAAAGCAAGTAGCAGCGAAATACCTCACCAAGTGGAGACCCGGTTTCGCAGATCGGCTAGAATTAGAAGAGAAGAAACCAGAAGGGTTTACAGAAGAAGTCATGGCCGATGCCGCGAAAGTCGCTCAAGCCGCCTCTTAGGCTGTCTAGTGCCTTTGTATTCATTGACAGGGAAATTTCTACAGGTGTATATTATGGAACTGCCACGGCACGAAATACAGGAAGGAGTATGGGAAGGCGTACCTGGTGCATTTGAACTCACTGCCTGAGTCCAAGAGATTTATTTGTGGATGGAAATCTCCACGGGTTTCTATTCCTTCTTTGGATGGAGAATTTGTCCCTATATTACGGACAATAGAAAATGTAATGAATATCAAGAATACCAAAATGCTATTTGGATATTGTGCACTGATCTAGGCATTGTGAGCGTCCTATCCTTGTCTTTTGCCCAAGAGCGTATTGTGAAACCTATGACTTAAACGCATAACTTGGTACGGTTCTGGATCTGAATGCCCTTGCGAAAATTGCGAAAGTACACCACCTATTTGCTTGAAAACCATGCCTTCTATTTCCATCCACGCATTGGTATATTCGGTACATATCGAGAATTCCACTTCTGATCGTTGTTTTTCTTTAAAATCTGACTCCTACACAGAACAAGTTTTCAATAATTAAACAATGTCTGAAAGAGTTTTAATTCGTAAATGCCTGACAAGGACAAGGCAGGCATAATACATATGAATAGCTTCAGAAGCTTCAAAAGTTAAGCGAGCTATCGACAGACCACCTCTCTTGACCACTTGTGAAGCAGCTCAGCAAGTGCAACGCAACAAATATGGCAGACCCTCTGTACGAATTGCTTTCGCCTTACTTCTCAACGCCATCACCACGGGCACCTCCTCCCTCCTCTCCAACAACAACAGCCTACCTCGCACGACTTTCCACGCTGCCCCTCTCCTCCCTCACAACCACCGAACCAGCGTCCCTCTCACAAACGTCGCATTCGCTACTCCTTTCCCTACAAGCACTCTCAAAACGCTCGCATAACTCTGTTATATCATCTGCCACCCACCTATCTACAATATCCACCACACTTCCTAAACTCGCGCATGCAACGGCCGATTTACGCGATGCGCTCCCCAAGCTCGATGATGCAGCTATCCATTTCAGCGAGAATTACAACAATCGATCCGAAAATGTTCTGCTGGATAGGCGGCGGAAAGCATTGCTTTTGTCACGGAACATAGATCGATTAGCTGACATACTCGATCTGCCCACTCTGCTTTCCTCGGCCATCTCATCCTCGTCCTCGACCGGCACTAGTACAACTTCAGCAGCAACAGTGAACTATGCCTCAGCACTAGACCTTAATGCTCATATCAAACGTCTGCATGCCCTATATCCCGAATCCCCTCTCGTCACCGCTGTATCCACCCAATCCGAAGCTGCCATGCAAGAAATGTGCACTCACCTAATCGCCGCCCTCAGAACCTCCTCTCTAAAACTCACAAACGCGATCCGTACAATCTCCTGGCTACGGCGTGTGGCACCAGAACTTGATGCCCGAGGACCGAAATCTACATTCAGTGGACAAGGGGGGGAAGGAGGGTTAGGAGCCTTGTTTCTAGTATGCAGGTTGGCGAATTTAGAGAGTATGCTGGGTGCTCTGGAGCCACTGAGGGAATTGGCTGATGCGGAAACTTTGAAGTTGCGGGAGGGAGGAGGCAAGGAGGAGAAGGTCAAGGGCAGGTGGGAGGGTGGACAGCAGACGGAACGGTACTTGAAGCGATATATTGAGATCTTTCGGGAGCAGAGCTTTGCTATTATATCGATGTATCGCTCGATATTTCCCCCAAGTACGGCTGGGAATATCACCGAGAAGCAAGATCCGTTGCAGCCGTTGCCAAGCGCGCTGGGCACATTTCCGCTGCGATTGGTTTCAATGCTGGAAAGGACCTTGCGGCTATATTTACCGAATGTGAGGGATCGGAGTAGTAGGGACAGTCTGCTTACACAGGTACTGTACTGTGCAGGAAGTTTAGGCAGGCTGGGCGGCGATTTTGGTCTCCTGCTCGCGTTTCTAGGAAAGGAGGATGACGAGGACGAGGATGAAGAAGATGGCGACTGGGTAGAGGTTGTGAGGAAGCATAGAGTACTGGCAGGAAGGTTGGAATTGATGGTTGGATCGAAAGACCATTAATAGGTATTATCGGCGTCAGCTCATACAATCCACCTGCCTAGGCAATCTCTGCAATCCTCATTCCGATTTAGTACAGAGCCCAGCTGCGGTCTTGCGCCCAAAGCTAGAGCCATACCTATATACATGGACACACACATATTGCACTGGAAGGATCAGATCAAATGTCTGTATATCAGGGAGCAAATATAAGAAAGTCTGAATTATAGGTATACCTATAGTCTCCATACCATCTAACACACTTAGACATAGATGATCTGTAAAATACAGGCAGGGCTCGAAAAGTAGCCAGAATTGTTGTAATTTGCAATATCATATATCAATATACAACAATAATTTATATCGAGAAGAGACCGCAACTCGGATTTCTAGACTACTGTTTTAATGAGGCTTACTTCTTCCGTGCCATATCAAGCTCTCCCAAGCCATTTCACCAATCTCAGTGAAATTACTCCCCCACCAGGTCTCAGCGGACTGAAAAATCTAAATTATAGGGTTCTGCGCAGCGGCTACCGCGCCTCGCCGTCACCGATCAACTCGATGCATCCGAGACGGTGCGTTGCGCGGGATCAGCAACCTTATCAACGGACGACCTCTCTTTACCTACCACGGCATCTTCATGGTTTCCTTGGCTAGCCACACGCTTACTCTTCATGAATGGCAAATGGCCCTTCGTTTCCTGGAAACGCAAAAGCACGAAACCGACAATGACCGCGAGCCAGTACATGTTATAGCCAATGACCGAGCCGTAGGTTGCGGAATTTTGCCAGCCAAGAATGGCGTTAAAGATACCCCAGCCACCGCCGCCATTGAGCTCTGGGTTTCCATACTGCTGGATGTTAGCTGCCAATTCCGAGTAGGTGATGCATGGAGAGGGAGGGAAATGGATGACTTGCGTTGACATGCCAAACGCTGCGATCAATATCATAAGATCCAGGTCCGGAACCGGTCTCGGCGGCATCGCCTCCAATGGCGTTATTCCATTCCTGAGCCTCGAAGAACCAAATGGCTTTGGAGAATAGGCCTGCTGCGACGAGGTAGAGCAGACATGTTGAGACAATGAGGAAGAACTGGAGCCTGGATGATGATCCACCCCTATTGATTGTCAGCGTCGGCTCGGCGTCCAAGGGAGGGTTGCAAAAGCACCAGATCTTGCTCTGGTATTAGACATTGTGACACATCCAGACTGCTTGGAACAAACTAACTCGACTCCTAGAAAGTCTCGTTGAATTGGTTCTTCGCATTTTGTCTAGATGTATCACAGTGCTCAACAGCATTCGCGTTGAACCGCACTCTTCAATCGGCAGCAATTGAGAATCCCACAACTAATTTTACGGTGTGGGTTCCAGAGACTTACTTGTAGATAATGTATCCAACTAAGCATCCGCAGAACAAGCCGACTATAACTGGGAGAGGTACAGCAGATGCAGGTGATGAGAACGACACTCCAGCCACGAAGATGATGCCTTCCATTCCTTCTCTCAACACCGTGATGAACGGCAAAATGAACATTGCATACTTCTCACACCATTGCTTGAACTTTCCACCTTTCGTCGCAGGTTTTTCTTCCATAGCCTTTGCCAGCTTGACACGCCACTTCTCCTGCATCTTCGACAGACGGAGAAGCGCGGCACCAAGGACGCCTATGACGAGGGAAGCAAAGAGGGCGAAGGAGCCTTCCCAGTAGTACTCGGTGCTTGCCCATTTGTCCTTTCCGAGTCCATAAAAGACGCCAATTAGGGCTCCACCGATAATAAGGGAGATGAGGAATCCAGAGGCAGTTCCCAACCAGACCTTGAGGCTGTTAGCAAAGAGGGAATTGGGATTTAAGGTCTAGGGCTGGGTTACTTGTCGAACAAGTTTCTTGTAGATAGCTGCATCGCGGTTGGGACCGTCAAGGGTTTGCTTGAGGAAGGCGAGCAGGACAGAAACGATGATTGATGTCTCGAGAGTTTCACGAAACTGAGGAATTCGTTAGTAAATTGTGTCATATTTGCGTTTGAGATTGAAGAGCGTTGTATATATTCGTCTCGTAGCTCGTAGGCAAGAGATGTAAATAGAATATGGGACAAGCTTTATGCTTTGAGAGCTCCGATAAGATACACTTTTCCTTCCAATTGGGAATCGGTTTCGCAACAAATCTAGCCCATTTGAAGGTTTGTCTCACTTACCACAATGAAGAACACTGGAACGGCAAAGACGTTGACAGTCATGATGCTGTCGAGCTCACACAGCAATCGCGAGACTTAAAAATGTATATTTGTGAAGTTGGATGTACCCGAGATGACAGGTGGTGTAGGTTGTACCAGAAGTTGGTAAGAAGAAAAGCAAAATCTGATAAGATGATGTTCCATAAACAAGGCGCGCAAGATCAGATAAGATTTCCACGCACCGCAGAGATGCTGCACGGTGGAGCGGGGAATTGCGATGATCGGGACTCTGCAGAGATCAGCCCCCTGTCTCAACACGCTGGTGGCTTGCAAGAAAAAGAATACGAGGATCCGACGGTTGTGGGAAATCGAATGATACTTGACAGTTCTGGACGCCGTATTACCTAAATACGACGCTAGCTTTGGCGTGAAGGTTCGGTACCAAATGTGCAAGTGTTGAGGAATGTGCTAAGCTATGGTCTGATTAGCAAATAACAGGGTTATAAAGCTCCCAAACACGGGATAAGTGTGCCGTTAGGAATGAGTAGCTTCGGCTACTATTACATAGCATCAGGGATCGTTCCGTATATTTCCAAAGAAACGGGCGAGACTATTACATACATATCTGACTTGATTCTCTCTTTCACCGAATTCCTTGCTTCATTACCCGACTTCAGAGAGAGAAAGGGTTAATCCGGGCTAATCAACGCTAACCATAGCGCTAACGAATCATGGTCGTACTGTAAAGTGTAAAATGTAAAAGATCAGATAAGTTTATCCCGGTTCGTGCCAAGAGCGGCATACGTTTTAAGCATCATCCTATAATGCTTGCAATGCTTGTCGAAGCTTGTCCCACTTCACTCCTTGATCCCATCCAACAAACTCCGGCGATAGCGGCGAAAGTCAGTTCATCTCCTGTCATCGTGGCTGCCACACCGCGAGTTGTGCAATGGACGGTGCCCGCTTCATTTTTCAAAGAAGAAGGTTTCGGAATGGCTTGACTCGTGTTGTCAACCATAACCTTCCGAGGGATTACCAGAGCAGACTAAAGCATGTTATCACCACGGATAATTAACTTCAAAGGTTGAATACATCTTGGGCGTAACAGAGATGATGAGCTTGGGACTGTTCGACGGGTAATCTCCAACGAGAGGTGCAGCTTGCTCACACCCTTCCTTTTACTGCCCCTGTCAATGGGCTTACCGGAAACTGTCAGAGCAGGATGTGGTCGCAATTCAAGTAATCAGAGGTGATGGACGAGCCGACTTCCGTCTCCGTCTCTCCCTCTTCGTCCTGCCGTCCCCAAACAATCTTCGCTTCCCGTATTTCTACTCTATATGCTATATGCTAGACAGAACTGTTCGCCCAATAGGACCCCTTGCTCCATATTCTCTGGCTGGACGAAATCTTCCCAAACCTGCCACATGCAGGCAATGGCAGGGGCTTCCACCGGCGGATCAGATAAAACTCAGATGCGCTAGCGTGCTTTGCTAGTGTGGATATCCCGCCTCGTGGGGCTTATCAGATCATCAGTTTATTGGCACTAGGTGGCTAGCTGCGACAGTCGCTCGTCGAATGGAAGCAATACCACCTTGTGGGAAGAAGTTGCTACCTTTAACGAGGACATTTCAATTTCTTCACCAACTTCAATTACTGAGATCCATGCTGAATTTCCCATATCTGGTCCGTCATCGGTGAATTCTCTGGCAGTCTCTCTAGGTCTGTCACTCAGTCCCAGCCTTCGAAAACCTTCATCCGAGGACGGTCTTCAGTATTGCTCCCTCAAATTCCCAACCTCCACCAAAATCTATCGGGGGAACGTCCAGGACATCACATCACATTCCATCATCATAATTCTCGGGTACCGCGTTGGAGGTAGTCAATTAAAACCACAATGGCGATCTCATTGTCATATTTCCCTTTCATAGGAGCTTTACTACTGGCGTTGTCTTGTCTCACAGAAGCTGCGACAGTCACATACGATTTCAACATCACCTGGGTTAGGGCGAACCCTGACGGTAGGCATGAACGGCCGACAATAGGAATAAATGGACAATGGCCTCTACCTATTATGACCGCTACGAAAGGCGACACTGTCATCGTGAACGTGGATAACCAGCTCGGTAATCAAAGTACCACTCTCCATTTCCATGGTCTTTTCATGAATGGATCGACATCAATGGATGGCCCGGCTTCGGTAACGCAGTGTTCAATACAGCCCGGATCACAATTCACATATAATTTCAATGTATGTAAAATCTGTGCAATAACAAGAAGCATTGGCTAAACTATATCTAGGTCACTCAATCTGGGACTTACTGGTATCACTCCCACGACAAGGGACAGTACCCAGACGGACTTAGAGCGCCACTAATCATTAGCGATCCCGATTTCCCTTATGAATTTGATGAGGAAATGGTACTCTCGGTATCGGATTGGTATCACGAGGAAATGCAGACTTTAATTCCACTATTTCTCAACAAAGCCAATCCAACAGGTGCTGAACCGGTCCCTCAAAACGCTCTATTGAACGATACCCAGAACCTCACGGTATCTATTCAACCTGGCAAGACTTATCTTTTCCATGTCGTCAACATGGGTGCTCTAGCAGGTCAATACCTTTGGTTTGAGGGTCACAATATGACCATAGTGGAAGTCGACGGAGTCTTCACTGAAAAAGCCGAAGCAGAACGGATTTATATATCTGCTGCTCAAAGATATAGCTTTTTGCTCACTACCAAGAACGAGACCACCAGTAACTATGCTTTCGTCTCCAGTATGGATACAGTAAGTTACGCAATCGTTCATCAACAAGTAATTGGCTAATCATAATTTAGGATCTTTTTGATGTTCTTCCCGAAGATCTCAATTGGAACGCAACTGGCTGGTTGGTCTACGATGAGACAAAGCCGAACCCTGATCCAACATTCATTGATGCGTTTGATGAGTTCGATGACTTTACTCTTGTCCCATTTGATAAGCAACCATTGCTGCCAGAACCGGATCAAATGATAACACTTGATGTGATAATGGATAACCTGGGCAACGGGAAGGGCTAGTAAGTTCTACAGATAGCTTCGAAGCAGGACTATTGCTAATCAGCCAACAGTGCATTCTTCAACAACATATCTTACACTTCTCCCAAAGTGCCAACACTTTACACCGCTTTGACTACCGGCGAAGCTGCGACAAACCCTGCCGTCTATGGCGAGTTCGTTCACCCATTCGTTTTGGCTAAAGATGAAATCGTGGAGATTGTAGTCAACAACCTAGGTAAGCTTGTCCTATGTTGTCACGTCTCAATACTAATACGATTCCTCAAGATTCTGGAAAGCACCCTTTCCATTTACATGGCCACACTTTCCAAGCGATTGCCCGATCGGAAGAGGCAGCAGGCTCATTTGATGCAACCAACGCAAGTCAAACTGTTTATCCAGAGATTCCAATGCGAAGAGATACATTCGTGCTCCGACCAGAAGGTCACATAGTCTTACGATTCCAAGCGAATAACCCTGGAGTATGGCTTTTCCACTGCCACATTGAATGGCACGTAGACCAAGGTCTGATTGCTACAATGGTGGAAGCACCATTGGAACTGCAGAAATCTTTGGTCATTCCTCAGTCACATTTCGATACTTGTGCCAACGGGAAGATCCCTTATGCTGGAAATGCGGCGGGGAATACAAAAGACTTTTTGGATTTGACAGGGGCCAATGTTCAACCTGCACCGCTACCAGCTGGATTTACAGCGAGAGGAATCGTCGCTATGACATTCAGCGTTTTAGCTGCACTTCTTGGTTTAGCAGTCATCACATGGTACGTTTTAATTCTGTAAACATCTTTGTGATAATTTTCTAACATGGTACAGGTATGGAATGGCAGATATGGGAGAGACAACCAAAGTGATGGAAAGGAAATGAACTGCACCATCCAAGTCAGTTTGAACTTAAGTGCTAAAGATGGTATAGATAGAAATGAACGAAGGAAGTTTAGATGTATCTTCCAACGGGCTTGGCGATGAGGCTACATTCTCTACATGAATTGCCAATTTGGGTTCAGCAAATGACGCTTAACGTTAAAGAGGAAGAGGCTCTATGAGCATAATGCAATAAAACAAAACATAAATGTTATCATAATACTGAACTCAGTCGAAACTTGTGCCGTTCTATCCTTCCCCTGAGAACCCATGCGCCATTGCCGAGTGGGGTGAACCGAAGCCGAGATATGCCAAAACCCGAAAAGTCCTATTTACCACAACCTCACACTGACGGATTGTGATAGGAGTATACAGATCACTTTTCGAGCGTTGTATTATTATCATTGTCCTCTTTCAATGTGCATATCGAGTCTGCGTATATATTTTGTGGCGAAGAAAGTTGATACCTCAACACACCAAGCATTTTAAAAGCATTAAGCGGAGCCTCCGCGACACATCACAGATTACACCTCAACAACTCTTCTATCTTTGTCATTGCCGTTACTTCAGATGGCATCGCGGATTTGTGCGATATTTCTTTCGATTGGCGCTGCGCTGAGCTAAATCTCCGGATTGCACACTGTTGTTAGAGTCGAGTTGGCTTTTCGTCATCATGGTACGGGTGAACGCAGCAAGCAGGAAACCATGGTCGTTATGCGATTCCTATGGTACGTATCAATGCGATATTGATGCCGTGCAGAGTATATACTAATTCTGTGCTTGCAGACTTCATAGCTACTTTTCTCTCTGAAAATCAAGCGCGCCGGCGGCATATTTCAGTTCTCTCAGCATCTTTAAACCACAAACATTCTTCACGAAACCATTCTCCTCGAACTTCACGTACAGCGCTCTGCAGAGCAGCGAGCATAATACCTAAAGACGGCGCTTCAAGTCAGATAGTACATAATAACCAGCAAAATGTCCTTCAGCGACGTCATTTCCACGATTACTTCGTTACAAACCTTCCTTCTTCCTCCCTCCACCCAGACTCCCGCACATCTGCAGGTCCTCATCACAAACTTCCACGCTCAGCATCCACACCACATAAGCCATCGCCAGATCGTTCCCCCGCCGCTGCTCCACCTATGATTGGCACTTCTCGAGAGCTCACTGTTGTCCGGATCCCCTTGCGCAGCGCAAAGCACCATTTTGGCGTCTCTGTTTCTAGAGGAACACGTCCATACAACGAGGATACATACCAGGCTGGCACAATTGAGATTCCGGCTTTTGCTAAAAGAGCTCCAATTAGTTTGAGCAGAAGTGGGGGGAAGGTTACTGCAGGTGCTACCTCTGCAGACAGTGCAAGTGGTGATCCTCAGGTCTTTTACTTTGGAGTTTTCGATGGGCATGGAGGCAATGAATGTAGTGATTTCCTAAGGGAGGAATTGCATAAATATGTCGAGAGAACGGCGGAGACATTTAGTTTGAAGTCTAGCTTGAAATCGGGAGAGAGGGAAGAGAACACGCCGGCTAATGACGAAAATAATGGCGAAAATGAGGTTCCACGCACAGCAAAGCAGGCTCTACGGAATATAGAGATGAAGGGCAAAGAGCAGGTCGGGAAGGTACCCAAGTTGACACTTGACAACTACGGGAATCCCCAAGGACCAGCCGCCAATCCAGTTATTGAGGGCGAGAAGCCATTACCAGCAGAGGCTGAGAAACCCATGGCTATAGAGTTGGAAAAGTCCTTAATTGCACAGTGGAAGGAGACAGTCGGTGGTTACTTCCGCCGCTTCAAACCTGATTACTTTTCATCGTTCTCTTCCCCAGACGAAACAACCAAAGAGAGTTCGATTTCTATTGAGACTGTCCTCATGTACGCTTTTCTCAAAGCCGACCTTGAATTCGTCTTGGCCCAAGCCCGCAAACCAGATCCAGAGAATAACAACAGCGACCAACCCTTGAATTCCGACGACATCCTTGGCTCCCCGTCCCGTACAGTACCACACAAAGATCGTATTGGAGGCCCAAAACGCTTTAAAGGCGGCTCAACCGCATCTGTAGCTCTCATCTCGACACCAACACCGACGCCATTCTGGCATCCCGCTTCCCCATCCACAGTCATCGTAGCTCACGTCGGTGACACCCGAATTTTACTGTGTGACACATCAACTGGTGTTGCGAACCCGGTAACCACAAACCACCACCCCAGCTCTCCCATCGAAAGTACACGTTTGCGACGCTACGCCGCAACATTCGTGACTGATTCTTTCGGCGAAGAACGAATGTCTGGCCTTGCCAACACTCGTGCTTTTGGTGACATAGGTTCTAAACGTATTGGTGTTTCTGCTGAGCCAGAAATCCATCGCGTGCAACTTGCTCCGGCTGAATATAGTTTTATGGTTTTAGTCAGTGACGGGGTGAGTGGGACGTTAACCGATCAAGAGATCGTCGACGTGGTCAAGGAGGCAAAGACCCCGGAGCAGGGAGCTAGAGACGTGGTGGGATTTGCGACGGAGGTTAGTAAAGAAGGAGACAATGCCACTTGTTTGGTCGTTAGGCTTGGCGGGTGGGAGAGGAGAGGAGAAGGGGGCGTAGGGAGTATGGGGACTAAGGAGATTAGGGATTATAGGAAGAGTGTGGCGGAGGAACCGAGACCTTCGAGATAATCTCAACCTCGTGGGCCGATTCATGTTAAGAGACTTGAGGTTTTCAGGTCTGTATATAGTGAATAATACAATTGTAGATACGAAATTGCTATATAAAGACCACCAGCCCATATTTACAAGGGTATTATATCTTGCTCTGCTCGTTAAAGGTACCTTAACTAGTGCTAATTTTCTGCTCCGGACACTCTGGTCTAGTGTTGTTTGGATTCTGTTGAGGTAACCAAACACCTGATGATAGAAAGCTGTGCCTACTACGTCCAACACTCAAAATACGGTCAGTGTCTTGAGGATCTTATGATCACTCTGCCACTTGTCCTGTCTATCCGTCTCTAAGAAAGCCACAACATCCCATAGAAGCTTCACCGGCATAGCTCTATATTCTCATCTCGCTGTTCTTCTTGAAGCTTTTCTATCCCCATACTAACCATGTAGTTCAATGAGTCTTTAAGACGTGAGTATCACCGATCGAGAAAACTGCTTAAACCTTCTCTTGCTGTGAATTCTCACTATGATATATTTCGAAAATGGCGTCTATACGAGTTTATCAAATGGGGCTTCTTATCTTCTCGTAAAGTCGGGAATTACCATGTTGTAGGCCTCCCCAGACTATAGGGTTCCATTATATGCTTGGTTGGCAGGATATCCCCAACACTAAGACACTACTTGATCTGCAGGGCAGCCATTGGTATTCTTGCTCTAAAGATTAGTCAGCAGCGTCAAGAGCTTCGTGACTTCTACTCCAACGTGCCTACACTTTAGATACGCGAAAACCAATAGAGTTGGGCAGCTAGTAGTCGTAACCCTGTCAAGTCTTTTTTTTCAATCTACTAAGAGTTTATGAAAAGTTTGCAACAGCAAGCCTGCAAATATAACATAGCCTGGAGTCGTTCAGGACTCATTCGTTTGGGTTACCCTGATGAGGAGAGTTTCGTGAAAACTCAGGCTTTATGAGCGGTATTTGAGATCATTTGTTACTTGGTCTGTCTTGAGAAACTCAATCTCAGGGAACAAATGAAGCTCATTCCTAAACATCGTCCTTATTGTTCTAGCCATCTAGAAATGACATTGGTCGAGAATGTGTAATCACGGTGCATTGGTAGCTCGCTTAACTGTCAGGGGCACTTGTATCGCATAGTCGTAGTTGCCGTAGGTGTAATGTATAAGCTAACTTATCTCTAAAGGATCATGCCTTCGCTACACGGATGCAAAATCCCATACACAAGTCTTTGCCATTAGTCATAACTCCTAGGTATGTCCTTGCGCAGAATTTTGGTCAGTCTCACGGCGATTGGTTCGCGCATGCATGATGAATTATCACACGCCCGATGATGGGCGTGTGCTACCATCCGGTCAAACGCCACAGTATTTTTCAGTGCCCAACAAGTCAAATAGCAAAAAAAACCAAAGAGCAAAAGCCTTTTTGTTTTCTATTCTTTCATTAGAATGGTGGCTCCTTGAGGTTTTGCTCCTTCTCATTCTTGAATTGAAGGCACTACTTACCAATCCAACATCTCGAGAGCATATTCTCAAACCAGAAGCCAAGGAAGGAAGCGCTTCTGAAAAATCCATTTGCAAGGTGCATCATTGCTACCAAGTGATAGTGCGGGGCTATCAGATTGCGCAGTTGGATGGGAACAGGATTGCTAGCTACAAAACCTGACGACAACGTTGGACGATTTGCCTCATCAATATTGCCTCCCATCTAGCAATAATACATCGTCATTGGCTGGATATGTTCCTCGGAAAGACCGTACAGTAGCTACGATACACACCCTGAGCAATTTCAGACGCGGTATGCCTTGGACTTGCACTACCTCAACTCGGTCTACAACAAGAAGTAGAGACAGCTATATAAAAAAACATGCTCATGTAAGTAATTCAAGCTATTCCGTGATACAATAAAGCTAGTTACTAACATCTTGAAGTCAAGTACGCTTCAAGGGTTTCAATATCTGAAGGGAAATGTTGGCTCGAGCTTTGGTCTTCCTGACAATTATGACGATGGGGATCAAGGAGATCAAGATAGAGGAGGTGAACAATCAATAAATGAGTTAAGAAAAAGAATACTGGACACATAATGTGTATATCAAGTGCTGGTAGTTGGGTTACATATTTTTCATGACCATAAAACCATTTATGGGTCATATATTGCAATTTTAATACTTTCAACCATTTCTTTCATTCCTACCCATGCTACATCTCGCTCGCATGTATTAATCACGCCTCTGTGGTGCAAACACCTGAATGGATTTGATGCCAGCCACGTCTCGAGTCTTTGTGAGCTGAGTATATTCTAGATTAACTAGCATTGACGAAAGACCCCAGCCTTACTGTCATTCAGGCTCGAGATTTGTGTTGACTTGTAATTGGTTCACTCTCACGTGTTTTAGCTTGATCCTCGATTCAGACGACAACCTGCGGAATTTCTCCTCTAATTATCCTTCGCGTATCCATCATTTACTCATATGAACTACTGAGTACGTCATGCTTGCTTTTAAGGATTCAGTAAAGACTGGACAGTGGACTGATCATACAACTCACCGTAAGTAAACTCTAAGCATACACAACTTTGAATAAATGTGCTAAGGCTGATGTTGTTCATGTGTTTGCAGAGACTTACTTAGTAGAATCAACGACTCATGCTTATGTACTTGTAGCGTTTGTAGGTGTTTGGCTCAGCTTTACTGCTAAACATATCAAGCAGATAATTACTAGACTTGCACTATATGCTCACCTGAAGCTAAACAAGAAGCTTCTCGATGATATCTCGTCAGGAGAGTCTCAAGTGGCAGTCCCTCAGAATTTTCCTTCCCGCCCAACGGAAAGCACTCCTCTAATAAATCCTACAAATGCAACAGCCCAAACATCGCAAGAAAAAACTAAAAGAAGTGCAAGAAAGTTCGCTGAAATCCTCAAAGTTGGAGGTGGTGTTCGGGACTTTTTTGCACATTGTGTCGACGCAGTTTTTGATAGTGATTTGACTAGGTGGCATATATTCCTGATAGGCATTTTCACCCTCTGTTTATCTGTCACTACTGTTGTGTTCATCGCCGGCGGGATATTCTTTACTAGGATAAAAACCAATGGACCTGCTCCATTAGGCTCTAAAAAATGTGGGCTCTGGGTGTTCGATCGAGAACGTGGAGGTGCTGAAGCTGCCACTCGTGCTGGAATTCGAGATTTGGAGAAAGAAATCAGGGCTGGCGAATACGCTCAACACTGTTACGGATCAGCAGAAAAGTTCGATGCTATACAATGTAACTTCTTGTATCGAAGTAAACTACTTTTCAGCCCGCCACAATACACAACTGACTGCCCATTTCAGAATGAGATTTGCGGCCAGAACCAAACCGTTACCTTTACGACAGACACTGTAGAAGCCAGCGATCTCGGTATCAATAGTCCAAGCTCCCCCAAATTTCGTCGTCGCACTAGCTGTACTCCGCTAAGCATGGAATACCCTTATATACGAAATGGGACACACAACGGCACTACAACTTACTACTATTATTATGGCGAGAAGCCGTTACACAGTCCTCCTCTCGATTATACTTATACAACAACGGGCGACCCGTTCAATGGACTTGCTCCAGCTTATGATGTTTTGTGAGGCTCAATCGTCACTTGTTATCATGTGATGCTAACAAGATGCTCCAGTGCCTACATATCAGGTTCAACACCTGCAGCACACGGCTATTGGAAGCCCAGAGCAGAACTCACTCATCCGGACTTTAGCACCATAACACTTCTCTTTATTTCATCTCTACATATTCTCTATAAGAAGAGGAGCGATGATCCCATATTTCCTGCGGATCAAGAAATCTTCTTGCCGCAAGAGCAAAAGCCATGGTTCAGAAATTCTGATCCAAGAGCTCGACCGCTTGCATGCATTGATTACATAGAGGTGTGCTTAGGAGATGGCAAAACTTGCTGGCCAATGAATAATCCCGTGATTCCACGAGATACTGATAACAAAACAATATCACCTCCTCCAGAGTTCTGGCTAATGTACGCGTCACTCTGGAGGACGAACGTTTACAACATGATAGAGAAACGCCTGGGTCGTGCGCTGATAGCACAAAGTAAGGTCTCAAAATTCTACTCGGATGCTTTGGAGGACTATCACTGGGTTGACGAAGTGGAACGTTTAGTAGCCACTTCACTAGCAAGAACACAAATTAATGCTTGGAGTATTGCTAGTGGGGAGGATTCTGTCCATGAGGGGAAAGATGGCTACTCCTTAGTAACCCCTGAATCAGAAGTTGGAAATCTTTGTGGGAAGTTCAAATACAATCCACCAGGCTACGCCAGTATTCACTATGCCTGGCTTTGGGTTTCCATTTGTAGTTTTCCCTTCTTCCTGGTTCTAAGTCGAAAATGGGAGGAGGTTAAGTGGACCACGTATTGGCCGTTTATGTCATGGGAAGAGACAGATATAGGTCAAGCGAATACTGTATTCCACCATCCACAGGGTGCTGCTGCTACGGCGGTAGCTACCCAGGAAAACGTATCATCTTCACCCAATTTGTCTTCTAGTCCAGAGCAGAGCTCGCAGACACAGACACCCCAACATCTTGCTAAGACAGCAATAGATTCATCTAGAAACGATATCGCACGAGCACAGGCTAATGATGCTGATAAGGGTACTACTGTGGTTAGACCCCCTTCAACCAATGCACCTGTAAGTGCTCAATAGATAGCACTGTCTCTTCATTTACTGCTGAAGAGAGTAAGAGCCGAACGTCAAATGTAAAAGAGGTATTACTGGATACAAATGCATCGAAATCAGATATTAAGCCTAAAGGTTTGATAGTGCCACAAAAACATCAAATATGTAGGAAATGCTGGTTAGTTAGGCTGATCATTCATCTTGTAAAATCGCAATCCAATGAAATGTTACCAAAATCTAGGACTCATGTCAGAAAGTGCACTAGGACTTATAAACTGGAAGAAGGACTCTCCCCACTTATGCTGACCAGATGAGAATACTTACGCACGTGATTTTCACAATCATGTCTCCTAACATCTACCAGCCGGCTCAATTAAAATGTTTTTCTCATAAGGCTCGTTATCTTTGCGCTGCAGCTAGATAGCTTTGCATAATTAAGGACTCTCAGGATTGCACCTAGGATCAATATCGGGGCCTTTTCTGTGGAGTTTCCGTAAATATATAGCCACTTTCTACAGCATCGGTGACCCATACGTATTGTTGAGATATCGAGACTTCATCCACTGACGGCAAATCTATCGCTATAAGAATCGCCTATTTTAAAACGTGCATCGTAGTCAAAATGAAGAGCATCCTTGCTGTGGAGTTAGCAACTAATGTCTCCAATTTTATAGATTTCGCGTCCAAGTGTGGTTTAGAAGCGCATGAACTTGAGCAAACACAAAACTCAGAATCTCGTCAGAAGATAGAAATTTTGACCAGAAGTCTACATGAAAACACGGCTAAGGTGAAATTCGACTTTCCAGAGAATGTTTCTCTTCTTTCACTTGAGGATGAGCTCTGCCATCAATTGACACAGCAATGCTTGAAGATTTCTGGACAACTGTTGAAAGCGCTGGAGGGTCTCAAAGCTGCAAAGCTACAACCAGAGAGCATTAAGATGGATGAAACTATAATTGACGAAGTTTCGCTAGATCGTATTAGAGTGACATTGCGAGAGCGTATAGTGCCACTTCAATGGTCATCCATAAACGATATAATACGAGAGGTCGCTGCAACAAACAGCCGTCTTGGAGCGAACAGAAGCAAAGATATTGAGGAATTGGCTTCTGAAATCAGTACAAGCTTTCTTGCTCTAAGAGACCCAGAGCTTGTCGACAACGAAACTTCGGCGATATGGTCTCGACTTCTGAGATGTGTGCAGAAAGCGAACGACTACTCTACGGAGCAACGTATTTTAAGAGCCTTACATTTCTGGACCATGAGTCGACGACAGGAACTAATATCGAAAGAGCATGAAAATACATTCGAATGGATTTTTGCACGGAAGCCAAGCGAAAGCAGCTCACAGCCAGTTGTCAATTTTGCAGACTGGCTAGAAAAGGATGAGGCGTTATACTGGATATCAGGCAAGCCAGGTTCGGGCAAGTCAACAATTATGAAGTATATCGCTGAGAGTACGAAGACAGTGGAGATATTGAAAAAGTGGGCAGCAGAAGATAAGATTGTTACTGCTAACTTTTACTTTTGGAGTTCGGCAAAGGACTCACTTCAGAAATCCGATATTGGCTTGCTGCGATCTATTCTGTTCCAAATTCTGCGCCAGTGTCCCCACTTCATACAGGAGGCATTTTTCGAACACTGGGGTCAAAAATCCCGCGCTTCCCATCAGCAGCTTACAGATACAGTTACAAATACAGGAGAGCTTCTTGTTGTATATCAACGGATCTCTAGTTTACTTTCGGCCGTGAAAGTAAAGTTTTGTTTTTTCATCGATGGATTGGATGAATACGAAGGAGATTCCTCGGATATAGCTCGATTGATTCGATCACTGAGTGAAACACCAAATCTGAAGGCTTGTATATCAAGTCGCCCGTGGCGCGAGTTTGAGGCTACTTTTGGAGGAAGCAATCCTTGGAAGTTATATGTCCATGAGTTGACTGAGAATGACATGGGAAATTACGTGGAGGACCTGTTGAATAAAGATCTTACATTTTCCAGGTTGAGAGAAATAGAGGGACGAAACAAGGCTCAGGCTTTGATGAAGGATATTGTCAAAAATGCTGAGGGAGTATTTCTCTGGGTTCTTCTCGTCGTACGCTCTCTAGTTGAAAATCTTAATGAGACGGAAACCATTGCAGACCTCCAGTCCAAGCTGGCCGGAATACCAACCGATCTAGAAACTTACTTCGAGCAGGTACTGCTCAATACTGATAGCCGATTACGGCATCAGACGGCACACGTCTTCCTGATAACACTTCATGCAGTTGATAAAATGCCTCTGATGTGTTACTGGATGATACATGAAAGTGATCTTCAAGGAGTCGAAAGCATAAGACAACAGCAAATACTTAGTGAACTAGCGGTAGCACGCCTTCAAAATATGGCTGAACGACTCACAGCTTATTCTACAGGACTACTGAAGGCTGACAGCGGTGAAAGCTATTTTCCACCGAGTCTGGAAGAACATCAGTTGCTGTTTGAGTTTCGCGTAGACTTTATTCACAGAACGGTCACGGACTTTCTTCGCACGGCTAAAATGCAACAATTGCTTAATGCATGGAAAGCTGACTCCTTTAATGTTGACTTCGAAATTTGTAAAGCCTGCCTTACAACAATCCAAATGGCGCCATCGACGTATGATATGTTCAAAGATGCGGCGAATGCTCTCTCAATTGTGCACTTATTCTTGTCTCATGCGAAATTATTGGAGAGTGTTATTGACGAAGAACTACATACGTCGCTTTTAGATGACTTCGTCAGATCGTTAAAAACACACAATAACATAGTCAATGATGTTAAATGGCTGTTATTAGGACCAGGAAACTTCTGGGCATACGACTCTAGTTTTGAATTTTCGATTCTATATCAAATCGCTTCGTACGACCTTGGAAAATATGTGAACACTCAGCTTAACAACCGTTCACTAAAGTTTTCCGAGCAACCTTCCGGACTTCTTTCTGGCTGTCTATCAATTGATCCACGAGTGAGAACTGGGAAACATGGAATGAATATAGACACCATCCACCTATTTTTACGACGAGGTCTTGATCCAAACTTCCGATGGGGTGACAGAAGTTTCTCGTTCTGGCAACAGCTGTTAACCACCGGTTATAGCAAGTTCCTGAAGGGTTCAATGGCCCAAGTCGACTATGATTCTATCAAACATACAATAGACCATGGTGCTGACTTGAAAGCATCTATCGAGGTTTTTGGTCACAGACGTCTCAACGAGACAAAAGCTATCGATATTTTGGAAAAGATTCTTTCCAAGGAGCAACTCTTCTCCCTAAACTTACCAGTCCTATAGATATGCTCTAAGATTTTGAGGTAGTAGTTCCAATCTCTTCCCAATCTCTTCAAGGCTCACAGCTACGTTGTCATATCTATCGCTGCCGTTTTATGCAGTTTTGCGCGACTTCCTAGAATTCACGATACTGCTTGCTGAATAGGCTTAATAGAGACTAGTATGAAATCAATAAATCTTAGAACTGCTTGAGATACGATCATGAAAAGTGCTTGATACAAACCTCAACAACGGTGACTATCACTACACACAACACCGTTAACGAATACATCAATCGCGGCCACTTAAATTGTGCTGCAAGTGAGACATTGGAACGAAGCATCCTAAATGTACGAAGTTCATATAAAAGACGATCAATAGATCAAGACCAATTGTGCAAACAGTCTACTCCTGAGATATATGAAATCTATGCCTATATTTGCACGTGATAACATGCATGTTAGGGTAGTTAATCTCAACTGGAACTCCGACTCGGTCGTGTGAATCTCGTCTGATTGGGCGCTAATGCAACGTTTGGAAAACAAGGGGCTTACTGCTAGGCACCTTTTATCAGTACATCCCGCGCAGATAATCACTCCTATACTTGCTTTAATTGTTGTCATGCAATTAATCCAATATGCCTGAATTGTACCAATATAATACGCTGCCATCCAATAATTTCATCAGACTTCTGGAACTTCATTCTGGCCCAGCAGGCGAGAACATTAAATGCACTCTGCATCAAGTTGAATTAGATAAAGCTTCAAATTATGAAGCAATATCATACGCGTGGGGTGATCCAACAGACCAAAGCAGCATCCTCTGTGACAATAAGATCATAATAGTCACAAGAAACCTCAACGACGCTTTGCTTCGTCTTAAGCTAAATGATCGATCCCGATTTTTGTGGGCTGATGCAATATGTATCAACCAGAGTGATGACATAGAGAAGGGATCACAAGTCCAACAAATGGCGAGGATATACGGAAATGCAACGACAGTTTGCGTCTGGCTAGGATATGCAACCGCACAGATGCAACCCGCCTTTGAACTCATAGACGATATAGTCAGCCAAGGGAGGCTCATCAATAGTTGTACATTCCCACACCTAGATGACAATGAACCTTCCACTGACAAGCTGGATAATCAGACAGAACTGAGCTCCTAGATCCAGCCTCGGATCTTTTGCCAGCACTTGATCTGTTCTTCTCTGCAGCTTGGTTTACTAGACTCTGGGTCGTCCAGGAAGTTTATGGTCATGCTTGTGTGGTTTTCTATGATAGGCATGAGATACCATGGAATGGGATCCTCCTGGTTGCGAATTTACTAGTCGAAGTTAGCGCCACTGAACGATTAACTGGCTTACATACAATGAACTTTTATGCACCATCGCATATTGAAGGAGCTGGCCAAGATCCCCGTGCTTTATTAGAAACATTCCGCAATTTCAAATGCTCCGATCCGCGAGATAAAGTATATGCTTTGCTAGCTTTTCCATTCTTCAGTGGACTTCGACCACCGATCCAACCAGATTATAGCAAATCTGTGGTCACCGTATTCACAGAAACCTCAATCAGAGTATTCATTTGTTGCCAGGATCTGAGCCTTCTTTCAAGCATTGACCATGAACATGAAATTGACGAAAAATGGCCTTCTTGGGTCCCTAGATGGGACCGCTCTCGTACAATTCAGATCCTTCATATGTACGCATCGGGCAGAGCTCAGTCATCATTACCCCGTATCGAATACGAATCAGAAAGTCTCACATCAGAAGGAGTTTGTATTTCTACAGTATCGTGGTGTGGTATGGTAGTAGAAGGAGGATTGGAAAATCCAGCCTACTACGAGTCCGAGTTTGATACTCTCAGGCTACCTTTCGGAGAATGGCTATCAAAATACCTCTCGGAAACGACACAGTCGATCGATGAAATTCTGGATTCGTTGGCTATGACGCTTACCGTTGGACTTGATAATGAATCGAAATGCCCTCCCCGGGATTTCTCTCAATTCCGCGCCGATTTTGTTGCCTATTTGGTGGAAATCTTACCATCTTTAGATCTGCTTATTCCAACGCAACGCTTATCACAAGTGCTCCGAGAACGAGGCCTAGCCGGCGACCCCAAAAGATTCTACACTGCTGCCATCCGCGGATGTGGCAACAAGCGGCTTTTCAGCACACAAAATGGAGAATTCGGAGTATGTCCTCGAGCCGCGCAGCCTGGCGATATTGTGGTTTTGCTATATGGTAGCAATGCTCCATGCTTGCTGCGACCGAAAGGATCATGTTATCAATATGTTGGCGAGTGCTATCTACACCACCAAATGCACGGTGAGGCTATTGCAATGGCCGCTAAAGGGCTACTTGATATTAAGAAGTTTGAATTAAGATAGATTTGTAACTTGAAGCACAGCCATATATATCAGATGCTACTTAAAGAAACTGGCTAGTTAAGATTAGGGAATATGAAAATGACAGCATGTCTTAGTTACTGAAGAGAAGAAAATGATTGCTTTTGCTTTTGCTTACGTTGTGATCTAAAGAATCATAAACTATAGTGAAATAATGAGGTACTGCTAAAGTCGGACAAAGCAAAAACATTTCTCGAAACCCTGGTTATCACATCTGCGCCACTGCTGTTTGAAACACGATAATCAATCTTCTATGTCAGGTCTATGGTTCGTTACCATGAATGCTTCTTCGCTGGCGGTGCGACTCATGTGTGTCCCCAATGATTGAGAAGGCACTCCAAAGCCATGATTTCTCATTATCAATATATCCATACAAAAGTCCCCAAACTTCCCCATAGTTGTGATTGCCCCTAGCAGCACTATCCATACACATCTCTACAAAAAAACCCCCATTTACTCAAGATCGTTCATAGCGTTGCAATACAGCTCATAGGTCTCCGGCTCATGCTTCTCCTTGCAGATAGAAGTCTTTAGGACTTTCTCCAAAGTCTTATACTTTCCAGCCAACATCAACGCGCGGATGTTCTTCTTGCCAGGGTCAACAGACTCAAATTTCGCTGGCTCGATGGGATCTTCCGGCTCCAGAAAGGGGATTGGGAGGGTGAATTCGATTTGCTCGCCGGTCTCCTCCAGTACGCGTTTGGCTTCTTCATACTCTGAGTAATCAGGTACCTCGCGCCATCTTCCACCGGGTTCTGCATGTGGCGAGTGCCTACATAGATGTTAGTAATGTTGTAGGATGTGAAAAATAAAGAAGGAAGATGGCAAGAAAACACACCATTCCTGTTGAAAATCGCCATTCAACCGTGGGTCGAAAGCAAATTCCCAAGACAATCCAAAGACAGAGTTGTATTGTTCCTGATCCTTGCCGCGAACAGAGATGCATCTGATAGCATGTGCACCATCCTCTGTTCTACAAAGTGTAGCCCAGGGCTCGTTCCAGAACTCTCCTTTCTCTTTGAGAAAGGCTCTCGCCTCATCGTCCAGCTTAGGTTCATAGGCAAAAGTTGCGCAGGCCTTGTCTGTCTCATGCTTGACGGCGACCTCACTTAGTGCATTCAATCGGGCCATGAGATCTGACATGGTCTTTTCAGCTCCTTCGACCATACGAACCTCCGAAACGGCGCCTGCATCCGACGGAGCAGACGTGCTTCCGCTGATCTCGGTCTCGGTCTCGATCTCATCGAAGAGCTCACCCATTTGCGCGAGGCTTTCTTTGAGACCTTCGATATGTGGAAGGATTAGATCGGGAGAATGCTCTAGCACAGCAACAACTTCTTCACAGTCGGAAAGCATCTTGTTGACTCTTCTCACTGCTTCTCGAGTTTCTGGAGTAGCCTGCTGACTGTGATGAGAAATTGCGAGCGATGGGAAAGTAGCTAGAGAAAAAAGAGTAAGTTGAGATGAAAAGCTTTGAGAAGCGTTCTTGGTGACTGACGGGTTTCTGCAAAAGCTGGACCATCTTGACGCGTCGCTGTCTCTTGCGCAGGTGCCATAGCGAGTGCCAAGCAAAGCCTGTGAGTGAAGAGGCCGAACTGTATATCACATTAGCTAAGACATTAGTATGTTGAGAATGCCGAGTTAGTGTTGTCTTAGGTATAAAGAAAGTTTGAGGTGCTCTGGTTAGTAACAAGAGGAGGTTGTAGTCTGTGAGGTGCTTTCAAGGTGGATCCGAATCTGAAATTAGCAAGGCGGAGGAGGTGAATGATGAATGGTCTCATGTCTCTGGAGGGATGGGACTTTGAAGATGTGTTGTAATACTTTATTTTCTGCTTCGCTATCTGAAAATCACAAGGTGGCTTTTCCTTGTTGTCTATTGTTTGTAACTTCCAGAAAGTTGCGGCGAGCTGAAAGAAAATGGACCAGACTTTCTAGCTGTACTACACCAAATAGGCCGACTCCTTGTTATTTACGTTCTGTGTTATGTTCAGAAAACAGACCAGAGAGGACTAGCTATAAGAACAGAAACAAAGGACGTAAAGATACATAGATACCTGATTTTCAACAAGGAACATGACGAATTTGTTTATCAAAATCATACCAATGCTAACATTGAGCATAGCTCAAGCAGATGGCCATGAAAGACCTCCAAGGCCTCCCATACTAATGATAGTTGAGACAAAGAAGCCAAGTCCTAGGCATAATACAACAAGTATGAATGGGATCGCAATATAATAATTCAGCTTCGACCTCGCGTGCCTGGAAAATATCAGCTATGTTCACAAAGCAAGTGTTTACACCAGAGAAAACGAAACCTATGTCAATATTGGGATTATGGGTGATCTTACTTCTGCCCACCAACGATGTGCTCGCTCATCATTAAACCTTCATCAATGACTAAGTCACTTGTTCTATGCTCGCATCCGCTAGGGCTATTAGTGGACGCCAATTCTGAGCTGGAATTGTCGTAAAAAGAGCCGGAAATCAATCTCAAAGGCTGAGTAGTGCGTGGTGAAATGGCAGGTGGGGAGGGAGATCTATGAGCTGTTTCGCATTATTGTTAGTATACAATAAGAAATATTGGGAAGGAGTATCTGCAAATCCGACATAGATGCACTATCATATAAAATTGGGAGCATACATCGCGAGCCCATCCCAAAAATTGATACTTCAGGCATTTCCGTATTAAGGACTCTAGCTTGAACTCTCGATGATCGAAACGGCATTTTGAAACCTAGCTGAGATCTTGACAGAGACTTATATCTCGCCGCGTCTTGGGTCGGTCCGGGGGAAAGTATAATTGGGAATACTGTTCTTGCGCGGCGGCAAAATCTCTATAGAATCCGTTTGGTTTCCTCAGGATTTCAAATGGAGAACAACGGTCACAGCAAGATCAATTCAGAAAATCAGGATTCGTTTGCAGAGACACGATTGGTGGTCGCCATCAGCATTTCACGAAAAGGAGGCAACTTTGTGTTGGTTGGAAGATTGCATTTGGCCAATTTCCAGTAAGTGGATGTTTCTTTGTTATACAGCCACATAGCAAACAAAGATCTAGCCTGGTAGCAATGTAGCTATTTAAAGCATTGCTCGAGGTTAAGACAAAGAATCGAGGATTCGATGTCGTTGGGATTGGGTACCGAGTGGGGCACACTCCCCATCTAAGCTCTTGCACGTGATTGTTTAGTTCAGCTTGGTACTGGTAGAGCTGTTCTAGTTCGAGACCACTCTTCTCTCTTAGTCTCCAATAATCTAATAAGGATGTTAGCAGGCTGTCTTTAGAGATCAAGCAAATGCTTATGGCAATGCTATGATAATCAGTAGGCATTTGCGACTTACTCTCCCTTAGCAATCCATCGAGTTTCGAGCCATTTTGCCAGCTCGGCATCAGTTTCAGGAAGTTCCGATAGTAAGATTCTTTGAACCTGCAGTTGACAAGGTTATTAGTCTTTTGATAGAAGGGCTACCAAATAATGGGACACGTTTCAACCTACATCAACATGAAATTTATAACCTCTCTTCTCGCTCAGATTATCACAGCTTAAAGATTCCCAAATCGTCGGTGCAGACAGGAACTTTCCGTGGTGTCCATATGCAATAGTCATATCATACACTGCCTTCACATGTGGGGCCTTTCGCAGGTGCTGAACGGTAGTAACAAATCCCTTGGTTCGTGGATATAAGAGATGTTTTGGCATAGGCTTGTTGTTTTCCTTGCACCAAATTTTTCCTTGTTCGTATTTCTCTGGGGTGAATCTTGTAGCTTCGCTAAAGCTTATGAGCCCTAAAGTTGTTAATGATAACCAGACTTGGGAATGGGTTGACTGTACATGTAGGCCATTTCTTCACAACTATGCCAGAAAAGACTCGGTCCAATTCAGTCTTATCCTTCAGCCAGTTCCTGCTCACCATCGGCATGCCCATTCCCCAAATTCCCCAGCCTAAAAGAGGCACCCATTTCAATTCCATTTTGGAGAACCAGCGGCAGCGCGAGAGCATGCCAGCCTTGATGGCAAGACCTTGGATCATGTAGAAATCGGTCCAGCTAACGTGGTTGGAGATGATGATTGCACTTTCACCCTCTGGCAAGGTATCGCCTGAGTAGGTGATTTTGCCGCCATTAAGGGTCTCGAAAATGTACTGGATCCAATACCAGCACGTAAAGGCAACCCAGCTGCAGACGTTGTAATTCCAGGTCGGGAAAAAATAGCTCACAGGGAGCAGGACAGATATGATTAGATCCATGAGTATCAGCTCGAGCACCCAGGGGAACATGATCAAGAATCCCCGAATGAACGAAGCCACATCGATGTCGGCCATGGTCTAGGTTCTCTCGAGGGGTTTTATTGGTGAAGACGCAGGTATATGTCCGGAGGCCTGTCACGATATGCGAGGCACCATGTATCTTCCGCGACTGAGGGCTTGGTCTTGTAGAACCTGTGGAAAGACGTTTGTTATAGCGAATGCCCGTGGGAGTAATTCATCGACCAAGCGGTCAACAACATTCACGACCATTATTTTGTCTAGCGTGTGCCCCACCACCACTACGACATCGTCTGCCAACTATCGGATTCTCCTTTTTCATGTGCTTGCTTAGTCACGCATCCACGCTTCAACGCTTTAACCTTGGCGGACGGGGACGTTCAAGTTGGTCGTGGTGTGACTATTCCGCTCCGGTGGGAGGAAAGATGCTGGTTCGGGAACATGAAGCAGTGGCTGTTTGTGTCACAAGCTTATATGGTTAAGCGTACTGTAAGCATGTGTCATCATTGCTCCTCCTTGCCCAGAATTCAGATGCTGCAGTGCGACAAAGGAAAAAGCACTTCGTGGAACAACGGTTTGACGTGAAAAAGCACATTTCTCCCACATAGGCTCAACATGGCCACATATCTACCCAGCTTGGCCCGTGGGAGATTGCGTATATTGGATAAAGATATATACCGGCTTTATAGAAGGGGCGGTAGCGGTAGCGGTAGTGGTGGTGGTGGTTCGACAATACCGTTCGTTGCGTTGTGGAATTACAGTTAACTTTATTATTAACTTCTTAATGCCGACAACTTGCCGCCGTCCCGTACAGTACCGTACAGTTACAGTACAGTACGCAACAACATTAGCTTTAGCTGCTACCCTGATCACCACTGTGGACCCTAGTGGCCGCTAGCCCGCAGGCCGAATTCCCCCAAATGCTACTAAAAGGAAAGGGAATAACTCTGTGTATTCTCGGTGGTGGCATTCTGCTCTTCTCCATACGTCCTACGTCTAATTCTTGTCTTGTGCTGTGCTGTGCTGTGCTGTGCTTGGATCCTCCTCTTGATTTCCAAGCGACGATTGATCACCACCGTGAAACACTTTATCCCATTGCCCCGGTGTTACCGAGTGCTGTAGTGTGCATTTTCACCTGATACCATCATCCGTTGTTGGCGGGCACTGGCACTGCCCCTCTGGAAGGACACACAATCGCCAGGTTAATTCCTCTTCTTACATCTCATACTTCATCGACAGACATTCTTTCTTTCGCAAATCCTCAATCCATTCATAAACTCTCTACGCTACCGTCGCTGTCTTCACTTCGATTTGTGTGCGCCGCGACATATACTCCCGTGAATTGGGGCTTTGGTCAGCTACCCCTGCGACGATCTATTGTGCTGTGCAGTACAATTACCACTCGGGGTTCAACCTTCGCCAGATACTGTGCTCTTGATTCCAAATACTCCAGCGAAACCTCGTAGGAGAATTGCACTGCAAGCATCACGGTTCACTTCAAGGTCGCACCGCGGACCCATACCATAGGTGAGTTTTGCGTGATATGCTCGACACGAGTATTTAAGCTTATATCCATTTCCTGGCTGGCGTAGCATGATACACACAAGGGCCACAGAGATCATGACTAACAGAAACCAGACAGAGCTGTCAACTCCAACTTCTTCAATCTTTCTAATCCTGGCGCCGCATCAGGCCCCCATCTGCCTCAATGTCGGTGTACCAAAGTGATCAGCAAACCAGCAAGTCTGGTGGCTACGGAAGTCAGTCAGACAGTGCAAGGAGCCCCTCCGGCATCTTGGGACTCTTCAAAAGTGAGAAGAAACCTGCGAGGAGTAAGTTTATTGGCGCAAGAAATTTGGTGCCACCTGCTGATCAATACGTGTCTGTAGTCGAAGGACAGGAGCCGAAAAGAAGAGGCCCTAAGCCTGACAGTAAGCCTGCATTGACGAGGAGACAAGAGCTTAACCGTCAAGCTCAGAGGTAGGTTTCTGCGACTGATTGTGGACTATACTTTTCCTAACCCAGAACAGAACACACAGAGAAAGGAAGGAGTTGTACATCAAAGCTCTTGAGCAAGAAGTGCTGCGGCTAAAGGAAAACTTTAGCAAGGTCACACAGGATAAAGACACTTTGGCCGAAGAAAACCGCCAATTGAGGCTACTGTTAGCTCAGCACGGTATAGCTTGGAATGGTACCGGCGGGGTGGATGAACTCACTCGCAAATCCAGCAATGGCTATACCTCTACTGCCAGTATGTCCGGCAGTTACGCTCCTGGGTCAGCAGGCTACAGCCCTTCTCCAAACAAGTCAAACTTCAACAGCGCATCACCTACCAACCTCGCGGCTGGAAATGGGCGAAGCATGAACCAGCAACAAGTGCAACCAGGGGTAGATTATGATCAAGCGGGCATAGACTTTGTATTAACGTACGCCAATCCTAATAGCAATCCCTCGAATGCGTACATGTCGCCTCCACATCAATAGCTAATCGCGAATTTTGTGCTCGATAGGCTAGAGAGACCATGTATGACTCACATGCAATTCCTCGTCGAACGATCCAGCGAGGAAGATGGAGATCCTTGTGGTCATGCTCTCATGGCTTCGTGTCCCCCAGAGCCTTTCCCAGGCGACGAAATACCTTTTGGGCACAACCCAACTTATCTCGAAGGAACAGCTCCAAAGACCTGGGATGTCTCGAAAGGCGACCTTGCCAACCTACTCGATTTGAGCAAACGTTTGAATCTCGACGGAGAAATTACTCCTGTGATGGCTTGGGGAATGGTGTTAGGCCATCCAAGATTCTCAGATTTAAGCACTGAGGACTTCAAATCCATCTGTGGTAACCTTGGGGCAAAGATTAGATGCTATGGGTATGTGTCTCATCTTCTTCCCCAGCAGAATTTGTTTTATGCTCCGTTGAACCAAAGCTGTGCTTCAGGTCTCTGTTCGCATATCAACTTCTCTCACTACTGTGTAGTTCGCTATGAGAAACCATCACAAGTCCTAATGCTGCGGAGAAATCTTTTCATATGAGATAACATTTTTCAACATGTGTATTTCTTATCTTGTATCGTACGCTAACTTGTGTAGGTTTGGAGCTGTACTAGAAGAATTCGAAGTACGGGATGCACTTGAGAGTGTATTTTACACAAAACCAGATACAGCATTTGGCTTCTGAGTCGACGAATAACACTTTGAGCGTTGTTGAAGTTTAGTGATTGTGAAATGTTCTTTGTGGTTGCTTGAAAACCGGGGTACTGTTCTGCAACTAAGAATGCGGCAGAAGCGTTTTTTGAATAAAAATCAATAAATAGCCTATACGAACTTCCATAAGCAACCATAACTCTGAATAGAAAACCTATACAAAAATCGAATACCGTTTTGAATGACTACAAAATCACCTTATCTGTATGTGCTCCGTCAAATGCAACATAATAATGGGATCCAAGATTCAATGAGCAGCATAAAATTATATTTTGAGTCACGTGACTATGAGACAGGGATTAATCGACCCCGCGAGCCCACTAACATAAACTTCCACAAACTGCATCGCGAATTCCCACGACGTCGCGAACCACCAAGATAATACATCGCAATCATGGCACCCATATCCCTTTCAGATATCGTGTCGGCTCTGCCTTCAGCGGATTCTTGGGGACCAGAAACCCCTACAGAGACGACCCTAAATGGCGTCCCTTACGCCCCATATTCCAAAGGCGATAAATTAGGGCGAATGGCAGACTGGACAACTGAGGGCAAAGATGGACGAGATGGCAGAGGTGGGCGACAACAATACAACCGGAACTACAGAGGTACAATCTACTGCCTCAATCTTTTACCATATACTATATATCTACAATATATACAAGTAGCAGGAGTGTTAGTATGCTAACTTTTGTTTTCAGACCAACAGGTTTATGGTGCCGGTACTTCATCACTTTTCGCTGCCGATACTCTAGCTCAGGACGAATCCAGCTTCTCTGTTGTTAGCAATACCCGTGATTCGACCAAGACTCGATTTGGAAGGGGAGGAGCATTCACTCGTGGGCGGGGACAACGAGGTGGTCGTGGCGACACCAGAGGTGGAAGGGGACAGTTTCAAAGAGTTGGCGGAAGAGGTGGACAACAAGGTTATGGCAACCAATATGATAGCCGGGGTGGCCGTGGAGGTGCGCGAGGAGGAAGACGATTCGGCTGGAAGGATTACGACAAGCCCCAGCGCAACCGTGATGCCTCGGTCAACATCAAACCTGACTGGAAAATGCTGGAGGAGATTGATTTCAATCGTCTTGCAAAGCTCAACCTGGATACGGACGAAGGAGAGGATATGGACAGTTATGGTTTCTTATACTATTACGATAGATCATTCGACAAGCAACCCGTAAAGAGCTCGGAGCGTAAGCTAACACCGGTCGACCGCGCTGCATACAATGTCACAACCTCCTCCGATCCCATCATACAGGAACTCGCCGATAAAGACGAAGCTACTATCTTTGCCACAGATAGCATTCTTTCTATGCTCATGTGCTCTCCTCGCTCGGTCTATCCTTGGGATATTGTCATCGTCAGACAGGGTAACAAAGTTTTCCTTGACAAGCGAGACAATGCCACTTTGGATATGGTCACGGTCAATGAAAATGCCGCAGATGCCCCAATGGATGCATCTGAAGGAAGCAAAGATGCTATTAATCAACCAAGTGCCTTGGCTGAAGAGGCTACTTACATCAACCACAACTTTGCTAACCAGGTTATGCTCGAGAACGAGTCCCAGAAGGTTGAGATGGCACACGAAAACCCATTTTACAACCCCTCCGAAGAGACAGAACCCGCTGCTTCTAAATCATACAAATACCGCCGATTCGATCTCTCGCTGAACGATGAAGACCCAGTGCACTTGATTGTTCGAACTGAGCTTGATGCTGTTCAAAAGAACGCCATTAGTGGTGAAGACCAGTTCCTTACCATTAAGGCTCTTAATGAGTTTGACCACAAAGCACAGGGAAGCGGTGGTGCGTTAGACTGGAGAACCAAGTTGGCAGGACAGAGAGGTGCTGTTGTTGCGACTGAAATGAAGAACAACAGCTGCAAGCTCGCTAGATGGACTATGCAGAGCATCATGGCCAAGGCGGATGTCATGAAACTAGGGTACGCTTTATTTATCCAATCTCCTTGACTGTTTGCTAACGAAAATCAGATTTGTCTCACGTGCTAACCCAAAGACTAACGACAAACATGTAATTCTCGGTGTTGTGGGCTGGAAGCCACGTGATTTCGCTCAACAGATGAACTTGTCGCTCTCCAACGGATGGGGTATCGTTCGTACGATCGCTGACATGTGTCTGCAACGCGAAGAGGGCAAATATGTTTTGGTCAAAGACCCTAACAAGCAGATCTTGAGGTTATACGAAGTACCAGCTGGTAGTTTCGAGGATGACGGCGAGGGAGATCTTATTGAAGAGGTTGAGATGGAGGATGAATAGATATTGCTACCCTGTGTTTTTATGGAATGGAGTTATGAAGCATGGCTAGACGGCGAGCATCACCAAAAGAAATGAATACATTGACCTTCCCAACACGTCTCGATGTAGAGTTTTTGGACGTGAAATATTTGCTAGCACAATGTGATGACGGTTTCGAAATCTATGTATTTGTGCTACCATATGGCGGAGTCTACTCGGTGAGGTGGTTGTGAGTATGTTGCAAATATTACTAAGCTTTGGAACAGATGGAAAGTGTAGTCATGATAATTCAAGGTAAATCACATCAATGATTCTCTTGTAGTCAGACGAAAGTGGCATGATATTTGTCTTGATAAAAGGTACTGGCAGTTGGGTTTTGGCAGACTAGAACCACTAGATATCCTCCCCGATCCTCAGACGAATCTGTACCTCGCATGTTATAACTGCGGGTGAAAAGACCATCGCCTCGCCATCTTTGTCTGTGTCTGGAACATAGCTCGCCCAGCTCGGGCAAAGCATTTTTGATCGGGTTTTATGCAGATCATAGCCTAGTATGCTGTTCGTCTTAGAAGTCTTCCGATAAGCTCTCAGTAATGTGGTGTTGTAGCCATCTCAGAGAATTACTTATCCCACCAAAGTCAAGTCTTTGAAGCTTTGAACCAGTCCTAAAATGAAGCTTAACACACTCAGCAAAGATGGCATACTAATAGATACTGCTGATTCGTTGGAGCAGACGACTCCTACGTAGCAAGCTCGGTGGAACGAACTATACTGTATGAAAAGACATGTAGATGGTCCACCGATCGGTCAGGTGTAGTAACACGCAGTAGAGATTGTACTCTGGCTCTTCCTTTGTACAGGTGAAGGCTTTCCTGCACTTGTTCTAAAGGGACCTTGCTCAGAACAATAGCCACGATCTTTCGGAAGAGTTTCCTCATACTAAACTCAAAGTCGTTAACTCGGGCGGTTACTTCTGCTTATCAGGGCGACTACGAGATGTTGCCTTCAGCAGCGGTGAGCCAGACTAATGATCCACGTAAAATCATACATCAATTGATAAAACCCCTTTAAGGTTTTTCAATGAGCGTTCGAGTTTCCGGCACATAGAAAGGCGCCTTTTCCAAAGCCACAGGTCTTGCACCAATTACGCAGCGTGGGTTTGCTGCAGCGTGTAGCCGGAAAGGAGCTCCGTGGACAAACGGGGATTGGAGTGGAATATGGCACTGGTTCACGATGCGGAACACCACCCTCGCGCCGATCATCTTGTAGAACTCATCTATCTTTTTCACAGAAAGCAGGTCCCATGACAGAAGCAGATAGATTTCGACAGCTGACCCAGCATCGCTTTTGTCAGCCCATGCCGGCCCTGGATTGAGGTACTCGTCCAGGCGTTCCGCGGCCGATGCGAGAAAAGAGTGCCATGCAAGCTCCGTGGAATGATCGAGAGAAAGGAGCAGTTGCTTGGTTTTGTCGGTCGTGTACGCTACTATGTAGTATGCTGTTGAGCTGTACACGGTTTGGATCTCGACGCCAGAGAGGTCATTCAAGACGGGTTCGCCAGATGTGTTGGGAGGTGGCTGGCTCATGGTGTTGTTTCGGTCAATGCTGGACGGAAACGGTGGAAAGGCGGAAGAGCTGCTAGTCCACTCAACGGTCAAAGTTGTCGAAGTGAAGGGGTGGGATGAAGGGGAGGAAAAGAGGGGACGCCAAGCAATATAATAGATGAGCTAATAATAGCCATCTTTAATCTCTAACTCTGTCTCCATCTCCATCTCCATCTGTACCTCTTGTGGTGGGGGTTCCGGTGGAGTCAACGTACACCAGCTAAAAAAATATTCGGACTAACCTAAGGAAGAGTACCAAGTGCTTCGTCGTAACAATCTACTGTATCATTGCTCGGCTGTGCTGCCATTTGAGAGGAACATGTTCCATTGTACAACGCTACCCTGACTCGGAGGCTCTGCGGCTCCTTGCCAATCTTAGTACAGTAGCTATGACACGCGACAGTGGGACGTGCATGGGAGCTACTGTATACTCTAATATCAAAAGTGAGGCTCATCTCTTTCCATCCTCAGGAGATCAAGATTAAGTGGATACCAAGGCATCTCTGTGCATACAATTCTACCCTGTGAGGATTCTAGGGTGCCTTCCTGTCGTCCTTTTTGGCAACTGATCACTTGGGCATTGGGAATATCTCAATTCTACGAGTCCTATTAGCAGGCGGAGTCAAGTCTAATAAAGATAGGATTCTAGCAATGTAACTCGTTCTCTCAAGAGCAGCTTCAAAAATGGTATAAAAAGTCTCTATTCCGTGCAAGAAGAAGTATCATCAAACCGCATCTCAACAACAATCTCCCCTCAACAGTCTTCTTTACCAATTTTCATTACCAATCTCAAGTTTCCTACAGAGTCATCCTTTCTGCCTCTCAATTACACTGTAACAGCACTTCCTGTCTTAGCCTTTTTCCTCCTATCTCCATTCTCCTACTTCATCTACCACACAATCACCATCTCTCAACATGCTTCCTCAAAAAGTTATCCTGTCAATCTTTGCTGCCCTTATTACTCAAGGCAACATCGTCCATGCTCTTCCTCTCGAAGAACCACTATACACTAGATCCGAACGTATCCACGGCAATGCCGCAGTTAAATCCATTCTTGACACGAGGGAGCCAACAGTATTAGAAGGCGATGTTTTGGAGTTTCCCGGCAGCGAATCATCGGTACTTGAGGCGAGAGTCGACGTCCCTAGCGGAGTATCTGTCCTCGCCAGCGTGACTCTCTGTGTATTGAGCCACAAGGTGATATCCGGAGTTGTCATTTACTTCTACTGCCCAAAGCCGAAAGAAAACCTCGCCACGGCGACCAAAGATCTCGGAAAGAGCCTCTTGAAGGTGTTCAAGTTTGATAAAAAGAAGAACATGGACGCAGAGGCACGCATTGCTGAGATCGTGTCGCAAGCACCACCAGAGAAGAAGACTTCAATCGCAAAAGGTTTGAAAGAAGTTGGCAAGCAGCTCGTTATCGCGAGTATGATCATTATGGACACGGCGGCGTCGGCTCATTTGAGAAAGACTGGAGAACTTCAAGGCGCTGATGGAAATGAGAAAGAAGCGAAGAAGGATGATCCTGCATCAGCAAATAAAGATGATCCTTTACCAGCAAAGAAAGAAGATCCCGTACCAGCGAAGAATGGAGAGCCATCTAACTCCGGGCCTAAGATAGTTCAACCTCCAGCAATTCCAGAGCGCAACCCAGCCAGATTAACCAACGCTGGTCAAAAGGATGCCAGTGGGAAGGGCAAGGGCAAGCTAGTGTAAGGGTTAGGGAATGGAAACTCAGATGGAGATTGGAATTACTGTGCCTCGAACTTGGGCGCAACAAAAGCAGATTGGTTTGGAGTTATCTGCGTGGGTCTGGAGTTTGGGGTTGACATTGTGCATTGCTCGGCGCTCGTGTAGAGTTTTGCATAGCTTTTGATTTGGAGAAGGATTCCATTTGGTTTTTGGTATGGCGTTGCGGTACATAGTATTGATAAATGTTACAGCTTAGTCTTTTCGAAGCATTCAGCATTTCATATGTCTCTTTTTCAACACTGCTTTCATTCCCATATACACATGTAAAAGCACCTATCGCAATTTGGAGTGACGCATCCGAATACTTTTTAGAGAGAAATCTTTGAGCTATCCGCTCAGGTAATATTTGACCCATCCTCCTACCATGGCGTGCTATACAATAGTTAATCAGTTTGCACATTAACAAGCCGTAAAATATAATCTGTGCAGCCTAAGACGAACAAGTGTAGAGGTTTGCACGACTGTAACTCTCGTATCATGTTATTTGTCCTCAACGTATGGACATTTGTGTGCAGCTGTGCTATAAACATTTTAAAGCTTCTCGCCCCTTTCTGCCTCGCTTAGCTTCTCCAAGCTGAAGATGTTCCCAGAAGAGCGAGAGGGCACCATTATTGCGAATTTGTGAAACACAAACGTCATCCCTGACAACAGGCCCCCAAGAAATCCACCGTTGAAATAAACGTCTCACCAAACCTCGCCGTTCTGGGGGATTCTTCCAACATTGGCGTCTTACTATTGGCATCTCACCATTGGCCCCCTCACCCCTTTCGCCCAGCATGATGCAAGCCCCTTGTTCCAGCTCTCGTAAGCGAGACCGCTTTGGTGATACCTAGATATATAACAACACCGTCCCCTCCACCGTCCCCTCCACCGTCCCCTCCACCTTTCACGTTCGCGCAATCTTAATTTTCCCTTAGCAATTCTGTAAAAAAGATCGCTGCTCGCAACAAAAACAAACAGCATCAACACCACCACGTCGAGGGAAAAGGCAGAGACGAGCGATCAGAATTGAAAATAGGAAAAATGGCACGGCCGAAATACCCTCGTCGGCCGTCGGCTCCGCATCATAAATCTTCGTCGTACTACTCGACGCGCAGCGAGAACGAGGTCACACCGCTGGTGCGGCGGAGGAGCGAGTATGAAAACCACGTCGCGTGGAGGAAAACGAAGATCGGAGGCGCGGCGCTGGGCGTGGCTTTTATGGTTCTGATCGCGCTTGGGATCTTCTTTTGGGATCGCATCTGGTGGGAGAGGAAGCATGGGGAAGGAGAGGGGTCTACGGGAGAAATTTCTACGTAAGTGTTTTTCTTGAAATGGCTAAGCTGGAGTGATGTCGATGGGGGGTCTTTGCGGTGAAAAAACATGGCTAATGATGGTATTTAGATTGGTTGGTAGACTTTTGGAAAAACTTTGAGAGGGGGTTTTGAAATTTATAAAAAGAAATTCAAGGTAGGTGGAGCACCATCATGAGATGGTACTGCTCTAAAACCTATCTCTTTTAGAGCTGTTGGAGTTCGAGTTGGAGTCGGAGTTGTAGTTGGGGTTGAGCACAGGACCGGCCTGCTTGAGGGTATAGTAGATTTTAATTGATTTAAGCGCTGGCGTTTGTGGTTACGGAATATGAAGAAAATATAAAGCAAATTCTAACCGGCAGCTCAATAGATGGTCTATCGTCTCCCCAGCTTCTAGTAACATGAACCTATGTCAGGAGCTGACATGGCCTTGTGCTGAGAGCACGTGCCTCGCTTAGTTTACCGCCCTATTAGCACTATTAGTGCGGTGTTATTAATATATTGTTGACATGCCTTTGACATGCCTTTGGCAGCATTGGCACAGCTGACTAATTAAGAAAAGCTTGGGTGGATATTTTTTCCCTGATGTTATTTCTTTATTTTCTTATTTCTTTAAAGAGAAGTCTTATATAAAGAAAAGTATATTATGGCCTTAGGCACTTATCTTCCTAGTAGTTAGCTATATCTAGAACCTCTCCCTACAGAGAGCTTCCTTCCTTACACTTGTCAAACTAAGACCCTTTATTATACGTTTTCACTAAGGACCTCTCCTTTCATTATATTGTGAATGCAGGTTCTTGACATTAGGCAAAAGGCCCACATATAATTGTTGGTATCATGTCACTGGATAAAAAGGCTTTGTTAGACAACTTAAATATTGGAACAATTTGCAGATTGGGAGGGCACAAGGGAAACTTTCGTATCTGCAGTCCCCCGTCACAGTGTTGGGATATCTTAATTCATGATTAGGTAAACGATGCGCAACTATGCAGTATGATTCACAAGACAATTATCTCGCTGGGGTGTGGGAAGAATGTAACTGCAACCCTCTTTTGAACTACCAACAATACAACTGGACTCATCCAAAAGTTCGACGATCTGTGTGACTGTATGTTGAGTATCATGGTTTTGTTGTTAATCCTCTACAGGGTGCCATCAGAGAGAAAAAAAAATTCCGTGCCTGAATGGGGCGATGTTGGTCACTGTTGGATTTTATAATCATCCTAGTCTAGCTCTTTCTCTCTTTCGATATCTACTGTATCACTCGCATCATCAGTGTTGCAAATATATCTGGTTTGCAAAATTCTCTCGAAATACTCAATTATTCTATATTTAAGATTCATTCGTCATGGCAACGCCAGCACCGATTATTGTTTTAGTTCATGGAGCCTGGCATACCCCACCAAACTACGAGGATTATACCAAAGCTCTACAGAAGCAAGGCTTCAAAGTCCATGTTCCGCATCTACCTTCATGTAACGTCGGACTTTTTCCTGCTGCCTCCTTCTCTGACGATGTTGCTGCCGTGCGCAATGTTGTCCAACCTCTCGTGGAGGCTGGCGAGCGCATCTTGATGGTGATGCACTCCTATGGCGGAGCGATTGGAACTGATGCCATTGAAGGGCTCACCCGTACCGAGCGAAGAATAGAAGGTAGTCCAGGAGGGGTGATACATCTTCTGTACATGTGCGCTTACATTTTGCAACCGGGGGAATCCATTTTCGGTATTTTCGAAGAAGCAGACGTGGCACATCTGTGGCCTCAATTCGTACAAAATTTCGATGACGGCTCTACCTTCCCCATAGATCCAGTGCAGCTATTTCTGGGAGGTGTAGAACAATCTATCGTGGATAAGGCTCTGCTTCATTTGGTTCACCACCCTATGTCAGCTTTCCGGACAAAAACGAAGGGAAGCGCATGGAAGAAAGCTCCTGTGACATATATCTTGACGCAACAAGATGCTTCAGTGCCAAGAATATATCAGGATATTATGTTGAAGAAAGTGAAAGAGCAAGGAATCTTAATGAAGATAGAGGATTACGATACCAGCCATAGTATATTTATCACTAAGCAAGATGAGATGGTACGAGCTGTTTTGGAGGCTGCGGAAGATAGCAGAAACCATTTATAAATTAGATATGAGAGAATCTGAGAACATTCCCTTTGAATCATTGGCCAAAGAAAGTAAACCTGGTTCTCCCATATGATACTGGTTTAGTAAAAGGTTTCCGTGTAAGAGCCACTCGAGGACAATATCAACGATGTGAGTATGGAGAAAAAGTTATGATAAGACCAAGATTCAGCAGGAAGTAATTATATAAAGCCAACAGGACCTTCTCCCATTCGGATATCGAAAAGAATGATATTATCTCTTAGTTACAAAATTTTGTTTATGAATACAAGGATAATAAAAACTTTAGCAGTTGAAGCAACGAGCAGCTCTTGCAGTCTAACCTAGAAGCGGTTTGCACTCTCAATAGTGTATTGATGTGAAACATGAATCTGTTCAGATAAGTTGTATGTGTGGTTCTGGTCCAAATCGATCAAAGGTGCACCACCCCCTTTCGTCGAGGTTCTCATAGTTATTACTTGGCGTAAGTCCCGTATTAGCTTTCTTGGACCCGAAAGATCGTAAAATAGAGCTACTATTTGAAAGTTTGCTCCCAATAATTTTCTGCTGCCAGGTCTTGAAGAAGGCGGGGAGTGTGGGAAGACAAGCACAGATAATTGCAAGAGGTGTCTCAATTAATAAATATATTTAATTATAGCCGACTTTTTATATAAATTATATTTAAAATCTCTTAAATTCTTATAGATTTTTTTTTTATATAATCTTATTAGTTAAGAAGTTTAAGCTTTAAGCCCTATATATAGGGCGGTTTATATATTAACATGCGAGAGTGTCTGATTTATAAGATAAAGTAGAGGAAGCACTCGGATTCCAAAACCGAATATTACGCCTTTTTGGCCCTAGTGTCACAAATCCAGATCTCGAAGCCAGGGTCTTTAGGGAGCGCTCCGCTTCTAGAAGAAGTCTTCTAGTAATAGACAGCTTCTGCAATACTTAGCTTTATTATATAATCTAGATAACGCAGTTCTAACCCTGCAAAATCTAAGGGTCTAACACGGCTCTATAGATCCAAGGATCTAGCTAGATCTAACATACAAGGGTTTTATATAAGTAGATAGCTTTCTTTAGATAAGAGCCCTATGCTTAACTCAAATGCAGTATTCAGCTTATACTCAGTAACCAAGTTCAACATTTCAAGTGATTCTCAATATACCTATCTCTCCCCGAACTACCGTATAGTTCACCACCGACAGTTATACTACTAGCAGCGGCTAAAGTCGAACCGTGTTGTGGCCTGAGGCACACACCCTCATTAGCTAGTATACTTAGACCTCTCCCGTACGGAGAGCTTCCTTCCCTAGACTTTACCAAACCAAGAACCTTATTTCACGTTTTACGCACAGGAACCTCTCCTCCGCTTTCATCGTGAGTCTAGGTCCTTGACAAACCGTTATAATCTATTACGTATCCAAAGCCCTGTCGATGATCAATAACGGAAAATAGCATCAGGTGATAGTGGAATGTATTTAATCTTCTAGATCACCTCAATATATGGCAACCAAAACCAACTCCTACTCTACATCTCCTAGAAGCCAAGGGTCTGCTAATAGCTCAGAGGGCGACGCTCTCGATTCTGGCGTCCACCTAACCATTTTGCGGACAAAGTTGAGAAAGTCTTTCTTACTGGAAGACTCGAGGTTACTCTCAGATTCTTCCCAAGACACTGATAGGACAGGATTCAGACACTTCCAGTTGCCTATTGTATGCATATTAGGTTGGCGGATACATGCTTATCTTCAGAATCAAGCACTCACCTTTGTCATCGAAGTAGACGGAGCTGCACTGACTTCGCTGGAGGAACTCGAGGGGAGAAGGTCCCAAAAGACTAACTATACTAGCAAGATGGAAGCGATTTCCATACTTGCCAGTCTCGGGATCAAGCCCATCGAACATGCGTCTGTTCTCAAACATATCCCAGACCTAGAGGCTCTCATTAGTGTCACGCTTTTAACCACATGCAAAAAATCTCGCACCATGACTCCAACGTTCCATATGTCCACAGCATAGCCCCAGGACATCTCTAGAATAACTTCAGGAGCCCGGTAAGGATCCGGCTGGATGTCATGGCAGTGCTCGACTTGTCCATTCCGAGCAAGGGAGAAATCGCATAGGATAGGGCGACCAAACGTTGTTGGAATTCCGAAATTTGCGCTTCTGTAGATATTGTACCCGTTCACACCTTTGTGGAGGCTCGAAGTCGCTACTTCCTCTGTGTCAAGCTGCTCCACGATAGATGAATCGACTAATCCTAGTAAGATATTCTCTTCTTTTATATCTGGTACTCTGTTAACGTTCCTCATGGCGTTGCGAGAAGGACAACCTGACCTGTGTGAATAATATGGCACTCGCTATGTAAGAAATCTAGTGCGAGCAGCAAATGGATCAAAATCTGCTTGAGCATTGCCTCGGGTAGTTTGCGATCTGGGCGATTGTACCGGAGGCTCAATATGTCGTTGGAGAGAAGGTCGTGAACTAAACATCGATGAAGATTCCCATCTCTACTTGTGACAAAGAAGGAGTCCTGAATGGTGCGGACAAACTTCTTGCCAGGATGATCGGCGTTTCCCACGGTGCTAATATGTTTATGAATGGCAGCTTCGTTGTCAATCTCATCCTCTGCAACTAAATCATGGGCGTAAAGTTTCAGTGCTGCATATTTATTCGTGCTATATATCTGGTCAATGCTAGGCTCCACCTCACTCACGCCTTCCGAATTTCACTCACGCCAGGTTACGACAGCACCATATCGTGCTTGCTGATCCAAAGCCAAGTTTTGCCACGACCTTATACTTTTTATTGATGACTTCGCCCAAGGTCATCGGGTAGAACTTTTCGAAGCCCACCTCCCTCTCTTCTTCAAACGGAGTGGCCGAGGATGACATGGAGCGCGATTTGACGCGACCTACACGACATAAGGAAGGAGACGATATAAGACGCGATCTATGCAAGACTGGTGTTCGCAGCTGCAAGAATATACGAGGATGAGAAAACATGGAGGCCTATACTACAGGTAAGTATTGACGAAGGGGGTTGGCCTGGGGGCAACTTCGGATATCTAAGCGCTGCACTTGATATCTTTGTACAGCCCTGAGACAATTGTATAGCTAATTATAAATCATAGTATAATTGCAGACTTTACACACTTTATATAACTAAGGCACATTACGTGCAAGACGTGCGTTTAGTGCCCGTGTTATATATTATATATATGTGAGGCTCTAAATTTATGAGGCTCGGAGTTCTGACATAAGGTGATGCGGCTTAAATCCAGGGGTAATTACTACGCTAGGGTAATGCTAGGAGGGCGTTGATAGAGCGCCGGAGTGTATAAACTGAGGAATAGAGGTTAATTGTATAATATAGATTATCTTCTGTGAATATAGATTATCTTCTGTAAATATTAGAATATGAATTCTAAGGCTTGTATCACTCTGTCTATTGCTCCTCACACTGACCCCTTTATTATAATTACATGACAGACTATGACAAAAGCGTTAAGAAAAAAACAATAGTAAGATAGCGACAAAAAAAATAGCAATAATAAAGTAGCGACGATAAGATTAAGATATAATATTAAGCTATAGTATAAAAATTTACACCAAAACTACTAGAGCCAAGCCATACTCCTACATTAGCTCGTCACCGCCTACTACTTTCAAAAGGAGGGGGGGGGGGGGGCTGAATACCGACTCTTGTGTAGGGAGATCTTCTCGCTTAATACCTAACCCGCCCCTGTTCCCTCCAGTTCTGAGAAAATATCCACGCTAGAATGTTCAGAGTTTGCAGCTTGCGTGTCATATTTGATCAGCAAAGCCTAGATGAGGGCACAGGTACGAGAGCGTATAGCTAGCCTGCACCGTGTATGTTGAAATCATGAGCAGGCCTATCTGAGAGTATCACGGTACGCAACACTTCGTCTTATACTTTTCCTATGATGTAGAGATCGCTGTTGGAACGCACATATATATGCTGGGGTGTATGAAATCATCTTAGTCGATGATCTCCTGCTGTGATCTATATGAGCAGTCTCTTCACCAACCTCTACTTTCACGTCTTCCAACATATTGCTTGACCCACCCGGCCTGACGAATATCTGATAGCTCGATCCATCCTACCCGGCATTCTGGCCCTGATCGCTCTGATGATAAGCGTACCGGATTTGTTCATCTTCTGATCCATCTAAATCTAGAGCAAAGCACGGTTGGCACAGTGGGTATACTAAGGATGGAGCAGTAAAGACGAACAAGATGTGGTACTGGAGGAGGCTGTTTCTCCCGTGTGGACGGCGAAACCAGGCTCCATGAACCGATGGTCTAACGATTGGATGTCAACCACGCTGCTGCTGCTGTCACTTCACAGACCCTGAAGCGCCCCCCTGGAGCAACCCTTGATGCTGACCCCTGAAGCCCCAAAGCCCTGCCTTGCCTGGAATGCACATCTCCCGGTTTGGGGCGGATTCGCTCTTCTTATCGTGCGCCATCCAGGAATAAGGTGGCTGTCCAGGGGGGGGTGGAAAAAAAAGGGGAAGATAAGCTTTGCATATCACGGATTTCAGGGCAGCTTAATCGATTTAAAATAACTCGCACCGGCTGGGATATTGGATATCGGACATTGTATTGATAGATGAGTAGCTTAGCTGTGCGTACGGCGTACGGCGTACGGCGTACGACCGAACAGGACGAACTAACACGGCCGGGTCATGCTTTTGTGTTGCCACTGCTTCATCAAAACTCACTCTCCCAGCAGTTTGAAGTGAAGGGTGTACGAATTGAGTGTGCCCCTACGTCATCTGGTGGCCCCACCAAAGAAAATTGTTCCACTGTGCGTCCCATAGAACACGAATCTCAACACGAATTGAATCAATCTGATTGCTGCTGGGTTCCACCAACAGTCCAAGCAAAGAACCGGTGTGCTTGGTGGTCTTGATCTATATTTACATTGGATTGTTTGGAGCACGCTCCCGGTCACGTCTTCACTACCCTACATTATCTCTGGTTGAGGACCCTTCTTTACAGCACATATGCAGCTGCCCCAACAGTCGAATACTTTAATATTGTACCTCTTCATCTAGTTGGACACCAATTTCAACACTCACACTCGTTTCACGGTTCGGTTCCATATTTAGCATCCGAGTATCACCGATTTCTATCACATTGCCGCAGGAGATCTGCTCCGGTGTTAGTTCCAACGACATACGGAAGTGAGCGACGGTCGATCCGACTGCACTAGATTTATCTCCTCCACTCTGCCATCTGGCAAAACTTCTCCAGAAACCCCCCTCTATTCATTTCATACCCAGCTGCCATGTCGACTCCGATTCATGAAAAGGAGCAGCACAGCTTCCCGGCATTCTCCCCTAGCCATCCATCACAATCTCAAGGTCGGCGACGCTCATCAGACGAGGATGGGACCTTGAACAACGATTTAGACGAGCACAAACTGCATGCCACTACAAGTTATGCTGATGGCCCAGACCATCTCAACAGGCTGCCACAAGAGAATTATCAAAGCGCCTCGGTGCATCGCGATGACGAGAACCAACGCCTGGGAGATGATCTCCTGATGCTGGAGGTCGAACAAGTGGTGAACAGGGTCGAAAGCGAAATCGATGATACCCATATAGGCAGGAACAAATCTCTTGCACGCTCGAGATCGAGGCACGCGGGATCAGAACCTGCAGATGATTTTGATATTGGAACTACCCCTATACACGAACAGACGAAAATTTACAAGCCGCCTGCTAATCCAACCACTAAGCTTGCAAAGTTCTTCAAAAAGGTTCACCAGTCAAGTTTTTTGGTTCGCTACTTCTGTTACATTGCACCATTTTCCTTACTGCTACTAATTCCGGTCCTGTTCGGCCTCCTGCTCTTTAAGGATGCCAATGTTGCCGGCGTGAAACTGTTCTGGTTCGGAATATGGCTTGAGATTGTCTGGCTCACCCTATGGGCGGCGCGGGTACGATTCACACACCCAACGTTTGAGCAAAAGCTGACCTTTCTTAGATCTTAGCAAAATGCATTCCTTACCCAATGGGTATGATCTCGAGTATGTTCACCAACAACAGCAAGAAGTGGAGAGATTTGGGCAAGTCCCTGGAAGTGCCAGCCACGATCTTCTTTTGGTGGCTTGCTATTGAGATTTCGTTCTTACCAACCATGAAGAACCACCATGTAGACGGCAACACAAATACTAGGGACTGGGAGAAAACGACAAACAAAGTCATCGTCTCGATCTTCATCGGCGTTATCTTGAATTTTGTGGAGAAAATCATCATCCAACTCATTGCAATCAGCTTCCATCTTCGAACGTACGCCGATAGAATTGAAATCAACAAATTTCAAATCTCCAGTCTGATGAAGTTATATATCTACTCGAAAGAGAAAATCAACGTAGAAGACTCGGAATTTGAGAGACGATCTTTAGACGCAAATTCCTCTGGTGCCCGTACACCCATGATCTATGTTGAGAAAGCAAAGAAGAAGACTGCCACAGTATTTAACAAGGTTGGAGATGTCGCTGGAAAGGTGGCAGGAGACTTCACAGGAAAAGCAGTTGTTGGAAGCACCCATCCTCATCAAGTGTAAGCTGATTTCGTTTCGTTCTGGAATTTTTTTATTAACAGTTTTTAGCATTCTCCAGCTTCTGAACTCTACCACTGGCTCTCAGGTCCTAGCGCGTCGACTCTATCGTACCTTTGTCGTCGAAGATTCAGAAACCGTATCCTCAGAGGATTTACGATTGGCATTCGACAATGATGACGAGGCTACGGCAGCTTTCGCCATGTTCGATAGAGATTTGAATGGTGATATCTCTATGGATGAGCTTGAGGCTGTCTGCGTGGAGATTGGGCGTGAGAGAAAGGCTATCACCGCTTCTCTCAAGGATTTGGACTCGGTCGTATCCAAGTTGGACGACGTGTTCTTATTTGTCGTCTTTGTCATTACCATTTTGGTATTTGTATCCTTGATTTCAGCGTCCGCCTCCACAGCTTTAACATCACTTGGCTCCACCGTCTTGGCGCTGTCCTGGCTACTTTCTGCGACTGCTCAGGAGTTCCTCCAGTCGCTAATTTTTGTCTTCGTCAAACATCCCTTCGATGTTGGGGACCGAGTTACTATTTACGGCAATACGGGCTCGCAAGGAAGAGGCGATGATTACTTCGTGAAGGAGATTTCCCTGCTCTTTACCGAGTTCAAAAAAATGGAAGGGCACGTCGTACAGGCTCCCAATAGCTACCTCAACACGCTTTTTATTCTCAACCAACGTCGATCAGGTGGACTTGCCGAAGCCGTACCAGTGACTATCAAATTCGGTACAAGTCTCGAAAAGATTGAAGCGCTCCGTAATCGATTGTTGGAATTCGTCACCTTTGAAAAGAGAGAATATCAAAAGAACATTCTGACTGAACTTACAACTATCTATGAGGCTCACTCTATCACGTTGAACGTCGTTTTCTTCTACAAATCTAACTGGCAGAATGAACTCCTTCGTCTACAGCGCAGAAACAAGTTTATTTGTGCTATGATGGTCACTATGCAAGAGCTTGGTATCGAAGGTCCAAGAATGCGTCTTGCAGGTGCCAACCCAGAGTTCCCAATGCATCTCAATGGTGCCTATCCTCAAACCGAAGCCCAACAAGGATCTGGACCAGAAGACCCAGCTCATGGTCCTCGGTCAGGCTCTCTTGCTCGGGAAACTTCGAGTGCGAACAGTTTCAACCCTGCGCCTTCCAGCCACCCTTCAATTCTTCGCCACCGCGGACAATCTGCGGCTGGCCGTCAACGTGGGGAGTCAATCTCTGCCATGGGTAAGCGTGTCGACTTCTCTCTAGGTATGCAAGGACAGTCATCGGGCGCTGACTTTGGTGATGTTTACGATGCTCCTCGACCTCGTCTCCCCACGATTCGCCAAAATGTGCCGTCTAGAGAGAGATCTAGCCGCGACTCTAACAGGCGTGAATCTCAGAGCAGGGATGATTCTGAATCCTTACGCCAGATGCCGTCTCTCGATTCTCAAGCTACGTCAAATGCAGCAAAGCCGTACAACCGTTTCTTCGGACGTCGTACACACAAGCAATTAGATGACGGCACTGATCTCGCTGATCTTGAATCGGGAACTAGAAGAGCAGACACGGGCGATATGCCAAATATTCCAGAGGCATCAGGCCATAACAGCGCAGCCACCTCGCGGACTGCGACATGGAGCGAGAAAGATGGAGCCATGGAGAATATTGAGATGGATTCCACTAATGGTAGAGGGAGAGGTAGGATACCACAAGGGTCGGCCAACGCAACTCAGCAGCGCATAGACCCAAGGTCAGGACTGGTGAGCCCGCAGGCAGTGGCTACGGATAGTGCAAGAGAGAGGGGAGAACTGCCGATGGTAGGTTTCTCAAAGTCAACCGAGAGCCACTATCAACAATAGACATGAGAAACGAACATTTGCACTCAAAAGTTAGACTGCGGATTTAGCGGCTTACACGGGGATATAGAGACAAACTTTAGAACATAGAAAGGGTATTAAATACCCGTGAGAAATACGTACAATACTGTATAATACAAATGAGCTTCACCATTTCAAATCATCCTTCCTAAGTAATGAAGAGTTATATCTCTATTTCTCTTAATAATTTTGTGAGCGAGTTATTGTCTATCAACTGGTAAGAGTATACAGGCTTTTTCAGAGATTATAAATGTAAATAATACAGGAGCCTTTGTCTCAGTAGGTTTGCTGGGCTTCACTCTTACTATGGCTCTTTTGTATTAAAACTCTTGTTGCCAAATGTCTCTTTTGGGACACACGTAAACATTTAAACCTTGGCATTGATTGTTTCCAGTAACGAGACTTTCTGCAGCTTTTCAACAATTTTTTCTGCTCACATATACACCAAAGCATGCTGATTTCTTACTAGTCACTTGAACGACAATATTTGGGAAATTGTGTCTGCAGCTCTGCTCATTCAGATTAATTAACTTCAGGGCTCTCTTCCCCCTGGCCCAACGCTCGGACCCCTGTGTAACAGCACCCCCCACTGCGGCAGAACATATATCCGAGACGCGACAAAAAATGGAGACGCATCTCCCCAGATTTCCTTTTGAGCAAACCTCAAAGCCAAAGAAGTCGCATTTAAAACAAGAAGACGATTGGGAGACTGACGATAGCGAAGACAGCCAGTTGTACGTTGGGAACTCCAAGCAATTGGAAAAGCACGAACCTGAGGAAACTGTTGAGCGTGATTGGGTTACGGAATCAGGGGATAGGAGAAAGCAGTTCAAGCATTCGAAGTCGCAGACCACGCAAACTAGTTATCAGCATTCTGGCACTAAATCCCGAGATTCTGAGACCTTACCTGAAGGCGGGCGAGAGGACTATCAACAATCAGAGATCTGGAAGACCGATTTAAAAGATACAGAAACTGAAGATCGAAACACCCTCGCCGATTCGAACAATTACTCCTCTGAACGATTGGCTTTTGCGGATCTCCCTCAGCTAGAGGACAAGCCTCTCGACCAGGAACATAGAGACCCTAGCTTCTTTGCGCTAAGATTATTCACAGAAGAAAAGATGGACCAAGGCGACATTCCAGCTCTGCTGAATCGGCTGTCTAGCGATGAGGATGCCATGCGCAAGATGGCCGTCTTCAAGCTACAGTCTTCGATCAACGACCCTGCTTTCGCGGACGTTTTCATTTCCTCTGGTGGCCTCACTATTCTTAGACGTCTTATCATGTCTGCTGGCGGAAATACCCTGGCATACTCCTTACAATCACTCAGCCGACTTTTAGAGGTTGATATGGGATGGGAGATATTTGAAACAGCTGGTGCGGGTGAATTGATTGAGCGTATAGTTGAACTTATAGTACAACAACCTCTAGTCAACATTCTACGAGGAGCTATGAGCATTCTAGTTGCAATTGTTAGCCATCCACAAACTTCTGATAGGACAATGGCCTCTGGTGCATTCAATTACGGATTTCGAGCCCTCAAGCCAGCAGTTGCGGTTTTTCCTACCTTTTTCGAAATGGTCGTGTCACAATTAGAGTCAGCGGATCATGCATTGTGTGCAAATTCTCTTTCACTTCTTAACGCATTAATGCGGGACTCGATCACAAACGACGATCCAAAGAACAAAGAGTCTGCTGGGAAAGGAAGTGGAATTGTAGAGGAATGGCCTAAGTTCATTAAGCGTATACAAGACCTTGGAGTGGTTTCAATGGTCTATAGTATGATGCAAGGCTCTGCATTGCAAGATCTTGCTCATCCCCTATTGGAATTTCAAGCTTTATCAAAGGTCCTTTTGAGGAAATGGAAGGAAGTTCCACTGGAGCTGGAGAAACCTGATCATCGAAGGGCTATGAAGAGTCTTCATCTGGCTAGTGCACCAGACAGAAAGGAGCCTCAACTTGGCAATGGAATAGCTCATGGATCTACGCGGAGTCGTAAGGGTAGTCAAACCCAAAAGGGAAGTCAGCGAGAGAACCACAATCCGACCAAGTGGAGACGCCTCGGCTTCGAGACTGAGAGCCCAGCAAAGGAATTTGATCGAACTGGCTACTTGGGTATGATGGATCTCACGGATTTTGTGAAGAAAAATGAAGATACGTTTCAGAAGCTCCTGCTTGAGCAGTCTTTGCGACCAGCAAAGATGCGATGCCCAATTGCTAGAGCTAGCTTGGCGATCACAATTATCCTTTATGAACACTTTGATGTTGACAAGGCTGACGTAGAAGACGCGAAAGCCTATTTGGTATTGGACGGCATGAAAAACTATGACAAGATCTTCCGTCCTCTTTTGCTGAAATGGTCCGAGTTACACACTGCAGGCTTACTGTCTTTCATCCGTTTGTGGAAGGCTACTGGTGCGAAGTTGGGTAGTGAAGATTTTGATAAGGTTGCGGATCTGACACGCATCTTGGTTGACACTGTGGTCGGCCAAGCCACTCGCCAAAAGGACGTGGCAGATGTCGAGGAGGAATTTACAGAGTGGGATCTTCAGAGATTACGTGTGTTGCAAATGCAGCTATTGGAGCTTGACTTTGAAGAGGATTGGGGACCATACCTCACGAACATCCGTGCCGATCTGAAGCAAGATGCCATGCAATTTGTCAAGGAGCAGCGCGTTCGGTGTTTGTTGGAGGGTTCCTGGTTCCCAGGTAACAGCCATGAGATCGATGGCCCGTGGCGTTTTGTGCGACTCTCATCCAATCGTCGATATATTCACTACGGAGACTTCAACGATCGAAGAATCGACAATCCTTCTATCGACGAATTGAGCGAGAGAATTGATCTTGGAACCGTCACATCTGTAGTCTCCAACGTCACAGCCAGAGAGAAGGAGAAGAGTACCGACCACTCTGAATCGACCACCACTCTCAAGGACCCAAATGCCGTAGAGGCCCCAAAGACCAACACCAAGATCACCGTTTACGGCCAAATAGTTGCAGACTCTCGCTCTCAGTCCTCCAAAGGAGGTGAGCGCGCTGATGTTGCCATTCTAGTTCTCTATCCTACAACCCCAGCGCTTGCTTCCGAATGGCTTGACGGCATGTTGATGCTCCTTAATCAAGCACCCATCACTGCCGATACCACCAAGATTGTCGATTTCATTAACGACTACAGCATGCGTCTGCGCTTGTTGAACGTCAACCTCAATGGCCCTCCCAAATCCGGTGGAGGCATCGTCCCAAGTCGTGCGGGCTTGGACGAGAATTATTACTACGATATCTCGGACCATACTTATGGTGACGTTGCGAACGGGAAATTTGTTTGATAGCGTAGGGAGGAAGGTGTGGTTTATAGGTTTGTTGTTGCATAAGGAGCGGAGCGGGTTTGGTTTTTGTAGGATTGATGATACCCTCCTTGCATTTCTGGCGTTGTGCCTCTGTTGTTTGTACATACCTGCTGGATTTGTGCATAGAGGCTGTAGTTGTACATATTATGAGTGGCCTCACCGCCCTGACATTAAGATCACGGATATATACTTAGGATCAGTTTACTTGTAAGGGAATTGTGAATTTGTCATTTGGTAATGCAGAAACGTATCTCCGGAGAGGCTGAGCGTAATTGCAAGGCATTTCGCCCGCGGAATGGTAAGGTTAGGGTTACTCCGAACGACTGTATTTATCCGGACAGCGCCTAAGCGAAACCCAGGGCAACGAAGCTGAGACCTCTTTTACATCTCATATGAGTATATGCAATTTCCTATCAGATCACGAAGAAGCCAAATAGCGTTCTGAGCAGAAACCTTGAATTAGTTCCATTCAGTGTTGAATATGAGAACATATTCTATCTCAGTAGGAAGTTGGTAGTTTTTCCATTCCTATTTTTGAAACTGTAAACTACGCAAAAAGATGATGGTAGCCATTATGCTCCAACGGCTCGGAAAAGATCTCGACCATGCCACGGGTCACGAAAAAAGGTTGAGTTCGCAGGCTTGAAGCTGATTATAATGCAGGCATATGGGGAGGCCGGGAACCATACAACACTGGAGCCTAAACATATACGTGCCCATAGAGGCTTCAAATCGCCGCGGCGGTCGAAACGTGTGGTTGTACCTCTCTGAACATAGTATTTTGTTCTTTCTTGCCACTACTGGGTCAGCGAAACTGCAATTATGCTAGATAATGCCGCGTCGATGGTAACGGAGACGGACCAAAGTTGGTGTGCTGTAGTAGGGGTAAAAACTGATAAGAAGGACGTTTTGTCCATTTATAGTTCTATAGTTCCGCTTGTCTTGCATTGCTTTAGAGTACTTTGACCACATTCTTTCCAACTCTTATATATATACTACCATTTCACTTCTATACCAGTTTATATAACGACAAGGTACGGCCTAAATATAACTTGCCGTTATGGCGGGTGCAATAGTAGAGAAGAGTGAGGCTGTTGGGGTGACTGAAGAGACGAGCGAAAGAACGCTCTTAGACGAGGATACGCCTGAATATCTCACAGGCTGGCCTCTCGCATCTATGACCATGGCTTTGATGTTCTGTGCCTTTATGCTAGCACTAGACAATACCATCTTAGGTAAGTGGCATTCCTGTCTGCAAAAATGAGCAAAATTAAATATTTATATCAGCGACCGCAATACCTCAGATTACTAGCGATTTCAAAAGCCTCGACAACATCGGCTGGTATGCCTCTTCATATCTAATCTCGCAAATGGCTTTGCTACCAACGTGCGGGCGTATCTACACCTTTTACAACATCAAGTGGACTTATATCATGATGTTACTTGTCTTTGAACTTGGCTCGGTCATCTGCGCCGTCGCGCCAAATTCAATCATACTTATAGTGGGAAGAGCGATTGCCGGCTTGGGCGCTGCGGGTTTGTTAAGTGGATCGACTGCTATTACATCATATTGCGCTGCCTTGGAAAAACGGGCTATGCTGCTGGCAATGATACTTGGTCTATACGGTGTTGGAGCTGTGGCCGGACCACTGATCGGTGGTGTCATAACTAACAACAAAACGCTGACCTGGCGCTTTATATTTTGGATCAATCTTCGTAAGCCCCCAGTAACGCTTTTTTACCGTATATTAACATCTTACAGCTTTTGGGGCGGTCGGGTTGGCTCAGATTTGGTTCGCATTGAAAAGTCCTCCTCCTCCAGCCAAAGCAGGACTATCCCGTCTTCAAAAACTACGACAATTGGATATTCCAGGCGCAACCCTCCTCATCAGTGCAATAACATGTCTGTTGTTAGCCCTACAATGGGGAGGTACTGTTTATCCATGGTCTGATGCGAAAGTGTTTGGCTGTCTTATTGGGTTTGGCGTCATCATAATCGCTTTCTTTGCTTTGCAGATTAAGGATAAAGAAAGGTAAGCTCGTTTGTCTTGATCAATTGCTGAATCACGTTGGCACATGTTAACATTTCCTCAGCTGTACTATCCCTCTCTACATCTTCCGAAACCGTACCGTATGTGCAGCATGTGGCTTTACTTTGTTTCTCCAGATAGCCATCGTTGTACAGTCATATTACTGGCCCATTTACTTCCAGTCTGTCAAGGGTGCTAACGCCAGAGATTCTGGGATCTATATGCTCCCAATCATCATCTCCAACAGCCTTGGTACATTTGTAACTAGCTGGGTCATCTCCAAGGTTGGGTACTATGTGCCGTTCATGTGGGTCGGTGCTCCAATGCTTGCCGCAGGAGGTGGTCTGTATCAACTCCTCCGCCCTCATAGTCCAGTTTTAGAGTGGGTAGGGTTCCAAATTGTTTCCGGTATTGGTTATGGTATAAGCTCTCCAGTACCAATCCTGGCGGTTCAAGTGGTACTCGACAAGCCGGACGTGCCAACTGGCTGCGTGATGATTATATTTTTTCAGTGTATTGGTGGAGCCATGGCCACTAGCATCGGGCAGAACCTCTTCATTAACAAGCTTCTAAAAGTGCTCAATGGAGTGGAAGGAATTGATAGCGCAGCTGTGGTTAGAGCAGGTGCAAAGGATTTCAGAGAGCTGATTCCTCCAGAGCTGGTAGACAAAGTGATCGAGGCTTTTGGATCTGCTTTGAAGGATGCATTCCTGCTTGCACTTGCCTGTCCATTGGTGGCTCTAGTCATAAGCTTAGCAATGGAGTGGAGGAAGTTACCTCGAGACCGTAAAAAGGTGAACGTTACGACAGAGTGCAACCAAGCTCCTCTTACACAGAGCACGGAGAAATAGCGATCGGGAAATAAATCTATGAGCATTACGTTGTCAATTCCGGCCAAGTTGAATGGTAGCTGGCAAAAATTAGTGTAGATACCTTAGCAAACCGAATTCGTTATTTATAGTGAAAAAATCACCGGACAAAAAAAAACCAATTTGCTCTCCTATCCGGCACAGCTTCAATAATTTGACATTACGCTGCACTTCAATAATCTCAACAAGTGGCCAGGTGTCTTGGTAAAGCAATGGACCTATGTACATTTCGAAAAAAGGTATATACAGAACTCAGGGCGACATTTTTACATGTCATTCTCTCCTTCATATCCCTCTTTGAACAGATATGTACATTCAAAAGATCGAATTTCCCGCCCTTCGATGCTCTATGGTAAACACTGCGAGTAGAACTCACTCGACACCTTACAAGTCCCACTCTTACAAGTTGTCGGGCCAGTCCACCCGGTTCCGCCACACTGAGCGTATAACTCTGCACCGTCTGTTGGGGTTCCCACTGGATTTCCAGCGCTTGACGTCGGGCTGGAACCAGAACCAGGAGTCCAGGTTGGTAATATTTCTCCAGTTGGTGTTTCTCCATTACGTACACATCCGCTCTTTTGGGTAATTGCTTTGGGGCAGGTGACTTGCTTGAAGGTCACTTTCGGATTATCTGCATTCTGGAACCAGTCGAAGCGCCAATAGCAGCCAGCCTTGAGCTTGTCGTTGAAACTGTCACATTGCGAGCGAGACGATACTCCACCATATTGTGCGCCCCATCCTCCAGAAGGAGTGCCAAATTCCGTAGTGCAGCCATTGAATATTCCAAAACCGCCACCAGGCATCTTGTTTCGTTAGTAGTTGAACTTCAGCGGAAGATAAGGGGGGAAACTTACCGCAAGATCGAATTGATTACTTCCCAAATCCCCTCCCGTGTTCGTCGCCTGAACGACAAGCTTCTTACCTGCCACAGGTCCACTTGTGAATGTCAACTCATAACAAGCACAGCACCAGCTTGATTCAGTACCACCCGCAATGGTCGTGGCGGCAAATCCGTAACTTAGAGAATCAGACACGGCCCAAGGACTTTGGTTCGTGCACATAAACGCCGATCCTCCAGATTGGCAGCCAGATTTCGCATTGAAATCTGAGAGGGCATTGTCACTCTTGTCGCAAGACTTTACAGGGCTGGCTCCAGACGCGAGCGAAGTCTTTCCAGTCCATCCACATGATGCTTTGCAGCAATCCCAATAACGGGTCGTACTTCCACTGCCGGATGCCTGAGCAGATACCTGCAGGAAAAATGGGAGCAGCGCAACGAGGACCTTGTGTGGAAGCATGATGCTAGTTATCGATACAGCTCTAACGGTTGAGGAAGAGAAGACAGAGGTAAGTGTTTAAAGGTTGGGAGGAATGCCATGTCTTTAACCACGGCAAACCCCAGTTTTGCCCCGCAAAGTTTCATCTCAGATCTAATATCAATCGCCTACGGCCTATATAAAAATAATACTAATACCATGGCCAGCATCGACAACCCGGCGGGCCGTATCATTGATGTCCATGTGCTGGTTTTCTATAGGGACACATGATGTGTTTCCTGGTGTTTAACCTTAAACGAATGCCTCTTATTGGTTTCCGGCTCGCCTAACCGAAGGTGGATAATGCCTGTTTAGGCTATAATGTAAGGGGTAATGAAGTATGAAGTATATTGCTTAATCAAATTTTTAGTATGATGACGCCGGTACCTGACCTGACATCAATCCGATTAAAAAATTCTTGTTTCTGTCAAGCTAATATCGTGCGGGAAGACGTGTTACAAAATTATTAGTGCGAGATATGAACACACCTGCTACGATGGCATATAATATAGTGTCCTTCACTCAATTTGCTAACCTCCTTTACCTGTCCGATCGTCGAGCAAGTATTGGTCTCAGATTTTAAGCTTGTCTTATTGTTCCTACTCATCACTTAATAAGAGTGGTATGTATGCCAAAGCTGCTACACATTGTTCTCGTTAACCAATTCCATGAGCAGCTTTAGGGAATACACTAGATGAGGTTGTCGTTTTATATCCTGTGCCACCTTTTCTCTACTAGACCCGGAATCACAGAGTCCACATTCTTCATTTGAAAATATGTGACACCTGTGCCGCAGTCTGCCTAGGCACTGAGAATGGCACGGGGGAGTAACTATGACCCACCTGGTTTGTCACACCAGCTAGGCATTGTAAAATGTTTGATGTTTCGGAGATTCATCGCCCATCCTCTCATCTCTCATCTCGGTCCCTACAAACATTGCCCTAATAGGCCCCATTGGCAGTGGCCAGTCCTCATCCCTCTTGCCATCCCTTGGTGTATGCAATTCAAACCCCACCGGCCCAGATGCTGGCAGTTAATATATCTCTACCGTCTCGAGCTCTTTTGGCCCGATAATTTCTGATTGAGGTTGTGGCGTCTCTATTCTTGAGTCTCCCGATTCGGACTCTCCATCAACATCCTTGATTTCCACAGGATTTTTCCTAGCGCTTCGACTTTTCATCTTTCGAATAAAGATAATCACGGCCAGCAGCACCACAAGCCCCAATATCGAGCCGACCAAAGGTCCCACTATTCGATCTAGTATTTCAGGTGGTCTTGATGAACGTGTTGAACCTTTGTTCGAATTCCACAGCGTCAGATCAGATAGCGTCTCTCCAGGCACAGGCATCAAACCTTTCTCTGGCTGGTAGTACTCGTAAATCTCTAGCTATAAGCTCCGTGACTACGACTTCCCTTCTAACGCCATTCCCTGCTGCGTCTAGCATCCCAGCATCAAGACCACCTGAAATACTTCTCCTTGAAATTTTGGTCCTTGTTGGTTCTGGTAGCTTAGGATGCATTGCTGACAGGCGCTACAATCATTCAAGAAAGAAGAGTTTGTCACACACGATGTGGAATGTTTGAAGAAAGCAACGCCGGTTCTGCAACTTGCTGTTTAAATCCTGGTTAACAGAAGAGTGATTGTTGGGGTTTGAAAGACTCACGACATATTGGGCTGCAAAAATCACCTGGGAGCAGCAAGGAGAGTTGTCGACGTGCAATTGTGGCAGCAAACGCAGATTTTGGAACACGCATAACTAAATTTTGGAGCACTTTAATTGCCCATCGGGTACAGCAAAAATTCCTGAAAGTTATGGAGCCAAACAACTGATTTGGATAGCTAATTCAACAATTTTGGTCGCAGGATCCAAACGGTGCTTGTAGCTGGGCCAACTCCGCCAATGTAGGTAACATCGCAACTCCTAAAGACCAGAGGAGAAGAGACTTGATGCATCTGTGCGAGAAAACCTCGGTCCTTCCCGTTACAGAAGCTGAAGCAGAAGCAACTATAATGAGCGATAAGGAGGTAACAAGCCTTCAATTGGCAGCAAATCTTCCGACACAAATGAAGCCTTCTGATTGATGGGATAAACATCATATCAAACAACACATGATACTCACCAAAAGCCCTTATCTAGCCCTGCAGCAAAAACATCATCTAGACCCAAAATCTCCCAGCTTGGGTGATCATAATGGGCTTGAGGTGGAGTGCTCGGCCAGTATAATGGGATATGGATGATCTACTGGTCCACATTACTGGAAGCTTAAGCCAGCGACTCCTGACTAGCCTGGTTCGGGTGTCAACTAGCGAATAATTAGTATAGCCATCGTCAGCCGCTAAGTTCAGCTGGTTACGGAATTGCATGTCGTGTTAACAAAAGAAAAGCAATGAACACTATGAAACATGCTTCATCAACGTTTCTGACCGACGTTACTCACAGACAATACAAGCCTCTATCTCGGGAAGACGGTTGAGCCTCCGGAACTGAACGCCCGCCTGTTAGGGATCTTGGCTACTCTCCGGATTCTCGGGTCATAGGCAGTATTGGAAGGGTATCAATTATACGGAACGAGAATGTGTTTATTGCGGAAATCCAAGAAGGACCAGAACGAAAACCACTGCATCGCTTTTGGAGCACTTGGAGCCAAATACTCATCGCGTCATCTCGATTTTCCCCCAAACTTTGCGTTGTATACACCATCTGTAGAACTCCCTCAAATGTTTATCAAAATCGGATATTCTAATTATTGCCTCTCATGTACTACGCAGTCTTTTTTTTCTATACAGATAAGGTGTTCATCGCATGGACGCATATCCAGTGGAAGACGAGGTTCCCCTGTTAGAACGTAGTGCTCTTGTTTTGAAGTCCGTATAAGCTTTGTTCCCCAAGGGAGATCTCACAGTAAGCCTTCTCTCCCAGCTCAGCATGAAGTTCGAATAGAACATTCTAAAAATTAATATCATATCCGTGCTTGGTGGGGTTACATAGAGTGAAGTTGTAAGGATTTTCCATGAGAAAGTCGACCAGTTCGTCAGTTTGATATTCCTGAAGGCATCGAGATAGATCTGAACATTTGTGAAGAGAAGGTTAGCTACAACGTCTCAAGGGAAATAAATGTAAGTGGGTCAAAACAGACCAGGGTGAATACAGGGAGGTCAACCAAAAGCTGGAGGCTTGAAATAATGCCGCTTTTAGACTAAAAGCATCTCGCTTAGCTAATTTCTATACCAGAGTCTGGAACTCAGCTGAAAAATTAAAGCGGCTCTGGAAATATTTGAGGAAGATGGTGAAGGTTGAGCAGAAAGCACCCTGGTCTGTTTTGACCCACTTACATTTATTTCCCTTGAGACGTTGTACATTAAATACGCGTATCGTATGTCCAATTTGGTTACTAAGCATTGGAGAACACTCATTGGAAGACATGATTCGAGATATGCCTCTGCTCTACCGGGATATTGTGATATTTGGTGATTGGCTAATGTCAGTTAGTTCATTTGAAGCAGTGTTAACCTAACAATAGAAAGGAAGTGACCAATTCACCTATCCTCCCTGAATGCACTCTAACGCAAAGTACTCGTCTCATAAATTGATTGCATCGGTGGCTTTTGTTAGTTTTGTTTATGTGTGATGGTATTTCTAGTTATCCATATAACCACGTGACCGGTGGATTAAATATTCCCGCTCGTATCTCTATTCACCAACCACGCACCCCTGAATCAGCTCCACCAACGACCCCTACTGCGCAAAAAGAAGCCGCGGCAGAAGTTAGCTTTGTGATCGCCCTGGTGGCACCAACATTTTACCCAACGTAAAGCATTGCTATGTCGCCATCTTCCTCTTTCTACTCTTCATGGCTTTTGCCGTGGAGCTCCCCGACTATTACTCGATACTCAGAGTCTCGCCTTTTGCTCCAGTTGAAGTAATCCGTGAAGCATACAAGAGACTCGCGCTCAGAGACCATCCGGACAAAAATAGAGATGTCGGCGCAACCGAGAGATTTCAGAGGCTGGCCGAGGCCTGGGAGACATTGAAGGACAATGGGACCAGGGCGGAGTACGACCGGGAGTTGGGAAGGCAGAGGTCTATGTATAATGAATATTGGTGGGATGAAGTGAAAAGAAGACGGGACGAAGTAGATCAACAGGCACGGGCCAATTGGCATCCCGGACAATATCCACATGATTCATATGACGAAGAACGTATACAAAAAGCGAATGTGTGGAAAGAAGCTGTGAAGCGAGACTATTTATCCCGCTTGGAGAGATGGATTGCATATCGAGAGGAACATCTGACAAAGATCGATCACTATCGTACCTTGATAAGAAGACATAAGGTGAGATTGGACGCTCAGATGAGGTTAGACGAATGCCATATGGTTCAAGAATTCGAGATTGCTATTCAGATATCCAAAGAGCAAGGACAACAGATCGAGGATCACCGTACAACATTAGCTAAATTGATGAATGCTTGGAAGAATTACGTCTTCAAACTTAATTGGGCTTTGCACGAAGCTCAGAATAACTTCCAGCAATTGGTTACACAGCTGGAGATGCGAAGAGCTTGTTATGAAGAGGAGGAAGCCATAGCACGAGCTAACTGTGTGCGAGAAGCCAATGAACTTCTTGGACCTTGCGAGCGCTTTGCTCCTATACACAGCATGATTGATCGAAGGGGTCAAGCAATCAACCACTGGAACTCCCTTTTAAAAGTTGAGAGCGGCGCAAAATGTTTCGCCGCTGTGGAGGGCCCGGCCGAGGGACCTTGGTACCATGATGGAGGGTGGCAACGCATGGTAGGGGAGCATATCTGTGGGAAGTGCAAGCAGAATGCCTATCACCTCATTTCTGTATGTGGTCCAGCGAAGTGTTCAGATTGCGGTATGACATTGTGTAACAACTGCTTTCGTGATTTGGACTTGTTGAGGGAGTATCAAATATGGATCCTTACCCCTTCAGAAGAGTGCAAAAATTCCCTCTTCTCGCTAGACTTCAAGTCTGGGATTGAATCTACCTGTATATGGGAAGATCCAAGACTAAAGAGAAATCGATGTGATTGAGATACATCGATTGCGTCCCAAGAAGGGAACTACATTCCAAGAGCAGAATTTAAGAAGGGACACAGATTTGGAGGCAGTGTCAATGCACTCCTAGGTATGGGCGCATAGCAACCTAGCACTCCTGGCCAGGATGGATTTTAGACCAGGTCATCCATGAAGCCGCTACCCTTAAATCACGAAAGGCGGAGATTTAAGATAATGAGAGGCAGCTTATAGCAGCCTGCTCATTTAATGATTACAATGATGAATATGAGAGAAACAAATGGGGGGTTTTTTTTTTCAATAATTGAAGAATATAATTGAAGTATAATACAAGATTTAGCAAAACCTACATATAAGAGATTTGAAATTTTTCTTCAGGATTTGGTCGAGTACACATGAGTTGAGCAACCAGATTTCAGCCTCTTCAATGTTTTGAGATCATGACATGAACCGCGCGCCAATTCTTATTTGAATGTCAACAGCCATCACTTATTGCCCGCTGCTGCTGTTGCTGTTGCTGTTGCTGTTGCTGTTGCTGTTGCTGGTACAGGTAAGACCATGAACCAGTGTCGTGAAGGAGTAGAGAGGAATTCAAAAAGCGCGGATTACTAATATTTCTGTCCTGGAATATAATAAATAATATGTCAACCTACAAAGAAAAATTTGTAGGTGAAGTCTCGTGAGACTATGCCAGTCGCATTTATTGCTGATTTATTTGATTTTATTACTAAAATTGTTAGTTTATTTTGGTAACAAGTTTAAAGTACAAAGGCTACTGACGCATATAAAAAACACCGAGTTTGGCTGTACCGGGCAACAGAGGACAGGCTTCCTCATTTGGTCTAGTATCGTTAGTCGACAACCAGCACAACCTCATTATGAACTGAAAGCAAACAACTAAGTTCACAACTAATGGAAATATCTTCATGACCATTATAGAAGCTTATACTAGCTAGCTCTTATTGTTGCGTTCTTGTACCATAACCTCCCGGTTGCCGTATCATCTACAAGACAAGGCAGCAGACACAACCCACCCTTTTCATGGCACGCTTTTCTGATCTCTAACTGCAGATCGAGATATGGTTCTTTGTTCTCCCATATCGAGGAGGAGTTCACTGGGTGGATATTGAAGGAGTGCCTCACCCCGCACATATTATCAACCAGACCTTGATGTGGAACCACAAGTTGTTTGGCGGCAGGGAACCAGATCCAATAGAAAACACACATTCGCGATGCGAGGCTTCTGCGGGCAGCGGCAATGTGTACGACGATTACTGCAACGATATGGGTGAAAGCAGTCTATTTTAATCAGCGCTTATATACTGTTGTTCCCTCGGGCTTTGGGAAATTGGCGAACAACCTGGAAGGATGTTTTCTCTCACATGTTGCGAAAGCTGAGATCCAAGAGACACAGCAATGCCGTCAACTGTCAACTTACTCGCAGGTTACGACCCTACTTTCGACATGCCAGACCTCGCGCTTCGCAGCCTAGAATACCTACGGAATATGGCCCCTGATGGCACGTGGCCCTTGTTTCGTGGTATTGTTCCCTTACACAGGTGTGTTATTCTCAGTGGGATATTTTTTTCTGGATGTTGCGGAACCGCCTAACACAATACTCTACCAAATTTGTAAACTCAAGCTTGGGTCATATCCAAACCTTCGATTCAACTCATGACCATTTCCAGAGAAGCCAACTAATTTTGCTGTTTAACTTGCAGAACACGTCCACTAGATACCTGGAAAGAACATGATCAAAACTTCAATGGAGCTATAAGGACAATTGATAGGCTAGTTCCCACTATCTGGGCCACCTTGGACCTCGTAGTGTTACGACTTCACACCGCATCAGTATATCACAAAGATATTCTGAAGCATGCACCCTACCAAATGGTTTCTTGCAACAATGGCTACCCTGTTATTCCATCTTTCGATCGCATCGGCATCGAGTGGTGTCCATTATGAAGTACTGAGGCCGGTAGAGAACAACTCTGTGAAGATGCTATCAGTGATATAGTAAGACTTACAGGTAGTGACAGCTCTGTTTCGACACAACTATACTGGTTGGTAGAAGGTATTCCTCGCTCAAAGTGAGACCCGTAACCACCCGCAGTTCCTGCCGTATTAAGTCGTGTTATCGAGAGGAGAAAGAGAAACGTTCTTAGATTTTGGAGTATAGATGAAGACTGGAAAGATCAATTACTAGGCCATCATGATCTAAATCAAGACTTTGAAGCCAATGGTCGAAGGTATTATATTGTCTTTGTGCTCACGAGCTGGACCAGCGAATATTGTTTTGAAGAGTCGTATCTTGAACCATCCATATCTTGAAATGGTCCATAGTCACAACTGATTTTTTCATAGGTGTGAAGATATGGTAAGCCGCGGAAGGAAAAATAAAAACAGTAGACAAAAAAGAAGGAACTATTATGGTAGGCTGAGTAATTTTGCAAAATCAATCAACTCTCTTTGAGATAGGAGCTTGATGTGAGATCATGCACTACTTGGCTCGATATTGCAAGTGCCTGACAATAAACCAATGATCTTCCGTAGTCGAAAAGCAGTTTCAGCATAATTGTTTCCAGTTTTGGGAGGCATATCTTTCCTGAGCATTTTGTTGACTGATGTGAAGCGTTGTACTTCCTCTTTAGCGGAGGAGTCCACCCTATCCGGTCCGTTTTTTTCATCAACAGCTATGCACACTCATTGTGCCCATCATCACTGGCCACCTCGGAAATATCAGAAACCTTGTTTACGCGCTGATAGATGTTAAAGAGTGGTAAGGGGAAAGCTACAAAAAGCGAAGATAATCGAGATGGTCAAGGAAATGCACATCTGCCTCCTCGAATCGAAACATACAATCTGCCACACAAACCTATAGTATCGCTTCTGCGTCTAAATCTATCAAGCTGCAATGGAAATCCATACCAGATCGAGCGATTCTGCGTCGAGAAATAGTGGCCAAGTTGTTGCGGACCCCCTTTTTGGCTCGGTCGAATTGATTGGAAGTTGGGCCGCGAGGTGGATCTACGTGAGTCTTTTCTCTCTGTTTGAAAAAGGGGGCGGGGTTAAGCGAGAACCTCCTTTTCATTAGGGCGAATATCAGAACGGTCGCCATTCCCGCCGCTGATTTGCTTTCCTTTACAATTCATGCTTCTACAACTTTTGAAATTGGATCCGCAGGGTTCCGGGACGAATTGGAGGATTTCACGCTTTGTCATTCACTGTCCTTTCTTCATCGCACAAATAGAGTGATGGCATTTAAACAGTACAATCTCACAGGGAAAGTTGATATCATTACGCCACCTTTACTGTCATTCGCGAGCTGGTTTATATCAAATTGTTTCATAAACACTTCCGAGGTGGTCGATAGCATGACATAACTGTACATGTACGTAATAACAGTGTACTGCCACACCCCAAGCTGGGTTTTAAGCCGCTTGAACAATCGTGCTTGGCTACAGGGTGAGCTTCCCAGTTTGACCTCAGCACTGTCCGCATACGTTCGTCCGATTACCTCTCACCTGCCAATTCAGCATTGAAAGCATTTCAAACTATGTCAACGTCTCCATCTTCCCATAATTGTTCCAAGTTTTGCTCCACGGGGCAGATTATCGGAGATGTCGATAGTCAGTCACGGCCGATCCTTAGCTTGGCGAAATCCTAACCCGCAACGGTTTTCCTGCATTGCATGGCTGTTCCCCAATCAAGCACCATCGTAGATTGCTCTGCGTTTCACGTTCTTAAGGCAAGATTCTGTCATGTGTCCAATCACTATGATGAGCTTCACGTACTTCAGGTACTTCAGGATCACAAACAATGGGGATCAACCACAAATGCAGTCACGATTTGCCGAGCTAGTGACATATGAAGATCATACCGGTGAATCCCCGGCTATAGAACAATTAACTCGCCACGCGAACCTCAATTCGATGGCCGCCCACCCATTCCTTTGAAAGGTTGGAGACTCTGAAAGAAAAGCAATGCATAGTATTGACGACAGTCGATATAGATTTAAGGACAAGGATGCTTTAGTGCAAGACGAATTAGCTGGTGTAAATCGACATTCAAGTAGATGATAGAGTTTGTTATTTCGTACATCGGCCGAGCTTGAACCTTGTCTCCCGGGACTACACCCCGCGGTCGTACGAGAGATGGCCGTTAAACGCTTCCGATGACTTCACGATCGCAAAAAGCTGAAACAGCAAGGTCCTTCCCCATATAATGCCGACGCTCAGAAGTCCAATGGCAAGGCAAGTCGCTTATCCAAGTCGTTGATGCTTGCAAATATAGCCACCGCAAAGACCCGAAATTGATTGCACGAGCGGACGCTCAGGATAGAAATCGCATATATATATACAAACAATTTCCCCTTCGAATATGTTGCTCGGTAGTGCAGTTGAAAAACCTCCCCCTCATCTCCTCTCCACAGCACATTCTGCCTCCTCCTTTCCCGAACCATTCCCTCATACTTGTCCGATATACACTATATCTTCGCAATGGCATCAATTTTCGCGCTCTCGATGCTAGCCCTGTCTTCGGTGACAACAGCACTTCCCCAACAACTTCACAGCCAGCAAGCTCAGATCGTTGGAGGAACTGAAGCAGCCGGCGGAGAGGTTCGTGATTTTTTTTCTTCTGTTTTTTGCATTGGAGAAATGGAATTGAGAGCCTGAGAATCAAACTGAGACCAGACACATAAATCTTCAACATGTCTTGGCATTTCAATTGTTCTCAGGCTTCGAAACCCGTTGAAGTCCGGTACTAACTCACTGAACAGTTTCCATTTATTGTCAGCATCCAGAGAGATGGCGCTGGTCACTTCTGTGGCGGTGTTTTAATCGATGCCAATACTGTTCTCTCGGCAGCTCATTGCACTTTTGACGACTCGGCTGGTACAATACCAACCGACCCATCCAAAGTTAGCGTTCGTGTGGGATCACTTGTAAGCCTTTTTTCATTCATTTTCGATTTCCCATTGTACTATATTGGAGGGCTGTGACTGGATACGATGAAATGGTCTTGAATAGATCGATTCGTTCTTTCCATTCAAGAAGGCCTGAAATCATAGTCATCACGCCAGATTTTCATTAAGATATCTGGAACGATGAGAGACTGAATTATTATACTAAATCACGAGACTCGCCTACACTTTCTGCCTTGCTCGAAGTTTATGTTTACGATGACATATATACTAACAAATATATACAGAAGACAACTACCGGCGGTGTCACATCCAGGATCACCAAAATTGTTTCACACCCTTCTTATGTCGCTAAGACAGCCGATAACGATGTGTCCCTTTGGCAACTGACAACGCCAATTCAAGCTAGTGTCAACTCATCCGCTATTGGGTTTGCTACGCTGCCACTACAGGATTCAGACCCCGCCGCGGATTCCGTTGCCACGGTTTCAGGATGGGGTCTTACATCAGAGGATGGCACCAAACTTCCAACAGACTTGCTGAAAGTTTCGATTCCCGTTATTGACCGGGCTACTTGCTCAACCGACTATGCTGCCGTAAGTTCTTCTGGGTGCTCGACTACAAGTAGCACATGGGAAATCTAGTACATCACTAGGCTTATCAACTTTGATGGCAACATCTTTTACGGGCCGAGGTTTTGATTGTGTCATGTGCTCCAACACATTTCACGCTTCTTTCAGCTGAGTTTCAAACGATCTGATGAAATCCAAGTCTGGTTGCATAAACAAAAATATGCAGCAGATAATTGGTCGGATTGTTTGAGTTGGTTGTAAGAAGTATGAATGCGTTGCAATATCTGACACTTAAAAGACTCATCCCATAAGAGGTAGTTTCTGCTATGCTGATATGTCGTGGCTTTCAATTTCTCAAGCTTTGGTTTTTCAATATGCTGATCTAATAATAGGAGGGACTCTCTGTTACCGACAACATGTTTTGTGCAGCATCAGCAGGAAAGGACTCTTGCAGTGGAGATAGCGGGTAAGTGATGCCTAGGAATACAAAACCCCTTCCTCTTCAATAAACAAGTCATATCTCTTTCAGGCCGTTGGTCGAAAGATTGTTTTTCGAAAGAAAACGATGTTCTAGATTTAACCCTATGTCTTAAAAGAAGATGAGCTTGCGTTTCACGAACCAACAACACTCAATACAATCCGATCAACAACATATACTGACTTTCTGCTCTCTAGTGGACCTATCATCGCTGGCTCATCTGGAAGCAACTTGATCGGAGTTGTGTCCTGGGGCGTAGGCTGTGCTCAAGCAGATTTCCCTGGTGTTTATGCTCGCGTCAGCCAATATATCACTTGGATTGACGACAACAAGTTCTAGAAGAAAATGTGTAGGGCTTGATCGCTTCGGATGATGGGATTTGGGAAGCACTAGGGACATCGAGTCTGGTCACAAGTCATAATGATTGACTTGTGATTATGGATTTGGGTGGATGAAGATTAGACCTATTACTCTTAATCATCAACACTGTTGAAACTTGAGACTGGACATTTGAAACTGTCGCTTATAAAGTGAGCCGTAACAATGTGTAATTTAGAGAACCATTGAATATCAAGCATGTCGTAAATTCAGAACGTGCTACAGTGAATATGCAGGACACATTTCTAGGTTTATAAATAGCTCGTGTCGTTTGAGAAGTTGTAGCCTGCTTCATATTTCTATCATCATATGCTATGCTTCATCTCACTTGGCAAATCCGAAATGGTTTACTCCATCCGCATCCTACACAAAAACATATAGCAAATCTCAGCGCCTACTCGGGTCATTGCCATCTGTGGTTGTCTGTGGTAAAGCCAGACCTAAACAATTGTTGCATCCACTCTTCCATCAGAGCTAATGGACCATCTTCAATTCCCACTGCTCCTCTTGACTACTCAAACTCCTTCCCTACTACTTCTCTAGCATATCCATTCGCTCTTTAAAGAAAAGAGCGTTATAATTGATTCTATTGCCTACTAGCCCCCTCGTGTCCCCTCTCCACATCTCGACATATCCGCAAACACGCTCTCCCGCAGGACCAACTACAACTATTTATACAATACCACAACCAAAGCAACAGAAAGCACCGCCAAAAATATCTTCCCCACAATCAATGTCATATCAACAACCACTTGGTCATCTTCGTGGTCTCTAGAAAGATTCTTTTTTTTTGTCGCTTTTGCGGTATGTCTCTCATAGC
>Ga0247810_10000122_pt1 | contig 126799 bp, 114 predicted proteins | sample UWRJL119311C1_FD_179918 | JGI IMG/M metagenome (GOLD analysis project Ga0247810, IMG submission 179918) | Plant litter microbial communities from Arlington Agricultural Research Station in Wisconsin, United States - UWRJ-L119-311C-1 | ecosystem: Environmental > Terrestrial > Plant litter >... | reverse complement strand
CGCACCACATCTTCCGCTGCTCCCCCCCCCCCCCCCCACCCCCCCCCCCCCCCCTCCCCTGGCCTTTCCTTTACAAATTTCCCGTTCTAATTTTTCCATACGGTCGGGATTCGAAAACTCGAAAATGCGTTGGTCAGTATCAGTAGCAAGACAAAAACCCGAGCAGCAGTTTCAGTTAATGGGAAAGCTTGCGCACTAGGTGAGACAGTAGAATATACCACATACTCTTGCTTCTCGAATTCCACCCGCTTTACAACTGCATCTACCAACTGTGAGCATTGTTGTCTGAGTTATGTGCAGGAGATCTCGCAGAGCGAGCCGTGGTACCTATATTTGTCAATCAAGTCTCATTTCGACTCGGCTGCGTAAAAGATTAAATTGCAAGAAGGAACTAATTTTGTTATATGCCGCTAGAGGTAGTCGGCAATTAGTAGCGGGATAATTTGTAGAACTACGGAGAGTAAACTAAGCGCAGGGCGATGAACACAGCGACCTACAGCATGGTTTTGACACCTGAGTACCTCTGTACCTATCGGGAAGTATTTTAGTCCCGAAGTAAGTGTGCCATAGATAGCGATGGCGCGATGGCCATTTGAATGCCTTTCTTTGTAGTATATCCAAATTCTAGCTTCTGGCTTTACATTTTCCGCTTTGAAATACCTCACCAGCTTGGATATACACAAGCAACCTACGTAGGGCACTATCAATATAATCAGGATACAACATAATACTACGTTGTATCGTATATACACTGGTTCTACTCTTTAAATAACATGTGTATTTTAAATACGGTGTGGTGTTGATATGACCACAACCTCGTAATGAGGCACGTGAATCGATCCTGTGACCAAATTAAATGAAGTATCCGGATTATACTAACAAACAGGCATATTGAAGATCTTCCGAGCAGACACTTGGGTCAAGGGGGCGACATACGGGCTTTTTTGAGGCTAAATTAGGCCGGAATCAGAATATTTGAAAACTTCGGAACATCTTGGCTTGGTGAAACTCATCTATACTTGTAGTGATAGTAACCGACACTTATCCAAAGAATTGTTCCGTTGCATATCCCAACAAGATCCGTGTAAATCATACTTTTTCTATTGATCGCAGATCCATCTAAAATAACCCGAACTTCTGATTACCCCGCACTCTACTTCTAACATATGATCAACACCTCAGATTTTCCGGTCGATATAATTGTTACTAACCCAAGAATGATTATCCGGCTTTTGGTAAGCAGGCACACGTCGTTGTTTTAACCCTTGCCGCTCCAATAAAAGCTTCTTGCTTTGTCGCAATTCGCGAGTCCCCCGTATCAAACAAACGTCCACCAATTATCGATGGCGCTAATACAGTAAACAGTAAATGTGTCCCAGGTCCGCAGTGCGAATCGTGCCTTATTCTACAGCCGAAATTGGTATTCACATATCAATTTATTAGTTGGTAAACCTTTCCTTTTATATTTGATTTTTTCCATCTTGGCCTAGAGAATCTGGTCATTTGGTGACCACTAGCTAAACCCATGGTAATTTGGCAAATTCGAAGGAGCCACGGACGGGGGAATTGCCCACTAAAAGTCCACATATTAAGCTTCGTGATACTTGCCGCCGTTGAGGTCAGGGCTAGTTTCTGTGCTGCAGTATAAAGAGTGGAAGGTACCTGAAGAGGCAAACTTATATCCTTTAATCATTGAGTTCCAAGGCTGTAGAACTTAAATCAACAATCAATATGAAATTCCATTTCACGAGGTTGATTTCCTTCCTGCTAGGAGCACAATTTGTTTCTAGCGCTAATTATAACAATCCAGTTCTTTGGGAGGACTATCCAGATTTAGAGGTCATCCGCGTTGGCTCCGTCTACTACTATACATCTTCGACCTTTGCTTACTCTCCAGGAGCGCCAGTGCTCAAGTCATATGATCTGGTAAATTGGACACCAGTTTCACACAGTGTACCTACGCTTAATTTTGGTAATCAATACAATCTTGGTTCCGCAGGCCGCGCATATGTCAAAGGAATTTGGGCAAGCACGCTACGATATCGTGCTTCGACTGACACGTTCCATTGGATGGGCTGTGTAGATGGCAAAACGTATATATGGACTTCGACAGGTGGGGGAGCAAAAAACAACGACGGCGAGGTATCAAGCTGGAATTGGCAATCGAAAGGCACCATTGGTACTTGTTATTATGACTGTGGAATGTTAGTAGATGATGACGACAAGATCTATGTCGCTTATGGCAATACCAAGATCAGTGTTGCGCAGCTCAGTTCAGATGGCTTAAGCCAGGTGAAGACACAGCAGGTGTTTGCATCCTCTGACACTATCGAAGGCAGCCGTATGTATAAAATTAATGGGTCATACTACATTTTCGTAACTAGACCAGCGAATGCGGAGTATGTTCTCAAATCCAGCAATCCGTTTGGTCCATATGAACGTCGCGACTTTGTGGTCGGTGTTAGTGGCCCTATTAATGGTGCTGGGACAGCTCACCAGGGCGGTATAATTGACACCAAAGACGGCAAGTGGTATTACATGGCATTTATGGATGCTTACCCCGGGGGACGTATTCCTGTGCTGGCACCAATTACTTGGTCTAACGGCTGGCCTACTCTGACAAAGTCTGGTAGCGGTTGGGGCAGTTCATATCCTATGCCTGTTGAGACAAGCAAGAAGGTGCCTTCCCCGCTTGGAACAGATTACTTCAATGGTAGTGCGCTTAGTCATGAATGGGAATGGAATCACAACCCAGACACATCAAAATTTCAGCTGAGCTCAGCAGGTCTTGTCCTCCAAACTGCCTATGTTACCAACGATCCGTTTGCGGCCCGCAACACTCTAACTCACCGTATACTCGGGCCAAAATCAGTTGCCACCTTCCGTCTCGACACCTCTAAGATGCAAAATGGAGACCATGCTGGTGCTATGCTCTTTCGTGACGTTGCTGCTTATATCGGGGTCCACAAGGATTCTTCAGGCTTCAAAGTGGTTTATGTAAATGGTCTCTCCCTCTCGAGCACATGGGCGACAGCCTCTACCGGCACTGTAGCTGCAACTGGTCCAACTCTTGCAACAACAAACGCTGCTGATGTTTGGTTCCGCATTAATGTCGATATTACACCAGCTTACGGGCAGAATGGCGGCCGTACTGCCACTTTCAGTTACAGCACAGATGGGTCTAAGTTTACTCAGCTAGGCGGGGCATTTACTCTTAATAACGCATGGCAGTATTTTACTGGCTATCGCTATGGAGTGTTGAACTTTGCAACTAGTAATCTTGGTGGTCAAGTTACTGTCAAGAGCTTTGCGCAAGCATCTGCTTAAGCACCTTACAGGTTTAATATCAAAAGATTAAAGATTCACATTCAAATATCTATACAGATCTAATAATATATTCTACCTGAAACCTAAGAGCACCTTTTCAAGTTGATTATAGAGTAAGTGAGACAGCTGTGCTTGTGTAATTTAGTATTCAAGTAATAAAGAATACATTCCTATATAAAGCTTATAATTAAGTAGATAAAATTCGAATTGTGATCTTAAACATATCAAGACAATTATAACTTTGATATCAGTTTTCTAGCCTTTATTTTTCTTTATAGCCTAATTGTATTGCAGCGATAAGGCAGCTATGTAGCTTAAAATAACAACAACTCTGTAGATGACATTGAACTTTCGCCACTTGAAAAACACTATATATAATATTTAATAGAAAGCAGTTCTGCCATAGAATTATCACCACTAACTTGCCACGGAACATTATGTGTCTATCAACTCTTCTCTGTAACCTGATGTGTATAATAGCCATTTTTGATTTGCTATTAGAAGGAAGAGCGGATATCAACAGCAAAGATCATTGTTCGAGGTGCCACCTGCTCCGGTGAGATATTCCAATTTTTGCCGCGGCTCAATCAATGTTCAAGAACGGAGAGGAATTCTGTCAAAATGTTTACACAAACCACGTCGCCCATTCGTTTAGGAGAAAAAGGTTACGTGGACTAACTTACCTCTATTTACGCCTATATACTATATATACTTTCCGTCTATCTTGATATAATAAAAGTTGAGCTGCGACACAGGCTCTCGCACCTTCGAATAACTCACATTGGTCCTTGATAATGGTACGTTACTGGAACTCTTTGCGATCGCTCACGATTCTCCGTATGACCCACTGTGTGGTTTCCGTGAGCTAGCACTTAGGAGACATTGCTGGATAAGTAGTGACTTAAGTATCTTGCTATACCAAAGCTCTTTCCAAAGTTCTTTAGACCATTCGAGCTTTTTATACAGAAAGTAACTTCTAATCAGGACGTTATGTCGGCTGTCACTCAAATAAAATACCACAGTAAAGAACATCCAGATTTAGTTGTTCAATTGTTGAAACGACTTTTGATAACGCGCCTCCTTCAGGATAAAGGGCAAGTTGAGAAGATCAATTCCTTTTTGACTATAATAAGATGTAGGGGGACGCCATCTACATTCAGGAGGGAACAGACCTACTTAGTATTCTCGGAATCATCTAAGTCGCCACCGTGGACGCTCTTTCAAACTCGGGAATAGATTCAAACTACCGCAGAGACTATCTTATCGAATATATTGCGCTTCATTATACATTCATGACTAAGAACTTAGAACACAGCATAGAACGGTTATTTTACAAATAAAGCTAGTCGAGCTCAAGCACAGGCTTAGCGCGATATTCAACAGACACAAGAAGTGATAGATCTACTTATCATAAAAGCAGCTAGCCCTATGTTTCTCGATAAAAGACACTTTAGAATTGATGTGAAGTAATCAAGAGAAGATTTCTGAGGGTAGAAATTTACCTTTGGTCTCTTGGAAATCTTTGTCAGGATATATATAAGCTAAAGACTAAAGACTAATTTATTTAGGAAGCAACGGGACGGCTTTTACCTTGATAAGTTTAACATATTCAAGTTTATTTTTGTTCTCCTAGACTGGTATAAGTTGTAATTTGCGGTTTTAATTATCAAGATATACAACTCTAGTTTACTGTTCGAAAGATTAAATAGATAATAACATTGAGGCCTTTATATTTTAGTATATTTTCTTCAAATATTCAATTATCAGTAGGCTGAATTAATAAGAAATTGAATAAAAGAGTAAACCGGTTATCAATCAACCGGGAAAAGGGGCGTAGATATTTAAATAACTAGCCTATGACCTACCAGTGAGCTCCATAAGCAACAAATCACCCAACTACCATTATAACCAAATGCGAATTCTGTGGCTCACTAATATAAATTTAGATGTTCACCTTCATCTTCACGTGGGAAAGCGCCCTCATCTATGCAACGGTCACCTATGGGTGGCTAGCTTGGAAATTGATGTGAAAATTGATGTGGCCTCAGGCACCTACATCCCTAGTAGGTAGTTAGCAATACCTAGAATCTCTCTCTACGGAGAGCTTCCTTCCCTAGACTTATCACAATACAAGAACCTTAACACACGTTAACGCTGAAGAAACCTTTCCTATTTGCCTATATCGTGAGTAGAGGTCCTTGACAAAATACCTCTCAATGATGTTTGGATCATAACCCCATGATGCTGACGATCAGATCTTCAAAAGAACGCTCTCGTGGGAATTTCTATGGCCGTAAATTTTCTTGACACAATTGCTTACAAGAAATAAAACATAAGTATAAGGGATTCCGCGAAATCGCACGTTCTGGCTGGCACTGATTATGAAAGTAGCTGTAAGTGAGTAGATTGTCTAATCTCGGGGTTAAGAAGAGGGGAAGCCGGAAGAGTGCGACAATAGACAAGCCGGTAAACAAATGGAACCAAAGTGATTTGAGATTAATAGAATATGCGCACTCTTTAAATGTTACCCAACCCATACTATCAAGTCAAACTATTCGTAATGTATCTAACATAAAAGAAGACGGCCAAAGACCCAAGAAATGTCAGCAGTGTACCTCGCCAACCTTCAAGGTTGTATTCAAATACAACTTCTTGCCATATATCAACTGTTGTTTTCAAAAGCTTTAAAATACTCTCCCATCCAAGGCTATAAGAAAGTAGGCCACATAGTCCAATGGTGTAACCCACAAGCTGTGACAAAGTAATTGTTGTGCCCCAGATCAGTACTGAGATAATAACAAGCAGAATGTTTTTCAAGGTACCGCACAGCGTGAGGACCGTTGCGGATGTTTTGCTTAGCTCGAAGGAGATCAGACATGACACTAAATTTTAAGAAGGGAGGGATGGACATACTAGCAAGACTGAAGCGACGTTCAGAAGAAAGGCAACTGCAGCATTCAACAGGAGAATTCCAGGACCCAGACTCCACATTTTTTCAACTTGAAAACTTCTCATCTCCACTGCTAGCCATACTGCAATATTAAAGACCATGCAGATAGGTGAGTAATAATACAGGCTCACCAGTGGATCCATCTGGGTACATTGTAATTCTAGATTTCTAGAAAATGATGCACCGTTGAGGAGCTTCTCGGAGAGGGCTAAACGAATTGCTTCGAAGACAAGACCCCCAAATTGAAAGCAGATTCCAAGAGTGGACAACTCAAGCTCCCCATATGAAGCTAAGCCGACTCCTAGAACGATTACGCCAATATTTGTAACAACAGTTGAGGTTGGTTGCGTCAAATGAAAGATCCAGGAGAAAAAGAGAACAAATGCGGGTGCTGCAGCCTTTGCTCTAGTTAGTTTCCAAGACTCATATGTACTAGCAGAGATGGTAGACAAGTACTAACCTTCAGCATCTGTATAAAGGCAACAGAGAGGTAAAGGTAGGCTAAGTTGCTACAGGCAAGACTGAGGGAATAGAAAGCTGCGATTGGCACAATTGCTCGAAGAAAAATTGCGCCAGTCATGTTCATCTGCTTGCGGCTATCCATGATAGTCGTAGTGCGGGCCAAAAGTTGTGTCGCCAGTGTTGAAAAGAGAAGGTGACAAAATGTCAAAAATATAGCTAAACAGACTTATTTTCAGGACTTTCGAGTCCAACGCAAAGAAACGGGTTCAAACATACGGTATGCTACGCATTCGATCAGCAGATAGTTCTCGCTGAGGTATAGTTATATAGAAATAAAGACCTACGAAATCCTGCATCTGATATGATGTATTTGTTAAAGATAATTGTGGCGGAGCTGAGAAACATCCAATTTCTGGGTAATTAGTGGTGACTGCAAAGAACCTTTCGCTGATTGAACACACTCACAAGATGTAAAGAGCTCGAATGATCCAATGGGATGCATCTAGCTGTACTACATTTTCCATTGAGATCGTAGCGGTTGTTCAATGACAAGCCCCAAGCGCAAATAATGTGTATCTAAGTTCGAGAAGAAACGCGACTTAGTCAATTGATTGATGAACGTTCTAGAAATATAGAAATGAGTCGGGATCGTAGGCGGAAAGATCATACAGAGGATAACAGCGACAATCACTTATTCTCTGTTGCTCGTTCTCTGATGAAAGTACTGACAGAAAAGATGAAGTTTTGGAATGGGGAGCTTAGTTTGGCTAATTGCCAGGCAAGGCGTCCCACTTTCCACATAGTGTATCTTAGGTAAATCTCCGAGGTTACATTGTAATGATCAAAGGATTTTCAAAGCACGTTGCAAAAACTATACGAGGTCCGCTATATTACAAATATTTTGTCGAATACCCGTCGAATACGACTAAATTAAAGGTAGCCGTTTAGAAAGACACAAGGCTAGTAAAAGTACGTCTTAGATTAAAACCCTAATATTTCACAGGATTTTAACAAGGGTTTTTTTGTTACAGAGCGGAAATGCTAAATTTATGGCACACAAACTGTACTGTGTTTTCTGTTTAATATCTAGGGAATTTCAAGACACAGAAATCCATGGGCTTGTATAGATTGTCTATAAATTTTAGCTCCAAGATTCATTATCAATCAGTAGATCTCTTCATAGATTCTATAGCCGCAAAGAGCATTCTTTTCTCAACTTCGAGCCTCGGAATAACATACAAATGCGTATTTAATCTATCAACTCCTGTTAATGCGCTCATATAATAAAATTAGACTAGCATTGATAAAAGGGTTAGGAGAGAAATATACGAGCCAGAAAAAGGCGCTTGTTTTCCCAAGCCCCACAAGGCCAATAGGAAAAGGTACAATGCTGGTGCCTTGAGAAGGTGCAGGTATTGTCCTGGAAATGGCTGCCTATTTCTATGCCGAGAGGCTCTATTCTCTCAAATCTGCCAAGGTCTGCGCATGACTCGAGCTCAGTTTTAGCATATGATCTAGCCAAACATGGGTTCACCAGTTAAATCTCATAGAGTTGGAATCTATTTAGAACTTCTGTTAATGTTATCGTTATCCTGAATTAGCACTACAAATTTTAATCTTAGCGGAGGGCGACTAGCTGGGATCTGAACATTCATGTAGTCTACTTGGATCAAAATGGCCTTCACATATAAGCTACCTACCCATTCACTGATTCAGTACGCTGTATCTGTGACAAGTGGTATAGACGACAGACTTACTCGAAACATGTTCGGTTGAATAGCTATGATAACACCACTCTTAACGCCTAATCGCGTTCGAGTTTTCATTGTTGGAATACTTGCTGTGTCCATCTTCCTCCTTTTATCCGCCCATTACCTCGAAAAGCCCTTCTCAGATGGCTTGCCCCATGTAGGGCTGCTTTATACAAACCCTTCTCATACAGCGCCTCTCCAAAAGAGCACAGTCACTGACCAGGGGTATCTTCCTATCGAACAAGTGGCCGAGTTTTGCAGCATGAGAAGGTACAAGCCATTTAAAGAGAGACACCGTCGACGCAAGATCTACGACTTGATACTGCTCAACACAGAGCTTGACTGGCTAGAGATTCGATTGGGAGAGATGTATGACAATGTCGACTACTTCATTATCGTCGAGGGCAAAACAACATTCAGCGCAAAATCCAAACCACTTACCATCAAAGACAATTGGAAAAGGTTCGCCCCCTACCACGACAAAATGATTCGCCATACACTCAATGACTCCGAACTTTCACCATCAAGCACAACATGGGAGCGTGAGACCTTTTCGCGGAATGCAATGTTCAAGCAAGTGATTCCATTCTTAACGGGCGAGGCAAAGGCATCTATCGGCGATGTTATTCTCGTCTCTGATGTTGACGAAATTCCTCGACCCGATGCGCTGCAGACTTTACGAAACTGCGAATTCCCTCCGAACCTGACTCTCATGAGCAGAATGTATTACTATTCATATCAATGGCTCAGCCGGGATTCGTCAGACTGGCCACACCCCCAGGCAACCTACTACCAGGGCGCCGAAACCATTGAGCCACAGGATCTGCGCATGGGAGATCATCCCAATAAGCTATATAATGCTGCTTGGCACTGTAGCTACTGCTTTTCTAGACTCGATGAGATAGTCCAGAAGATCGCATCTTTCTCCCACAGCGAACTCAATCGGCCCGAGTTCAAAGATAGATCAGTCCTTCTTCAGAGAGTCCGTTATGGTCTAGATTTATACAACAGGTCTGATTCAATATATGATTTGGTGGACAATAATCTTGACATCCCAGAAGTGTTGAAAAGGAATAGGGAGAAGTGGGGATTTGTGCTAGACAGAAGTAACATCGATGCAAACTTCAAGGATTGGAATCCAGCAGATAGTCCATAGTGTTCTAGTGGTAGACTGTTATTCTGAAAGCTCCGAGTCGTCTAGTTCGTATCAACAGTCCATAGTTGGTACTTAATATGAAGCGAGCGAAAAATCTTGGTACCACCATATCTTTTCATAGAGCTGTTAATCCCCCAAACCTTCCTTATGCGATGACTGATCTATCATCTGATGTGCCCTCGAGCCTCTGATTCTATATAAACCCTCTGCGCTATACGCTGGTTCAGGTAGTATCAAAAACTTTTCTTGTGCACGTTTCTCCTCTAGAGTCATTTCCATTCGTGCAACTTGACGCCCCCAACTTTCAGGTAAACTCAACTGTTTTAGAGCTTTTCTCTCAGTAGATGTAGTGCTCGGCGCAGAAAGACCAGGCCCATTATGAGTAGACGTCGTGTCAAGCGCCGGACTGGCGGTGCGATTATTCCGAGCCCCCGCTTCGTTCCAAGATGGATGTGAAGATAAGTTCGAAGGAGTTGGATTTTCAAATGGTAAGAGAAGCGATGGCGATGTAGATATATGGCTCGAAATGCTGTAGATTGAGTCTAGGGTGTAACCCCTTGCGTGACGGCAGGCAATATCTTGGGTCTGATCGATCGCAGGCCGCAGGTTCAGATCTTGAGTGGCATGGAAGTGTTTCGCTCCATTTATCTCTTGTGTATCCCTAGTTGACTCGTTGGGAGTTTTTTTCCGTCTTCCGCGTTGTCGATAACCATTCGTTGGGCCTAATATCTCATTACGCGATACCATGCTTCCTACTCTCCTCCTGGTCCGCTGGTGGTAACAGAATAATCCGACAAGTAAGCAGACGAGGAGTGAACAACCTAAAGTTACGCCGACAATAATTGCTACTCGCTGACTATTAGAATCACCGGTCGATCCAGGAGCACTAGAGCCTACGACGGTGCCATTGACACTGTCCGAAGAGGATGTCGGAATACTAGGGTCGCTTGAAAGCGTCGCAGAAAAAGTCGATAAAAGTATAGAATAACTTGGTGAGTCAGAAGCATCCCTCAATGGATAATAAAATGTCGACGTGTAAACGGTAAATGGGCGTTCTTCGGTGGATATCGAGCTCGAAGTCGAGGGGGAATTGGCACTAGAGTTTAGAAGGATCAGGTCTGAGAAGGAATTTGAAGTAGCAAGGAAGCCTGAGAAGGCCGACATAGTGGTTGTGGAAAGCGGTAGGACAATGTTTCGCGGTTTGAGATAGGAGGCGTCGCATTTTGAAGTCCTTACGACATCGACCGCGGCAACACATTTGCTAACCTTAATGTGTAATAGCAGGTTTGATCCACTCTACCTTGGCCATATATTCACTTTTGAAACCAGGGTACTTTTTAAATTACAAGACGTGTGTTGTAGTGTTATAGAGTGAACAGAACTTATGAACTATGGGTAATTTAATACACAAGATCAAAGTATCAAATTGGTTAGTGTGAAAGTACAAATAAGTAATCAGTTACATGACTTTTGTCATGTCTTTTGGTTAATGGCCTGAGGCACCAACTTTTGGTAGATGTATACTTTTAAATCAAAACCCTACAGTCGCGAAGAACATGGTGTTTCATCATGGAAAAGGGACTCTTGGACATGTAGTCTGGTCAAGAGAAAAAGAAGTCGATAATGATGGATGGAGAAAGTACCTACGGAGTAAGTCCAGTAGTGGATGGTGATCTTGATGCCTGAGGCAACAGGACCCGCCTTCTATACAACTACTAAGATTTATTTACCTTGAACTAAGCTGACAAGTGCTTTAATACAGTTGTTTCAATATGATGCTAGAATCCGCTTTCTAGATCACTGGATTAATCATCACAATAATGAGAGCTGTAATTTTTACTCGCTTATCTAACAAGAATGCGATGGTATGGTGCTCTCATTTAGATTTGTTAGGGTGCGGTGTCTCCATCCGCAAATTACTATAAACCATTGCAAAAACTGGGTCTGCTATTAGCCCGGGATCTTGATAACATAACTGATAGTTTAGCAGGGTATCCAGCGTGGCTTCTCATGAGGACTTTCCTCAACTATAGACAATTTAACTAACACAAGTGATATCTCGTCTTGGTTTGAGCTTGAGTTGGCACTATCCCACTTGATTTTCAGCAATTTAGGCCGACAACTTAGCGTCAAGTTGACATTAGCAAATGAAGGATATGGGTACCATACTCTGTGGCCCCAGGTCCTTAATTGATATCTTAAGCAAATATCTATACCTCACTAACTCAAGCCAATGTGTTATAATTGCAAAGGCATGCTAAGCTGATTAAAAAAAAACGAATTTGCTAGATACAACAAGTAGCGCATAACTTGAAATTGTTACTCAAAATACGACAAAAGATTGTAAATATTAGTGAGAGTAGCAAGATCAGGCTATTGTAATACTGAATTAGAAATAAATGAGCAATAACAATAACAACTTATCAACAAAACGCAATTGAACAAATACCGTCCATAATAATGTAGCAGCAACACTTGTTCACACAACTTTGTAATCACGACTTACTCAACGAGAAATATATACCCGATATATAAGAGGTTAGCACTTTAAGAAAAACTCGATATTGCGATAGCTGCTCGTAATAGAAATGAGCAGCTTTGTTTTACATTATGAATAGTCTTGATATCCAACGGGTTTAGAGCCCGGCTAAACATAAACCAGACAAGGTACTAAGTGTAAGTAATGTTCTTAATATTGCGTTGGCTTTGTAAGCATTTGTCATTCTCAGCCTATCCAAAAAAGGTCACCACAGTTGACATGCGGCCTTAAAAATGATCGCTTGCATGTCCTATAACAGAACCATACAGCTCAATGTTGGGAATTTCCCGTACAGATACTGTTCATTGGTTGAATCCCCAAAGATTAGATGCGGGGAATCTCAGAACCCTATGCCCTCAATATTGAAACCTCACATTTAATAAGTGACAACCCCTCACTTCTGTTGTATATTTAAGTACGCATGATTTCTACTTTCGGTTCCTTCACATTTTTCTCGAACGACGTTTGCTACAAACTGCGAAAAGAGTTAACCATAACTAGATCATCCTACTAGTTCTCTTCTGTTAAACCTTAGTTAAGACTGCAACATAGTTTCAGAAAATGTCTTTAGCAAATAATGAAACTGGTAAAAGAAATGGGGTGGAAGCTGATTACCACGAAGACCTGGGAAGTAACACAATCTCGCATGTTAAATCTGCAGGTGGAATGACAATTTCGCCTGAGCTGTTTGAAAAGGTATTTCCTCCCCTTACAGGACAGTCCGCGATACCAAACGCATATTTTGTTAACAAACGAGGGACAGCTTTACTTGACTCCAAAAACAATTAGTTCGGGCGATCTCCGTAAACGTTTTGCAAATCCAACGCCTCTGGGACTAATGGGGTAAGTCGCCTAGAATTGACACTTGTACCAATAAGTAACATCTGATCTTTCCAGATTCGTGATATCTGCCCTCACATTCTCTGCAATCCTCATGGGCTGGGGCGGAGCGACAACTCTCGTGGGCGTCGCGTAGGTCTTCCTACCTTTCTGCTCCTTGTTTCCTATCTAAGTAATTTTTCTAGCGGAATATTCTACTTTACTGGTCCTGTCCTTCTCCTCCTCGCCACCGTCTTTGAATGGATAATGGGAAACTTTTTCTCTATGATGGTGATGGGTATGTTCGCCGTCTTTTGGCTTTCATTTGGAGTCCTTGAAACCCCTTCCTGGGGAATCGCCGCCTCTTACTCACCTACCGGAGATTCGACAGAGGGCGCCGCTAGTGTAGGATACAATGCAGCTGTGGCCCTGTATTTGATGATTTGGGGTGTATGGCTGTTCACAGTATTTCTATTCACATTGAAGACAAACGCAGTATTTGCTTCTATCTTTTTAGGAGCATTCTCAAGTAGCTTTGTGCTAGGTGGTGCATATTGGAAGGTTAGTACGGGTGAGTACGATATGGCATTGAGATTGCAAAAGGTAAGTGAAACCGACCAATTCGATCTTGTTATTAGTGAACAACATCAACTGATCTCGAAGAAAAGGCAGGGGCAGCTATTTTTTTTATTGTTGGCGTGCTAGGCTACTACATAACAGTGGTGATGATGGCAGCTGAGATGAGAATCACTGTAAAGCTTCCTGTGGGCGACCTGTCACACTTCTGGCCAAGGTCAGATGTAGAGCTTGCGGATCTAGAAAAGAATCGGTAATTCATTGGTTAAAGAAGTGAGTATCCGGTAGCGGTAGACGGGGATGTAGTTGGTAACAGATTTGAATATTAGAATTGGGGAGTTTCAATATTTCTGCTTCTTCATCAACCAACCAATCTTCTAGTAGTTCAAAGCCAGATGGTGACACTTATGTTCTTTTTCATACGGATTAGTACCTATATAATCCTTGGTTCTTTTATCATCATTCTCAAATTTTACTGTCAACATGTGTCTTTATAAACTCTCTCAGTAAGTGAGCTTTTGAACCCTTGTGTCGACACCGCCGGCGACTTCATCACTATTTGCCACTAGTCAAACTCCCTGCCTAGGAAGCAATCAAAAATAATCGCTTGAATTGAACAAATACGATGTTGGCTCTCACTCTGCTGAGACTTGGTTTGAAAATCAAAATCATCGGTTAGGCTCTTTAATATACACTATTAGACAACTTGTTAATCAACGGTAAGGTGTTTTCTACCTCCGGGTACAAGTATCTGACCCGTCTGATCACTATGGCATACTTACTGGATGGTATCTCTTAATTTGAGTTCTAATTCACGCCAATGGCCTGCCTGCCATAAAAACCATGCTTCGAATTGACTGTGATCATATGTCACGGGTGGCTTAAGGATGTTCCCATTTCCACTGTCCTTGCTCACGTTTTTTATTGGTCGGCCAAGGACGCTACTTTGGGCTCACTCGAACATCTATAGATCCTTCTCGTATATATAGTAAAGAAAACGATGCAGTCCAAACTAAATACTTAAATACTACATTGTATTGTTTGGCCTGTTTAATCTAACTTGGTAGATGCTATTCCTCGTAACACAGGAGCTTTATGTAGCCTAGCAAATACCAACACCGACCTTATCCCTGTAACGTGGGCTGACTAAGAACTATGTACTTATCATACTATACCTAAAAAGGCAGGTGTTCAAATACAATTCTTTGTGAAACTTTTTCTTGGTTGTCTCTATGAGACTCACATTTCTATATTGTTAAAGCTAAATTTGCTTTTTCTCTTCCACAATAAAGTGAACCCTATGCAAGTACGTTCTAACTGTGTTGCTCGTTCTTCATACATTGAATCCTTACTTGAGAAAACCTTGGTAGCTATGTCAGGCCAGATTTCCCCACGTTCCAAAATTGTCCCGGAAATCATCTATGGAACAGCTTTCAAATTTGAGAATACCGCATCGCTTGTGGAGGCGGCGCTAAAGGTCGGGTTCAGAGCAATCGATACCGCAGGCAGTCAATCTGCATACCGCGAAGCTTTGGTTGGGGAAGGAATTGCTGCAGCGCTTGCTTGTGGGACGTGTAGTCGTAGTGATCTGTTTGTATGTACTTGTTCTCTTTATATATAATTCTCGGCACGGGAATACTGCGATCCAAGGTTTCATTTCACAATTAAAATTGACCAAGATAGATGAAACACTAACGAGAGCCTGTGTACTTTTCCAGATCCAAACCAAGTTCTCACCATTTAAGCCGGGCAAAGATCCAGCCATTTATCCATACGATCATACAAAGAGCATTCCAGAGCAGGTAGTGCAGTCTGTCGAGTCTTCACTTATTAATCTTGGTGTTGATTACCTGGACTGCCTTGTCTTGCACTCGCTCTACGCGGATATACAGGACACTCTTACGGCCTGGAGAGCGATGGAAGCATTAGTACCGTCTAAGGTAGCGTCTCTTAGCCTGTCAAATACTGACCTGAACTCGCTGCGCCAAGTCTACGAAGCAGCTTTTATCAAGCCCAGTACCATCCAGAACCGTTTTACCCAGGACACACTAGATAGGCCTAATCCTGCTTTTCCTCCTGACTTGCCGTATCCCGTGGTTACTTTTGATAGGGACATACGCCAATATTGCCAGCGAAAAAACATTGCTTACGCACCTTGGGGATTATTGTGGGGCAGCCTAGATATTCTTCAAGGTCATGACCAATTGATGTCTAAAGCGGGGAACAAAGTTGGAATTTCTAAAGAAATCGCTTGCTACGCCCTTATGAGAGACTTAGGGGGGTGCCAAATTAGCCTTCTATGCGGTACGTCGAATGAACGGAGGATGCACGAGACATTAGAAGGGCTTTCCAAGGTACGAGAATATTTGGGAGAGAGCCATGAAAATAGACAGACGTGGAAAATCTTCGTTAATTGCCTCAAGAAGCTTGTTGATGGTGAAAACGATTAATTTCGAAGCAGTAGATAGAGAATACCTTCGTAAGCGCAAAGAAATATTCGAGATTTATGTAGATTTTGGGTGATGGGACGAGTAAAGTGAAATAAGATAATTTGTAGGTACTGTTTGGGTAATAGTTCGCACGCATCAATATTAAAGACAGTGCTTCTCATGAGAGTACAGCTTACATTGTCCAACTAAACATTGGCACCTTTGATCAATTGTGTTCTTCTGAAGGCAAACTTCACAAGACCTCCCAATTTATTCCTTTGTGTAAGGTAATTAAAAAAGCGCTAGCATCCCTTACTCCCAAAACTTTAATTTCATCAAATCCTAGTAGATTTGAGGTTTTGAAATATGGTGCGTCATCTCAATTAAAGACAAAGTAAGAAAACAATCAAAAACAAAGTCTTTTTGGGTTACTTTTCGCTATCATGTGCGAAAGCTTTATGTTGTATATTTGTGATTATTGTGGGCATATTGCTATTGGGTAATGTGCTAAACTTCTTTTATTGGAAATCACCATACTTAAGCGCATCACAGGCTATGTGTTAGATAGTGGCAGTGTAAACTTATTAGGCTCAATTTTATAACTCATTGCCGTGTCTTTTTTTACTTTATGATCTCCCGCAAGCTTATCTTGTCCATAATTTAATGCAAGGGTAGCCATTCGCTAAAATTAAGAGAGTTGCAATTTACCAGCTAGCTCTTCGTAAAATATGAAGCCAAGTTGTTTATAACGATACAACGACGCAGATGTTATCTCTTGCTGTATATAAAAATCAGCTAACCTTATTCTGTCACCGATCTCTGTAACCTAGTAAGAAGCTCTATAAGCAGCTAGGGGCTCGATGACCGATGTTGTGCAAGATGCGAGTAGCTATGGTGTGCAACTTTACGGTGTCTGCTGTCTGGTGAGGGAAGACAGCATACAGAATACGGGTTCTATCCTTGACCACGAGCCAGAATATACATTTTACTGTTTGTGATGAAATAAGAAATAAATATAAGGTAATCCATTTGAGTTTTAGTTTCAATTTTTTAGAATCATTTACTCATAGGAGGATAAGCACGGGTTCCATTATTCACAACTGGCTAAGGCTGGACGAGTGTATTGTCTTCCATTCACACAAAATATGATACATAGCATTTCCAATCGATAATTTGGGCCGAGATCACTCAGTCGATATTCAATGTTCCAGCCAAAGGCAGTATTCTGCTGCTCGCACCAACCCAGACTTGGTAACTTCCTTTCTGCAATACCCAAGCCTGTTCAGCAGTATCCCACTCGGACAAATCTCTTCTCTGTAGTAGGAACTTGACAGGAGTACTGTGCCCAGGAACTACTTCGATTTTTTCGAATCCACGAAGTTGTTTAACCGGGCCGCCCGGTATATGAATATAGAGCTGGGCGACTTCCTTTGCAGTCATATCACCAGTGTTGGTAATAACCGCACTAACTGTAGCAATCACATCCCATAAGCTTGCCTGTCCTCCTTCGATGATAGAAGAATCAGGAGCCTTGCGTAATGTGCTAGCATTAAAGACTAGCGAGGCACGGAGGTCTGAATATTCAAAGGTTGTGTATGTGAGGCCAAAACCAAACTCATATCGGGGGGTAATATTTTTCTTGTCAAAGTCTCGGTAGTCAATGTATACGCCCTCTGTGAAATCATCCTGAGGGAAGCGACTATATTCACCCTCTGGGTGCGCAACCTTGACGTTGTACTGCGACTCGTTCCTCGCAACCGTATAGGGCATCCGTCCTGATGGAGACTCATCACCATATAATAATGAGACAAGCGCGCGACCCGAATCTTGTCCTGAAAGGTGGGCAAAAATTACGGCTGTAATATTCGGGTGATCGACCCACTGATCGACTAAGCGGATACCTGCGTTGTGTATGACAACGACAGTATTGGCACATTTTGAGGCCACGTTCAAGATGATGTCATCTGAAAAATCATCTATTAAGTGAAATTTAGCAGTGTAGATGAATTTTAGGGTTCACAAAGCCAGGAGATTTATATAAATTGTCCACGTACCATGGAGTCCGTCTCTGTCTGCCGCTTCTGTAGCAAAAGCGTTGATAAAAACAAGACACACGTCAGAGTTTGCATGTACTAACGGATTAGTTGATACCGAGTCCCCGTAAATCTGGGTTCCGTCCTTGTACGCGCGCTCTGTCAAGGCGTCCCAAGGTGCCGATATATACGGAGGTGAAACGCCCCCGGAGCCACCTCCAACTATCAAGGTTCCATTTGGACTGATCTGTCCAGGGCTTTCAAATGGGTAGCGGATTGATCTCAGCCAAGGCCAGTCCAAGTTAGACAAGAACCCAATTATAAAATGGCTCCCTTGACCAACCAGATTCGTGACAGGTGGCGTGACAGCATCGTAACCAAATACCGAAACGATCCTTGGTTGTTTAAGAGGAATACTTTGGTTAACGTTTTTAACAAGCACTGGCCTTCAACGGCTCCTTGAAATACAATAGGTTGCGAAGATGGGTCCCGAGCGTAGACAGATTTATGTGGATTAACATAATCAGCTGGCAAGCCAATTTCCGGGTAATCATCCTGCAGAGTTTATCAGGACTGAACAATAGTCAGACATGAAGAACTTACATCTTGTTCCATTTGATACCATGAAGCAATAATTCTGGTAGCCAATGAAATGAGTCATTAGCACTTGGGAGATAGACCATTTAAGAAGTGTATGCTCACTATCAGTTAGACGTGACTCCTCCACGCTTCCATTTTGAATCATCTTCACGTTATTCTGGCCACCAGGTCCCCAATAAATGGAGCCGTTAGGCATCGCCATATCAAGGCCCCCTTCAATGGCTGCCACACCGGTATGAAGAGCTCTCCAGTCAGTCACAATAAATCCTTCGAACCCAAGCTCGGTCTTTAACAAACCATTTTGGCTTTTCGAATTGTGGCAAGCGTACGAATTGTTGATTCTTTGATATGAGCACATTACTGAGCCTACTCCGGCATGAACAGCATCGGAGAAGGGCCAAAGATAAAGCTCGTGCATTGTCTTGTCATCGATGTTCGTTGAAAGAGACTCTACGGTGGAATTGTTGGGATTGCCACATCAGCACTCCAGCCTCCTGTATCAACACCGCCAACAGCACCACCACCTGAAGAATCTCCACCGATGAGAGGGTTTCGATGAGCTTCTTGTTCATTTGCAATATAATGCTTTACAGATGCAACGACACCTGCACTTTGAATGCCTTTGATAGTAACCGCTCCAAGCTTGCCACAAAGATATGCTACTATCTCGTCAGCTGATCAGTATCCCATCATTGATTCGAGTTGGGCTCACGATCATTTGAAAACGCCTCCCAGTTTCTACCACCACGAGCGACTCTTCCTAATTGTTGTGGCCTGAGGCACACACCCTCATTAGCTAGCATACTTAGACCTCTCCCGTACGGAGAGCTTCCTTCCCTAGACTTTACCAAAACAAGAAACCTTTACACACGTTTTACGCACAGGAACCTCTCCTCCGCTTTCATCGTGAGTCCAGGTCCTTGACACTAATCCACCTATGACAGGTCCAAGGAGAACGTTCACGCCCTTTTTCTTGAATTCAGATGCCATATGAGCACCTCGTTGGTAAGTCAATGCTTTATTCCAGCTTGCTCCAACAGTGACTCCGGCTGGATAGGCATTGACATGGTCTGTGTTTCTCAAGCCTTAACCCGCATCCGCTAAACATAAGCCTTTCAAACCGAGACGAGGGACAGATCCGGTAACGCCTGCGCACAAGGTGCCTGAAGTACCGAAACCAACAGTTATATTGGCGCGTTCCTCTAGTGTCATCTGGGAAACTATCGCCACTGCTTTTGTGTGAGCAGATTGCCACGAGAGGCTTCCTGGCATATCCGCTACCTCATATATTAACAATGCTTTACTGTATTGATAGATTGGGGAAACATACGTGATGGATAAAATGGTGGGGATTGGCCATAGAAGTGAGTATCACTGGTGATATTTTGACCTTGTGCCGTGCTGGCATAGATAGCAAGTGAAAGGCCAACCTTTGCAAGGTCGGATGTAATAAGAAGCATGGCGTAGTAACGTGGTGGAAACGAGGTCGACGAAATAGAAAGGACAGCTTATGGGAGAAACTTATATAATCTATTCCTTTGTCGCACTAACCATACAATTTCACGCAGTCTTCCAAATTCTAACAGGTGATTCTACGTGCCAAGACGCTCGTCGCTCGTTTCTGATCTAAACGTTCGGCGGACATGCCTAAACCAATGTATCCCTGGAACAAAGCGTACCCCTAGAGATTTTCGAGACAAGATTGCTGTGAATTAATTCGGACCATATCGTCATCTTGATCCTATTCTTAGCGGATAGTTTTGTCCTGCAGTGTAGTAGAGTCGTCCTAAGCAACATACGGTTGCGCCAAGTTTACTTCACTTGGTATCATCAAGTAATAAGACTGGATTCAATCAACATGTCTGGTTGGCTAAATATCACCCCATTATCCGATTTTGATTTCGGCAGTAAACTTGCTCTAGAAGGCCCGAATGAACGATTTCCTGGAACTGTTCACAAATATTGGCGGCAAATTGGCAAGCTCTAGGTTAGAAGTCATAGTATTGAGATTCTGACGCCAACTCGAGCTATGATTCAATCGACCATTCAAACACAAATCAATCCACCTTCGGAATGACAAAAAGAAGTTGTGCCAAGAAAAAGGTACTGTTTCTCCTTGCTAACACCACGTTTCTTTGTGGCAATTTATCATGACCTTCATTCCATACTTCTCACACATTCTCTCCTTTACCATAATAGCCATCCAATTGCTTTTTAGTTTCCTCTCCCACCGTAGCTGGTGTTTTGGCCCAAGCTTCCCACATAGCATTCCTCTCCTTTATGACACCAGTAGCCCAGCCTTTCACCTCGGGAAGTTGGAGTCTTTCAACTACGCTGATAAAAGAACTTAGATCTTTCTCCCCTATCATTAGCCGTTCATACTCAACAGCTTGGAGCAGCATTTCAAATTTGTCTAGATCTTGAGCAAATTTAGCTTCCTCTGTATCCCCTGCCTCAAACTCATTCCAGATTGCTTCCAACTCACTCGGTCCATCGCCCGGTACACCTGCCAGAACTTTATTTGCTAGAAAGTCGATCGTGGTCAACTCACGCCTGTTCTTTTCAGACTTAGGTATTGTGTCCATTGGTGTGATATCACCAACAATCGACTCAGCAACGTGTGCAGAATGATAAAGTTAGTATGTCCCATACCCAATCAAAATAACTGGAATTATGTAATTACTCAGGCGAGCAGGCCAAAGGTTTATTGTGGGCAAAGGGGAATACTCATCATGAAAAAGGCACATTTTGGTGACCTTGACAATATCAAGGCGAGATGTGATACTGGGTGGTGAAAATAGGGCCAGCATTGACATTCGATACATGTGATCAGCAATTGATTCTATAAAGTCTGTCAGACTCTGGTAGGCTCGTAAGTTCAATGAATGCATACCTGGAGAGGAAATCCCATTCCTTAACCAGCCAGTACGTGGCTTCGACTTTAAGATGCTAAGGAGGTGAAAAAATTGAAGCGGCAATCCGGTATTTATCTCGACAGGAGGAGCCAACTGGGAAGCTACTGTGAGATTGTAAGAGTGAGGCAGCCTGGTCGCTGAGAAATAATGACCTTTTTCTACCTGCCATTCTGAGGCGCCTGAATATGACATTACTACGAGAAGGTATGCTTGACGTGATATATAATCTGAATTCAAACAGCACTAACGTGGTCTTCAGCGAAATGAAGAAATGGTGGTTATGTACACACCAACCCAAGAACAGTTTCGTGCGGGGTTCAACACGTGACCAAACTTCCACACCCCGCAGTGCTGCATGTCGGTTGTTACCAGTGGCCCCAACTTAGAATGCAATCGAAGACGTATTTTCTAACAGCTGTTGGCACAATCCCAGAGTTCTCACGTCCCTTGGTGGCTCTGCCGGTGCAAATGTCCTGCTAGTGAGGTATAGAGAGGGAGAAAGAAAAAAATTTGAGTCAAGCTTTGGCGAAGAGTGCAGCTGTTATGGGTATTGTACGCAAGCGATGGTAACACTATTTCATTTACAAATTTATTCGTCTACCAACATTGGCTACGAATTGTGCGTTAATGAATGTATGTTGGGCAATATATCTCAGTATCCATCAGAAAAGTGTGATTGGATCTGAGGAGAAGAAGCTTCACGTTCAAACGGTGTCTGGTAGCACCTACCAAGACATAGTTAAGACTTAACTTTTTATAAGAAACGAAGAACTGCAGGTGTAGTTAAGTGAAGGCAGTGGTTTTGAAGCAGATTGAATAACCCCAGGATAGTGGATGCGTAAGGAATATTTCGTCTCTACGCTTAATCTCTATGGATTGGACTACAACACCGTGGCCAGACCCACCGAGTACACACTTCGCGTCTGTCTGTATGTAGTTATCATAAAATGATTTCTTGAACAGCCAGATGTCATCCAGATATTTCAAAGAGAATATTATACTAATGAAAACATTGGCCCCTAAGAGATGACTGGTTTTGCACATATGACCAAGAAAGCTGGGTTAAGGTGATTATATAGTATTGAAATCCGCACGCTTCTGCGTAAATGAACTTGCAGATAGCGAACAAATGACCAATGAGAAGAATCCAAATTCTCCGATTTGTTAAGCAGAGTTACACCAAATGAACACCAGCGAGTGCCAACATAACAAGCAACACCAAGCGTTAACCCTCCCAGCCTCTATGTGCATTTATCATTAAATTGTGCAAGAATCTAATGAAATCTGACCGATCGAACCTTTGGAATTTTCCTCCCTATTGCTCCAGGAGCCGTCGCCACAAAACTTGGTAACGGGCCTGAACAGTCAATCATCTGATCCATATTGTTAACACCCAGTACTGAAAGTCGTGTGTAAGCCAGTGCATATTCAAAGTTCCATAGTCCCTGTTGTCCAACAAAGCTGTTCCATACAGCAGTCATGTTTTCACTCTTACTCAACACATCATCGGAAGCAAACCTAAACACACCATCACTGGGGCTGGGCTGTAGCGTCTCATTATAGAAGTTGGTATCCCAAATTCCAGGAGTACTATCAATCTGAATCCCCTCCGGAGTCTCAACGTCGACATGAAATTGCTTAGCGGCGCTGTGAGCACCTAGGAGAGCTGCAAGATCCTGAGCGTTGACTGTTTTGTCCATCATGAGGTCAACAAGATTCTGTTCTGTATCGTGAACATCTGGAACAAGTCCAGGAGGAGCAGCTTGAGTCGCATCCTTTCTTCCAGCAAAAAAGACTATTCTAGGTCCTTGCGGGCAAGTAACAGTAGCATGCTGATTAGCGAACTGGATAAGATCTGCAGCTCCAACTCCATGCTTTGCCTGTATAACTGCTAATTTGCTCACGATATCTTGTAGTCCATTGTTTTCAGGTCTTGAGTCTTCACGGAAGAGCAACATAGATCCGTCAGCACCGCTTGTAGGCTCGCCAGCCATTTCAGCCTTCTTTGAGTAAGATGCAGCATCGTGAAATCCTAGACGAATAGCGGCACGGGCGTCATCAGTACACTCTCCCGTAGTAGGATCGAAGAAAAGCGCCGTGAGATCCTCAGAAACAGGCCACCATGGACAGCAGACGTCTGGCGTAGCGGTTCCGCACGAGGCGGGAATCGGAAGTTTATTGTTGGCAGCCAGTGCAGTACCTTGGTGTAAAAGCCAAGCTCTAAGAAGGACACCAGCGGTCGTTGTTGGTGTGCTGCTGTTCGTGAGAAGGTCACCAAGAAGACCTTGGTTTGTGGTTGGGTCATTGTTACCGATAGTGACTGCGAGGAGGCCTGGGATCAAAGAGGAAAATGTGAGGAATCTCATGACTCTAACGACTGGAATCATAATTATTCAAAAGTATCACACTAAAAAAAGTCAAAAGAATGTGAAAGTAGACTGTCTGTTGCAATTCTGTCAATTAAAGGCTGCTGTAGAAAAGTATGCCCATCGGTATGGAGACGCTGAGACTTTATACAAAAGATCTCGCTCTTACGGGGTCTAAGTTGGAACCATTTGAGTCAATATTACCATGATACTCTGCGTATTTACAATCCCTTGCAATGTCAGAGTAGCATACATATCGTACTAGGGTAACCAGTTCGTGTCTACCTAGGCACATTGCGCCTCTGTTTTGCTTAAGATTTGCTTACTTTGTTTATGCGAACCTCAGAGTTTCCAGATCCAGGAAGTATAAATAAATGACCTAGATTTTTTAGGCAGATTGCGCGAATAGTGGTAGTAAAATGTCATCTGACTTCTGTGCCTCATGTTATGTATAAGTGAATTTGTGCAAGTGGAATCAAACACACAAGACTACAGAAGCAGGTTGGTGATGTTTATCTGAGGTTCAGAAGCTGGAGGCTATACAGCTTATTCAGTTAGCAGCTTTTACATAAACTTGAAGAAATAGCTATAAATATATCAATCATGTGTATGTTTATATAAGTGACTCTGGAGTAAATGTAGTCCATTTAGCTGCACGTCAACCCCACTAGTACCTCTATATCATATGAACTCTTTCAAAGCTGCTACCTACATAGAAAAGAGCATAATCTTGCTGCCTAAGGTGAATTATAGGCCGCATTTATTCTTATGGTGCTTAGCAAACTACAAACTTGGAAAACAAAGTATCGTAATGATATGATGATGGCTTGTTAGCAAGACAAAGTCGTATTCATACGATGAGAAACATTCCTAGAAAGTCAGAAATTGGAAGAGCATGCATTTTCCCTTGGCTACCCTGCAGGCTGCCATTCCAAAAAAGAAAAGAACGTTCAGCTATGAGTAAGAATACGAATATCTGCATTGACCTGTGCACCATTGGGGCGGCGAATACCCAAATCCCAGGGGCAGTCTTGGGGCAGTTGCATCGCCCGGGCAACTTCCGGCTAACCCAGATCCTAGGATTTAGGGGGGGATTACGAACACAGTAAGACCGTGCCGCACTTATGGCCAATCGTTTTTCAACAATTACCTAGCAGCATGCTTTGGAAAGCTTAAAACAATAGCAAGACCCCAAATGCATGGATGCTTCCGTGCATAGCCCGTTGCTTTCTGGAGGAACAATGTTCCTCTAGGTTGGTCTAAGACATAGTGTCATATCATACGATATCATACCATTAGTAATCACCCTTGCAATGAACGCCTCTCTAACATGTTTGCATGGTAAATTTACCTACAATTCTAACATGGTTTAAGTTGAATGATGGTTTCCTTTGGACAAATTGCATAGTCGGATGACACGTATGAAGGAGCTAAAAACAGTGCTGTCCGATTTGTACAACGTACCATAATGACATTTAGAGAAATGTAAATCAATTCTTCTTGCAACAAGCATTTACCTGTGATTGCCTGCTCACTTGCCTATAGCTTTCAAGCTCAGTGGCTCGCTATTATACTAATCTATGGAAGATTTACTCAGCCCGACGTTCATTGACTGCACGTCGTAAGACCCCGTATTACCCTGTGCCTAAGTATCTTTTTCAATCTTCTAAAACATCTTTAGTTTGTGATTAGATCATAGTCACTATTATCTCCGCTGTATCTCCTGAAGTAATACTCCGGTATTGAAGATGGATCTTTTTATGATATAGAAGAAGTTGAAACGGTTGCCCATATAACATTCCATTTTTAAGAGCTCAAAACTCATCTACCATCAGATGAGTACTATTAATCTGCAAAATTTATGATTACATAAAATAACCCACACAGATTTGTACTAAATAGAACAGAATCTCAAATAATATTTCTTTTTAAATCTGAAAGTCAAGTGAAGGCAAATTTGAAAGCTGAAATTGACCTGGCTATAAAGTAGTTTCATGTAAAGGCTTCCGCCTGACCTGCTTATCAACCTAAAAGTGGATGCTGAAACGTAATATAACACTTGTGAACTAAAAGTCCTAATATTCAAATACTATAAGAGTGTTTCATTTCTAACATTGATCATTAAGGGTTATTGTCAAGGACCTGTACTCACGATATGACGAAAGAAGATGTTCCTCAGGATATAACGTGTGTTAAGGGTCTTGGATTGCGATAAGTCTAGGGAAGGAAGCTCTCCTTAGGGAGGTTCTAGGTATAGCTAACTACTGGTGATGTGGGTACCTGAGGCCACAACAGTCATGTTTAAGAACGAGGACCTATCACATATCTATAATGTTTTTAAATTTTTCTTAGGAGGAAGTTCAGTCTTTTAAGTTGAGGTATCAGACACTCTAGTTGTCTTCATATGTTATTTTTGTGTTTAGTTGAATGAGAACTTGACCAACCAAAAGTTTTGTTTTGTAGGCTTGTACTCATGGAGCGTGCAGATATACTTTCAACGCGAACTCTGACCTAGAGATGGAGTTGACATTATGATTCCACTGATCTAGACTCTTTTTAAAGTCCTTTGAGTTACATTCTGTGAACACACAACCAACGAACGACGGTATCTGACAGCCCCACCCGCAACCGAACCAGGAAGCAACATCGCAGAAACAAGGCAAGCGATACCCCGGAGTTGGAATTGTGAGTTTCATATATTAATCAACTAAAATCCAGCTTAGGTTGCAATGTGGCTAGGGCTTTTTGCATCGAGTCATAAGCACATAACAGACGACCTACCTGACTGTGTTCGAATCAAATATAACTACGAGAACGAAACTCAAATTTCTATCTAGTCAGGATATATCAACCAGCTTTATCAAAGAAGAAGTGAAAGGAGAAGTGAATCATAAGGCTGCAAGCACCGGAGTTAAGCATGATTTCTGAGTAATTCCTTTCCAGCAAATCAGTTTATTCAAGTCGAACTACGTGCAAGCGTTGCTTCGCCTCTAAAGATTCAACTTTACACCCACGATGGAAATCGACATCACATCACCTGAAATATGAGGTCCTCGCCTTTATAATTTCGGTCGAAAAATTGTACCCACCAAAGTCCCATTTCCGTCATTGGACCTGAGCGCACTACTGAGTCGACCGGGTTATGCTCAAGGGGTCCTCCTCCGACTCCCTCGCATATCAGTTATGATTCCATGCTGTCTAAATTTTAATCTTGTTGATGCCTACTTTCTGGAACAAAGCCACTTTTGAGCCTATCAAGTGCAGTGTTTGTAATTCTTCATGCGGTCTTTCATGTTATGCGTTGTCACGTGCAATCAATTCACGAGTTCTAGTGCTAAAGGCTTAGCACAGGGTTTCCACTCACTTGGATAAATATATATATATATATATCCCTTCTATTCTATTTTAGATTAAGGAGCGATTAGATTTCAGAAAAATCTATCATTCTTTATCTCCAAATCTATAGCCTGCATATCAACAGCAAATTTAACATTTATATACCTGGGTGCTTGTTAGCAAATGCTTTCATCCAGAACGATAACGAAATAGCTGACCAAAACTTTCCCAAGGCATCCACCAGTCTCCAGCAGTTACTACATCTGGACCACATCGACCCTCAGATTACGGGACAACTTGTTAGGGAGAAGAATCAATAGAGCATTGTATATCATCTACTTCATTCTCAGTAGCTATCCCTTTCACCTAGACCAATCTAAGAACTTGATTTTAGTCCTCAAACGAACCATACTGTGAAATAATTGCTCTATGCGCATCCCAAGGAAAGGTACTTGCTACCAATCTCAGCGGAAAGTTCTATCATTGATTAAGCCCTTAGTTTTAAGAGTTAATTGAACGGCAAAATGGCTAGACGCTCTCCAGCAACAAGCTAGATAAGAGCCTTGAGAAGCAGCCTCATACTATACCACAACGAGCATAATGAAAAGTTTTAAATTATATTTATTTTTACTGAACTTCTTGATATGAAAAACTAGGAATGCATCTGAGAAGCCATATTTTTAGCTCGTGAAAAATATGAAAGCGACAAAGTAGCAAGCCTAAGAGAGAAAATCAGCCGCTACAACTCTAATCAAATTGATTTATAACCATGAAACCATGATGATCGTGCTGTCTTCTTTCTAGTCGCCTTTTTCTTCTTTGTTCGCAACTTGCTTCAAATAGTCCCTAGCGCTGGGGTCGTACGGGAACTGGAGCACGCTGAAGAACAGGCTGGCATCGTGTGATACCTTAGCAACATAAGAATTGTATAATGCTCTTCTACCTATGTCTAGATTCACTTCAAGTCGAATCAAGTTGGCCGGCGCAGTGGCGATGCTGATCGGGTAAGTGATACAATGACTGTAAAACCGCGCTGAGTGCAGCTGCAAGGTTCGATTGATATAGCGAAGCGCCATCTTCTCCTCCATCTCAGCAATTAAGGGACTTCGTGTATGAAAGGGTGAATGATGATCTCTTTGCATATAGTAAAGCTGGAGGAGCTTGTGGCTGGGAGGGGAGGAGCTACACGGAGGAGAGTAAGACCGCCATGGGGGCCTTCCTGTATACCCTTTTGTTATCAATCTAGCCAACACGACCAAATTTGTTAGTTTTTCTGTCTTTGCTCTCGCACATTGACTGTTATCTATGATGTTTTGTTTCAGTGAAGAGGTTTCAAAGGTTTGTTAGCAAATGAAACACTTTATTTTCTAGATTTGCTGTGTCGGAGAACTTTTTGTCAATACATGCAACACTGGCAAGTGTATACGAGACTTTCAATACATTGTTGGTATTCGATACATTATTGGCCGCTTCTAGCTCGCCGCATAGGGTCGGGACCTAAGCAGCAACTCATATTGGTTCGATAGAAGTGGATGACGAGATGGATAAATGAAACCCGACAGCCCTCACGTAAGCTTAGCTATCTCCTTAAACCTACAAATTTTCAAACTCCAAAACTCGAAACCATGGCTGAGCGGCATGCACCCTTTCCTGAAGGTCTCTATCTCGCATTTTCGGGATGAGTCGAAAGATGAGGAGACCTGGACCAAATGGTATGTCGAGGAGTAGATCCCGCGATTCATTACCATTTCCCACACGCACGGAATTGACCGCTGCGAGGTGGTAAGTTCCTAGTACCACTTGAACATCCTCATTGTGCCAGATCCAAACAAAAGTATTGCTGAATATTTTGTCAATTCAAATGGTGTTTCACGCCTTCCGCCTTCTACTTCCAAAGCTATGTTCCAGGCCGATTTAGACCAGCTAAAAGGTGGATGTGCCGAAGGTTGAACAATGGCGCCTCACCGCATTTGATCTCTAAGATTCACTGACTTCTTGGCAGCTGCCTCTGCCTTTTTGCCGGCCTTGAATCAGATTCTATACCAGCTCTCACTGTCATTAAGCACACACCTAATATAGACTACGACTTCTATAGAGTTGTTTTCTGCGGAAATATTCGACAGTCAGCACAAACACCAGCATCAAACACTGTGCGCACAGGAGCTAGAGGTGCTGTAGTTGAAGGCCGATAGATACCCAATCTTAATCAGCAAAGCCGCGTACAATGACTCAACTCAAATGAGTGACAAATCTAATAGAAGAATAGTGCACCGCCTTTGTCTTATACTTACGCCTTCGTCAAATCAAAAGTCTAAGTCTATCACCGTATCGGCATTTTCATCATAAGGCGAGCGGCGTCTACCGGATTATCAGAACCTCTTGGTAGATGCAGACGCGGAAGAAGTTACAATTTTGTGACCATGTGATCTGCTTCTCCCCAAGTTCAGCTCGTTCTATCCACAATTATCTGGTGTTAGACCAATCCTTAACTTTAAAAGCAGCGGCTATCTAGTTCAAGTAACGCTTAGACTCATGTACGCAAGATGATACAACATTGAATATCTCTCCCTAGTCACATGATTGGTGAAGTGGATCGTGTTGCGGTAATAGTTACTGACTGTCATGCTACTCGGCTAGGCCGATAAATAATTTCATGGAGTACAACTAGCATCACATTTCTGGTAACATTTTAGCTGTTACATGCTGCTGCTTGCAAGACCAGCAACGATAAAATTGCCGCCATGAACAATATTCTAATACTTCACGTCCCGAGGAACGTAGCAGGCACTAGAAGACTGAGACCAATAGGAGTGGCGCTTGAAGGCAATAAGCACAGAGTCGGGCGGGTTTAAATTAAGCCACCTCGTATCTCAGCCCTCGCCTCGTTTACGTACTAAGTATAGTATCGTGCGACTTTTACTTCGTATGGCATTAATCGTTGTGCAGTACTTACTATCTGTTCAAAGTATTTTGTGATTCTTCAATATTTCATACAACTCACCCTCGTGGTGGCATGTATGTAATGGGAAAAAACAATTAGATAAAAGTATAGACTCCTTCTCCTAAGTATCATCCACTTGCTATGTCGTGATGCGCAAAGTCCTCCGGTAAGATCAAAGCGCAACTTAAACTTTATGTCGTTTAAGCATTAAGCATCAGCCTCACCTAAGCCTACTGGTAGTGACCCCCTGAGCGGACCAGTAGCATGTGGGGTCGTAATCTCGCTACGCTTAGAACTAGCGATATGCATTAGTCGGCCTAATAAGTATTTACGTTGTACGGAGTATTTGCTTCTGAATATGGCGAGGCTTCGACGGGTTGTCTTAATCATCAGCTTATTTCCGTCTCTGGTACATATACGAGTGCGTCTCCTTTACATAATCTCCTTGTCATTCCTTCTGTCAAAGTCTGTTCCCAATGTTGCGATTCCTCCCAAATTCCAACTCTTTTGCGAGCATGAACGCGATGCAAGCGCTGTCAACTGCCCCACGAAAGTAAGTGCTCCACCTTCCAAGGATTTGCGTAACGTGAACCTCCCAACCCAGCCTGATGTCTACTCTCTTTCCAGACCTTACCCGGCTTCATTTTTGCTAAGAAGTTACTGGCAGACCTATAGTATTCGCACTATCGATAATTACCTTCGTTGTTATTCTTTACAAGTTCTTTGGTGAAGTTCCGGTCAGTTTCGACCACTACAGGAATTACAACTTTCAGGATGGAATAGCGCCTGTGACCACAGCACCAATATTGAACAATGAGAGACCGCAAACAGGATACTTCAAGTCGCAGCCCGAATGGGATTGGACGGTGCCAGAATACAGCAAGGGCTCGAAGGAATATACGAGAAAGCCACGAAATAGTGATATCGTTGTTTTAACAGCAAGTGATGGTGGCGGCCACAACAGCGCTATCCCGAATGTTTTGGAGCGTGTGCTAGATGACCGCCAAAGGTATTGCGCAAGAAAAGGCTATACAAATTTGTGGCTCAACACTAGTCGCTATGATATTGGCACAGCCCATAGGGTGAGTGAGTGGAAGTGACACCCAACATCAACAGTGATGACACGCTGCCCTAAATGCTCACTATTGTGCACTCTTCGTATATGCTTACATACTTACAATAAACCCAGACTTGGTCCAAAATCCCAGCCGTTGCGGAGGCATTTTCTCTGTACCCAAATGCTGAGTGGATCTGGCTTATTGACACGGATATCATCATCATGACCCCTGACTACGATTTGATCGACGAGATTCTCTCCCCAGCTGCTCTCGAGCGTGGTCTAATGCGCGATGCGCCCATACTGAAAGGACCCATCAATGAAATACCTACGGACGTTCACACGCCTAAGACTTTCCAAGTGGAAGATATCGACATTTTGATCACCCAAGATCACCAGAGCATCAATACTGGTAGCACATTCTTCCGCCGCTCCGTTTTCACGCGCTGGATGCTTGAGATGATGACAGATTATAGCATGTTGATGGGCAGGGAGCATGCAGGTGCCGAGCAAGACGCTCTTAGGCATCTTATGCTGGAGCATCAGCTTGTACGGAATCATGTTGGCGTTTATCCACAACGCAAATTCAACGCTTATGCACTAGCTGGCGAACATATGGGTTACCGTGATGGTGACCTGCTTGTACATTTTGCAGGCTGCTGGGTGGGTGGAAACTGCGAAAAATGGTTCGAGGAGTACTGGGGCAAGAAGGGCCACAAAGACATATGGAGGCCCGCTAAAGCCGAGCCCTGATTCCTGGAAAGCATAACCTACGACAATTTCGCATTCAGCGTACGGTATCTAGCATTCAGCAACAGCGATGTATGCCTGGTACGATCTCAGACAACTCGTTGACCCAATAGGCTGTGCTTGATATTTTCTTTTATATGTCGCCAGCTCGCAGCCCAGTCAGCTTGCAGCTATTTATGAGCGTTCAACGTAAACCACGCTCCTGATCCAGATAGCTTTCAAGCGGACACATCAAATTTCAGATCTATCAAAATTCGTCTTAAAGACAACTGAGAGCATTTATGCAGAAATGTCATGCATTCTTGGGAAAGCGAATAGCTGTGCCCTATTCTCCCGCAAGTGAATGGTAGACAATCGGCGAAAGTGCTTAATCTGCTTACTACGCAACCTGCGGAAATTCTTTTAGTATGGCGAAAGACTTGTCACAAAATTACTAAACCACCTAAGAAAGCCATAGCTGAAAATTCAGTATCATCATAAATAAAGCAAGTAGCGGAGGAAATTTTCATCTGGTTTCCAATAATCAACAAATACTCAATAGCTATATCCACTATAGGTTGGCTGTGACTTGTAAGAACTCGCAGTTCGCCGAAGAAGAGTATGGTATCGAAAGGAAAACAAGATTCATCGTTGTTGTATCGGCGTAAGCAACTTTGCCGAAGATCAGTTCGAATCTTCGAATCTTTAGAACAATGACTATGAATTGCCTGAAATTAGAACCACCTGAGATTACCGGATCAGATCAAGCATCCAAAAAATTGAGGGGCAGTTGGGTACCTATATTGTTTCTTAAAATATGCCTTTATAATCAGATCAGACTAAACGTGTTAAGTAACAATAGAGTTCGGGATTTCGGTATTGTTTGTATTGTAAACAGAATAGTCTACAAAGCCGAATATGATCTGATTACTGAGTGACTATGAAAGAGTGAGTGTAATGAGTTTTACTGTTCAAGAATCGGGTGATTCTGTATCTGAGCTCACACGCTTGCTCGTGTATGGTTCCAACCTTTTCACATTTAGTGCGTGACTATATAGTCCTCAATATCAGGTCCTCGACAAGGTCTCTTGCTTTAAATAGAGCAACCATGACAAGATAAATTAGTGTAAGCCTTATACGCGCGGTTTAAGCCCGTTTATTACAGCAGGACTTGAAGAGGGAAGTCTATTGAGAATCCGAATTCTTCAGCTAAAGCCTATACAAGACATAGTCTACCTTGGCAAACTATCAATGACGAAATCGCTACACAACCGAATTAGGTGCGTGCTCATGGTAATAACATGGAAATTGCTGCTGGTGGTAAAGTTATGAATTACGCATTAGTGAGTGGGTCATGCTACACAGACACCACAGCACGTTCCCATGAACCTTGAAGACTTACTGCTACGTCGAATAAAGGCCATAAGAGCTTTTTGAGAATCAGAATCACAAGAGACCATTTGAACCAGCAAAAAAAAAAATCAAAACTTATTAGCACCGATGTTTCATAAACGGAAGCAACTATGATTAAGTGTTAACTCTAAGTCTTGAAATGTAAGACTAGCGCCCGAATTTTCTCAACTCCAGCCATCTCAAGGGTGGAAACAAAATACCCGTAAAGCCGATAGCGAGCCATGCCCCAATGTCAGCTCCAAAACCTCCAACTTGTAGCGCAACAGGACCCGTATACCAAATCTGATACATGCCCACAACGGCTCCAGCGAGACCAATAAGAAATGATAACAACGCTGCGAGTCCAATAGGTAGCCTACCCTTGTTCTCATAACTTGTCCAATCAAATGATTTCCCAGACAGCTTGTGAAAGAGCAGGTGTTCCTCAAGTACAATAGTGATCCAGGGGCAGATCCAATATGCCATCAATGGAAGGAAGTTTTGGAAGACGGTGAAGAGCTCATTGCGCCCGGCAACGGAGAGTATAAGCTGCAGCACAGCTAATTAACTTCTTTCTATGGTGGAGATCAAGGAGGAATCAAGACTAACCTCAACTATTGTGATAAGAATACACCACGACCAACGAGGGATTTTCTTCGCATAGCGTCCGAGAGCCTGAATTGTCAATGCTGCACTGTAACTGCATGGTGCATTTTGAGTGATGGATCCAAGCGCTAAAATGACAACACAGAAGCCGCCAAAACCGCCCAAGCCATCATAGCAAGCATAGAGAAGTGCGCCGGACGAAATACTGTACGCGTCACTCCATTCCGGGATATTAGGTACACCAGTAGCGATGCCAACTCCAATAATATTACAGAATATTAAAGCGACCCATATACCAGACCATGTCGTTACAAATGTGATCCATTTGGGATAATTCTTAGGGTAGTATATATAGAAGTCGGCACTGATCGCAGAGAAGCCAATAATACTAGCAAAGATCAAGGCAAAGAACGAGCAGCGATTAGCATTGATACTTTTGGAATCACCGATGGAGATGGCGGTGGTGTCGAAGTTCCTGCCAGCCGAGCCGATAAGTACGAAGATTGCCAGTGCTTGTGGGATATAACCGAATCTGCTTTTCTGTAAGCATTTGCTTTGTTGCAACTTAGGGGGGTGCTAATGTGCATACCTCTCAATTTTGTTCAGATAGTTAATGCCAAAAGTTGCTATCAAGCCAATGCACAATGCAGCGATAACGCATCCCACTACCAAACTTAAGCCACCTCCATTGACTGCGGTGATCATTTGGCCAGTAATGATACACCCTATAGTACCAAAACCAACTTGCTGCACAATATTGCAAAGAGCTGCAATTTTTGAAGGCCAGTAACCCATGAAATAACGGCCAATGATCTGTTGACGCGCAATCAGAGTTATCCTGCGAAAAGAAATGGAATATAAGAAACACAAACCATAGTTCTATTGCCACTCTCCGGACCAAATGTACTTAGATACGCAACTCCACAAGAAGCCAGCGCGTTAGCAAAAACTACTATGCAAACACAATCCACCCAGCCGAGACCAAAAACCAGTGGACCAAGAAGACCAATGATGATGTTTACGGCCTGCAAGTTGATACTGAACCACAACGAGAACATCTGAAAATAGTCGTGAAGCGGCTGCGACGCGTTCTTCTCATGGGTCAATACGCGCGTGATGCCACGGGTCTCAACTCCTAAGATCTGCTCCAACCTGATGCCCCAATAGCCCTGCTTTTCTTCCAAAACAAGAGGACGAGCACCAAAGTGCTTCTGCTCTTGGTCGGGCGAGCTGTGCTTACTACTCTTGTGAGGGGGGGTTTGGTTGGCGGCATTGAAATCGGTAGCATGAAGTTCAGTTGGGTTGACTGCCAAACCCTTCTCGATATCATGCTCTTCTGTCCCAGGCAACATGATGGAAGATTAACCTGCAAGGGTAAATAACCTTACAGCACGAAGTTGACTGAGAAGGTTTTGGAATGGAGGATGGATTTATTGACAGGATGAGTTACCACACCATCGTCCCAGTAGCCACTTGAAGATCAATCACTCAATCAATACATTAGTCCTGCGATCCCAACAAGCGCTGCTGCAAGGTTACAGTTTATTTGTTCTGATCACTGCATACATTGTATTGAGGGCGACGCACCTTGAAGCACAATGTATGTAGTCCTGGCACCCTAGGGAACCGCCGTTTCACAGGTCCCAGCTGCCTTTTACAAGGGATAACCCCCCCGCACGGTACGACCGACTGGCACGCTGGACGGGATAAATCTGGTTTACATCAAGCCATTCCAAATGCTCACTCCATGTGGAGCGATTTAAACTCTTGTGAACATCACACCGTAATGCAGCTTGTAATATCCTTGACATGCATTGATGACCGGCCCCATGAGCCGTATCCGGTCCACGCTTTCTTTCCCGCTCCCTAGCATAAAGGGGACCTCCTATCCGATTCTGATACGAGGTTTGACGAATTTCCCCTGAGTAATGGCTGAACCCCCAATAATCAGACTAATCCGAGTTCTCAATGGTACTAATAAGATATGCTCCCCGTCAATACTATACTTCACTATTAACAAACCTTTCTGTTCAATTTTCTTTTTATGGTAAATCGCTGTCGATCTCGACTCTACGACTATGAAGATGTTAATCTATTTATTGGTAAGTGCAAGTATGATTTAGAATACATACATGGTCTACTATCAATATATTCGTATTTACTTAATCCAAGCCAAATGTGGAATTGTCTTGAGTTCAATATGAGAAGCTGAAAGAACGATAAGATTTCTTCTAGCTGTCACCTAGGTGCCGTTTTATTGCCAGGTTACCCTTGGAGGAAAGCAAGTACGTAAAGTGTGGAGGTGGGGGTGGAGGTGGGGGTTCAAAACGTCTGGGTTCATCCATCACTGTATTCTTTTAGTAAGTATAATACTCATTCCAATCACCATTTACTATTTTAGTACTGTCCTTCGTGCTATACTGAGTGCTATCTCAAGCGCGGGATATGATGCGCCGTGAGTGTCAAACTTTAGTCATTAGAAAAGGTATTCCATGGGCGAGGACCTCAAAAGTTTATTTTCCAATTACAAGGTGTAGCGGTCTAGGTGATCATTTGAGGCTTCACCCTCACTTACTCATTGCAGGAATGTGGCTCTGATGTGATGTACGTACGGCTCCCTAATGACATAAAATCAAAAAAAAAGATTCCCTGTATATTGAAGTTCGGTACTTGGTCGCCGACTGGACTGTGTGAGTACCAAGCCTGGTTCGGCATATCTTGAACAATTATAGATGATAATTTTAAGGTTCCACGCCCCTTACCGCAACGGCACGTATTACCCCTTTCAATCGGCAAGGTCAGTGTTGCACTCCATTGAATTCTGGTAGCAGGTACACTAGCCCTGGTCTTCTGAACAGTATACCCTTGGGTTGACAAAACACAGGTAATTGCCTTGAAACGGCTTGGACAAGTCGCCAGCCATAGGGCCTTCTGGTGAGAACCCTGGGCTTAAACTTCTCTATCTTTTGGCTGGGCGGCCACAGAGGAATGGTAACACCCATACCCTGGATCCTCGACCTTGCTTTACTGCTCTGATGCAGGCACTCCAAATCCTATCATCCTTCCGCCCAAGCACGAGTTTCTGCCGCGGAAGATCTTCACGCCTCCCCCCGAGTATAGTCTTGATCCTAGAGCCACCTGCTACGGTGGCGGCATAGTAGAAGCTGTCTTCGTCAATCCATGACTCGAAGATCCCGTCCATATCAAGGAATAGATAAGGCTCATTAGATGTTAGGAACACCTTCTCATCTAGATCTCTTGTGCAGACGAATGAATGCTGACAATCCACTCCTTCGTTTATATTTGGGCAATCATAGCTCACAAATTGTTCAGTTCCTAAACTTATACAGTAATATAAGATGATTCCTGGAGGGAGATCCGTCGTGATTGAGCTGGTGGTACTCAGTGTGATTGTGAGCGTTGTTGTAGCAGCTAGGACGTGAGTCTTCGACAATCTTCCTTAGACATTTCTTATTATTGTGTTATCCCCTCAACTGGTTGACTAACTCCTAACAATGCAATAGAGCTTCTAAGATGATTCGACGCCTGAGCTCTTTTCAGCAAATGAACGGCAGCAGGCCTGCCAGTAGTTTCTTAGAAAAGTTTCGGCTTTTTGAATGGGATGACTATATTATGTTTATAAATTTTGTACGCCACGCTTACTCTTTCGCATCCAATAATCATCATGCAGATTCTCAATTATCATCTGTCGAGACTCGAAAGAGCTACCGAAGCTAATGTGAATTACAGGCGCTTTTTGTCACAGTGATTTACTCTACGTGGGTCCAATGTCTTTGGGGAAACAACTACGTTACGGCTGAGGATGTTGTCGATTGGACTCCTGAGAACTTCCGATTGGCAATCAAAGGTGCCACATTTGGTGTTGTTATGGAAATCTGCAAAGTTACGTGCGTTTGGGGTTGCAAGGCATGCCTTCTGATACTTTACTTCAGCATGACGTGAGTCACTCCTCATTACCTCGGGCTGCCCAGTGTTGACTGCTATGAGATATTCAATATTGTGAAGCAGTCAAGGATGAGGTGCTAACGAATCGTGAAATCATGCAGGGAAGGATTGAGCAGCTACCGCAAAGCGGTCGTCGTAGTATCTGTTTATGTAGCAGTCGGCTATGTTGTTGTCATGATATGCTTCGTTGGGGTCTGGTGTCGCCCATTCCATCTTTACTACGATACAATTCCGGTCCCAACCGGGAAAGGTTTGTTACTTCTTTTAATCACTGTCCCCAATTGGCTCACTGACTATCTTTGAATAGAACAGTGTATGAGTTATCGGAATCACATGATTCTTGACGCTTGCCTGAATACCACAGGTGATGCGTTGATGTTGTGTCTGCCAATTCCCCTTTTGCTCAGAGCAAGGCTGCCTCTCAACAGGTTTGCCACTCCTCATCATTTTTTTTTACCTATTGGTCTTAACTCTTTTTAGAAAGTGTGCTCTGATCGGCGTATTCAGTATGGGCGGGCTTGTGGTGAATTAACAAAACTTTACCCCATTTCATAAACCTTTTTCTGACTTGTTCTAGATTCTCTGCGCGGTCCTCAATCGAATCACGAATTTCAGCGCACCAATTGGCTCTCTGGTGTATTTTAACTGGTACGCTGGCGAGATCGCGACAGCAATGATCGTGGCCAACATGCCACATTTATGGCCGTTGATAGCTCGCACATTTAAGCTCGGATCCTTTGCGCAAACTACAACAAACAACAGCTCATCCCAGTTCACCATGCAGAATATGAGAAAGGGTGATAGCTTCAACCCCGTTGGAAGCGAAGAGAGGATCACAAGTAGCACCCAAGACGAGGCATATTCTGATAACAAGCTTGATTTGACTGGGAAAAAAGGGTTTTCGGAAGCGAAGGTTTTCAGCAGTGGATGGAAAGGTAGGGAACTCGACGCCGATAGAAACTCACCTAATATTGTAAAGACTATTGCTGTCAGTCAATACAGCCATGGTGCATGAAGTCGCCGTGCCTAGGAAAGACATGTGCGCTAGGATTAAGGAATTATCGAAGGAGGATACGAAAGAAGTTAAGAAAGGAGTATATTGCGCTACAGGACTCTTAGCTATGGCATTCCAGTTCTGACTGATGTTAGACAAAGCACCAAGAATAGTTCACCTATGTTCAGCCGCCTCGTTAAATTATCTACTTGGTAATGACTATCACTCCATAATTTGGAATGGTCTTGTAAGTCTCCAACTCAGTCAAATTTGCACCCCCGGGCCCTTTTCCCTCTAAGTAAATGTCTGGTACTTCTGTAACTCCCCACACTAACTTGCCTTTCAATCCCGCCTCTCTCGCTGCATCCTCATATATTTCCTTTCTCAAATGGTAGCATTCAAAGTACAAGTCTCCGACAGGTGTTTCACCATGCACGCCGAAATGAATTCCATCATCGACGTCTTTGATATGCTTGTAGATCAAATACCCGGAACCCGCTGGCATTGGACGAGCATCTACCTCGGCATTGAGAGAAGCTATCGGATTTGATGACGGTGGAACGGTTATTGAAACAAAATGCCCTCCATCTTTTAGATTTATGGCGGCGTTTCGAAACATATTAACTAGACTTGTGCGATCCGGGGCATAATTGAGGAGCCAAGCACCAAAGACAAGGTCAAAAGGGCCACCATCGTAAGCTTTTGGTATGGAACAATCGGCCTGTATGAATGTCACTTCTTTTGCTTGGCGCCGTGCTTCGTCAATCATCACGGAGGAAATGTCTACCCCGAGCACAGAAGTTGCTCCCCATTCGAGGAAGCTATAGGTGTAGAAGCCTGAACCGCAAGCAAGCTCAAGAACACGAGCTTTCTCGATGAAAGGTGCGACAGCATCACGCACATTTTGCTTCTCGATCATGGCGATGGATGCCCCACGGATATAGTCGTAAGGACCCTGTATGCTATCATATTGCTGTTTCTCAGCAGCCATACTTGCTGGATCAAACGCTCAATAATAAGCAGTTCTAGAAACCAAGTCTACGTCTGTTGTGCGGTTTGTGGTAGAGTTCGTTTAATTTCAGCTTACGTGTGAATGATAAGTGTTATATTTGCAAAGCCAAGAAGAATGGACTTCACCCTTATTTCTATCGGAAACTTTGCTCTAAGTATCGCCATCGACATGCGAGCCCGCCCGCCCGCAAATCAAGGAACTAAACCTAGTTAAGAGTTTCGATGCAGTAAACCCCTGCCACACTCTCCACTTGAGATGTTACCATGGCCTGTAAACAATGGTCGGCTATATATTACAAATGTGGACTAGCGCTCTAGTCGACTCGATCGTAGCCTCTCGACATACTAGTGACTAAATATTCATGTCTTATTATGCCTTTTCGTAATCTTCTAATGTTCCTACTATGTGCAGACATTTGTAATTTATAACATTGATTAGCGACGGCTTCCATAGTAGATTTTGGAAATTCATTTCGCCACTTGAGAATAGGAAGACTAATAATATACATCTCATCTATCTAATCTAATGCCCGATTCTTGGTTTCAAAACTAGAGTCTGCGTTAGCTCAGTTTTTAGAAACTTATAGGTGTTTACAGATGGAAGTAAGTAAAAGTTATGATAATAATCATGCATCTTCCGAAAATGAGGAAAGCTTTGACTCGGAGATTCGCCCTGATTGGAGATCTTAGTTTTTGGGCCAATTACTCGGCTTTAAGAGAAATTACCCATCAGCACCAGTAAGGCGTGGGATGACAAAGCTGGTTATAATAGCTGTCGTGTAGGATGTGACAAGAGCCCATCCCATGGATGGTTCGCACAAGCTGGGTGCTGAATCATCCGTTAAATAAGCCAACAACTATCACAAGATTAGAATTCCCTCCTTCGGCAACCGATTCTTATCTTACAGTGGTTTAAAGCAGGCGTTCGCGAAGAAGGTGAAAACAACAATACCAGCTAGTGCTAACGTTTCATTCTGAGTCTTTAGTCCAGCACACGCGAGGCCGCCTGCTGCAAAGTCCAGCAACATCATAATTACAGATCCAGTCAATGCAACAGGCCTTCTGCCCACAGTGTCAAAAAGGGTAGGACTTATAATGACTCCGGCAAAGGCCAAACAATTGATAACAACCGTCATGCGGAATGGATCAGATACGCCGCTTTGTACGAGGATAACTGTTGAGAAAGTATTGGTGAGAGCAACTTCAGAGACCTGATAAAGAGGCAGAAGTGCACCAGCAGTCGTGGTTCTCTTAAGATTCTCCTTCTTGAATATACTCCAAATTCTTGATTTGTCAGCACGAAGTACTCTATCCTCCTCAACAGCAACCTTAAGATGCGCAAATTCTCGGGCGATGAGACCTAGATTAATAGCACGAAGAGATGTGATGCTTGCCTCAGCCTCTTCGTATCGTCATGTAAAGCAAGCCAGGTCGGAGATTCAGTGCAAAGAAGTGTGAGCAAAGCGATGACTCCTGGCAAGCCCGCTTGAATGGCAAGAGGAATGTCGTAATGTAGCTTGCTGTCAATACTCTCAGTGGCCCATACAATGGTGCTTGCAATCACTCCAATAGCTGCGGTTCCGGCGACACAAAAGCCGACAGATCGCCCACGAATATGGATGGGGACAATCTCAGCAAGGTAGAGCGGGATGCTGTCAGTCAAAACACTAACACCGATATCTTCACTTGATATTAGTAACTATGTATGATATCCGTAGTGGAATAACTTTACAACTCCAAAATCCTCCTGCCACCATTGCACCAAGATTAGGTGCAAAAGGTTGAAGAGAAGAGCCCGGTATACAACATGACACATAAGCGATAATCAAATTGTTTCTCCTTCCGTATTTGACTATCAGTGGTGAGGCCGCAATGGCACCTAGAAATGCCCCAACCAAAGAAACCGTGATAATCAAATTAAGGTTCGTAGCTTACAGTATTTTGTCAAATACTTCTTTGACACCTTTACTCGCGAAGATCAAAATCCATACCATAGATGCCTCATCTGTGCCTTGGTACCTAGCGATAAATAGAGGTAGGGAACCCAGGGGCGACACGAAGTTATGATCTTAACCTCAAAGACCTAGCGCATTGCTAATGATGAAGACTGCCACACAATTGTCAGCAGTAATCTCTTGGATTTGATTGCTGTTCCGGGAGACTTTTTGTAGCACAAATGACTTTGCTACTAAAATGTATGGGATGGTTGGTGTTTGTGAAGCGCATACGCTCTTATAGAAATTAATAATCTATAGTTTGTGGGGAATTATAACGAGACTGCACCTACTTTTCTGTAATTGACAGTAGACAACATAGCCTCGACCGCTTTTCTCGTTCTTTAACATCAAGTTCACTATAAGAAGAATGATCGGCTAAGCCCATTAATTCACCCATGCTAATTGCCTCTAGCAAACGCAGCCAAGCCGAATTGTGTTTTCCCATCCCAAATAAACAGCTGAAGAGAAAGAATGATACCACCACAGCATCAATGGACACCACAGCATCAATGGAAGGTACTTCACTGTAATTTGGGCATGTATCACGCATTTGAACTGCTTTGGTAAGATAAATATCGGCTTGTGATATGCGATCAGAATCGAAGAACGCTCTTCCAGTTGAATCGGCTGTACCAAGACGAAAGCGTGTTAAGCTATCAGCATTGCACCGTATGTACTATTCCTACGATGCGAGCTGGACAGAAGGTTTTTAGTTAGGTAGACTCGGTGCAAGATTGGGATTTCTGTGTAGACGCGCTCGCTGAAAATCTCGATTGTTGATGTTTCAAATCGCTTAAATCAGGAGGCCAGTTTATAGACTAATTACGGGAAGGGGCCAGCTCCATTTCTAAAGTGGCGGAGACAGGGCTGCCTGATGCCGCAGCAAAGGCCAACCCAAGAGACAGCGACGGCGTTGGCAGCGAAAGTTGATAAATGTCATTGTTGTAAGTAGATTGCCCGCCAGCGGAAGAAGCTACTTCATCTCACTCTACTTCATCACTGATAGACATAGCGAAGCCTGATGGAGGGCGCGGCTCTTTATATTTGATGTCCTTCTCTTATGGCGATCTCCTCGTATGTGATCCATATTACTGAAAAATAGCTGACACCCATCCTCCACGAAGTCACAGAGTTCATTTGAAGCATTGTATTCGTATACTTTATAATTGCAGCTTTATATATCAAAAGTTAAATATGGTAGGTATTCGTAACATTCATCTCTGTTCCTTTGCCTAGCCATATTTTACAGCTGAGTGGCATTGAGCAGAGACCATATGAACAGATATTTCTCCTTGGGGTTTCCATCATAGAGCATTTCCATCAGTCAGGAGTATGGCTTTTCGAGCCACGCTGCACTACAGAACGGTGTTATCATATCCCCTAATTAAAGCAAGTAGTGACTAGTACTAAGTTTCCGTGAAGCATATATAAGGCGTCTAGATGTTGTCAATCGGGGCTGTGGGTATGAAGCTTTGTTTATTGCACACCCTTACAAAGAACCAGTCTGATCAAGCATGAATATAGTGGTTATACTACTGCACACGGCATGAAAATGTTCACTGACCTTTTTCCATCCCTAGAGAACGGAAGAATTAGGCTTATAGTGCTTTTTTTGGAGCTAATGATTCTTGTTTACCCGGCACTTTCCAACCTGTGGCTATTCCGAAATATCTTGGCAATATACGGTCAAAACTTTCCTTTCCGGATTTGAAGGCGCACAACCCAATGATAATTCTTGTGACGCCGCCTCCGGTGGAAGAACATACGCGAAACCTTATCGACGTTGCTGAAGGGTTCAAACCAATGCACACCGCCGGAACAACAGCGGAATATGCTCAAGCCGCCAAGAACGTGGCAAAAGAGTTGGGTATAAGCTGTGTGGACTTTTGCGCCGGATGATGAGAGAGGATGACTGGAACAAGAGGAGACTCTTTGCGAGAGTAAAAGCAGAGAGAAAAATGAAGTGCTTGCAGCATTGATCTATGATTGTACAGTACGTACGAGGATGATTGATAGAACTGATTCGTTGAGATTCACAACTAACACGCCATAATAGGACTTCACTTGGATGGAAAGGCATACAACATCTTGTACGAGATCATTGCGTACCAATGATCAAAATATATATGCTAGAATTACTACCAGAGAACGTACCTATGGTATACCCCTTCTATTTTAGATGCACAATGTAAACATATAATCATGGATGATTCGTCTGGAGGCCAGTATGCAACGGATGTCTTGGAAGAGAAATACTGTGTTGTATTTCGAGCAGATTCATTAAGGCACCCACAGGTGCAGATAATAGAGAAGCCGTTGTCACCACATATATCATTGATTTGAATGGGAGAGTCTATTTTCTGTAAATTAGAAGTTCTTGAAATATAGCAGTAACTGAAATTGCGCCTTTCTGGCGCATTCAACATGACATTTTAGCCGCCCATCCGTGAAGCAAAAGATCAAACGTGCAGCTCGCTAATTGATACATGATTTGAGAATTATGATTAATCTGCTGCAGAACGTGGGAGCGCTCACCATACACGGACAGGAGGTAGCATTATTACAAGTATTGGGATACTGACACACAGTGTCACATGCCATGAACCATTATTCAGAAAAAGAATGGCTGAAATGTTTGAGGTGTTCACATTATATCAGAATTTGTCTTTATTAACTTGCTTTTAGTAGATTTGTTGGTCATCGTAAGCCCTGACACCCTCGAGGTAGTTAATGACCTCGTCATAGTTCTTACATACTGTCAAGTAAATCAGCAACACATCCTCAATAGGATATTTTGGCAACCAAAACTTACCGTGCTTCGAGTCCCACCCATCTGATCCTCCATTATGATCTGGGAATGTGGTTTCTAGTCCCTCTAGGGCCATGTCAGCCGAACACATGATTGCTTGTCTCATGTAGTCGAAGCAATGAATCATGTGCCAGTGATGGTCCTCTTCCAATGTCAAGTTGGATTTGAGACCGGAATAAGTTTGAACTATGGCAAACAAGCAATGCAACTGGTGTGTCATTGATGTTGTAAAGACAGTTTTATCTGGCCACTCGATAGGGGTAGGGAGATCGTGGTATTTCTCAGTCTCGTTAACCCACTGGAAGCCCATACCGACTATGATAAAGTCAGTAACTTATTTAACAAATTAAATGTTTGATATTTCCTACCAGGCATTAAGTGGTTCCATGCAGTTAAGACTTCAGGTGTGAAGAACTCCGTTGTATTGTATGGTGCGAAGGTCTGGTTAATGTGGAAGGTCTTCACTTCGGTGGAGACTACTAAAGTATTAGAAAATCACCTAAAATTTCTTTCTTATGACTATGGTAATCCTTACAATGTGGACCAACGCCAGTAAAATCTCCAGTAACTTCATGTTCACTTGTTTTAGGAATGCTCTTCTGTGATTGATTTCGTAGTAGTAATACGACTATAACCAACAGCAATGCAGTGTCGAGGAACCATCGTCCCTCTTTGAGAATAGAAAGGCAGGTCGTTCGCTTTGATTTGGCCATATATCCCTTCCGAAGTTCGTCCCTGTGCGCTTGCCTGTCGTCGCCCATCAAGGACTCTTCTACTTCAGTGATTGACAAATCATCACGGTCATCATGCTGGACATTCTCGTACTTAGGCAGGCTAGACATTTCGAAGATTAATGATGGAAAAGAATGACGCCGGCGTCTATAGGAATGAAGAAAATAATTTAAAATACAAGCAAAGAATGAGGTGGAGAAGTAAAAATGAAGGGTTGCAAAACTCGAATTGTATCTCTTTGATAATGTCTATGACAGCCAGAGTCTCGCTTAACCCTGTCTCGAGGCCATGGCGTTTCCACGTTTCAATAATTGGAATGCCGATGAAATAACTCCACTGGGCCACGCTTAGTCTTGCTCAATCCATCTTCTACCGCCATTATTGTGCTGCTCAGATCGGATCAACGAAAGAGAACGGCTCGGGTTCCCCAGCCAGAAGTAACTGGTTGAATTGTACTGGTAGACCTCCAAAGTGGAGCTAACTATTACCAATCGGTCTTCCATCAATGGGTTCCACTGTTTCATCTCACCTCAGCCTGGACTTAAGCTTGTCTCATGCTTTGGAGCGAAGAGACAATTCCGTACTTTAACATGCACTTCTCACTAGACCCGTCGCAGAATAAAACATGAACCTGAAACGTGGAACCCCAATAGCTAATAAAGGATCATTGCCAGTCTTAGCCGGGCGCGAAATGGTGTATTCTTGCAACTTTTTCACCCTGCTTTGTTTATTTCCAACGCCGCCCGAAACGAAGGCTTTTATGGATGCTTTGAGCCCAGGAATGAGGCTAAGTTTCTATGCTATATCATCTTTTTTCTTTTAAAGCGGCATTTTCCCCTTCATTAGACTAATCCGACCAAGCTTCAGCCTCACCCGATCCCCCTGGTAGCCCACCCGGGACAGATCAACCTCGCTATGCCAGCTCCCCCTGAGATGCCGTACGAGAGTACATAATCAGTCGACCCACGGACTTTGCGCTTTCGAACATGGATCCACCTCAATCCAAACATCTTTCCAACCTCTAGTCCGTAGGTAATCCACACTTACTTTCAATCATCAGGAGATGGTGCCATGTGCCTTGAAAACATCAATGACGATATCGTATCATTGATAAATTACTCTATGTAGAGCCCTTTGTGCGAGTTCACAAGCAGTCCTCTCTCCTTCATGTTATCTTCTCCGTGGATCCTCATCTTTCACGGGGTTTTTATTTTAATTGCGAATGCATACAAGCCGCTCTCTCATGGCTTCCTACGGAATATTTCCACTGGAGATCTGAACTTCGAACCTCGTCATGGAGGTCTCCTGTCCCCAATCTTGATCCCTCGAGTACTTGGGACCGAAGGACATACCGCGGCCCAGCACTACTTTGTCAATTTCTTCAGCAGAACGCTGCCCAAATGGACAATGGAGTGGTATAACTCAACCTCGATTTCAGCTGATGGAGCTCCTATCCCGATCTCGAACATTGTTTTCAAACGAGAGCCACCTTGGACGAAGCCAGGGCAAGCAAATTGGTTGACCTTGGCCGCCCATTACGACAGCAAGATGATGCCAGCAGGGTTTGTTGGAGCAACAGATAGCGCAGTTCCCTGCGCGCTTTTGATGCATGTAGCAAGAATACTGGATGGATTTGTGACGCAAATGCATGACGAAATGGCAGAGCTTGGAGAAGGAGGCACCGTCGAGATGGATATGGGTATTCAGATCTTGTTCTTGGATGGGAAGGAATCCGTAGATGGGACGGAGCCTGCTCTGTATGGTTCGAAGTATGTTCTTTCAAATCATTGCGCTTTTTAATGATTTTCTAATAAGCGATACAGTGCCCTGAGTAAGACGTGGGAATCGCAGCCTAATCCAGCCGGTTCGAGATACCCCAATGCGTTGAGTCAGATCAGCATGTTCGTTCTCCTTGACGTCCTAGGATCGGCCAACCCCACTGTTCCTTCGTATCTCACCATTACGCATTGGGCGTACAAACACATGGCAGACCTTGAAAATCGTCTGCGCCAACTTACTCTTCTTGAGGCAAACCCATCGTCAATGTTCCTTCCCTGGTCAAATGAAACTACGGAACTAACCCTAGCGGTGGGGGATCATATTCCGTTTATGGATCGTGGGGTACCATTCCTCCATATCTTACCCGACCCATTGCCAGTAAATCGATATGCTATGGAAAACAATGGCGAGAATCTCGATTTGCCAACAGTGAGAGATTGGGCTAAGATCATATCTGGATTTGCGCTTGAATGGCTAGACATGATGGAAGTTTGGCCAGAATAAACATATATATATGGCTCAATGTAACTCTTCTGAAGCTTTGGTGATGCTTGCAATGAAATTAGAAGTATTAAGTGAATCTTCAGCTATATAACATAAATAAGGTACTCATACCGAGGCACTCGATCACTCTATACTACTGATACTACTGATACTTGCGCCACCAAAGACCAGTTTCGAAACTTCTATTCAGCATGTCAACTATGCCTTTAACTTTCCAAGCTGCAGAATACTGGTAACAGTACAGTAGCAAAACTGAATATTCTCGAAGTTTTTTGTGTATCAGTGATACATTATGATTAAATTCTAAGTTTATGAGTCGCATTATATTCAATCGTATAGTGTTCCTTTCTTTTTTGATTAGTCTTAAAAGGTATGTGGGTGTATAAACAAGTTCCCGTGGTGAGATATTACATATATCAGAATATACTGACTTCTTTGGTCATTGCTATTGTCGTCAATATGCAGATACGCGGACAACTTTGAACGGATAACTACAAAATATCGCCTTCAGAGCCACTATCACCTTCCTCAACGTTGTCTACGAAAGCGATCTCTGTTCAGAGATTTGATCTATGACCGCAAGAAGCCAGAAGACAAACTTAATCCGGTCAATACGTGCAGCATGACGTTTGGTCGAGGGTGTACCCGAAGTTTGAGAGGCGCACGTGGTACCCCTTTGCTAAGCGACTTGTTGCAATCTCTAAATAAAACCTACCATAAATGGTCTTCGCAGCTAAAAAGCTGATAAGAATCAAACTTAGTTGCTTTATCGGACATGATTTTTATCAAGAAGATCGCCGTTTAGTCTGGTCTGACAGAGTATATTACCTCCCGTTATATTCATGCAATTCATTGAACGAGCAGACGAGAATATCGCACATGGTCATAGGGTCCTGACATAATTATCCTTGCATTCAACGCGGCGACATGTAATATATTGCGCGACATGTAACATATTGCGAAACTGTATTTCGATATTCATGTAATGTATCTAGAAGCACTAATGGTGAGTTGGTGTTCCAGTGTAATTGGCATCCATTTCTACTGGCTCGGCCTGATAAGTTGAATTTGGGATTGACAGCTTACCGCCGTCGGCCGCCATCTCATGAGTTCGCTCTGCATCCAGCTCCGATGGTTTATTTACTCCATGTAGTTCAGGCTTTGGTACCTGGTCGTACCCATTTTGTGCACGTCTCTTGTTCTTTCTGGGCCGAACGACAAAAAACCAAGCCAGGACCATGATCCCGGCGAGAAACGCGGCGCCACCAATTACGCCGCCAGCTATTGGACCTGCTGAGTTCTTGGAGGGGGGTGGTGGCTCTGGTGATGTTTGGTTTGGATTTATCGCTGGATCCACGGGGGAAACTGGTGAGGTGACTGCGTCGGCATTTGTAAATAGTGGTGCAAGTGATGAATTATCCCAAATCGTATATAACGGACTAAACAAAGGTTAACATTCGTCTCATTTTTGATTGAGTATATATGAGAAGTGTGGTGCTTGTAACTTTTCAGGTTTCTATTTTTACACTGGAGGATCACCGGAACTGGTCAGAATCACTTACTTTATCGAGTAGAAGTTAGATACTAGATCCGATTGAACATAGGCTGGAGCGTTGGCGTTGAAATTCCCCGACCATGTGAGCTTCGTCAGATCGAAGACCTGCACTCCTTGTGCCCAGGGATCGGCCGTTTGTGATTCTCCACTTAAGATGGGATTATAACCGCCATAGCTTATCATTTGATTCTTCATGGTTTGACAAGTACTTCCTGCACGTGGCGGGCTCAGTTCGGACGTGGAAATCCATCGAAATGCTGGAAGAGTCAAGATGTAGACCTTTCGGGAGTCGGAGTACGTTGGACTATGATAGTCAGAGCCGGCTCCTCCATGGAGAAATCTAATTTGGCAAAGCCGTCAATTAGCAATCCACTTGAATACGACAAATTTAGACGAGGCCTTAACACACATCTCATAAGTACTTAGATTCGCTCCTTGGGCACCTGTTATGCATGTTGCTAACCGCGGTGAGGGTACATCGCCACCTGCAGTCTGTGTATACCACTGTTTAGAAGCTATGTCGTAAATGGTAATTGTTGACAAAAGGAGCATAGTTCCGTCTCTGCGCACCAATGTTCTTTTTGCTGTTGGATTTTCTTTGAAACTTGAACCACCAATATAAACAATTATTCCTTGGCCAGTACCAAAAGAAGGTACGAACAGGGCAGATCCATGCCTTAATCCGTATGGTGCAAAGGGGCCAATATTCTGTATTCCCGTATACGTATTACTCTCTCCTATGACTGTCATATTAAGTAGAGCGATTCCAGGCTTGTAGGTGTGTCCGCCAGTCACGAACCCTCCGCTGGGCGTATCTACGCTGGACGGGTTGTGTGGCCACATAACATCGCCAAGCGTACCTGTAGTCGGACTCCAGACGCCATTCCCATCAACTGGGCTATTCAATTTCAATCCCCAGATTGTGTATGGTGTAGATGCACGTGTACTTTTCCCCGAGTAGTCATCTCCACTATACACCGCGACAGTTTTGCTGGACTTCTGCCAAAACAGGCCTGGGCGGCGATACGATAATCTCCCAGAGAAGTCAGCCGGCTTGGGTATTTCATTAATGGTAAGAGACGAGGCAGACCATGATGTCGAGAGATCGATAGAGAGCGTAGGAGCTGTGTCAAAACGGAATTAATTAGACTGGTAGACTTGGTGCAAGGGGAATAGTGGTAGATTGGCAACAGCTGGTCAATTCTAGCGAGCCGGCCATTCTAAGTAACTGCTTCGCCTTCAGAGGCCATTATTTCCCAGAAGGAGTATCTACCATCGTTCCCTCCCACTGCATTCGGGGGTAAAGTTTATATCTCTCCAAAAAGAAACACACATACGATAGCTAGTGTTGGAAAGGCCCGTGGGTCCAGTCGTGTAGTATTCTCCACCTTCAATATACATCCAATTGTCGATTATTATACCTAGACCAGCCATTAACCATTCACGTTCGCGAATTGGGTCTAGATCTTCAAGAACTCACTACTCTGCCACCATGCGCGCGCAAAATTGGAGGCGGTCACATTCCATGGTGTCAGCGCCTGTACTGTGGAAAGCAACAGCTGCAAGGTCACAAAACCGATTGGGAGAGAACGTGGGCGCATCGCTTGAAAAAGACGTCGCGCAAAAAAGCAGAGGAGGAACAGAAAGCATCAAGGAGTAACGAAAGGCAAAGCGGGAATTGAAGAGCTCGACGTTCCAGGGACTAAGACCGTTGTACATGAATTCCATCGCTACGCCTCATCCGCTCTACTGCATCCGTCGTGATCCCCGAGCGACAGGAACCTCCCAAGCACCAACCAGCCCTCGCTGCCAAAAGTGGCCCGCAGCAATAGGACACAGCAGCCAAGCTGCCGAGAATGAATATATCCGCGTATGGACGTGGGGACCAAGCAAACGTATGCATGTCAGAAGTTCGCTGGTGCGGTGTACCTAGGATATCCGTGCGAGCCGTGGTCACATTATCCCCAGTTCGTTATTAGCGATACCACGTGAAATGATCTAGCATTCTACATCGGCGCTCTCACCACTAACGGCCTGCAAGACCAGAAGATCGACCTTATAGCCAAATAGCCTACTAGCAATAGCCAATCAATACGTTCTTAGCCCGACAAAATGCATATTTCCATCACATAACGCCGAGGAAAGCTCGCGTACAAAATGCAGCGACGCTCCTTGGGACTCCATATATGAATAATTAGCGAACCCCTTTCTGCCAGCTACTTATCCCATGACACGACTACTCTCCACTCGCCTCTCCTGAATCCCAAAGAATAGATAAGATAAATCAGCACCGAAATGCAGGGTGCAGAGACCAAATCATCTTTCACACTCCTGCCCCTCTTCGTACGTTAAATGTACCGTACGTACGGTACCTACCTGGGGTATCAGTACCTGAAGAGCAAGCCATAACGCCACCTCCTTTTCTTACGCGAACATCCAGACAAATGAGATGAATCGAATCTACAAACCTCATCTAATACAAACAAACAGCGAAATCAAAACTGAAACCAGGGAAAGAACGAAGAAAATAAAACACAACTTCATGAATGTGGAAAAGTTCTGACAGCTGAGTTGAGTATTAAAGAAGAAGGTGTTTCAATACCCAGCGATTAGAACTCATGTGCTTAATAGACTGTCAGAATAACATATCTGAACATAGATATCATGATATATGCGCAACGAATAAACATCAATTTCTTTCCCAAGTGAGACGATCTCAAAATCATCCGCATCTCGGAGATTAGAGGGGTGCGGTTCAACTTGGGCGAGTAGGACACTCCTAGGCATTACATAATATCACTGCAGTATGACGAAAGTTAATGAGTAGCAGGTAATTTTGTTGTCATATGTTATCGCAAGCTATGTATTTATTTTACTATATAATCCCTAGTGATATTTCAAGATTAATCGTCAGCTCAACCAAACTTGAATCCCTTATTCGGATCCCATGGGCCGGTTGCTTGTTGCTGTGTGGGTTGTGTACCAACGGTGCCCCCAAATTTAATCGGCATGTCTGGCGTCCACATCGCCGGCATCACAGGGGGACTTATGGGTGCCACCGGCGCTCTAGTTGGTACGGGTGCTGGAATATCCTGAGGTTGAAATCCGGAAGGGGGCGGATTTGAGAAGGTCTGCTGGCCGTATTGTTGTCCGGGTGGAGGAGAGATGTTTGATAAGGGCTGCGGGGGTGAAAACGGCTGGGAGGTATTTGAAGAAGAGGAGCGGGTATTGTATGAGCGATGTTGGTTCGGAGGCGGTTGTTGGATGCTTAGGGATGAGAGCGGCGGGAGTGATAGATCACTAGAAATCGTTAGATTCTTATATATAACCAAGCAAGTGCAGAGCATAAACAGGAAAAGTTAAAGGGGAGGGGGGAACAACTACTTACGATTCCAACCTGACAGCATCTTCACGTCGCTCGTACACAAACGCTTTACAACCATCCCTGAACCGTCCAACAATTTTGGCAAGATCATTATAAAATTTTCTACCCACTTCCAAGTTACTGACAATCTCCTTGTACTGAAAGTATGCATTTTCAAGACGTTGTAATGCTTTCTCTCTTTCCCTCGAACTCGTATCTCCCTTGCGTGCGGATACAAAGCTTTCATTTGCACTCTCTAGCTGGCTCGTTAAGCGATCCTGTTCCTCCGACTCGGTCTTGAGGGCTGTGATATCTTCATCATATTTCCGTAATCGTGCCTCGAAAAACTCTTCAAAGTGCGCTGGTACGAGGATCTGGTTAGGATACTCCCGCTCGAGCCGCGCGGCTTCAGCGAGGATGCTGCTGTGAATATCATCTTTCTTCGCCTTTTCTCGCAAGGCTTCGATTTTCCGGCGTCGCCTGGTTTCTAGCCTGCTAACTTCGTTCAAACTGTTTCGCAACCGACTCACTTCTCCTTCCAGATGAGGTGGGATAGCGACACGGCGGGAACTCGGTACAAAGTTTCCAATGTCGCGATCGGAGCTAGACAGAACACGAAGCATATCCTCACACTCTCGAAACTTCTTGATAACCAGTTCGTCCGAGTTGGCCGCACTTTTCAGATACCCATCTATTTCGCCAACTTGATTGTAGAGCTTAGCTGCCGCTTGCGTAGAAATGGGTCGTGTCCACCGATCACTGCCATATTTCATGAGCAGTCGTTCGTTTTCAGATGCTTCGGTCTGTAGCAGATTTCGCCCTTCTGTAAATATATCCTCATCGGTCTTCTTCAGTTTCGCAGTGTCGGAGAAAGATCGCTGAAGACGAGTTAAGGCGTCAGCTTGTCGAATTTCTTCCGCATGGGACGTCAGGGTTGGCGGGAGGCCAAGAGGTTTTTCGAGAGCCTGCAGAGAGCCTGGAAGATTCAAGGAGCGGAGGGTGTCATGGATTTTTGTTGTCAAAATCTCGAGCTCGTCTATTATATTAGTGTTGACAAGTCGGTCTCGGCGTTCGTCGTATATGCTTGCTGCGATGTGGACGGCGAAGGGCACGAGTTTTGCGAAAAGTGGAGGACCAAATTCTCCATGGTCACCGATGAAGGATGAAGGTTCCGAGACTTGCTTGGGTACTTTTGGCATAGCCATGTTCGCTCTTTCTAGTGTTTTGAGCTCCGACTTGGGTGGAACGGGATCTGCATTGTCAGTCCAGTATAGAAATTCACGATATGATACTTACTTAAATATATCAGGTCGTTGTCTTTCTCTGCCCTCTTGAGGTCCTCTGTTACCTTATTCCTCAGGCCATTCAAGTCCGCCAAAACCACCTTGTTCAAGTATCTTGCTTCCTTCAAAGCTTCATTGACACAGGCAATACTGTCCCGCAATCTGGCCACCTCCTCGCCGTATTTCCTCTTCTCCAAACAATCGCATGCTTGTCTGAACTGGGCTGCTGCTGCAAAGTGATGATGCTTGGCTGTAGTGTGATGTATCCACTCCGAACTAATGGCTTGACTCTTGACCCCCCAATCACCCGCTGCTCCGTAAAAGTCGGAGACCTTGGCTGCCAGCTTTGCTATCGAAGCATCCTTATACCCATCCATGACCGCTTTCTGCCAAAAGCATTCTTGTCCTTGTGCTAGCAGAAGTTGCAGCAGCGATTCCAGGGTGGTATCGTCCATGTCTTCTGGTGGGGTTGCACGTAGTTCGGGGATAATTTCGGTCTTGAGATGAGATATTACACCGGCTGCCTGACAAAAGTAATTGCTTGCGGAGCGTAACCCTTCGGTTGTGCCCCGGTTGGAGGACATGGCCAGCTGTGAGTAGAGCGCTGCGAGGTTGTAGAGGACGTTTGCGAGTTCAAACTTGAGGTTGTTTTGTGATAAAGGTCTTTCGGTATTGTAGCCTAATGCTGGGTACCACGTAAAATCTGCTCCAATCTATCCTGGCGTAAGCTTCGCTACCCTCAATCCTCATCACCATGCCGCGGAACGTACATCTATTGGAAATTTCCCCCCCATCCACGACAGCTGCCCCGCATATGCAGATATCTTCTTGATGCCGCTGGTATGAGGTTCGCGCACGTTGACGGCATCTCTGCGTAGGTTGTCGATGACCTCAAGGTCCTGCTTGAACATATCGGGGTGCTGATCATATTTGGTGGAAATATATTGTTTGATGGCGGCAGAGAGGGCCAACGGGGTGGTTCTGCGGAAGGGCAACACGAGAACGTTACTGCAGTGATTAGTATGGTAATTTTGATCAGAGAGAGAGAGAGACTGGGAATCATACTTCGCCATGGCTGGTTGGTTTCCCGCAGTTGTTTCCGGTGAATGCGGTGGGTTTGGGCGGGTGGTATGGTATGTATGGTATGTATGGTATGGCGGGGTGTTTACTATGGTCTTGGTCTTGCACGCGGCCACGACTGGGGCGACAGTGAGGTCACTGGTGCGGTTAGCAAATCAAGGCCAAAAGAATACATACAAGGCTACAAGGCTACAAGGCTACCAGGCTGACATAAGAATAGGAGAACAGCCACACTTGCACTAGCCACACTCACTAGCCACACTCACCAGCCACCCAACATGTCCCACTGATGATGATAGATACTTTCATAATATACAGTACAGTACTACTACTGTATGATTTGATGCTGATTGACTTTCATCGTCTCCCGAGTCCCGCTGTCAGACAAAGGCAAAACCAAAACTAGGTACATTGCAAAGTATGACGAATCTCTCTGCACCAATCTCGCGTGTACCATTTCCTGTTCGAAGCAGCTCGTCTCGCTCTGAACTGCCTTTCTATGTTGAAACCAGGTGTGATTCAAGCTTTGGCAATTCATTCTGTTGACCAGGAGCCAGGCAAGCAGACGTTCTTGACTCAGCAGCGGCAATCAAGCATGTCCAAGCGTGAAACAAGCTCTGTCTATCTGTTTGCCCGGGTTTATCACCGGTCAATTACTCGTCAACTGAGGTGAATCGCCGTTTCACGCCAGGGGACGGTATCCCAACGGTAATTAGGGGTTGCGTGAAGAGATCGGAGGCATTCAATGGTTGTGAGCAGTCGACCGGGACCAGGGCCACTTTACGACGACTACGACTATACTAAGTACAGTACTACTAAAGTAAGGACCACTAAACTACGACTAACTATACTAATAACTACACTACTAAAGGTCCAAGTCCAAGTTCAAATCCCCTGATCGTCAAGGACCAACGTTTGCTAGGGCCAACGACACGCGTTTTTCTCTCCAGTTTGGTAGATCGTGCACAGCGCAAAAAGGGATGATGCTCTGGTTCATCATTCAATGGTTCCATCATTTTGTCATCTACTACTCGGTCATTCTGTCAACCTGTCAATCTGTCATCTATCATTTCCCGGATGGTACAGTAACGGTCGCGGTAACACTGACGGTCGCTCACCCCAGCCCGAACGGATGCGTGCCCGCGGGAACTGCTGGAATGCTGCAGGTAATATGGTATCATCTGGTATAATCCAATCCAAAGCACTCCAAGCTCCGGCTGTTGCTGCAACGAAGGTCGAGTCGGTTGGTTGCACTGCACCATGCTTTACTTCCATTTCCTTCATGGCATCGTGATATCATGACAATCGTGACAACCAATTCACCCATCCATCCATCCATCCCTCTTCACCCACAGAGACACCACCAGAGACACCTCTCTCCGCCCACCGTGAAGCTTGATTGATCCATCCCCAAGGCTAAAATCACTCACACCTTGGCGACGTGCTCCGCAAAGAAACGTGATTGTTTGCGGCATCTGGTTGGATTCGTCTCGGGGGTGAAGTTTGCTCTCGTTTGATCATCTCATATTTAATCTTTCGGGGTGTGGGCTTGGTCGGGGCTTGGTCGCCTTGATTTACCATTTCTCTTCAATGATCCTGATGATCCCTGGTGAAGATCCAACGTCACGACACGTTGACCGTTGCCCTTGAAACCCACCCCGCCGAGCGCAACCAAAAAAAGCATTCGATATACACCCACGAACGAACCGTCCTAAACATCCCCAAAACAACCACGGCGCATGAATCCCCGTAGATGTCCGGCCAGTCAATCAGCCAGAGAGGAAGTGTTGTTGTGGAGAGGGATGTACCATTAGATGGGTTTGCCACACGTCGTCGTCGCCCTCCTACAGTAGCGTGTTCGGTAATTTGTGTGATATTTTGTGGAGGTCGAGGTGAGGGATCACCATGCACCCAGCAAAGATGCAAGATGCCACTGCCCTTGCCCAGCTTCAAATGGTAAAAGATGCCCTCTTTCTCTGCTCCTTTTCCCTTCATAATGACTCGAGTTTTCAAGTGTGCAAACGCAAAGATAAGACAAGCCTTTCCCCCTCCTCCACTGCCGGGCACCATATATTCTCCAAATCCCTCCCTCTTTTCACCCACCTTCTTCCTTTTTGTTTCAACCATATCCTCGTTCTCTCTTGAACGTCTCCACCGTCCTTACTGTTCCTGTTTCATTGCGCGGAGTGCACGATAGATTGAACTGATTGATTGATTGATTGACTCTTTGATTGTCCTTCCTTTCCCACGGTCCTTTCCTTCCTACCACTACCACCCACACGAGGAACCACAAGAACAAATGCATTCACCCACTGCATCTCTCAAGTCGGGTGGCCAGCTCTACAACCCTCGCAGTCCCTTTTTCCGCATCTTGGGACTCACCACCTTCTGTCTTGTCTTCTTCATCTTCACATTACGTCCCACCACAGACAATGTCTCCCATATCACCACCCACTTTGAGAAGACCAAGGCCCCGCCGGCGGTGCCAATGTTGAGTTCCTCTGCACAGGTCCCCGAAATAATACCTTCACAACCACCGCCTGCCATGCCGGACTGTTCTATCAATGCCACACGGCTGCAGGCGCTGCGGAAGAAGTACACCCTGGGCGAGAAGATCGAGTACGGACAGCGATATATCAAGACCAAACCGAGCAATATCTCCAGAAAGTCTCTCACCAATATGAAACAGTCACTCTTCCCAGATGATTTCGAGATTGTCGAGCTGGCAAAGCTCCCGGAGCAGTCAAAATGCAGGGTACCCTTAGAGCTGCCGGTCTCCATATCTCCATCCCCCGGCACGGCCAACGCTTCCGATCTTCTATTCGGCATCTCCACCACCTATAAGCGTCTATATGATGCGAAAATTAGCCCGATCAAAGAATGGGCGTATTGGCTGACCGACGGAAATGGAAAGTCTAATGGGGCTGGTCTAATTCTACGACTGATCGATGCCACGGAAGAGCAACTCAATACCACACGACGCGACCTAGCTCATGCCGGCATGGATGTCAAGGTCTTCAACACCAATAGCTCCATTGAGATGGCCAAGCGCTACCTATCCCTTCTCCCAGCACTCTACCACGACCTCGATCAGAAACCGAGGAAGTGGCTGGTCATGTGCGACGATGATACTTTCTTTCCATCCATGCACCGTTTACTAGCCCAGCTGAGTACCTACAACCATGAGGCCGATCTGTACATTGGTACTTTATCGGAAGATGTGAACAATATCCAACGACACGGATCGCAAGCCTTCGGTGGCGCTGGTGTCTTCTTCACGACACATCTTGCAGGGATCGTGGCCGAGAACTTTGACGTGTGTTCCACGCCGCAAAAAATCAAAGAAGCGAACACGGGATGGGGACCACAGGGCGACATTTTGCTTCGCAAATGCGTCTATGAGCACACAGAAGTGCGCCTCACCCTCTTGCGTGAGCTACATCAACTCGACTTCACGGGTGATGCAGGAGGATTCTACGAGTCTGGTATCACGCCTTTGTCACTACACCACTTCAAGGGAGGGGTATGGCACGAAGCGGAAGTATACGAGGGCGCGAAAATCACAAACATCTGTGGTGAGGATTGCTTCCTCCAGCGCTTCCTGTTTTCCGACGATTTCTTGGTGAGCAACGGTTACTCGGTGGCATATTATCCGAGCGGGATCACGTTTGATCTCAACCAGATGGAACGCACTTTCCATGCCCTCCCAGACGACAATGGATGGAACATGGACCTCATGCTTGGCCCCGGTAGACTCCCGCTGGCGGAAACCGGGAGGAAAGTGACATGGGAGCTCAGGGAAAGCGACCTCGAAGATGGTTACCTGAGACAGACTTATGTCCGACACTTCAACGACTGGAGGTGGCGAGAAAGTCCTGGTGGAAGTGAGATGTTTGAATTGGATGGTATCGTCGAGCTAATTTGGATGCCATGATGAAAAGTATCGACACGGTCGAAAAGTTTGGCTTGATTTGCTTTTTTGCATAGATGCTACGGGACGAGATCCCTAGCTTGGGTTTTTGGCACTGCGCTGGCGTTTGGTGTTTTGGGCAATGTGTGTGCTTGTGTGGCAATGAGCCCGAGCTCACATTATAGATGTTGCTATGTAAGATATACCAATTTGCTGTCAGAATTAGAGGCCGGTGGACTACTGGAGACGGACACCTGGCGGGTAAACGAGATGTTGGAGAAGGTGAATGAAAAGAGCCACAATTAAATATTAATGCAAAAAATACATTTAAAAATAAAATCAATCCATGTGTGTATGTCTTGGTTTGAAATGAGTTGAAAACGAGGTTTCGTGTCTAACTACAGAATGGTATGCTAAAACAACTGCGGGGGAGACCGAATCTCTGCTAGTTCCGATGTTGTTACTAGAACAATGATAGTACAGCCAGTACCTAGATATCATTACATGCAACCAAGGTAGGCCTGCATTGAAGTCTCGAGAACAAATCCCCTACCTCATCATCTGGCTCTCATACCACTCCTCGTCCTCTCTACTCAGCACCATGTCAACACCACTCTCGCCGATGTCCGTCTCCGTCTCCATATCCCCAACCTGATGTTCTCTTGTCTTTCGATCCTTTGCTTCTCCTAATTCCTTCGCTTTGCCTGCCATACTCGGTACCGCACCACAAGAACGAGATACACGGGAGCTGATCCGGGTTTTATATCGACTCTCCACAATTTGCACCAGCTCATCTGGTGAGACGACCGAGGCGGCTTCCATGCCCATGCTCGCACTAGTCTTCACACCTCTAATCATCGAGAACACCATGCGATCTCCGCTTCGTGAGCACGACCCTGTGCGCTGCGTTTTCGATATAGGCGCAGCCATGCCAACCTCCATTGCGAGAGCGGGCTCCTCGATGATCGAGGGTAGCATCGCTTTCTCTTCCATTTGTGCGGGGGGTCGGTTGTGCTTCTTCGTCGTGTTGGTCTTCTCTGCTACGCCGCTCCGCTCTTTACTAGCTTGCTTCTTTCCTCTTGAGGTTTCGGAATCAGCACTGCTAGGAAGCTTTGCCTGGTAGATTTCGTGGTCGCGTCGTTGGGCAAGCAGCTCGCGCTCGTACGCTTCGATGTCGTTGTAGGGGGAGGTGTGGATGTACCAGGCGATGCCGGTAAAGAGGACGAGGAGCAGGAGCTCTTTGAGCGACGAGGTGGTCATGTCTGTGAACGGGTTGCCGAAACCGAGGGAAGTCATTGTTTTTGTTGGATGAGCGGTTTTGATAGGTGACTTGGGCGTTGTAGCGATGGAAGTTTGAGGGATTTGGGACTGTGGTTGTACCTTTGGAGCTAACTGAAGGTCGCGATTAGAGATGTCAATGGCTTTGGAGACTTAGGAGGGAAGATAATATTTGTACTTCAAAGTGGCAGGTATGATTTAATCCGGGGCTCTTGTTGTTCTAGACTTCGCTGCTGTTGTACGTTCTCCATGACCAGCTGGGATATTCAATAGGGACAATGAATCTCGTCGAAAGTCGCAGAGAGAAATATTCAAGGCATCTTTTGGTGTTCAGACGGATTTACTTTTGGTGTGGCAGTTTTGTTTATCAGTAAAAACTTACGATGTATAAAATTTCCAAATCGAGAAGTGTCACATCGATTCTGAAGCTGATGGCCTTCCTTCCATTTTTCTTGAAATTCAGAGCAGACCAACCATCTCCATGGCAATTTCTCACACTCCCTACTCTTCGTCGCCCTATACTTTGTTTCGGTCTCCACCAAGTGTGCACAGCTTCAACTTTCTTCGTATCAGTAAACGCTCGCCCGCAGTCTTATCATCGCTAGTCTTCCACCTCCCGTTACCAAACCAACGCATTATTACTGACGCACTGAGCCTCATAGGTAAGTTCGACCCATTTTTCGCAAAAGATGAGCAACGAGCTCAAGATAGCAGACTGTATATTGTAACGATCAGTCACCGACCCGACCAGATGTGCACATAGTCCCACCATAACTCTTCCAAAACATTCACGTTCTGTCGCAATTTACTGATATATCATGTAGAGAAGCTGCACTGGACCCCTGCTGGAAAGAGCATATGCTGCGATGAACACGAGTTCTATAAAAATGATTGGAGAAGAAGCGATGTGGTAGAGTATTGATTGAGTGTTAATCAAAATATCGTAAAACATCTTGTCTTCTAGATATTGTTGAGATAGAGAAGCCGTGTTCTGGTAAATAATCAGTTAGAGATGAAATACTGTCGAAGGCCAAGTGTAGGGACACCTTCTGGTTTATAGAGCTGAGGAGAAATTTCAATCTGAACTGTGGATGACTTTTCTCTAACACGCTACTCTGAAGTGAAAAACAGGTAACTTCACATCCCGAGTAAACTCTAAGTAAACCTACATGACAAGCAATATAAGTTACATGACTGTATCAAAGAATAGACTCATAAGATATTGTGCACATTTGAATAGCCGTAGTCTTTCCGCATTATATTTATTGGTTTCTTAGACAGAAGATCATCTGAAATTCTTCCAAAAACTTCTTTCCACCTCCTTAAATAATATAAATGAATTTAATGCACGATCAATGACAATGTCAGCCTGGTGAAACCACTCTCTTCACAAGCCTTCCCCAGGCTCATATTCTAATTCTCCCTACTGGCTGTCCAATAAAAACATCCTCCGCCCATTCCTCCCGTTGCTCCAGATGCATCTGTCCAAGAACATCAAGATCTCCTTCTTCCAGCCGCAGCAGGCCCTCCAGGTCCTCCTCGTAAACCTCCTCACCCCGATCTCTCGATACATACCATATGAGGTAGAACCAAGCCGTGCAAATGACAATCCAAAGAAGCGCGAGCGCGATAATGGTAGCTGCCCATCGAAGCGATATGTTCGGGGAGGTGCGAATAGAAACTGCCGGCAAGCCAGCGTTATAAGATTGGGTGACAAATTGAGTCATATTCCGCAAGTATATTCTCCTTAGTGGGATCAGCTACGAAGATTTAGGTTTTCAGAGTTTGCGGAATTGGGTCCAGTGGTTGTGAAGTTTTATGAGGGGGACCAGAAATTATAGTGGCTTAATATAAGTAAATCTTTTAAATTTCAAATTGAACTCACGTCTGAAAATCATTTTCGAAAAATACTAAACATTATTCTAAGCCGCCCCTTTAATTAGATCATATGTGCTAGGCGACCCCTAGTGGACTACTAAACATTACTAAACACTACTTAACATAGTAGAGTATTTTATTTAGGCTTTTGGTCGGCTTCATACTGCTATTTTAGTTCTATGATTATATCGGGAGTTAGTAATTGAGGAGATTCATTACTACACTAAGGGTTCCAAAGTGAGTAATATTCAAATTCGCGATCGGAATACTTCTACTAGTAACACTAATACAGTTTCTTACGGAAACGTGCCTTCTCAAAACATGACTATGTTATCTCATCATAAAGTAAGAGAATTACTATTATTGACTATATTAAGCCGCATCACAAGATATTGATAGTCTGCTATGTGAAACATAAGCACCAAGGCTAGGTTCAACAAAGGTAAATAACAGGATTTACATATTATATAAAGATTTTTGAGCTTTAACATTTCAATAGAGACAGCATATTGAAGTATTAGATTAGAATTTTATATTAATGTATTTCTCGATTTTTGGCTTTTGAAGTAGGGACAATTTAGAGAATTGAGATATACACTACTGATGAGCCATCATAAGAATTATAAACTGTCAAGTTTGGTCATGTGTGTACGATGCTGGAATCGCAGTCATATTGCACACGAATTATATGAAGAATATAATTCTATACAGGCTCCCCCAACCGCGGTCCGGGAAGATACCCCCCGGACCGCGCCCGTAGCGCATACGAATGAATACCCCGTTGTATATAGTCATGGGAGTTTCTAAACATATTGAAATTATTAATATTAATACAGCTAATACGCGTATTACTACTGGATCGTAACACTCTATGGCTAAAATCACAAATTCTCCGCCAGAAGCAGATTAGCTTCGAGGGCCAAGGGTCAGCAGTGATCATGTTTGTATTGCCAAGAGTAAACACACCTAAGCACAATTGTCGTCAAACTACTACGGGCTATGGTACATCAATATTGTTATGTACACTGGTGATAGTTGCTTCGGATCTATCTAAAAGCGGTCATGGTAATTCTTGGTTGTGACTTTGTTCCCTGCAACTACATAATTGTAGAAACTGCAGACAACCATAAACTGAAATTTCCAAGAGTGGTAATTATCTAGGATCCTCTTGATAAGTATAAATAGCACCCACGACGCAGCGAGAAATACTTTTACTTCATACCAGCCAAATCGCCTTGCCTTCCAAACTCTCTTGTCTATCTCTTACACAATCTCAATCATACCGCAAACTTGTTAAGATGTACATTGGACATATCTCTCTTTTGGCCATTCTGGCCGTGCTGCCACTCACTTTGGCAACACCCGTCAACCAAGATCTTACGGAACTTATTGACGATTCCAACCCTGTGAACTTTGCCGACGACACCTTGCCGGCTGACTCTGAGCCTGCCGAATTTACATTTCCAATCGACTTCAACTACGAGGAGTATCAGAATGATATTGCCGAGCTTGATCACTCTGCTATTGGCGACGACGACTACAACACCACCATCACCGATGGATCTTCATTTGAGAAGCGGCTTTCGGATAAGGATAAGCACTTCCAAGTCTACCGTATGACTTATGCCCACAGGGCATGTCCCCCCATGGGAGGAGGATGCGTAGATACCAAATTCGATCGATTGCAAATCGACTCTGATTGTCATGGCGGTCGCTGTGACGCTAAGCCTTTTATGGACTTTGATACCACCAAAAATCTTTGCGACAAGAAGTTCAAAGCATGCGGTATCGAATATGTGATGAAGTATACAGGCAAGGATGGAAGCTGTATGAGACATAAATACTTTTGGAGGCCTGGCCAGCAATATTGGACTAAGTACGCTCATCTCACGCGTAACGGAAAAAATGTCGGGGAATGTCTAGTCTGGAATAAAGTCCATGTCGGGAAGTATTGTAGTGGTAATGCTTGGGGTATGGAATCAGTCTTGAAGTGTTGGATTCATAGGTAGGGCGTCGCGCAGAGTATACCAAGGCATAATGTCGTTCCTTATTCGAATGATTTCATTTTGCCTTGGAAAGATTCTGAAGCTACCGTTCTTTAGGGGAGGCCCTACCACTTCATTTTCTAAGCTCACACTTATGTACTACATGTGCAGATCCAGTCATTTCAACTCTTAAGTGAAACTCAATATAAAAAGAACCATATCTACTTGAACTTTCATGCCGAGTGTCTGATCTGATCACTTATGTTCCTGTTAATTTAGGGCGGAGAATTCGATACGAGAGAAGTATAAACAGTGTTGATGAGCGCTTGTATGAGTTTCATTGCTACATGTAGTGATTTTTCCTATTTTATGAAAATCTTAATCCAGCTGATCTACAGTCGCCAGTTAAATTAGGCTGGAGCTGTTCCTTCTTTCCTATCCTGAAATCAATGCCGTGTCTCAGAAATGATATCACCCTTCTATTGGCCTTTGACGGTTCGCTCTGATATCAGTTTCCCAATTTGATTTAACATTCTCAATTTACTCTTCAAGTATAGCTTGTCCTGTTATAACGCTAGAATCCATCATGATTACTGTGATCGATCGACTCGTCCAATTTTCAAGTAAGTGGAGGATCTCGTCTGTGGTGTCGCACGTACTACTTTGAAATAGAAAGTGGCTAATGTGGATTCACTAGAACCTGAAAGTTCTGATTTGTCCGAGATAAAATTGTTCTTTTAGCCAGGGATTATCTGACTAGGTCTAAATTAGACTAAACATGAATAGTGGTTCAGACTGTTGTGTGTTGGACTATCTGTAGCGCATACTGATACGCGGGTGGGAATTGAGGAATTCGATGTGAGTATCAAGATTCACCAAAAGTCCCTCTAGCTAGACATTTTGACGTACATAGGGTCATTTGAATCCAATACTCTTGCCGGAAACCGAGTTGTAAGCAGCGCATATCACCGGAGAGAATGGAGGACAACTAATCTCAGTCGCGGACTCTTGAATATTCAAGTTAGATGTGTCGTCCTGCTCCGTGATTTCCAGAACTACCGTGCGGCACCAGGTTTCACGCAGGCCAAAAGAGGCTGCTCTCTATGATCCTCGATTGTTACATCTCCGCTGTTTGATTTAGTGCTGATATTTGGCTCTGCATAGTGATAAGGAATAGAAGTCTCGCCTTCGCGTCCGTACTTCACATTCGAAGCTGATTCATAGCGGCAGCGCTTTTTGATGGCCCGTTTCGCGCGCATTAACCTGGGCCGGAGTTTCTCCTTGGTAGCTTGATATTTCTGTCGTGAATGATCCCGAATCAAACGAGGAGTTTGCTTCAGGCTTGGGCCAGTCGCAGCCGTGACGATTGGTATGATTACCACCCCCAACAGAACCACCCCGATGAGCGCAGTAATTGGCATGATTCGGCTATAGTACTAAAAATGACAGAGCGCTGGTTTGAATTTGAATTTGAATATTTCCCCTTGAGAATCTGTTTTGTAAATGTTCGGTCTGGGAGTAGCTGATGGATGAGGAAAGGAGCTGCCACTATTTATATCCATGGTGGATAGACAGTCCATATCAGAATCGCTAAGTTAGCTAAGAGTATGTCATAAGCCATATGTCTTTCCTTTAAGTACGAAACAAAACCAGACCAGCTGCCAAATGGAACTAGTAGATTTATGAGCCATTTTGCCTTTCGTGTAAATCGATCGCTGAAACCCGCACAACATTCGTGTCTTGTGGGTTCATACGCAAGTTTTACGCGAGCATTTAAACCGAGATCAAACGGTGAAGTTGAAGTCAGATCCAATCATAACTGCACAGATATCTGAAATGACGAGACTGCCCCGTTCTTAAGCTTCATAGACCGATATAATAAAGAAGACACACCACCCTGGGAGTTCGCGAGCGTTGACGCTGCAGGGCGGAGAAAGTAGCTTTCTATTGCTTTTCATTTACGTTATTTTCCAGCCCGGCAATCAAAATTTATGCTTCAATTAGTGCATGCTGTGAGAAGCTTAGATCATATTATGGTGATGTTTTCTAGTTGAAGATTAGCAACTAGTGCTACCGATCGACGGCCACGTCTTGGTTTTGGTTGTAGCTCGTTGCGGTACATTATTCCATGAATGTAACATTCTCCCAACAGTATGAACTCTGTAGGCGTGCTACTAGTTGATCTGAGCGCAAACGGGACCTTGGCACCGTCGAGCAGGTAAACCAAATCCCCTATTGTGGTGGTTGCCGGCGCCAATCCTATCAATCCATTATCTAGCATGACAAAAGAACGACCAGCTAGCCATGGTAGAACACCTTCCGCTAATTCTGTAGCGATTCTGGATTTTATCACATCTGTTGAGAAATAAGAAGGCTGAGGCCTGGTGTCCCCAAACAGTTTTGAAACCTTGTGTAAGAATTTGCTTCTGGCTGGAAGGTTTTCCCGACTGTTTTCACCAAATAATTCTCCATATATTTGACAGATCATGTTCGTCATATCTAGTCCCTTTGAGTATAGCTTTTGCTCGGAGTACCACACTATCGATGCCAAAGTACTTGCCAATCTTTTGCCACCGGTGAATCTTAAGGTCGATATCGACCTCTTGTCTAAGCCAATCATGATGCCATGGGAAGTTTTGTTTTCTTGAAGCCACACTTACTCGTTTAGATATTGGAAGAGTGTCCGCCGATAGAGTGCGGAGAAATGCTATGACAGAAGCTTCATCCTTGGGCTCGTATTTACTTGGCATTCCAATTTGTCCGAAAAAGCCTCGAATTTCTTCAAAAATTCTGATATGTTCCGTTTTGCATGAATGTAACATACGACTGAGTTCTTCTAGCCTCCACACAGATACGACCTCTGCACACCGACTGCCTAGTAGATGTAGTTCCTGAAGTTTTCCCTTTTGTTGTATCGGCGATTTGCTTTCATTCCTGGTACAACTGCAATCGAAACGAGATTCAGCTCCGATCTCAGTATTCACATTATTTATTGGTTCGACAAACAGATCAGTTCTCCAATCCGGAACCCAGCTTGGTGGGTTGCTATCCATTACAAACCCATTCGAGGCAGAAAGTATTTCGAGATTTCGATCGGTGGCTACGATACGTTTAGCGGCAGTCGTGTAGATTTCTTCAACGGATGTACAATATTCTGGTGTAATACAATAGCTTGCTATTGCCGTTGAGTTTTGTACAAGTCCAAGAAGGGAATATATTTTGTCTCGCGGATCGGTAGCTTGTCTCGTCCTCGTCAAACAAAGCAAGAAATTTAGACGAAAAGTATTTCCAACACGTGCCATGACTGAGCAGTATGCAAGTGACTGAAGATTAGCATGTGCATTGCCAAAAGCTAGTTCCGAGATGGCCATGTCACGCACCATTATACATGTCGAGCATATAGTCAGCCAAGGGAGAGTAAAAGAACCACATCGCACAAGAGCAGAATCGCTAAGACAGGCTTCCTGAAAAGTCCATGCACGGTGAAACCATGAGCGAGCAACGAATTGACGCACCTTCTCTAACCTCGATTGAAAATTGTTGTTCTCAGAGATATACACTAGCTCAGCGCGGTGGGTCTCATCCTCCCAGTGGTGGTCAAACTCGCGAAACCAATTCATCACTTCCTCAGTGGACTCATCTGCTTCTCCAATCCAAATTACCACTTCATCTGCTTTGGAGTAAATATATTGCATTAGACCGACTTGACAGATTCGCTCGCCGACGTCTGTTTGGTTGATACATATTGCGTCTGCCCAAATGGTGCACGGCTGAGTTTCAGAGCGAATATACCGAAGAGCAAGTGCCAAGTTAACGGTGATATTGATTGACTTGCCGTTGCAAAATATCACTTCAGTGATATTTGGGTCCCCCCATACGTAGGATAATGCCTTATATGGTTCGAGATTGGTCGTGAACAACGAAGCCGTCCTGAGCGAAGTCTTGATATCATCATCGAAATGACCTGGGTGAAGTATAAGCAGTCTGGTTTCATTCTCCTCAAGCTTGGAATAAAGTGACATCATGAATCATGTTCGATATCGCCCTTCGCCCTTGAAGGTTGAAGTGTGTGGATAGTATTAGGAGAATATCGGAAGTTGCACAGCCACATTTATGCGCCACCAGATCCTTACTTGATGGCTTGATATTACCTATTCAAACGAGTGCTCTTTCGACTATTCTCACCAATTATTTCTCTCGTATTCAGAATGAAAAAATAGCAGAGGCAGCAGAAGCTGATTTTGACCTCTGAGCATTACGATTAGTTCATAGGTTATCTCGCTAAAGAAGAGCTTGAAAGATAGGACGTAAAGGGTATGTCTGGCGTCATGTCGTGCAAACTGCATTATTGCCGACAGGGAAAGGGAAAGGGAAACTTCTACTCCAAATAAAATAGCTGCCAGCTACTTTAGTATCTAGTGAGCCACATCAACCAGTTGGTGGAAAACAAATGAGCTTTAGAGGCCCGATGGATAATAAGGCACATTTAGTGCCGGCAACCAAGGTTGAGCAGATTTTGGGTCCCAACTATTCTTATCTAGTCAAGTCTCCCACCTGCTCTTCGTTCAGTGAAATCTTGACATGGGGAAGGATTCCAATACATGTGAATTCACTGGAATCCGAAAACTGTATGCAAAAGGAAAATGGGAAACAAATTCATAGGTACTACCTCTTGGAAAGACAGTTACGAAGCCCTTATGATAGCGCTGTTTCTCCTAGCCATATTCATACTCTTCTCCCTAGTCGTATTGACATATCGATGCTGCTGTCGTGGCAAAGCGCGCTGTCCAGAGCTGTAATCTGGGATTCCCCTCTCTTCTTTGAGATCTACACCAAAGCCGTCTACCTCCTCAAGCCGTCCCGAGGCTTTGCAACAACCGCCAACACCAATTCTCGGCAACCCATGTCAGAGAATTCAGCACTGTATCTCAAATATCCGACTCCCCGAGCCCTCTTGTCTAAAATAACTTTGGAGGAAAGATGAACAAAGCATGAAGTGAAAAGATTGATCCCATGATACGAGCTGAGGGCAAGCTGCCCAGAGGTGATGGGTCTGGAGGAATAATATGGTCAATACCGTTGAGTCAATGAGGAACAAATAGAGTGAGGGGGGTCTTGAATTGGATTATTTGGTCGTTCGTTAATTAAAGGAGTAATATATGTCGTTAACATATAGCTAGAATCCGAAAGGATTAAGGTCTAATTATGGCGAATCTTTTTCAGTTTCTCTGAATTTTGCTTACTTGCAATTATATTGGAACCATGCAGGTCATCCATGACTTCATCAGATACCATCCAGGCGCTGTGTCAGCGGGAGTACTGTTGTCTCTTCCCAATGTATGTACACTTATTAAGGATCATCGTTAATTATTTCTTGGTTCTCATGCCCGCTTCTCAACATGTTTATTTTGCGTCTGCAATAATTGCATCTGCTGCCTTCTCACTAATCATATAAGTGGGTAGTGCGATGTAGAAGCCAGGTATTTTGGGGAACACGCTCGCATCGACAACTCTCAATCCAGTAGTTCCTCGGACCCGAAATTTCGAGTCCAGCACAGCCATTGGATCCGAGTCTTTGCCAATAGGGCAGGTACAACTAGCATGATGTCCCCAAGCTTCATTTTTTATATATTCCTTGGTTTGCGCCTCGGTGTTGACACTTGGTCCCGGCCACACCTCGGTGAACGAACCGTCAAGAGGGACAAGTGTCTGAAAGGCTTTGCGCGCGTATTTGATACCTTCGTATACGGCTTGGACATCTTTGGTATCAGCGCTAGAGCTAGTGTTGCCAGTGTCGAAATAATTGAAGTCGATAAGTGGCGTATCACGAGGATCCGATGAGCGTAACTTTACGGTGCCTGCTGTGTTTCTCGAATGTGCCTTCAATACAATCCATGACCAGTGACGAGCATCTGCAAATGCAGTCTCTGTAAAACGAGGGAAATAACCCGTGAACAAAGCTGGTGCACCAGATATGAAAATATCAGGCTCTCCAACTGCAACGGAAGATTTCATCACGATGCCAAGGGCAATTCCATTTGTGGCATATGTTCCTTTACTGATTGCCTCTTTCCCCGAATTGTATTGATCCAAGCATGGGTCGGGAAAGCTTTGGAGGAATGTACATTTTGAAGTAATAGCGAAATCAGAAGTCGCCTTGCCGATAACGGTATTCTCATAGCGATCCTGGAGGTTGGTTCCCACGCCAGGAAGATTGACGAGCACTGGAATGTCGAAAGATTCAAGCTCAGCTTTGCCACCGATACCACTCAGCTTTAAAAGCTGTGGGGTATTGAATGCGCCTGTAGATAAGATCACCTCTCTTGTTGCGTTGACACTCCCCGATCCAGTAGCTGATACAGAAACGGATCTTGGGTCGGCTCTATATAAACTTCGACCATCCAAAAAGTCTACACCGACAGCCTGTTGTGCCGATCCATTGGGAACGAAGCGAACCTTGGTCACCAGTGTGTTCAGTCGTATATCTAATTTATACTTTTTCGATCCATCTGCATTCAATGCGTTGGCAGTATCAAGCACAAATTTCCGGGGTCCGCTTCTGGCTGAATCCGCCATTGAAAGTGGTACCTGGTAAAGACCTTCCTTGGATGTTTGTCCTGGTCCATTGACATCATTGAATAGAACTTGTCCTAATCCAGCAACGGTTTTGATAAGAAGCCCCAAGTATGTATTTCCTGCCGCAGTCCCAGCAGCAAGTATAAGGGAGATTATTTTCAAGTCTGTGAGTACCAGTGACAAGCTCGTCAGAGCGGTTCCTAACCATCCGGAATAACCATGGCCCGAGAGACTACTAGGAAGATAGCGATTGCTTTCCAGTTTCTGGAAGTATTTTCTCATATTGCTTGGTGACCAGGATGCATCACCAGTTATTGTTTGGATGTTCGTCCAATCGCTATCATGGGGATATACGGCAATGAGTGCATTGTGGGAACTACAGCCACCCAGAGTACCGGCACGAGGATACAATATTCCGAGTGGAGTCGACCCTGCTGGAGCTGTTTTTCCAACAACAATGTCGCCGGATGGGGCTCTCCAAGACATCTTCGAGTCTTTTGCTTGCCTGGTGGTATCTGAATAATGATTCACGAAGTAGTCCCACTTAGTCTGCTCGTATTCGACTGATACTGTTTGGAGAGCAGGAATCCTGACTTGGTCTGCGTTACCTTGGTCATCACCGGCATCGATCAGGAGCACTGAGAAACCAGCGATTGCCAAGCGAGCAGCAAGAGGACCACCTCCTGGTCCAGATCCCACAACCACATAGTCATAGCTTGGGAGCCAGTTCGTTGCTGTCTGGCGCTCCTTCAAGATAGTTCTACTTGACTCTTCATGCAAAAACGTATCAGGCAAAGCACTAGTCTGAGTCAGCTCTTCCAGTACGAGAAAGGGGTTGCGGGTACAATCGAAAACATACATTGACAGTCCAGTCTTCACCAAACAGGCAAATAAGGATAAGGAATGAATGAAATGCATTGTAGGTACAGTTCCCTAGGTATCAATTGCCATTAGAGAGTAAAAAGCCAGTAATTTTTGACGGCGGATCCCAAGATATAAATGAAGAAAGGGGGCGACCCCGCAAAGCTAGACATTAACGGCCACATGGATGGGCATGTTGATCGTCAGGCCCAGATCCAAATGCGAATCTTTTCCCGCGCGTGCCTTAATGAACCATGCAGCTGCCGTGATACAGTAGTAGCTACTGACTAGCAATTTAAGGGTGTAAATGCGCTATGTGATCAGGCCCCAGTGGATTCTGTTTATGAAACCTGGATATCCACTGTTCTCGCCCCGGATCGACCAGTAGTAAAAGGTTAAATAACCATCTATCCAGCCAGGATATGCTTCTATCGAACGGGTTAGCTTCTACGTGCCTGAAACCTGTGTATACCACTAGATTCGAGAAACCCCAACGTTCCGTAGAAGAATAGGTTATTTCACAAACCTTAAGTTGCCAGCCCCGTAATTAATACACTTGGCAAACAATTGCCCGTTTTGCATAACTACTTCATTTGCGCTTTACTTGTCCAGGTTAGTTAATCGTAGCTATTGCTGCGCGGCAGCAACACGCAATTAAAGTCGCTGCCAGCATCTATAGCAAGTCACTGAGACTCTGCTGTGCATTAGTGAGAATTTAGTGTATCGATACTGTACGTCTGTGCCAGCTGGCTGCTCGCCACTCCCTTTTCCAGAAGAAGTGTGGCACAGGCACGTCTACTTTCCTGCACTACACTGGTTTCTTGCCAAATGGCGAACAACAAGGGCTGTGCGTAAAATAAGAACAAGTGACCTAAACGGGCGAATGCGCCACTCTCCAAATTCGGTCGCAATGCGAGCCCGAATGTCAGCAGGCATTTGAAGAAATAATTGAGATGAAGGGTGATATATGCATCCTAGACTTGGAATATTGCAAGGACACGTTAGAATAGAGATAGAATAGGCCAAGCAATTCCAACTTTAGTACTCATCGATACGCACGTGCAAGCTTAGATGTACATGTATTTAGTTAGGCGTAGTGCGGTGTCCTGTTCAGATAAGAACCATCCATGTGCACTGAATATTGGATCTTGACAGACCTTCCTATTTCAAAGCTTACTCAGAAGCTTGGATGGAGCATTTTAATGGGCAGGCCTCTTGATCTCGTAAACTCTTAACGTTCTCGCTTACATCCCCTACACATGCGCAAGATAATCAACCAACGTCGCATGTCATCCCATTTCATTCAGTTACAGTCGGCTTTATCTCAATCCTTCGTTGAAATATCAGGAGTTTTCATTCCACCGATCCCTTTTAAGCCATCAGCTCCCTTCCAGGACCGTTCTAGCGAAGTATTACCTGCACATTAATCTATTCAAATTATATGAGGGTTTGTCAAGGTCTGAGGGTGAAGCCACTGACACGCCTAATATACGCCGAGGCACTAAATCCTGGGACCCGCAACAAGAGAATCTCGAGCTTTAGGGGCTTCAGATGGTAAAAGCCCTGATCCTTCAGTTTCTCTAGGCGACCTATACACTGTAATTGTAGCATATCATGTGAAAAGAACGTTGTCTCCAACCCGAAAAAGGAGAACAAAAGAACAAAAAGAACAGGTTTCCTAGTTCAACACTTCAGCAAACAAAAACCGCTATACTAATAAGAACTAAGTTAACAGGGTTAGTAAACCTACTCTAACAGATTAAAAAGAAGGCCATGGTTTGTGTTGCGTGTGTTTGTTCCACCCACACACACATGGGTCATCTCCCTCACCTGGTTGAATCCGTACTGCTCCGCTGTCTCCTACGTTCGACGAACGTGCGCTCGGAACATAAGCCTGCCAGCCAAGCTTATCTCAAAGCGAATTTGAACTTGTCTCCTGATCCTTGGGCGGCGCGGAGTTGAGTTAGATGTTACGCACTGTGTTGGACTTAGCTTACTTTCACATTAGATATGCACCACGCCACATAGCGGGTTGACCGACTTCTCCGCTATTCCCAAGGATTGCTCTAGTGAGGAATGCCACTTAGAGCTTAAAGATCTAGGACAAATGAGTATGGATATTATATAAATCTGGTTCGAATCATGCCAGATCGTTTGAGCGTGACTTAATAAATTATCCTCTCTTACGCAGAAACGACCATCCTCCAAAAGCGACCAGTAATCGTTGTGGTTGCACATGAGTAACTATAATTAGCAAGAATTAACCTCCATCGTACCATATTCCTAAAACGTAGTTAGTACTACTCTATCTTGTCCTTTGGATTTGAATTCCAGCACTTCACTCTAGAAATATATACCAGCGAGATGCTAAAAAGCGCTCATAAATTGGACCAACCTAAGATGTTTAGACCCAGAGACTAAATGCAAACGAGCTAGAAAAACTAGAACAAATCAACTCATTGGTGCACAATGAGTAAATTTACACACTATCTTGACGGAAATATTACTCCCTCGAAAGATTAAATATGTATCGTCTCTAATTATAGATTCAGACTGACCTGGAAATTCTGAAGATCAAATTTTGGTTTGAAGTTTTTCCAGCTGGCCACATTCCATTCGGATTGAGAAATATGTATCATCACTCATTTTTTTTGATTACAGTAAAGTGCAAGTCAGACATCGAAGTCAAGTATCATGAACCTATATGTTTCATGTGGAGTTACGCAATGCTTTCAGTAGTTCAAGTATCCCAAGATACTTATCGCCATGAGGTAGCCATCGCCTCTGGTCTAATCATGCCGAATCATAGATACCTCGGCTGTAGGTCATGTATTTCGAACTTTTCACTAGAATGCGCAAGTTTAGCAAGTATCGCTCAATACGCCATCACCGTGTTGGTGGGGCTTTTCATCTGATTGTGGAGTAGTGACATTCACAGGAGGTTATATATCTATGCCAAGAGATAGCTCATTCTGTATTCCTTCATCTTATCTACATGAGCACTTTGCAACTCTTCTCGGTTCATAGAAGCAACTGTGGTTTTGTTCAGCCCTGCCATAACCACCTACATACATAAACATTTATCAAAATCAGCTTGTGACTGAAACATGCACCTTACCAGCTTATTTGTGGCTTTTCTAGCAACGGGCTATCAAGTCAGTGCTCAACGAGGAAGCTTTAGGGATGATGCCAAAAGCTTTATCTGGCAAATAACTGGCAAGTTCATCTTCAACTCCAATCTTCTCCATTTTACCACTGGTTTATACTAACAGGCATACCCAGGTGGCTGGCCATGGGCTTCTAGCACCATGGCTGTCGATTTTATCGCCATGCAAAATGTCGTTTGGGCTGGCGCAGGCAGTACTCAGACCATAGCCACTGGTTTGTGCATTCCTGTTTTAAGACAGATTCAACGGGAGGCCTTCCTTTGCTAACTACTGGTGACCTCGTAGGCAACACGGGAGACGATTCTTCAAGTGACATCAAGGCACTTCTGAATTCAGCTGCAGCGTCCGGCTTAAAGACTAGTCTAATCATTTCCAAAGATAAAATCCGTGATAACTCTCATCGTAATAATCCTCTGTCATTTAGCATACCTACAAACTGACAATAATAATTTAGCTGCCGAAAACCATCTCCATGAGGTATATCAGACTCTCAAGAGTCTCCACCTTGCAACCAAAAACTCTTCAAAAGGATTTTTTATGATAATCGACGCTCGTGAAGATGGATCTTACAGACAGGATGTGCTCAAGCTCATCTGGGATTATGCTGATCGCTTCAACGATACCTTGGTCCTTGCCGACAAGCCTACACCAAACCACTTTCGAGCAGCCGATGCCCCGACTCGATTGATAGAAATACAAGGCACTATTTATAGTCTTCTAAATGATAACAGCGAACCTTTCCCACCTTTGAACACCCAACTGATCCATGGCCGGTCTCCCATGGCCGAAAAGCCATACGACTACAAAGACCACCATTCCTCCCAATACAACGACGACCACCCTCAAGAATTCCAGCGGGTCCATGAATACAACCGTCAGAAAAAGAGTTGGGAGTCCTACTGGGTGAATGCCAAAGATGTCGATACTTGGCTCAAGGTGAACACCATGGCCAAAGAATACAACCGGGACGATCCACGATATCTACACTTTGAGGTTCCTGACACCAGGAACGCTTTGCCAATACAGCCAGGTCATGAAAATGACCGGAAGAATGGAAAAGAGTTCCCATTTGCGGAATCCAAGATTCCTGAGCATAGACCGAGCGCTGATACGAGTAGGAGGCTTGGAAAAGCGCCAGGAGCCAACAGAAAGAAAACAGGCTCAGGTGCGAAGAAGCCTCCGCCAGTTTATAAAAGTCCACCAGAGGATCTTTCAAGCCTTGGAGATTCTCTTTGGCTAAATAAGCAAGGAAATCGACACAGAGAGAGCGTCTCTATTCAAGAGAAAAGGCCTACTACCAGTAGAAAAGGCAGTACCACAGCCCAAGAGAACACGTCGGCGGGCGGTATAAAAATTAGCAACACTGTCCAAGAAAAGAAGCTGCCGGAAGGGACCAAACAAGATAGTAACGCTGCCCAAGGAACTAAGATACCAGAAAGCCGAAGCAGTCTTTCAAGCCAAGCAAAGCCTAACAATGGAAGACGCCCATCCACGCTTAAAAAACCCTCTTATAGAGTATCAGTAACAGCTCCTGGAGCTTCTGGTAGTGGAAAGACACCTTCCAGTGAAGAACCAAGAAGCCGTACGGACGCTAGAAGGCATACACCCCTCTCTACTGGTGCTGGTCAAGAACCACCTGCATACATGAGTGGAAGAGAACCTCTCCAGAGAACAGAGACTCCAGAGGTTGTTGCTGCTTCTAATTCCCATATAAATGACCCTACGTGGTATCTTGTCCTGGGCGGTCGGCTGGGTAAGGTACACGGGGACCCTAGCAAGAGGGCAGGCAAAGTAGAAAAGTACAATGGAGAAGAGGACCAAAGCATGACGCATTCGGTAGAGAACAATACACCTCTAAGCTCTTCCATCACCCCTCTTCCTAGGCGAGTATCCCGGATCCACCGCCGAAGTTCCAATTTCCTTGCCAAAATATTCGGCATCAAGCCCTACAAAGACCCAGACTGGCAACCTGTTCGAGAGTGGAACTATAATACCCGTACTTGGGATTACTATATGCTCGATTCCGAGGTAACAGACAAGTGGGCAAAGGCAGCAGGGTATGGGAATTACAACGAGGAGAAGCCGAGAACGATGAATATTATTTGGTCCGATCAGACATCCAAAAAAATGAAAGGAAAGTCAAAGGGGACACAGGGTATAATATGTTACTTTACCATGAGGTGCTAGAGGGGCTATATACGAGGTGGAAGCTGCTGGTACTCGAATGTTGGAGAGAGGGATCTAATAGTCTGAAGCGAAGTTTTTATTGAAAAAGAAAAATTGGAGTTGAGGAGTGAAGGTGTCCATGTGGAATAGAAAGTGGATTGCGTGTTATAATTACCTCCGCGGAACTAGTAGCTTATTAGTATAGCAATAGAAAGCTTGCAGTGAGCAAGTCGAACATCAGACATGTGATTGTGATCAGACAGCACAAATAGCAGAAACTGCCAAGTCATACATCAAAGCTACTTTATACTTACTAAACCTTCCACCAACATGATGTTAGTGACTATAATCAATCTCAAGTCACAAGAACCAATCTGATTTTGTATCATACTTAAGGTTCGACTTTAAAGATCATTATAATATACTATATACAAGATGCATATGCAATCTATTCTTCCTCAACCCGGCGGTCCACCCACCGGCTTCCTAACAGTCGGACTGGGCTTTCGCACGATAGGGCTATTATTTATGCCTAAATTAGGATCATCAGAGTGCCCTCTACTCCCAATACCGTCATCACCCCTCTGTATATCTTCATCCACCGCACTGATTTCTTGCGCTCCATGTGGTGCCTCTAACTCATATGGGTATCCATCCTGATGTGCATCTAACTCGCTATAACTCTGTTGTACCGATAACTCCGTTGGTATTACCACGTCACCTTTGCCATAGAATGAATGGTCACCTAGAAGCTCTCGTGGCTTCCACATACCTATGGCAAGTTCCGAGCGATTGCCCGGTGTCCCTGGGGAAGTCATAGGCGAGGTTATGTTGGAATACGTCGCATCTGGCTTGGCTTCAGAACCATTTGCGGGATCCGCAGGAAATGGTACGCCCGATCCCTCGAGTTCATGAGCTTTGCGTTTCTGCTGCCGACGACGATAGAAAAATATTCCTAGCCCTATTACAACCAGCAAAGCTACTGCGGCAATTGCGATTCCTGCTATTGCCCCTGTGCTAATACCCGACTTCTCCTCTGCAGTTCTGTTGGTCGATAATGTGCCGTTTCCACCTGGGTCAGTTTTGGGTTCTGGTTCAGCGATTGCCACTATTTTATTCTTCGAGTTCAAGTCCCAATTCCTTTGCGAGACCGAGAAGTTCTGCCTCCCATAATCAACTGTAAGATATGCCTCCTGCAAAAAAGTCCTGCCTAGCGTGTATTGGGACTCATTCGCTGCTTTGCGGAGTGGGAAGTAATATGTACTGTTTGCCACAAGGGGATAAGAAACATTGAGATCAAAGGCATTGTATGGAATTTCAATATCCACCGTCTGCCCACCACTTGCTAATCGTCCCAACGTGAAGGTAATGGTAGGTTTTTGATCTAGGAGTTTGCTATGCTGCCGACCTGTTAACAAATAGTATCCCGTCTCTTCGTCATATACAAGGCCAAATGTGGTCTCGAATAATTTGCACGCTGCGTCTGGTAACCATATTTGAGAGACTGTCGAATCAATCAAGGTCAAAATGCCATCTTCTAATAGCTCCGCCTTATTCTTTCCATCTTCGGAGGTGATGGCCTGCAGGCCTACGGTGAGGTCTCTCTCCTGGTCGTGGAAGAAGGGGAACGAAAGCCCATTTCCTACGAATTGCCCTTCATCATAGCCACCCAGTATCAAAGACCCCAAAACCCCATTTTGTCGGTACTTCGCACCAGCAGTGTAACTATATGAGAGACTTGGTATAAGGTTTTGTTCGTGAAGTAATGATAGATAACTTGAGGTCTGATTTTGTTCGTTTTGTTCGGTGAAGTTATTAGGTCGTGGATTGAGGCCGAAGTTGCCCAGGAGGAAATTCGGGTCGGCGATCTTGGTAATAGTGGTGTTAGGTAGCGTTGGACCACCAGCGCCGGCGAACCCTAAACCAACTGCAATCATCATTAGTTTGGTTTTCAATATACAACCAACAGTCTGGTGTTGCATTCGGAGTACAAACCAGTATCAAATCCCCATTCAGCATTAACCTTGAACCCCAGATTCTCCTCAACATGGGCATTGAACTTCCCAATGTTTACCCAGGTTCCCGAGTTATTGGACTTGAAAGGCTGGCCCCGATCATGTAAACAATTATCCCGCCTCCAACCGCTACATCCAAAGCCATCTGCAATCACCCAGGTCGAGGTTGCGGATGTTGAGGCGAAGACTCGAAGGGTTTGCGCAGGAGTACCGACACGAAGAGCAAATGAGGACCATTTTCCATCACTACCGTCCCTGTGTTGGCATCAATATACGTGTTTGAGATTGCGAGACCGCAGGATGGGAGGAGTTGGAAGCGACGATGACAGGACATACCATTGTTGACTGGGACTGACGTTGATAGGTTCTACAGCAGTTGTGCGACCGAAGAATATGTACAAAAGCAAAATGGACGCCGAAGCGAAGGCCGACTTCATATCGGTATTCGATGTGAGTATGGAACAAGCAACGATGATAACGAAACCATCTATTCCAGAGAGCGCTTCAGAGTAACAACGAGAGGAAGACTACAACGCACACCTGCGAAGCATGTTGAAGAATATTACCATCACTGCGGAACAATGCCAGCGACCCCATTCAGTCATTTCCCAGCGCTTACAATATTGCGGCTCAGCTGTTGGAACTGATACTATTCTGGGGTGCTGGTGAGGCACAGCAGACAGGGGAGCCATTTATGGAACGTAGACTGGAGAGATCGATCACGAGCTTTTCATGTATCAATAATACTATTACAAATATCACTATTTGATACCTCCGCGCTCTCTAACAATCGCAAGGCCAAGTAGCAATTCGCGATGCCGCGTGTTGTCGTTGTCGAAAGCGTGCCTTGCATATGAACGGGAAACCAGGTGCAGAACATACCAAGCTCGCAAATATGGCACATCAGAAATGATGAGATGATGTTTTGCTAGCCCTCTCACCTTCATCTACCATCTTTGCGTGTATATTATTGATTCATGGACATGCACTGTAAGACAGATATAAGACAGGGATAGATTTCACCCGAAAGTGAAATAAGTCAATATATCCATATTAATTGGAAAAACTATCATTCTCCGCCTTTTTGGTCAGACGTTCCACAATGTTAGGCTCCATCCTCACATTCCTTGCCATGCAAGACTTGTTGTAGAGGTAGAATGTTACCTCGAAAAGAGAAACTACAAGATCTTTCATGTTACTCGACTGAAAATCATCGACTTCATCTTGGTAGAGGTTTTGTCGAGGAAGCTATCATGCATTGTCCCAATACCACTCTCAGCATGACGCAAGTCAGATAGCGCTACTCTCTAAATGCATGATAGCCTCTCTATACAAGTTCACACGAAACTGCTCGATCAAAACCCCAAGGCTTCAGAAAATTGTGTGGTCAAACACGCATCATCATTCAATATATGTACAGTATTAAAATTAACTACCCTCTCATCTCCCACAGATAAATCAGTCATCTAATCCAACAACTCCACTATCTACAATGCCTTCATGACACTTCCGACTGGGCTAACCAAGCCAGATGCAGTAGCGAAGACGGTTGCGGCAGCAGATCGAACCTCGGTGATCTGAGCTGTGGTAGCAGAAACATCTCCAACAATGGTGAATGCGAAGCCAGTGATTGGTGCCACCAATGGGGTGACGGCGTTGAGAACAGCGTGGATTTCGTTGACGAGGAGAGGCTTGACTTCTGCTTCTCGTTAGTACTAGCTTTAGAGGGGAGGCAGGAGACAAGTAAATGGAGACGTACCAGCAGTGACAGACTTGAGCAGGGAAATCACAACAGCCTCAACCTTAGTGAGAAGCTCATTAACTTCACCAAGGAGATCTCCGACAGCGGCGATCTCGGCGTCTACCAAAGGCTCAACAGCGTTGGTGAGAACGGGTAGGACCTTGGCAACGGTAGCATCGAGAGTGCTGGTGACAATGGTGAGTGCCTTTGCGACAGTTGGGGCGACAGCCACGGTCAAGAGTGGTGTGTCGGTCAAACCGGGGACCTTGACAGCAGAGGTAGAGTCAACTACTTTGCTAATGACATTCAACTGAACGGTGACAGTGGAAACAAGCCCTGAGACTGCGGAGCAAACGGTAGAAACAGTGGAGCGCTTGCTGATTGGGGACACAATGGTGTTGACAACTGGGAGAGAAGCGACGGTGGCATCAACGGATGCAACAGTCTCCTCGGTGAGCTGCGTGTCGACAATTGATGGGAGAGATCGTCTGAGAACAGAGTCAACGGTCTCGCCGACAACTGGGACGGACTCGAGAGTCTCCTCAACCTGTTCATGTTAGTACTTCCAAGTAATATGTGAAAGAAATTAACTTACGGTCTCCAAGACAGGTTCAACAACAGCAACAGGTGCGGTCAGAGAATCAAGCTGACGGGCGGCCAAATCAGTGGCAATCGGTACCACATTCTCAACGGTATCCAAAGCACCTCCGACAATATCGATGACTGGCGCAGTAAGAGGACCGACAGTGGTCAAAACATCTGTGGGCAGAGTTTGAACTTGACGACCGACAAGCGAACCGACCACTGGGAGGGAGTGGACAATTGGGATGGCGGGAACGGCGATTTCACGCTTGACCTGTGCTGGTGCAGCCAGAACCTGAGTTCCGATGCTGAGGGCAGCGATGGTGAGAGTAATGAGTTGCATGTTTGCTTGTTAGACGGTATGTATTGAGTGATGAATTCTGGATGATGCGAAGGGTATAGTGCAAGAGGAACGATCAGAAAGTTGGTGCAAAAGAGCGTGGGGTCTAAAAATCGACAAATGAGTGTGGTGAACTGATGCTGGTAATGAAGGAAGTCAAATACTTGGGTATCTCAATATAATATATATATGTATTTAAGAGACCAGCATGAGGATCGGTGTGATGAAATGGCCAAATGACGCAGAATACACCAGGCAGACCCCTCCCTCACCTTAGTGAGGGAAAGCGAAGACCCAGCCTTAGCTTTGATGGTGAGATTAAGCATAGTGCAATGATGGACACCTTTGAAGTCGGTTTTGGGTCGCGGCATCGATGTTAGAATTGCGATCACCGCTACCTGACTAGGTGAGCTGCGTGGGTGGGTAAGACTTTCGACCCAGCTGACTGCATGGGCAGTATTGATTTTTCTCCAACAAATCCATTTCATAGTATAGAGGAACAAATGAACATGAACAAAACACCAAATGTTATATAGTTTACGCAACTGTGATATCGTACGACAATACATCACGCCACAAATTGTCTTCTGAAGATTATTATCCACCGTCAAATCGTGGGGATTAAAGCCACCCGTCCCTTACCCAGATGACAGGGACGTGCCATGTGGATTTGTCGATCATATACACTTTCCGGATCCACGTACCCGACTACTTCAAAGTACTATTGTCTGGATATATGGAGCCTCAGATGTGCTGCTTTGGGATGAAGATCTTCTTCTGAGATTGCTTGGAGGTGTGGGGAGCGGTTAGTGCCGTGACTACGATGTGATTTGAAGTTCAGCGTACGGTATATCACACGTAGAAGAGCTGGGACGTGAAGAGGATAATCAGGGGCTAATCACGTTCTGGGGATTGTTCGTGGGCCTCATCTCTCTGAAGGTTCAATTGTTGCTGATTATCTGTAAGCTTTTGGCGATGATGGTATTAAACTCAATGGGACTGGCATGATCGACTGAACCTCGAAATCACAATCATTACGCTGCAGGGTAAAGAAACCGGTATACTCTATCTTCATTTCTTCAGGTACCGTTCTCTATTCACGACTCTAAAATTAGTCAAAGCAATCTTCACTCGTTCTCGCTAGACTCGTGTGTTTGGTTTCGCCTCACTTGGTGCTTCGCAAGCGCGAGTCTAAGCATCTCGTCCTATCTTCTCTTCCAATCCAGACAAGTGCCATCGTAGCGCCAGGGCCAATACACACAGATCCTATGAACATCAACAAAGTCAATTTTGCGCTCAACCACAATGTTCGCTCCTGTGATCTCCTGATATTCACAACGTTCCAGAGACACCAAATTATTGACGCTGCAATTAGCAGCCAGTAGATTGTTCTCATATTCGTGACCAATTTACGACCACCAAAGACTAATACCCCCATTCGGTGCCATGGAGATCTATGATAGTCAAGTTCAATTTTCACATCCGCAAAGTCATACACAGCATTGCATATGTGTATGAAAGCCGAAAAGATGGCGGAGACTTGCAGTGTTCCAACTAAGTACGGCACATCTTCATGGCCAAGCATTAATTCAGATGGTAACCGATACTTAGTGTTTGCTATAACACTAGCAACGATCAGGGGTAGAATGAGAATATCGACCATCACAGAACCTGAAGTTGCTAAGTTAATACCATTTTTAACTTGAGGATGTGGAACAGCTGGACTAATTGCTAACCAGCTCCAGAACCCGACGGCGCAAGCCAGTGCCGGGAGGAGTGATTTAGCATGTTTCAAAGGTACGATATATCCTTTAGAGTCTCGTGAGGATGAGGTTGATGCTGTGGTTCGCAGTGCAAGATAGAGTGGTGCGAGACTAACATATCCTTCATGTCGCATTGCCAGAATCACACCTAGATCAATCCACGGCCTGCCGGTGTTAGCACATGAAGCAAATAGGGGGAAGGTACTTTACAAATTCATCCAGACCCTGAAGTTCTTCGCTCGTGACCCTTCGATCGCAATGATAACTCCCATGGGCAGGAGATTTATTCCAGCTGCAAAGAAACCCCATTGACTGCCTTGCTGAAGCGGTTGTGACATCTCACTTCGACCGAATGTGAAATTCGCATTACCCATACCTTGAGATCTCCCATAAACAATTATCTGTTTAAGTGGAACAACAAACGAACTCCAACAGGCCAAAGCCGAAAGTTGTCGTATATTGCTCCATCCAACCTCGATAGAAACCAGATAATACAGGATTTGAGCTAAACGCTGCCGGATGTTCTTCGGCTCATTGAGGTACTTAGCAAGACTCCATCCACTCCAAGGAACAGTTCCATTTTGCCCTTGATACACAATAAAGTCCAATGCCTCGCTTTTATACATCAGATCACTCGTACTATTTGTCTCCCAGTCCTCACCGAGCATAGATAGGAAGGTGGCAATAATTCTCCAGAATAGACCATCCAAAGTCTGAATCCTAGTCAATGCGCCAGATGAGTTCGCTATCTCCAGTACACGTTGGTTACGTGATTCCTGATATTTCTTAAAGATATTGCAGATGCCGTCATGGTCAAGAGATCCGCCCTTTCCATTCTTTGCATCGTACAGCAAATTTGCAAGCACAGCTATGCTTTCAATAGCAGTGTTTCCCCCTTGTCCAGCCGTAGGCGTCATCTATATAGCATAACTAAATAGCTCAGAGACAGATATGAAAAATGATAGACTTACTTTATGCGCCGAGTCCCCAACTAAACATACTCTGCCCTCCCACCATCTTTTTAAAACTACCTCCTCTAAACTCGTCATGGCGAATTTAGTCCTCTTCTCCCAAACATCCCTCATACTAGTATTCTCTGACACATACATATCTTCAATCAATCTCTCCATAATACCCTCCGCTTTACTAGTGGCGTAGCGCGGAATATTGGGATACGTGTACCGCTTGTCGTTCTTTTGGATCAAAATCCAAAAGGTACGGTCACGGGTGCTACTGAAGATAGTATTGCAGCGGCGAGAATTATAGAGAATTTGGAGAGCGCCAGGAAAAAGATCTGGGTCTTTGAAATCGTGTTTGGATACGCCAAAGGCACAGAACCTGAGACAGTAATTAAGTAAAACTTCAAATAACTTGAAAGGTCATCTTCTAGAACCAAAATGACGCAAACATGACCTGGGTCGCTCCAAGTAGACAAGATCGTATACATACCAGTCAGATACTATAGCTACGTAAAAAATAGTAAGTGACTATTAATCTTAATGATGTTGAGTTCCAACTTACAAGCCTTCGCTTTCCTGGCACTTTCAGGATCCTTTTCTCTCTCAACATCCCACAAGTACCCCCTCACAGCACTGTTGATGCCATCCGCACCTACCACAATATGCCCAGTAAATTTAGTGCCATCTTTCGTCCTCACAAGCACCCCTTTTTTGTCACTCTCCACCCTTACAACCTCACAATTTGTGAAAATATTCCCCTTCCTTTCGTACCTCCTGTATAAAATATCCAGTAGCTCGGATCTCTCAAAGCACAGTATCGGATATCCATGTCTCTCTTCAACCATTTGCATAAACCTACTCCTCCGTACCACTTTTCCATCCGGATTCCGCCAAATGCTCTCGCTTACGGGCGTTGTCCTTCGGAGGATGTCTTGGTACAGGCCGAGCTGGTCTAGGATGCGGAGGCCGTTTGGCTGAAGGGAGATGGAAGCACCACCGTCAAAGGTTATGTTTTTGCCCTTCTCGAGCACGACATGTGAGATACCCGCGCGGTGAAGGGTATGTGCGAGTGTAAGCCCGGAAATAGATCCGCCTACGATAATGACCTTGAAGTCGTTTTCAGATGTGGTTTCCATCATTACTGGATATTTTCTCTCGCAGATTTCTCAGCTGTTGTGATGGAGAAGTGTGAGGTAGGTGAAAGTGCACAGAAATTTCGTTAACATAAGACGGCCTGGTATGGTCGTCTGATATGTCAAGTTCCTTTTGTTTATACTTCTCTTACAGAATAATATGTAGTATACAAATTGTCATTTATTTAATCTTTATTATGAAACTGACGCTAGCTTTGTCAAAGCCAATCTACTTTGCCAGTTGCCCAGGCTTTCATCTATACTGCTCGCTTACCAGCACTTCTCTTTGTTTCACAGGTTCACTCGGGAATGTGGCAATTATTGCTTGCTATTGTTCTTTCCCAGGTTGGAATTTGTACGGTTCCCTCATCAAGATGTGAATTTCATTCATGGAGGCTAACATAATGAGTAAAGTGTGCATGTCGTATGGCAAGATCTCAGGCTTTCTAGCCACACTATGCACCGTTTGCATGCATTTGATGAAAGTTTCATATCAGAACTCTTTCATGTTATTTTTAATCTGATATTCAATTTACTTTCTAATCGGATGTGTTTTCTTTTGTTTAGTTTCCTATGCCAGATAATTGGTAAATTCCAGATTATGTAAATATTCAACACTGTTGACTCGCAAGTTCACCCTTTCTGCATATCTCGCCACATTACGTAGTCTATGTCCTTTAAGCATGTATTAAGGCTTTCAACATTACTCATTCACATCTGTTTGTCTTGGTAATTCCTAATTGTTTACCAGTAAGTTACAGCTACCAACTCTTTCTCTCTATCTAGGTGGTTTATTCTAAGCGCATTGTAGAATCATTAGAGAAACTTAAACAAATGTTAAGTGGGACAATAGATTTTCACAAAGCATGAGGCAATACCCATAGACTTAGGCTGGAAGTTAGTTCATAGAGCGTATTTAAATCATAGTTAGCCTATTCATTTCAAAGACCTAATGGTCAATCTCGATATTAGAGATCCTTTTTTAGATCACGAGGTTGAAGTTGTAATTTAAGATCGAGATTTTATCACATATAGTAAAAGGAGTATATTCCATTACATATTTGATATAAGTCCAAATGGTGTGAAGCCGGCTTTGAAATCTATGGTGTAGACTACTTTGCCTCCGGGTAGAACGTATCTACGAAATTATGGAGCATTGTTTCAATACTGGTGAAACCTGGCTGACCGACCTCCTTAAGCACTTCCTCCGCCCGGTGAATAAGCTCATCGGCATTTGATAAATCTCTGCCAATCAGCTCTTGGTCCTCTCCTACCACGAGATCCAACCGATCAGGATAGAGTTTTCGTACTTTGTGTCGCAAGTCATTCCATGTTGCCTGTTTGTAGTAGGCGAATATCCGATCATTGGCAAGTGAAGAGAGAGAAGCAGCAGCTACCAATAAACGTGCGGAATCCTCAACATCAATAACGTAGGCTGTAACTGATTAGCCTTTAAAACTTTCGGTGGATACTTGGGTAGAGATAAAATGTTAGATCTGGACGAGAATGAAAAGCTACTAACAGAGATGTGGAATTATGCCAGTCCATTCGCCACCCAGGACATTTTTCAACATTCCATAGGATGACTGTGGACTTTTGCGGGCATCTTGGGCATTGAGAACACGCCCAAAGTTTCCATCGAGCACAACACAGTTAGCAACGAAGGGGGGGTTATTCTCTTTTATCCAAGCCCAGAAAGCAAGCTCTGCAGCAGCTCTACCGGCGCTATACACGCTCAACGACCTCTCAAAGGTCGCTACTGGGGCTTCTTCCCTTGCCTTCCATAGATCTTTATAGTTGAACGCGTCTGCTGCTATGATGTGTGGTTGATTGTAGATGGCAGATTCCACTGCCTTGGAACTAGAGCTCAATACATAACGCTGCACCTTGGCTCGAGCAGCTGCTTCGAGCGTATTTATAGTGCCATTAACAATAGGATCCACAGCCTTTGCAGGGTCTGGATCGAAGATAACTGGGGTAGAAACGTAGACTACGCCCGCTGCACCTAGAATAGTTGAGTCAATAATCTCTGGACGAGTGGATGGGGTTGTAAGATACCTTCAAAAGCCTGGTCAAACGCATCTATAGCTTCGAAGTCTTTGACGCTTACCAGCTCAAACTTCTCGGGCCATGTCTCATCAAAGAGTTTATGCATCCAGCCATGGTGCTTTTCAACATCACGCACTGTCCCTCGTACCCGGTATCCTGCCTGGAGAAACTTTGCGCATGTTTCGACACCAATGAAGCCATTGGCTCCAATCACCACCACTGTTGATCCGAATGGGATTGCCGGGTCATTGATCTTCATTTTCACAATAAGAATGAAGCACTTCATAGATAGAAGTGATTTGTTTAGACTAATACTCGAGCATGAGATGCATAATATAGCAACAACTTAAATGCTTAGGTGGACATGAGAACTGTTGATTTCTCATCAATGATGCTCTGCCTCCTCATCAGCCAACTTAATTACTAATTCAACCTTTCATTACAAATCCCTCGATTAAAATAGCGCCTTTAAAACCCTCCTCGGAGTATTGCAAAAACAAAAATATGTTGCCGGTAAAGCAGACGACGTGAACTCGGAATTCCGAGTATGCTTATCACTCTAAGTCTCATAGTTTTAGTGGAAGCCGGGAGCAGACTGCTTGATGAGAGAGCTTTGGAAAGAAATCAAGCTGGTGCTTGAGTATGGTGACGGTTACTAATTGTTCTTGTATGCTGTTTCATTACTGGAGGTTTCAATGGATGATTCGGGAATTGCTGAGATACTGTGTCAAGATGTGGCAAGGGGAATACAGCCACAAAGAAGGAGATTAGTGCTAAATTTAAGGGAAAATGATGGTATATACGGTTTAGTCTAATTTAAATATAAAGAGATTTTTCACCATTGTAGAACGCAAGATTCTGTCATAACCAGCAAAGCTATTTTATACGTTACACCATAGGTTAAGGACAATTTTTTTATTGGTTGAAATCCAATTCTTATGAGTCTAAGGAAATTTTGATTTAGTATCGACTAATGATCTACGGTTTCAGATAACTACTAATACGAATGATTCTTTTCTCAAGAGTACAACCACTATGAATCATGACTGAGCTACCAATAACATCCCAAAGTTCGGTCAAAATAGCAAGAGAATCAATCGACCGCTAATGGCCGGACTGACATACCTTACAAGAAGTAGAAAATGCTCGAAATTTTAGAGGCTCTGTGATCTGTTCGGTTACATCCATCTGCGTGTCCCGTTGTGACTTAGGAATGATCCTCCATACCCTTCTTCTAACGATGAGCGGTTGATCGCCAACAAGCAGCTTTCTGCAGACGCTTTCGGCTCCGATGCCGTGAACCCAGGCGCGTAACTTTCAAACTTTAAGTTGATTGCTTGCAAGCGGGCTAAGTCATCGGATGATACTATAACAAGTGAGCAATTTACTCTATCAATGCTCAAAGAACGGTACTCACAAATCTGGCCATCTTCAGCAGTATCCACAAGGCCTGGACATAATGAAATGAATAAAATTCCTTGGTCCTCGTAAGCTACACCTAGTTTTGCAAACATGGTACTTAGAGCCGCCTTGCTTGCACCATAAGGCGCCGCGTTTGCAATTTTCGCCTCCTTGATGAAGTCTAAGAAATTAGTTAGTCACAGTTGAAGTTTAAGTAACCTGTTGATCTCAATTCTTATGCGGCTAGTGCTTTTATGTGAGTAGGATTAACTCACCAATGTCTCCCATCCCGCTTGAAATTGCAACAACTTTCTTCAACTTCCCTTCTTTGATCAAAGCTAGAAAAGCAAACACAGTGTTCATGACACCTATAACATTAATATTAAAGCTTTTTGTCGCATCCATTAACAAAAGTTGAGGGTCATGCTCGCTGTGTGTAAAGAATTATCAGTAAATGGCAATATCCTAAAAACATAGTACAGTTGATCCATACAAATCCTGAAATGACTTTATTGACGTAACCTTGCTCACGTATGCTGCGTTGTTGACTAGTACATCTAGGCCCCTGCCGCCGAGAATGCGTTTTGCTTCTTCCACTGCCTGTTTCAAGGCCGCTACATCGGTAATGTCTGCAACGAGAAGATGAACGTTGGATATTTTATCGGCGGCCAAACGGGCTTTCGTAGCTATAGGGTCTCGCACAAGTCCAATGACTGTATTGCGGGGGTCTGATGCAAGGACCTTGATGAACGCATACTACCAAGCTATTAGTAGTTGTGTGATTTATTAGAGCTGTGATAGCATACACCAAGACCCCTACTTGCTCCAGATATAAGATAGCTCGGCATTTTAGATGAAGTAGTTTTGCCGTTGATATCACGCTCTCGTGGTCTGTTATGGAAGAAAACGTTCCTGGTAGTTGTGCTACTTGTTATTGAGGAATCTAGATTTGGAACCCACTCCTATATATACTGCCCAAGGGCACAGTCTCTTATTCTTGTGTACTAATCGACTCCGTGAATAACGGCATATTTGTAATCTATGAAGAGTTAAGCATGTATTGATAGGCTCAGATGCTCTTGATATTTAGAGAATATGCACACGAAACTCCGAAGGCCGACCGGCCTTGCTTGTTGCACTGATGGCTAGTCATGTCGACAATGCTTTAAATCAACATGGGCTATGTACAGCGTTATTTTATTAGCCAGCACCTTCAGCGTTGGCGGCACTCGGAACTCCGTGCTTCTGAATACCAGATTCAAATAAGCAACGGATTAGTCATTAAGATGGTTGCGAGTAACTTAAAGAAATCATAAGGTTAAGGTAGCATTCGTACACAGTACTCTTAGCTACTCGCTCATAAATTCGGCGCCCCCCACATTTGGCTCTAAAAGAACGGATCGTGGAATATGGATGGCACATCAACTTTGCAATCCCGCTTCGTATCAACCTTACTGACTCGAACAAAATGGCTTGCCGAACACAACGATGTAAATAAGTTACTAGCTAATCAGGTTGGAAGTTTTGGAAAGAATCATTACACGCAACAAGTAACTACCTCTATTCATCGCCTGTGTCATTCTGTTCGAATATGTAGATGTGCCCCAATCATCTCTTCTTGCTTCTCGCACTCACTATCTGTGGAAGACAGATAAGAAATTATCGGGCAAGACAGAAACCAATATGTTTTGTAAAAGTCAACTTATCGTTCATCACCTTATTTTGTCTCTTCTTTCGGCATTTTGCATCTATTTCAAAGAAAATGTTACCTGACTTAAAGTCAGTCCATTGACAATTCCCTTAAGGTTTAGCAAACTTATACGGGGTACAAAACCACAGCTACAGATTGGTCTCACGTTCTTTTAAAGGGTTCAATAAGGTATATAAAGGGCTACAGGATTGACTATTAGTCTCTTTTTGAATAGTCTGAGATAATAAGACTAAATTTATTTTGTACTAGAATCGATAATTATAAATTCTTATAATATGGAAAAATATTAGAATATTAATTGTATTTGTGATCAAATAACGAATTCAGGGGATTCAAATGCGATATCTCAGGAGTGTATTTTTACTAGTCATCACCAATTATTATAGTGATTTACCCTATTCTGTTATATTCAGTTAAGCTTCTCCAAATCTGATAGTCACAAAGAGATGAAGTCGCATGATCAAAAATCGAATTAGCGGAGCTATAGATCTTGGGTCGGGATTCCCTGTACTTGATGAAAGCTATTGCTAAACCGAATGCCACACACGCATCTTGCCTAAGGCTCGAAACCAGACACCACGTGAAGATTCCGGGGGGCGTACACCAAAATCTCCATTGCTTCGAGGTTCCGATTTGCGTGGCGATCTTTGAATCTGCACATCACAGCCGCCACAAGGCTACTGTTGATATCTCGCAGAATGGGGAAAACCGAGAATTTGACTATAGCCGTTGTATAACTTTCTGGGATAGTGAAAGCTCAGTAGTATAGCTATAGTATAGGAAGTCTATTACGCTATCGAAGCATCTGGTATTTCCGGGAGTGGCCACGGAATATAACTTAAGAACAATAACAAGAGATATGACATTCTATTATCTATGCACCTGTGACTGTTTCTAAGCGTACTGCTATTGTTCAGTTACAGAGGCTTCCGCGCAAAGCTCCGCTTTGTGTAAAAGTACAAAGTCCCGAATGGCGGAAACATACTGACTGATATGATCTTGACTCACTCGAAGATGTAAAGGAGTGTAACCTCGGACGGCAACATGAATGTTTTTTGAAAGCATGTGGTGATAGTACAATGCTTGCCATACAGCGCTGTTGGGACCGGAAAATCGCACATTCAACATGCTACCCCGTCCAGTTATAAACATGAGCGGCAACTTATCAAGTGAGTGAGAATCGCCATTGATCTCAAAACTGCTTTCTAGCTCCAAACTATCGATCTCGATGATATCAACAAGTCCACTGGCGATTGTCGAGGGGTATATTCTTTCTTCGATCAGAACCTGCTGAATTTCTCTCTTTGTATCTTCACCCAGCTTATTCAAGCGCTCGACAGCAGCAGCATTACAGATCTCAAGACCAACTAAACCAGCAGACATGCTCAAAATATTGTTGTTGAAGGTTCCAGGATGGAAAAGCTGTCCCTTAGACGGATCAAAACGCTCCATAATGTCTCTGCGCCCGCCAAAAGCACCAAAGGTCATGCCACCCCCAACATACTTCCCCAAGGTGATAATATCAGCTTTCACACCTTGAGTGGCAATGTAACCGCCTACACCAAGTCTAGAAGCCATAACTTCATCAACAATCATCAACGCTCCTGTGTCATCACAGACCTTCCGAATGTACTGCAAGAATTCCTTGGTCCCTGGTCGACAACCCCCGGATCCTTGGACGGGCTCCACCAGGATAGCTGCAAGACTGTTTGGCCCGATTTTTTCGAGTGCCGAACGGGTCTCAGGAATGTTGTTATAAGGTGCAAATACGAATTCGTAAGGCAGATTCATTGTCGGTGCTGTTAAACCCTTCATGAGAGTCATGGGAAAGACGAGTGTGCTTCCGTGATAGCCACCGCTGAAGACCAATATCTTTCGCCGAGACGTGATTACCACAGCAGCTCCAAGGGCAGTAGTGTTAGCCTCAGTGCCTGAATTGGTGAACCGGACAAGATCAATTCCTGAAGGGCCAAAACGTTCGCATACTTTAGCTGCGAACCTCTTTTCCAGCAAAGAGTTCCCACCAAAGTTCCAACCCCCAGACATGCCTTTCGCAACCGCATCTTTGATACGTGCCTCAGAATGACCGAAAATGCCAGCACTGAACTCTCCTAAAAGATCAGTGTACTCGTCGCCATCTAGCGACACAAGTGTTGCGTCTTTTCCGCTGACCCAAGTAATAGGGAAAGGCTCCGCATGTAACACCGTCCTTGTGTTCCCACCAGGAAGATGATCGTGAGCATCGTGGTGTGCCTTTTCAGAGGCTGGATTTCGAGCTCTGTACTTGTCATGTGCTATTTCAAGCGCGTTTCTTGCATATACTGGGGGCGCCATTTCGACGGATGAATTAGCGTTAAGAAGAATGTGAAAGTCGCTGTTGTTGCCAAATTCTTTTGCTGAGCAGCTTTCAAGATGTTCGAGGACGGAAGCGATATCGTCCAGTGTATCTAGTCTCTAGTTTAAATAACAGATATAAATTCTCGACCCTATTCCCTTGAGTAGTCTCCATGCCGAAGTAAAGTACCATCTGCTAGCTCATTCCCAGTATGGCGATATCGGAGTTTCGGAGGCTTTTGAGCATAAAACTACAGGGCATAATCTCAGAAACTCTACGGAGGTAATAGCTGAACTTTGGAAGGATCCTCTTGGCAGGAAAGGAGTAGCGAACCATCAAATTCCCCGCTTCTGTTAGGGTCTCGATACGAAACCTGGTGGATACCTTTCACGCCAAAAAATTGACCCACTTCGGAATTTCGGAAGTTTTCAGATACAACACTTCTAGCTAAACTTCGTATGTTCATATCCGGACTTTCACCTAGAGACGCACTAAGAACCTGCTTGAGTTGACCTCCCGTGATAGCTGACTGCGGAATTGGTGTTGTTAGCACTGGTATTGACACCAGCGCGTGAATCGGTCTCTCCAAGAGCCCACGATCCAAAGTTGACCCAAAACACTTGACGCAAACTTTGCTGGAATCTCGTTTTTGACCGACAAAGTCGAGAAGGTGAAATCTTTGTATATAAACAAATTGCGTCGCCCCTGGAAGAATTTTTCAAAGTATCAGTATTTGTCCAGCGATGGTTCTGGCAGGTTGATGAATTTTATCAACATAAACCTACACAGTACAAACATAGTGGGATGCAGCTTCAAAACTGTATTGAGTAAGCCCTTGGCCTTTTTCAATCGACTCGCAACAAATGCTTTAACTGCGGAAGGACAAGTTGGCTGTCTCAAATCAACAAGCAGATGACATAATGCGAAACAGACATATTTTATTTGAGCTCATTTCTCGGTGCATTTGGAATTAATCACCTTTTATTGCTTGTCTAACACGAGCGAAATGTCTATACTACCAGACGAACAAATAGCAATCCTGAACTCATCCCATTGTCTATGCTCGATTCGATATGGTGAATCACTTCAATCACACTACGCTTAATTGACTTTCACAAGATGACTTATAAGGCTTTGTGGTCATGCATTGCATGCCAACTTAAAGCACGATGATTGCAAGTCTGGCTTCTGTCGAGAATAGTCTGAACTACGAGCCTCTATCATTACCTGATCTGCGTAAATATATATCCTCATGACCCATAAAGCTAACTCACGCGGAAATATGTAGGCTATTATGACATGGTATTCAATAGCCAGGTTGTATCTATCTAACTCTAATTTATCCGAGAAATATCTTTACATGAATGTCATTGCATGTCACGGATACCTTTGCCTAAAGCTTTTTCTCCCGGCCGTGACCGGTCACTTTGTATGAGCCCGATTGTAAGTGCTGGAAAACTTGCTCAGGATCGTAGACCTCGGCCGCCTGTGACAGTAATTTCAAGTTGTCTTCACCAAAACTTCCAATCACGTCCTGCCATTCGCCAGAATAATTGTTAAAGAGGAAAGGATGATAGAGTTTTCGCCTCTCAGCCTCAACCTGAACCCTTCCAATAATACGTTTTTGAGTGGCGATAAGCTCAGCATTGTGTCGTTCTAGTTTGGTACCGAATATTAACAGAAAAGAGATGAGAGGTTCTTCAGCATTGTCCAGGCCGTACACATTGTCTGCCGGACTAAAAGTACGCGGGATTGCATGAAACTCCATTGTCCCGGTGATGTAATGTGCAATTGGGGCTGCCTCCTGAACAAAAACGTCAAAGGCAAAGTTGAGCATCTCAATGTCTAGTCTGAACGTGAGTGTGGCGACATTCGCTCGATCCCCGTTACCATTTTGGAGATCGGCTATGTTGCCTGCCAAGTCAAGGTAGTCGGTCATTCCGAGTGAAGACTCAACGGTTGGTACCTGGCGAAGACCATCAAACATGGGCAAATCGGCAATAGGCTCAGTGTACACTAGATATTGAAGTACCTGTAAAGGCCCCTCATCGTAGGTAAATATAACGATGGTATGTCCTTTGGGATCCAACTCTGGCTTTAGCTGTCGTACGAACCCGCCGTAAGCCTCTATGGCCTGTCTAGCGTGTTGACTCTCAACCAAAGTACGACCCCCCCACATTCCATTATACGGGTAGGTCTCCAGCTCGAAAGTTGTGATGATTCCAAAATTTGAGCCTCCGCCTCGCAGGGCTCGGAAGAGGCTAGGTTCGCTTTCTCGGCTGGCCAACACAACTCTGCCGTCCGCTAGAACAACCTCGAATGAGCGAACATTGTTGATGCCCCAACCAAGCTGGGCAGCATAGAAAGAAAGGCCACCTAGTTTTCCAGTAGTAAGTAATAGAATCAAAATTTCATATCTCTTATTCACGTACCTCCAACCAAAAAGCCACCGACCCCAACATCGGCAGATCTGCCACCAACCGCGATCAATCCTTCACCCTGTAACTTCGTGTAGACTGATCGCCAGGTACAGCCAGATCCAACGAATACGGTTCCCCTCTTTCTGTCGATAGAGATAGTATTAAGCTTGACCAGATCCAGCTGTATTCCTCCATCAAGGCAGGATTGTCCGGCGTAGTGCCCATGACCACCGCTTTTCACCGCAAAAGGACATCGCGCTTTCGCACAAAGAGCGACAGCTTGAGCAAGGTCCTCTGCACTATGTGGTTGGAAGAAGCATCGAGGCTTCAGATTCCTTTGATTACCTGACCAGTAACTTTCTTGGAGAGATTTGTACACGGAATCCTTCTCTTCAAATACTTGCCGAGGAAATCTTTGACGGAGCTCGGAACTCTGAATCAATATCAACAAAGTGTAAAAACAGATTAAAGAAAGAAAAGAACACGTACTATTTGTTCTGTCGTCGACCAACTTGTGGTTGGTGATGTTGTTATTGTCATGTTCAGATGTGAGGCTTTGTCAGAGGGTAATTGCTTCGCCACTCGGCACAGGACGTGCGATACTTTCGAGAATATGATAGGAGCGATTCAGATGGCAATAAGTACTGTAAACTTGTGATATTGAATTCCTTCTTCGTGCGGGTCGTACAACCGGGTAGATTTGCGAACTTCGCTGCCAGGCCAAAGGAGAAAACTATTATCAGCTGTCTAAGAACGATCTTTCGAAGCCGCGTTTTCTGTTGCAATCTTTCGATCTTGAAATAAATGACCCAGTCGCGGAGCCCAGCTGAGATTCGGTCTTAACGATACGTACCTGAGTAAACACGGAAATTCCGAGCCATTTCTTGGCTGTCTTGTGGAAAGTAGAGAACCCTGAAGTTTTCGGACTTCCGGAAAGGCAATACCGAAGAGATAAGGGCTCAAGCCCAGTCAAGCTCGGCGAAATACTAATACATCAAGGGAATAGCTTACCAAAAAGTTGGTCAGATAATACGATCGACCCAGAGAGGTCAGGAAGCCCCTCATAGCACTAGAATATGTTCTCCGTAGGGTTCGGGAATTAGGCGTAACGTAGTGTTAATATTAGGCGTCAAGACCACACACTAAACCGCTTTACTAGAAAAGAGGGGCAATTATTTGAAATCTCCAATAAAACTACTTGAAAGTCCTCTATAGGAGCTTAGCGTTAGAATATTAAAGACTACTATACGTATCTAAAAGTAAAATTTAGAAGTTTAGGCCTAATTTGTATAATTATAAAAATCCGAACCCTATTTGTCCGATCCATCATTGGCAATTCTGCTCTAACGAATATCGTCGGAATGGAATTTGCGACGACACGTTAATTTGATAGGATGAAGAATGAATTGCCGTTGTTTTCTCAATACATGTATATAGAAGGCACGCACAATCTGCAATAGTACTAAGTTGGCCACCAGAGAAAGTCTTTCCAAGCACGCATTATGGCCAGATACAACCTGGTACCAGTCAACCACGAACGTTCTTCGAACCTTCTCAAGCTCACTTCCATCAACAATGTCGATGTACTCGGCGTACCGCTGTCCAATGACGCTTCATTGGCACCATATTCTTTCAAGTCCGCCATATCACGCGTTGCAGTGCCATCCACCCAGTTCAAGCGTGCCACCGTGAGCTATCGACCGGCGGAAGGTTATACTTGTAACTGGGATCAAGCCGGATTCCTTTTTGTCCGTCCAAAGCCAGAGCTTCCTGAACCTTCGGCAGAGTGTCCGGGTGTATCAGGCACAGCACCTTCATTCATCAAGATTGGGGTCGAGCTATGGGAGAACAAACTATACCATATGATCTGCTCCAGTCACAATGATATGACCGACTGGAGCTTGCATGCAATCCCTGAAGCCTACGAAGGTGAAAATGATATCACGATGGAAATCTCGAGATTCGGCAACCGCCTCGCGATCCAAGCCGTCTACGGACAAGGAGAACAAGCCTCGAAAAGAATACTCCGAATCGTTCCCTGGTGCTTCGTGGATGAGGCCGAGAACGATCCAGATATCTGGGTTGCTGTCTATGTTTCACGACCAGACGCCCAAAGAACCACAACCGAGCCTCTCGTTGTGCAATTTCATGATTTTGAGATCGAGGACTTGGATGGCGTCAGTCAGATTGATGGGTGATTCCATTTCTTGCTGTTTCTAGAATACCTAGCTGTAACGAGGCTGCTCATTCTCACTCAATCCAACCTTCGATATAGCACATGTGATGAAACTGTCCCTGGTATCTTGCCAATCTGTAGAGATTCTAGGCAGTGTAGAAGTTTTCCCTTCATACCACAGCAAATGAGGTAGTTGAGCCTTCACTTCAACATAGCTGTAACAGTACTTGTGAAGTGAGTCATGACTGGTGGTAATTATTTCAAGTAATCAATCGATAAGCCTAGCAGAATTAAGGAAATGTAGTGCCGGTCCCCGCGTTTTACGAGACGAGACGACTAAAGGTGGTGGAAACTAGCTTCACGGCGCGTTATGTTATTAGCAGACTCTTGATGGTGCCGAGCTGTGTTGCCGGTATTTCTAGAATGGGCTTATCTCGTTAGGGCGATTGCTGCCATTCGTGCGTCACTTCCAACGTTACTTTCCCATAACATCTGTAACAGTTGCAGCACCCCCGAGCATCTTGACTACCACCACTATCATTGGTTCTGTTCTGCACGACAGATATGCGACATACCAAATATCTCAGTACTTGTGATCATTGTAGGGTCTGGAAAGTGCGGTGCTCAAGTCGGTCAATCCATCAACCCCCCCACCTCTGGCGCTAATCATGCTGGCAGAAGCGAACGAGCAGGATGAGGGATGCGTAACGTGCACCGTACGTGACTACCTCCCCTTGCTAGAGTGACGATGAAGATTTAGAATGCTCATCCTGCTTTTAGAAACGTGGTCTACATTGCAAATTCTCGCCAACGAAAGTACGAAAATCATACGCGGCCAGGACCGTGAAGAAATCGAATACCCGAGGTGTGTGCTCTACCAGGGTTGAAGAACTGTTAATAACATAAGACAGTTCCAGAAGAAGAGAGAATTAATGTGAGCGAGCCTGATTCTTCTCCATCATGCTCCACGGATGCGGGAACCTCTGTCAGTGCTACACATTTTGCATCATGCTCAACAGATACGGGAACCTCTGTCAGTGGCACTACACATTTTGCACCTCCATTACAAGATGTAGTGCCATTGAGACCGCCTCTCAAAGAGCCACGTTTGTACGTCGACAAGCTACTTTTTGAACCAGACTCTATGGAATCCCCTCAAGAGGAGAGATCTAGGTATGCTGTAGGAGGTCTAAGCGTGTCGAGACAAGTCACTGAGGATCACGGTTAGTACAGCTTAGCATATGCCCGGCACTCTCATGACATGGACTGATTGCGTCTAGTACCGAGTTCTAGCCTGGCCTTCTTCTCCGACGCTGCTGTAGCACATTTATCTCGGAAGCTGGGCCATGACAGGCTCAAGGAACTTGTGGACTATTTGGAAGCAACAATGAAGCGCCGCTGGGTCACCCCCGTGCAACATAAGGAACCACCAGAGCACTGGATGCCTAGTCCTGAGCGTCAAACTCAATATATGCAATGTACAATTCACACTCTTGAGTACACTAAGTCACCGTTAATGTCTGTATAGCGTATTTCAAACATGTGCACCCCATTTTCCCGTTCCTCAATCGAGCCGCGTTCGAAAGGCGGGCCTCGTCCCCAGAAACAGAAGTATCAGATTCTACCCAGAAAACATGGTCAGCCCTATACAATACAATATTGAGTCTCGGATGCATGTACCATGACGGTGGCTCCTTCCAGCCTGCGTACGGGCTGGCGTGGCAATATTTTAAAATCTCTATGGATAATCTCAAGGATGTGTTGACTAGCCCCGCTTCACTACTTAAAGCTCAGGTATGTTGCAGTCTTGCCAGATATTACCACTAATCTGATATCAGTAGGCAATCACATCAATGGTAAGTTTTCCTCGCCATGATAATTGGATTATTACCGAGCTGAAAAGTGTCTACTCAGGCCGTTTTTGCGCTCAATTACTCCAGCCTGCAGGTAGAAACCCTGTGCATCACCGAAGCGGCTAGGATTATCATCACATTGAGTTTGCACAAGAAAAGTCTGGATCTCGAGTCAGATGACGAAAGCAGAAGAATCTTCTGGACGGTGTATTGCATGGAAAAAGAGTACGCATTCAATTCTAGCCATGCCTCCGTATGTAATCATTTCTTCCTGAGAGACTTTTGATTGATTTGTGCATAATAGTTAATCGCGGACCTTGACATTAGCTGTCCTCTTCCTCAGATTCCAGTAGAGGCCAATGAAGGTTTTGATTGGCTGCAATGTTGGGCACGGTACTCTCGAATTCTTTCTAGGGCATACGACACGCTTTTTTCTACTAGTGCTACCTTGAATTCTGTAGATGAGCAGTTCTCGTATACGGAATGGATTATGAATGACCTGGAGGCTTGGAAATATTCAATCCCGGAAGACCTTCGCCCGGGCTCACCACTGCGACAACATCGAATGCGACGACCACATATGCAGGACCTGGCCCTTCGGGTCCACTTCTCATACTACAATCTTCAAATCTGTATGTCGAGATTAATTCTTCATGCCTGCGCCAATCAAAACTCGCATAGAGGATATGAGAGCAAGAAAAACCTACTTCTAGCAGCACGCTACGTTATTGAGTCGACCCCATATATCCCAATGGAACCATATACTCCTGTTTTGTAATTTCCTCCATCCAGTGAGACGAGAATAAAAGACATGACTGATTGATGTACTTACAGGATACTTGGAACCATGCCAATGGTCGCGATGTTTATCATATTTGACTTTGTCATCAAAAATCCACTGCATCCCGAGACAAAAACAAATCTATCCTTCCTCGACATCGTCGCAGCACACTTCGCCAGGCTCGATTTAGCTTCGGAAGGAACTCTCCACGATACTAAAGTGTCTGAATTCACTTCAATTGCTCGCCTTTATGTCAACAGCTTCACGAAAGACCAGGCGAACAACCACAGCAGAGCTGCGCTAAATGATGCCATGAACATGAGCTCTAAAGAAAATAGCAATACTGACATCAACCTACAACAGCCAGCGTCCTCAACACAACAGACTTCGAACGATGCCCTAGGCTCAGGGAACACAGATATGGTTAGTGGCTACATTCACCTGACAATTCCATCATTTTCCATTCTATCATGTTTCTATCTTTATCAAATCTCAATATTGTTATCTATGCACCACCTTTAACTGATGTGTTGTGTTAGAACTGTTACCTAAGCAGTGGTGATTTCTCAGCAGCGACCGATTACAACGTCCTTGATTTTCCAGACGAATGCTCCTCCATGTATATGTCTCTACCGCAATCTGGGTATGATATAGCCAGTCTGTTCATTTATCCATTTGTTGAAAGTTATGAATAAAATCTGTATACACCGATCGCAAAATAGGAAGGCGTCTTGATTTGTTTATGAGACCTTGATTCAGACTTCTTTGATCAAGCATAGATCTTCTGTACTGATAGGCGAGGAATTCATCAATGTTTCAGGAAATTACAGCGTGTCCCCAATTGTGATTGTAGTATGCTATTTGATTTCTCGGATTGATATAGACACAAGGAGGCTTTGGAGTCTATCTTTGTGATGCAAGCGCATATGCAATATTTCTAATTGGGAATTCTAAAGATCTACGACGTAGAACGAGTCAAATTTTACAGTACCATAAAAACTGGTAGCGATATTATCTGGGATCGGAGGTGATGTCGCTAGTTCGCGTAAATTCTCTTATTCTTGAAAGGCTTCGCCTGCAGGTGACCTGCGGTTTCTTCGACAAGATAGTCTGGAAGCAAATGTTCTCTGTTTCTTGTTCTTAGAAAAAGAAAAAGGACACGAGCAGGCGTGGACGAGGTCATCAGCTACAGAAGTGAGTAGAAGGCTATGCTCATACCTTTTCTTCCTTATCTTATGCCCTCCCCAAGAACGAAGATTGCCACACACATATTAGCAACAGGGAACTCCCCCTTAAATTGGCTTTGTTTTTGGCATTTGTAAACATCGCGGTGACATCGTCTCGAAAATCATTCGGCAGTGATGCAACTATAGGTAGTAGGTACAACAATATCACTAGTCGCTGTAATATTGAAATTTCAAGGGGTCGCTCATGACGATATGTAAGTATGTAAGTGTTCATTTGAGGAAGATGCATATTACTGGATGAGCCAGCATTTACGGGCTACTGCATGTAAAACAAGAGGTGTTGTCAGTCTGTCACCAGGAGACCATGACTCAGCCAAGTCCTTAGATTGAGCTTTTCGTCTCATTCCTTGCACCTACTGAATAGCATTGAATATAGCAAGTTATGTTTCACGGGAATCATTTGACGCTGATCTTGATAGATTCAAGAGAAAGACAAAATTATCTTTGTGCTAACACATAGTCCAGTCCAACTTTCACAATATTGGTAAGATGTACAATCGCAAGTCACTGCTAATGATGACAATACATTGCCAAGCCCGACTTGTCTCGCCGCCAGGAATCCAAATATCCTTGATAGCCTCACCTAAATGCTTCCTCGCACATTCGTCTTGGTGGTCTGAGGATTCCCGAAACAAAGCGATGAGCTAGTGCTTCTTATTTGCGGACTCCATTCGATTTCCAATATTCAACATGTCCCAATCAATCTTTGGTCCTTGAAATTGGTGTCCAGATTGATACCACCCCCCGACTATGATAAGGGATAAGCCGACCAAGATGGGTGAGGTGTAGTTCATGGATCCAACCGTGACTGGCAAACTGGGGGGCATGCAGACCAAAACTACCAAGACAGGAATCCAAAGGGTCGAGAAAACGTTGCAGAAGGTTCCCACGTAACCAAGCTTCAATGGCCGATCCGGAAGTGCTTTGTTTCGGCCGACCAGCAGGAGAAGTGTTTGCGGTGCCGTTAGGGAAATATTACTGAAGAGAACTGCGGACGTGAGGATGGAATTGAAAGCGGTCGAGCTTGCAAGATATAACAGTCCGTACAAGCCGATGAAAGCCAGTGCTAACAAGGTCGCCCGTGCCGGAAACTTCATCTTTGTATCAACATGTGCAAAGTACTTAGAGAATGGAAGTCCTCCGTCTCGTGCGAAAGCCCAGGCAATACGTCCGGAAGCAATAAATTGGGGAGGCATTGCCGCTATAACAAAGAGGTCAGCTGAGAATGATTTATGTGGCGATACATGCGAAAGGGGGGATGAGGGGACGTACAAGCCATTACCAGAATGAGCAAGCCTCCCAAGAACATCGTTAGTGAGCGATTACCAGTTGCCTGGAAGATAAGCTCCACGGCAGGAAACCCGGCATTCATGACCTTGGTATAGTCGGTGGTGGTAAACATAGCGGCAATCATAATAGGCAGGCCGGTGAAGAGGCCGATGAGCATAGTAAGATTACTATCCAGTTGTGTCAGCTAAAATTTCAGAGCACGAGGCGATGGTATGCTCACATGACGACAGGTAGCTTGCGGCCCGGGTTCTCTATCTCTTCGGCAATGTGTATGGCTGAATCCGACCCTGCAAAGCAATACATAGCATTTGAGATTCCTAGGACCCATGCTGTTCCTTGATTCCAACCACTGGTACCTTGGTCTGATTCTACAATAAACGAACCGGGATTGGTGTTCTGTCTCATGGCTAGCATACAAATGAACCAGACCAAGAAACCAGTCAAGCTCAGATACATGGATGCGGATGTGATGCCTGGCAGTGACTTTGAGAATAAGAAGAGCGGGGTTACTATTTGCTATTAGTAGAGGACGTCGGGTCAGACTTGTCGACATACCAGCGATGAAAGCCATCGCGAGAAAGCACAGGTAAATGTGCCAGGCTTGAGGTGTATAGCTTGGATTCGCGAACGCAGCTAGGCCAGTGGATGCGATTGCGACCTGAGACAACCCCGACGTTGTCGCGAGCCACCAAGCTAGAATCGACATCCAACCGATGACATAGGCGCTGAACCGCTTATATTTCTCTGGTGCAAGCATATACATGAAGTGATATTGACCCTATGCCAACGTTAGGTTTTCCTAGAGCATAAGGCTGTGTGCAGGAGTCAACTTGCACCAGAACTGGGAAATGCAGACGCGAGTTCGGATAAACCCAATGCAATTACCCATTGTATGAACACAGCTACCACAAGTGTAAAGACGACAACTTGTGGCCCACCATACCGTAGGTTTTGTCCAAAGGTACTCAGTGATCCCACCCAGGAGTTCATAACGCTAGGAACCAAATTAGCTATTTGTGCTCAAAGGGGCTATAGGTCGGAATACATACCAGAACATGAAACCCAAGGAAGACATGGCCGAGAAGAGACGAGGCATCGCGGCTTTGTGGCCTTGGGCGGCGAGGATGATATCGTCAGCATTAGCAGCCTGCATCTCGACAGCCCCAGTTCCAACGCTGACAACGGGAGCCATATTAGATACGCCTGACGCAACATGCGCCGTACCTTGACTACAGCTTTTTTCGAAATCGGCGCTGCTGCCAGACTTCTTATCTAGTGGTTTACTGTCTGGAATCATTTTGAGGAACCAAGTTCTAGTAGGTACGGTACTAGTACTTGCTGCAACTAAAGCGGGATTACAATATATATAAACAAACTGCCCGTGCAACTACATAGGTATTTCCGAGACATCTAAATGAGAATCCGATGGATGATCGTACCAAGGCGCAGATAGCTGCCGTGGAGTGTTGAGGCTCAGGCCAAACCCGGGGATACATGGATAGTTAGCTTGATATAAAGTTTCACATCAGTCACCAGCCACTAGAACGCTAGCTAAGACCTTATCTGTGGGCTCCTGCTTGGCTCCACTCGTAGCATGACATGGAGGTGGTAGAAGCGAGGAGATAAGCTAATAACCACCAATAATCAGGAAGGATAAGGTACTAAGGTACATATAGTTGGAGAACTTGTTGTCGTTTTGACCGAGCTCTCAGTAGGGAGGTCACGTGTGTCATGGGAATTGAATAGAACAGATTGTGGATCCCATCGGAAACTCCGACAATGTTATTCCTCGCTCCCTAGCTGGCATCGGATTTTCCGTCACTATGTTGCTTTCCACACGGTCCGACGAGCCTCGATAATTCATCGGATCGTAGCACGGAGTCGTTCATATTGACTAATCCACTCACTTATTCTCGGTCCCATTCATTCTTGGCCTTAGGTCTCGGAGTTTCTAGATAGTATCAGCAAGCATAGCTTTCGGAATATTTGAATATACCGGCTAAGAACGCCATCGTCATACGTCCTTCTATCTTTGCTTGACCGAGATTCTGTACATAATGAGCATTCCTAGCTAATTAATCATGTTGTTGTCTCTTTAACACGACTAGACCGCTGCTGATAGGCTCTTACTTGCGCTGTCCATCACTATCTGCCGAGTAAAGCTTTATAATTGAGTAAACTATCTAGACAATATGGGCGATGGCATACCTTTCGTTGTAGGTGGTGAAAATACAGACTTGCCATACGTTGTCGAAGAAACTGTTTTAGGACACCCGCAGCAACTGAAGGTCATCTGCATAGGTGCTGGCGCGTCCGGCTTAGATCTTGCGTACAAGCTGAAGAAACACTTGCGATCCTTCGAATTTCAGATCTACGAGAAGAATGCAGGCCTTGGGGGGACCTGGTTGGAAAACACGTATGGATGGAATGGCCCAGAATCATATGAGAGTGACTGACAGAGATCTCTCAGGTATCCAGGTTGTGCATGCGACATTCCTGCACACATCTACGAATATGAATGGGCACCAAATCCCCACTGGTCTCAGTTGTAAGTGAAGAGCTCAAAGAAAATTGACAAGCAGGGGATAACATGAATGGTAGTTATGCTTCTGGACCCGAGATTCTGCAGTATTTCCGCGACACAGCCAAGAATTTCGACCTGGAAAAGTACATCAGACTGCAGCACGAAGTCGTTGAGGCTGTATGGAATGAGAACGAAGGTCTTTGGAGTCTGAAGATTCGTGATGCGGCTACCGGTGCCATTTTCAAAGACCAGTGCCACTTTCTTGTTAACGGCGGCGGATTTTTAAAGTAAGTAGAGGGTTCCAGCACGAAGATTGCTTACTAACAGGTAGTAGCAACTGGAAATGGCCAGATATTAAAGGCATCAACTCTTTTCAGGGCACTCTGCTGCATTCGGCTGCCTGGGATCAGGATTGCAATCTGAAAGACAAAAGAATAGCTGTTATTGGAAATGGCTCATCAGGAATTCAACTTGTGACGGCATTGCAGACAGGTACGCCATATAATGCTTCTATGCTCTGTCAGATTGTTAACTGCAACAGTGGCGGGACATTTAACAACATTTATAAGAAGTCCTACGTGGATCTCTACAACGTTGGGGCAAGACTTTGCGGGCCCCAACGGGTCCAATTTCAATTGTACGGATAAGAAGCTGAAAGTTGCCAATGAAATCTCACTGACATTATATTCAGACACGAAAGAGCGAATAGAGGAATTCCTAGACCATCCAGAGAAACTTCTTGAATATCGTAAAGCCATGGAGAATGAACTGAATGGTGGATTCAAATCAGTCAGTCGCCCACCACTCTGAATATACACACTCACAACCTCCTGACACATTTTGATTTTGATATAGGCGCTTTTTGATTCTCCTGAACAAGCCTCGGCCAGAAAGGCTTTGCAGGAAATGATGCGAACTCGTCTAGGAGATCGTTCTGATTTGGCAGACCGCATTACCCCTAATTTTGGGGTCGGGTGCAGGTACGTTTTCATCTGATATATGCCCGCTGCACAACAAATGACCAAATACAGGCGCCCCACACCGGGTGTTGGCTATCTAGAAGCATTGACAGAGAAAAACGTCCGAGTCGTCTTCGAATCCATCAAACAGATTGTTCCGCAAGGCATAGAGCTAGAGTCAGGCGAGATCATCGAACTCGATGCGATTGTCTGTGCTACTGGATTCGACGTCTCATGGAAACCTCGTTTTCCGGTCATCGGACGAGGCGGTATCGACATACGTGAGCAGTGGAGTCAGAGACCTACAGCATATCTCTCCCTTGCCGTGCCAAACTTTCCGAATTACATCGGTTAGCCTCTACACCGGTGCTGCCTAATTTACGCCGGCTAACAAGATGAATAGTATACATGGGCCCTAATGGTCCACTGTCTCATGGCTCCGCCATTCCTAGTATCGAGCATATCACGAAGTATGTCATCAAGCTTTTGCACAAAGTGCAAATGGAACGTTACAAAGCAGTCGCTCCGTCGCAGCAGGCTGTAGATGATTTTATTCAACACGCCGACGTTTTTCTCGCCCGTACAGTTTGGAATGCGAAATGTAGATCCTGGCTGAAAGGAGGTAAGCAAGGGCAGAGTGTCTTCATCATCGATAAACCATGCTAATAGACACGAAGGAAAGGAAGACGGGCCAGCTCTCGTCCATCCTGGAAGTCGATTACACTGGTTTCACGCACTCATGGCTCCGCGCTGGGAGGACTGGGAATGGACTTCCTCGAATCAGAACAGGTTCGCTTACCTTGGCAATGGCTTTTCGACTATGGATGATGAAGGGAGGGATAAATCATGGTATTTTGGAAATCCAGAGGAGGGATACGAATCGATCATTTACTAGGCACGAAAAAGAGGTTGCTGGAGGTCAGAGAGACGTATTAGGAGGAGACGACATGTTATATGATTCCCTTGAAACCGGAGGCTTTTTTTGTTATAAAGGCGTACTAGAATTTAGACATAGAGTTGATTCTAATAGTATTTCTACTGGAGAAGTCCACTAATTCCGTTTTTTGGTGCAGACTTTCCAGGAGCACGGGCCACTAGGACCCTTGTGAAATGGTCCAGTACTTCTGATAGTGAAGCATTAAGCCTAAAGTGGAAATTCTCCAGAATCAGCCACTGCCACGGACTGCCACTCGCTTAACAATTCAACTTTATCATAAGAGCAGTGCCAGTGGCAATACATGTCTAGGACTTAGGGCCGCGGCAGAGGTCTAGTTACGTATTATTCAAAAACACAAGTTAAAACTGGTAGGCATATTTCATTAGTGTATGCATGGCAGTGGCACATACTCCCCAAAGTCCATCTTAAGCAGAAATCCACTACAAGAATACAACTGTTACTGCTACTCCTTTGGGCGCTGAGTTTGTGGCAAACGAAGGTACTTGTTTACTGAGTCGACAGACAAGATGAGTTACTGTTTCCAACTATTTCGCGAATGTAAAGAATGCTGACGTTAGACAATCGCTCTATGTAAATGACTCATAATCGTCTACAAAACAAGCTACTCTAGGTAACATCACTAGCGTGCTGAGCGATGCATTATTCACTTGTTTTTAACAGCGATCTTTGGGATAAGCAACCTTCAACAAAGTAACCATGGGTCGATCTAATGTAAAGAAACATTTGCTGATCTTCCTTATCTGGTAATATATACTTCTTTAGCCAAGGAACCTAGTCAAAGGACGCAGAATATATTGTGCCGCAGTCTAGTAACGCTAACCCGTGCTATCAGTCAACACATGTGTGCTGTTTATAGTAATGTCAATTTCGCCACTGAGCTTTATTGCAAAGCCTTATGGAGACAATCTATTCTCGAGGTCAATTTCAAGTACAAGTAGAAGTGCTAATCCACCAAATAGAAAGTTGGTTCAGCCGATAGCAAGTAACTATTCTCACTCCTGTTGTCTCCGGCCTTTAATTTCCCAAGCCAACTTCAATTCATACCTATCATACCAAGTATCTCCGCCATGCTGTCTCGACTATATAGCACCATTGCAATCCTTGTGAGTATTTTATCTCTAACGCAAGTTGCGGCGCAGGATAGCATCACGTTTTGTAAAGATGATGGTTGTGGCGATTGCCCAGTAGCAATTACCACTAACGGTACAGGTTATCCTGGATGTGCCATTCATAACTCAGTACACGTTTTCGGGAACCAGGGGTTTCCTGAAACAGACAGGCGATGCAATATCCAACTACTTTACAGATCTTGAACTAAAACATCACGGCAGTGTTATCTCAGCGTTTCTTGATTTTCCTGAGTAGGACGCATCACAACCATGTTATCTTATCTTCAAATCACCAGCAAACTCTGAGACACCAGGTTAGTACGTGCTCCTATTCCCTAGTCCCTAAATTAACACAATACATAGTTCAGTAGCATCGAGGAGACTTTGCTACGAACTTCTGACCTACTCGTGCAGTGGAAAACCCCAGAAAACGTTTCAGAAGGCTACTTGCAGCGATTATGAGCTGGAGGAAACTTTCATGGTGAATTTTGTTGTGTTAGAGGCGATTGCAGTGCTGTCGGGGTGCCCAACCTACCACCAGCATCTGCCAAGTTTCGCAGCGACGTTGTCAACAAAGTGGTGGCGACGGGCGGTGGTACTCGGAGTCTCCGCTTTGCTGTAAATGATACAGAGGTTGACCAATTTATGTAGGACCGTATTTGGTTGATGCACCACAAACCAAGATCAAGAAGGATGTTTTTCCATGAGTCGTCTGGAATGGTGACTGCGTACCCGTTCCAGGAAAGAAGATTATGCTAGGCCTGCGGATTGTCCTAAAATTGTCTCTGGCGTTTATAACGGAGAGATAGATGCCACGATCACAGAAACTCGTACCGTGAATGGAGCACACCCATCGAAGCATCAGTCGGCTTTGCTGATATCCTCTCTGTAGAATTTGGCTTTTAATTTACTTTCTCCGAGTCTATCTTCAACTCAGAGGCGGCCACGTATCACGTAGGTCCTATTGAGTGTGGATACGTGATTTGGACTTCCTACTGGCGCTGTTCCGACGGTGAGTCACCATCTCCCTACTCTTAGTGTTAAACCTGAAGTAGTCTTTAACTGAAACTTCGTTACATAGACTCAGGAGCTTGCAATGGTGAAACAGCTACAGGAGAAGCCTGTAGCCCTTATGCAGATACTAACAGTGGAAAACTGACTAGAGAATTCTCTCTTGTATCGCAGGTTTAAGTTATATCTGAATTTTGAGCTGTTACACTTCTTGATAAAGATGGGGAACACAATGGGCACTTTACACTATGCTAGAGTTGGACTCATCAAATCAGATTTGATGAGGTCAATGTTAAATAAGAGTTAAAGTTGACCTCTTTGAGGTTCTTATACATTTCTGAGAGTAGCTAGATATTTTATGTTCAAACCCTCAGGAAATATGTATCTCCACCTATTGCTTGCATCAATATATTTGGCAATGGTATAGGACCCACTTGAAACTCAATATACCCCGGAGATTCCAGTGCATGTGTAGCTCCCTTACTAGGACTGCTATATCGCTTGTGGCCCGGGCTTACTTGATCGAACTTTCGTAGCTGATCGAGAACTGATATTAGATACCTCTTTCTGTCCTTTTCTTGAACCCGTAACTTGATTGTGGCGTAGATACTATACTTCAAAGAATTGTGCGCACCGTAACATAGATGGTTTTCCTTCCTACCATCACAAATTACTTGATTGCAATTGTTACTTAGTCTTCTTGAAATCTTTTCCAGTGAAGGCGGCGATGAGCAACGATCACAAGACATTGTACAAGCCCACTATTATTTTCTAATGCTACAATAAACTAGACAGCAAATTGATTTCCCGCTAGTTCATCAATCTTATAAATCAAATAAGATACAGGGTTCCATTACGCCGAAGCGCAGGGTGGAGGAAATAGCTTTTGAATTGCGGTATTCATAGCCGAGGAATGGCATCCCGGACACCGACACAACTGGCCCCAAAAATGTTAGCTAACGTGGATATATGTTGGATAACGAATAGAGTAGGGCTTAGGTCCATCTGTATAAGATATGGTTCCAGATCAAATGCGCAGGCTATATCGAACTGTAAGGCTCACCTTCACAGAGCCAGGCAGACTACTCGCAGCACCATCATACGACACGCACTGAGCAAGAACTTCCGCAGCTGCTGCTGCTGCTACGTTTGATTGTAAACAGTAACTTGAGTTTATAACATCTAAACATGCATGCTCATTCTTGGGGCAGCCATCTAGTGCTTGCGCCTTGACCAAAGATGCTGTAAGACATACGGGGACATAAAGCAGGTGGGCTATAATTCGCATCTTTTCGTTTGCAATTTGAGGTTAACGTAATTTGGAGTTCGATTCGAATTGCACACTGTTCTTATCATCTAAATTCTACATACTCGTGTCGATATATAGGAATTAAGGGATTTGGAGTAAACATTTATTGCTCTATATGATTGGTGCGGTGCTGACACATTGCCACTGTACCTTATGCCACCTTACCTTCCATGTTAAGTGATCCCCGCACCGGATGATGGGGGGATAAATACTTACCTGGATATTCCATTAAAAGCCCAGATGGATACGGATATATGGATCAATCAATTTCGTTGCATTGATTGAATTTCATAAAGCACACTGGAAATATATTAATAGTAAAGGGACATCAAAATGTAGTCTTTTAAACTGTTTATCAAGAAGTAAGTTAGATTGAATCCGATATCAATATATACTGAATTGTCAGAGATCTACCATACACATAATATCCCACTTCTTATGGCTTAGTGGGGCTCTTCATGTAATATCCAAGGTGCCGTTTGATGGAGATAATCAAACTACTGATTCTATACATTGCTACACTCGCTTAACCGGAAACCTCCAAGGGTTTATTAACATCTGATAGTTCTTTGTTACTGTTGTCATGACATGGGAACAGACGCAGTGCATCACTACCTAAGTATCCTCAATTCAAATTGAATTGCAATAAAAACCGATCTTTGGAGAGAAAGTATTCACCTACCACTCACAAATTTCAATTGATGGAAAGAAATAGAGTCATTATTACTCAAGCATCTTCAGAACCTGATTCTAATGAGATATTTAAATAAAACTGCCGAAAGTTTCATGATAAAGTTGATTTAGCCAGCAACCCTAATTTGTGTTCCGATTTACCGATAGCCTGTCAAGACTATGTTACGCAAGCTAAATTATATTGCATATCACTTCACCATGTCTTAGGTTTAATATATGGGTTATAATTGATGAATTGAGGAAAATGGCGAATACCTCCTATTTGTAATTTGATTGGTACTAGGAAACTGATACTGCGTAGCATGTCCAGTGTTCGAATTAGATCAAATGAACCATCAGTCAAGCCTACCACAAGACTGTGTGATCCCATTGAGCCCTCTGACATTTCTGGACCATAAATTTAAACCCCTCTCCTCAATTGCATTTTAAACCATTATTCCATTTCGAATTCTTGTCGAGTAAGCGTTCGACCTCACCAGGATCTAAAGCAATATATATTATAGACTCTTTTGTCGCGTTTTTGAAAAATTGCTTAATTGATTCACTTTGTTCGTAGAATATGAGATCTTCCACTTCTACCGTAGTGCATTCTTACAATATGCTCTGGAGTACTCTCATTGTATTATGCCTGACTGTACCTGGTAACGCATTGATTCGCTTCCAGTGCTCTCAATTAGTAACGCAAAGATTGGATCCATTGGTCACGCCGGGTCAGAATCCATCTCCTCATGGTACGTAGTAGTTCCATGCCAACATCAATTTTCAACAGGCTCAACAAATCGCAAGCAAGTGCTTTCTTTCATTGTGTTTCGGAATTCTACCTCCAACTTTTTCAACTCTCAATTCCATCTTCCACCCTAAGAGACAACATATGAACTTTTCTAACTCGTAACAGTACATCAGATTGTCGGGGGCGTGAGTAAAGAGCTCAAGTTGGTGGAGAATCAGCTTCTAAGATTGACAGGACTCCTTCAATACTACTATGGATCCAGCGAAAGACATGCCCAGCGAATCAACCTGCACATCTTGTCAATTTAGTGAGGATTTCTCCAATTATTGGACTGCGGTTCTTTATTTTCGAGCACGCAATGGGACGTATCATCGTGTCCCACAGCTGGCCAACAGTGGTTTCGCTGGTGCGGCGGGTGGTGGAATGACAGTTTATTATATGCAAGACCCTCTTTATGACACACAGCAATTATCTAGTGTTTCAGCCTTCAAGCCTGTAAGTCACCTAAATAACATTACCAGAAATTTTTTCATACCGTGCAGGGATTTCGCATGTTCATAGGAGACATCTACGCACGTAGTCTTGACGAAGCAGCACGCTTCCGTCAATTGACATACACTTGCCTACAAACAATGGGGACTCGCGATAATGAAACCATTGCCTTCCCACACCGCGTCTGCCCTGCAGGAATCATGACCTCTGTTCGTTTTCCAAACTGTTGGGATGGCAAGAATCTTGACAGCCCTGACCATATGTCACACATGAGCTACCCAGAAACTGGAACTTTCGAGAGTGGTGGGCCGTGTCCAGCAACCCATCCTGTACGCACTTCACAGGTAATGTTTGAGGTTATATGGGACACAACGAGATTTAATAATAAAGAAGATTGGCCAGAAGATGGAAGTCAGCCGTTTGTATGGTCGTTTGGCGATGCAACTGGCTACGCCAACCATGCTGACTATGTATTTGGTTGGAAAGACGATTCCCTCCAAAAGATCTTAGACACTCACTGCTACGTGAACTGTGCTGGTGCAAAAACTCAGTCTATCCAAGATATGAATAAATGCGCACAACAACCAGTTGTGAACGAGAATATTGATGGTTGTAAGTTGAAAAGTTCCTGTTTGTCTTGTCACGTAGAGCAACATATCTTCCCTTTACTAACCTCGAGTTCATATATATCCAGGGCTCCAATCACTGCCAGGAGGACATCAAGCACAATATACTTGAATTATATTCCTTGAATGTAACTCATGATCATACTACCTTGTGTGAACATAATAACCGAGTAGTGGTCAACTAGTAGCAATTGGAGTAGGAGGCCAAAGGAATACATTACGTCATACTTCTTACGGTGTGGGCTATATCCAGTTAATTAAGGCTAGCCTCTCAAGGTCTCCCCATATACTGGCAGGTTTCATTGCTTTGTTCTGATGTGCTGGCCTCGAAATTTGTGTTGATATATGCAGGCATTGCTGCCCAATAGTTTACAATGAGATCGTCTTCCAATTTAGGATAATTTTTGATTTGGTTTATACACTATAAAATGAAGTTTCTGGCAATTACTTATAATGATAACCTGTAAAACATTGATATTTTGCACGTCGAATTTAGGAAGTGGGTTTTGTTGCCATTTAAAAGTGATTCGGGGAAGTTCTGCTATTCATTGTCGCAATTCAGATTTTAGGTCTACTTTTTCTAGATGATGATTTGAAATAGTATACCATGTAAGATACTGCTCAGAAGCGGTGTCTAACTAAACAGGGAAGGAATGTCAGGCTAATTAATGCTTGTATGCATGCTTCCATATGTAGTCTTCATCCCCACGATATCCTTCACAAGAATATCGAACGGCTTCGAAATTCTCATGAGCGTTGAAACTCAATGCCAATCAACTTTCAATTATTTATTTCCGAGACCCATTAGTGGAGAACTTTCAGAGCGTAAAGAGAAAATTCGAACAAGAGACTTATATGGAGGTAGTAACATGTCAGCTCTGGCTCTTCCAGGCGAAAGTTCTGCTCCACCAAACATTGATCATCCTGTCCCTTGAGAATGATCATTTTCTCGAACATAGAGAGGATGCCTGAGCGCATGTAGGGAAACTCTGAAGATTTACTACCTCATGCGTTCTGATAGCACATCGATATTAAGCATGCTGAGACTGGTCGGTTACTTCTTGGGATTCTTTGATATGGTAGAATCACGCCACACAGTCTTTCGTCAAATCACCAAGACACCTGATTGGAATACTATTCAGTTGACCTAGACATGCTTCGCGAAACCTCCGAATTCTTCTAAAGACAATAGAGAACACAAAATGATTTCGGAATATCAGAATCAACTCGAGCAAAGCCAAGCAAACCTGTGGTTCTAGTTTTCCAGTTCGTAGTATGTATTAGTGTTTCACGTGACCATATTTACACCGGGCGTTACTTGGCGAACGCCTCTCAATGCACCGGCTTCTGCAACATCCCGTCTTATTAGGCATCTATAAATTCACCTCTATATAACACACCACAACATATTTTAGATATCGGACCCAGTGTTAATCTACCTTTAAGGAGAATATGGATAATGAGACGAAATCGAAAAATGTTAGTTCGAAAGCGACCACATTAGAAACGAATGCGTCAGCCTCGATAAACATGTTAAGTGTTGAACGTCAATGGGTCAATATCGGTCACGATTCATCTACTTCCAGCTCTAGAATCCCCAGTTTTCATACACCCGAAGACCGACTTTCTGGAGTGATCATTTCCGAAACCTATGGAAGCTCTGTCACAAGTCTTTCCTCGGGTTCAATTGCAGCCAATTTGACTCCAACATCCGAAGTCGAAGAGTCAATATCTCCAACATGCACACTTTCAGGACAGGATAGAAAATCAAAATTAAAAGGAAGAAAGGGGCATACCAAATCAAGACGTGGTTGCTATAACTGCAAGCGGGCTCGGATAAAGGTCTTTGCATCTTCTACTACCCTACCCATGTTTCTATTCATACCTTGTCTATGAGCGTTTTTCAAAGGGTTTTCAGGCTGATCGCATTTCATACCGCAGTGTAAAGAGAATCATCCCTCTTGTGATTATTGTAGTCATAGGGGTCTACACTGTCAATGGCCAGATCTAGAAATCAGCATGGCAAACCATACACAGCCACAGCAACAAACCATACTACATCAGACTTCCCAGAACTTATTCTTTGGTCCTGCCACGCGGGAACCGGTATTTACAATGCAAGATTTCCGGTTGTTTGAGCACTTTATTAAGGCGGCGTATCCACACCACCCAGTTGGAAACGATTCAGTTTGGACACAAGAAGTTCCTAGCCTTGCCTCCGAGGTAGTCTTCTTTAATAAATCTTAGTCAGCAAAGCTAATTGAAGCTGCAGTACGATTTCCTACTTCATTCCATGCTCGCCCTTTCAGCCTCCGAGTTAGCCAGCTCCCGTACCAGTACTCAAAGCCAGAGCTCCGAGCTCACGAATACGGGCTTGGGTCACCGCGTGAAAGCTATCACTGCACTGAATACAGCAATCAGCGCGTCGATCCAGAGCTTTGAACAGGGAAATGCAATGCTTGCTACATGTTTCATTTTACTGTTCCAGAGCGTTCTGATGGATGATGGACTCATTGAATACATGTCGTTCATCCGTGGAGTAATAGCAGTATCTATTTATAGTATGCTTCCCGCTGTTCATATTATTTCCTCCGACCTCCATCCCCTTCTTGCCGACGCATACTCCCTCTAGATATGACTAATATGGATGAAGTGGGAACCAACAATCTACGCTTCTTGTTCAATAACATGTTCAATCAAACAGAGATGATCCAAGCCAACCTCCAAGATATCGAGCTTGTTGATCCAGAATTCGCAGCGGGCGCATGCCGTTCTCTTGAAAAGTTTGCACACCTTGTTGTCAATCCACGCGAGGTAGAATATTACGGCCATTTGCTTTCTGGTGCACGTGCTTTATTCACCAGCTCCTCGGAGGGTATGTCTATAATTGATCTCCTCCAACGTCCATCGGACTTCGCTAGCTCCCTCACCTCCAACTTTACAACTGCTTTACCGGCTAATGATTCATAGCATATGGCAGCCTGGCGAAAATCTACGAGCTCTTTTGTTATCGCATGTCCCACGAGGAGTTCTCAGCCTTCATCGCACCATCTAATGAAGCAGGCAAACTCCTACAATCTCACTTTTCAGCTCTACAGTTGATCATGACACCTATCACGCTTTCCAAACAGGCTGGCGGTCGCGAGACTAGGAATGAGACGGGACCTGGAGCAGGTACCACGGCGAGATGGCTGACTAATATGTACCTGCCCTCGTCCTAGCTGTCGGAATTTTACTAATATCAGATTTTAGACATCGCAAGATCAAGCCTGAAATGAGGACTTACTATGAATGGCCTCTTCAGATTGAAAGAGGTGTGGATGAGGGCTTGGTCCCGTTGTCTTTTGAATCTGCAAGTGTTGCTCGCTAAAGCTTATTTGGACTTGCCGGCCAAGATCAAGGAAGCTGAAACTTGGAGAGATAGGCAACTGACTTATGATACCAATTTACTTCTATTTGCACTACCTCAGACTCAGTCTCTCTTTTGCTATTTCAATTAGTACCACATTTTCCTTTAAGATCTATTGTGTCTAAGGAAGTAGAGCTCCAGAAAGTGGACATAAGTGATCAATCCTTAGTAGGGAACTCATTTACATAGAACGTCACACCAGTAAAGACACAAAAAGATATGTAGTGGATGGAAACAAGATTGATATTTCCCAGCGGAGTCCAATTCTCCCTCGCCCAAAGTGGCAGTTATCGTACAGTCATCTAATCATTTACAAAAAGCCCCCTGGTATCTCTTCGCTAAATACAATATACAGATTAAGTTCGTCCAAAGTCATGTCATCATCACCAACCATCATTTCTCACCCACTGGTCATCTTCATAACGCCTACTAGACCGTCTGTCATCTCTAGTCGTTCGTCGGATCGGACTCGTCTCTCTATATCTTCTCTCCTCGAACACCGGCGGCGGTGGCCTGGTTGATGGCTTGGGTATCGCAACCGGCAAGGTCTTGATAAAGCCACCGCGTGGTAATTCCCATGTGTTCTTAGACTCATCGAATGCATTAACATATAAGATTCTTCCCGACACCAGGGATTCCGACCAGCTGTTCTTGAGGTGTTCCATGTAGCGATCCCATTCCTTGATCGAGATGATAACCTCGTCGACTTTCTTGGCTTTCTTCTTCTCTTCCTTCTTCTCCTCCTTCTTTTTCTCCTCCTTTGACTTCTCGGACTTCTTCTCCGTGGGCTTGGCGGCTGGTATGGGTGTTTCAAGGCGCTGTCCCAGCCCGGCAAAGATCTCAGCCACGCTATCTTCCACCCGGTGGATGATTCTCAACATATCTTTGAACCCAGGAAGACCGTCATTCCGCCGGCTGGCGATGGCAGCTAGTCTCCGCTCGACATCTTCCGCGGAACGGATGTTTGATTTGAGTGCTTCTCTTGCGAGGTCATCGCCAAGGTCGAACCTTGAACCAAAGACTTTACGGAGAGCGCTGTATTCGATTTGGATTGCCTGGTTGGAGGAGTTGACGCCGATGTGGAGATTATCTAACGATTCGTGTTTGGAGCCCACGCGACGTGTAGAGTAGATTGCCTCGCAGAGTTCATCGCAGCGCTTGAAGACCGAGACCAGGTGGGTCACGTGCTGCTTGAATGCTGTTGGCGACATGGTGTATGAAGATCGGAAAGCCAGCTTAACTTTCGTTGGAGTAATATGAAGTAATATGACTTTATGTATCGAAGCACAGTCTTCGGATGTATGTGAGAGTAGTTTATTGAAAAGAAAACAGTCCTTAAATGTTGGGGCAAGCCTGGAGTTTATAAGTTCAGTTTATGTCACACATGTACAGCCATTCTACCCCAGCGTCTATCTTTTCGGTGAAAGAAGGGGACAGGGGAGCAAATCTGCCTGAGCCACAGAGAACGCCGCCATGTTGCATGCACACAAAGTCCTGCTTGGACAATTCCAACCTGTCAGCCACAGAGCAAGTGGGCCGAATGTTGGAATTTAGAGTTTAGCAGTACCGCAACTGCCTATACTTTAAGTTCTAAGATGACTCTAGATGTCGATTGAAATAGCATTTAGCTCATATCAACGTGCTGCTGCCTCCATTTCACTCGAATTCCACAATAATTCGCGCTGCAAATCACCCCGTAAAAGCTCGTCTGCCTGGAGTCATTCCTGCTCGACCCCGCCAATGTCAGATTTTCGTGTCCTTTCGCTGGCGCTGCCTGATTCTGGCCGGGAGCGAAACCGCTTGCGTGCCAGGTGGCAGAGGCGAGGCAGATTTCTCGAAGTTTGGTGTGAGTGATGGCGGAGGCTGTGTGCGCCGCGAGCGCTGTGGTTGGTTGAGCAGCACGCTGATGGTGCCGGATGACGAGTTTGATTGCGAGCGCTTTCAATATTTGATGCACATGTGGTGAAAACGTTTGCTGTGCATGTTCAGCTGGTGTCGCGCGCCGAGTGAGGCAGTGCTGGCCGTGATGGTCGTGAGTGGTTGAGCGTGGTCTGGCGCAGGAATGGTGGATGCTTTGCGGGCGCGCGCAATTAAAGTCCCACTCGGCGAACCTTATTGCTTTATCCGCAGTCGACCATATGTATGTTGGAGGCTTGAAGTGAAGGATTCGAATGGGTGGAGTCCTACCACATGGATACACCGGATACATGAAGTCCTGCCCGTATGACCCTTTTTCTAGACTAGCATGCAGGAATTGCTCGCGATCGCTGTTTGAGTCCTGCGGTTGGCACTGATGATCAGCTGGCGTGGCCACTTCTCGTGTATTGGGGGCCACAGACACAACTGCTCACCGAGAGCCAACCAACTGATAAATGCGGCCTCAAATCTAAAAAGCTTGCACGGAGTCGGGCGAAATGAAAGTAAGAAAATGGCTACGACATCAAAATAGAACAGGGCTTGGTGTCGAATACGATCGGGGCGGCCGACACAGCGCGACCAAACTCAGGAGTGACCGTGCCCCTCTTTGCTTGCGCCATTCGAACCATCAATACTACTCACACTTCACGAGCTGCGACAGCGACAGCAAATACTCTGGGAAGGGAGACTCTTATCTGAAGTCACATGTGGGAACAAGTGCTTCGTTTGTTACGATCGCACATCTATGACAATATTGTAGATCCTGAGGATCAATCAAACCTGGCTGGTAGACAGTAAGTGGTAAGGTTAAGAAAAGTATTCCTTGCTCGTAGCTTCTTGGGTCGTGAATATGTAAACCACCACGTTACTAACGTGTCACTCGTCATCTCCTACAACATTATCATGTCGCATTCTCTTTAATTCTATAAATATTGAAAGCTTTATTTGATGCAATCATGGGCTGATACTTGTTTTCGTCCTCTACATCATTTCCAGTTGGCTTTGAGGCGGAAGGAAAGGTCACGAATGTATTCGTGTGTCTTCTCAGTACAATACCATTTTCGCAACATTAAGAGGATCCATAGCACGAAAGTTCAAAATCACATAAAACGGTACTGCGAATTTAATGTCTATCCATTCTTCTACTACTATCTCGCCACATCCGAACTATGTCTCCACCTCTATTTATAAGCGGATCTCGGGCACAGCTTGACTCTATCTATCGGCTTAAAGATGCTCACAAGTGTCATTCATTCTAGCACGCGTGTGTATCATGAGCAATGATACTGTGTTAAATGACTCTGATTGATTGGTTAGCACATCCGAAAGGTCAAAGTGGCTTAAAAATACTTACCAAGTAAGCATCTTAGCTTTGCTTGAGTTGACTACCCTTGAGGGCATCTAGTGTCTGTAGGAGACTTTCGATAAGATTTTAGGGCTAAATTTATAGCCGTCACTTATTATCAGACTTCAATGACTTTGGTCCCGATGATTTTGAGTTGTCCTTTTGAACCAATATCGCGTGGAATACATCGTCAAGAAATTGATTCTCCGTCAATTCAAAATGATTGCACTTGCCATGGCCAAAATACATGCTGGTGATGAATTGATCCCACTTAGCATCAAGAAGTTCAATGAGCTTGGGATGGCTACCGCGGTTGACATAACGTTGGTGGTACTCTTCTTTGGCATCACGTTTAGGGTAAACCGATGAAAAGGCAAAGCCTTGTTCAATGAGAAATTCGCCAATCTACAATGTATAAGTATCAGATACCATTTGTGTATGGATATAACTAACAAATCGATGTGCCGGAAGCAAAAGCACGGTTTCTGGCTGCTTCGCAAGTTCAAGAAGACCATCCAGGAACGCCTTCTCGTTCCCTTTGGCGTAGTTGGGTTCATCGAAGATTTGCTTCACGTTCCAACTGGTGTATTTTCCAGCTGCAGCTTTCTGCGCGAGGGTGCTCTTTCCAATACCAGGAAAGCCAACAATAATCTTAGCTTGCTGCATTCTTTCGTGTAGTTCATCCCTGGCTGACATGATGGTTGGGGTTGCTATCAATTTGAGTGTGAAATTGAGTTGGTTGGTACCAACAGCAGAAAGCGCGTCGCTGGGCAGGGTTTTGAATCCCCTTTGTGTACATTTATTCTGTGTCCCCACCATACAAAGAGATGAATCACCGTGTGATAACATTTTCATTCACTTAGTTTTATTCGTTTGAGTGAATCGAGACAAAGAAGCAATGTAGTTGATAGTGTGATTAGGGCCGAACACAAATGAGCTGGTCATTATTCACATGGGATCAGGAGGAATAGATATGAAAATACCAGCCTGACTTGCCAAGTCTCCACAACCTTGTCTGATGTGCCCCTCATTAACACCCTCCCTCATCCTACAACAAAAGTGGTGTGTGAGAGCGGAATAAGCAGATGATGCAAGGAGCTAGAGGAAGCTTGGGGCTTCGCTGCCTTACTTTGTCGGTGAGCACATTAGCGAACAAGGCTGAGGTCGTGTATTTGGTGGGCGGCATACCTCGGCTACACAAACTCCGCCCCCTTATCTGGCGAGGAGAAGCTTAGCGCGAACTATCCAATTAAAAATCTCGTAATTATAACAAAACCCGATGAATTATGTTCGATAGGTGCAAGGATCAGTATAAGCAATCGCGGGTATGCTCTTGCTGTGGATGGTCTTCGCACAACCTAACCAACGAGATATTGATCAGTATAGCCTTTTGTCCAGCACCATTTCCCTTATCGGGAGAGTATCACTTCACCGACTGTTGCTAGGCAGCATCAACTGCTGATACGAAGTCAATTGATATTTGATCAATTCGATAAACATTCTTAAGACTCACAACAGACGTACCAAGCCCCGCTCCTGGTTTCATCACCTTCACCGTCAATGTAGGCTGACTCCAGATGACCCAATGCAGTAGAGGAAACTTGTCAAAACATGTTCGCAATGGAGAGGAATCATATCCTACCGCATGATCCTCGGCGAGTAGCAAATTGACAGCAATACGAGCAATCTCAACTGGGTATGTTATAATTATCAGCATTGGCGAAGTCATAGTCCGTAAAGCTATTGTCCTCATTGGCAGTTGATGTTCTAAGTAGGCAGCTAGATATATCACACTTCTTCACATTCAATAATTAGTCATCTAAAGTGTTTCCCTTTCTCGTCTCTAAAATGCTATGTCTGTAGGTCGTTGTCATAACACTTATGATAGGTCCTGATATTTGCACTACAGGTTGCCGGAAAAGTTACTCTTAATCCGTACACAGCAGTGGTAGTATTAATTTGGATAACTACAATCACATTTCAAACTAGTCGGTGAGGTTTACCATGAGAACAGTCTGCATTACAGTCTGCGGTCATCAGTAGATTGAGATCCAGGGCATGTGATAAGGCAAGCTTGACGAGCAAGTTTAGGCAGTAGTTCACCTGCAGCTTTTTGAGAAAGTCTCACTACGCCTAATATCCTGCTAGGAGGCTCCATGGGATCATGGTGCATCAAATCAATTCATGTAAGCTTCGTTACTAGATCCGAATTTCAATCAGTCAGCAGGAGAGTCCCAACAATAAGCATTACAAAGCATTCCCAGGCAAGGTGAACACTGTCGATGAAATTTGAGACGTGGAACTTGCTCTTTACTTGATAGAGAAAAGATTTATGGAACATTTCATATATTGTCATGCCAGTTCTCATTCATCTCAAATGCTGGTGCTATGAAGTTCATGTCATGATTCTCTAACCTGATTAGAACACAGTCCTTTACAACTATGAGACAAGCCATGGATTTCTAATAAATCATCTAAACACAACTAGAGGTCTATACATTATTCAATCAACGGCAGCTTAAAACATATAAACCTAAATATCTGGCATTCTCTAACTTACCAGGCTTCACAGATTCAACAGTGTAAATATCAATGTGGATTACACGCTAGTCGCCAATGAAGGCACCTTAAAAATCTAACAGCTCTGTGCATATTGTTACAATCAGTGCTGGAGTGTCATGGCCTACACAGTCTATCAAAATGTAGAGACATGTTTTATATTTAAGCTGAGTTCAATATATTGACTAGTGCCTTATTTTTATCTCAAAGCAGGCAGGAAATACTCAATTCACAAAAGTGGCTTGTTTCCAACAATCGCTCACCTGTAAAGATATGAGCTGTATTTCTTGGTATTTAATGAAGAAAAACAGAGGCAATTAATTGAGACTCATGAGAGGCTGCAGTAAACGAAGTACTGTAATATCATAAAGTGTACTTCTAGTAAAAAGTCACTTTCTAGTCCAGCTCGTCGGGGAGCTGAAGATAGGAGCATAGCTTTGCAAACAGATGTTTTGGGATTTGGTAGCGCGAAGTGGAGGCATTTCACTTTATGCTAATAGTTAGGATTTAGTTATTAATTTGTAAGCTATAACAAACCCTCTTTCGGCTATGAAACAGGCGCGTGTTAGGCACTGAATAGAGTATTTTTATGGCTCGTACGTAGATTCTTCATTTATATCTTTAATCGGCCAATATGGAAGTTACCGAAGTACCAACCAAGTCTGGCTACACTATAATATTAATAAGGGTGGTCTGGGACAGACATTTGAGGATGCGTGAGGCTTGTTGAAATTTCCAATAATATGGTAGCATGTTATATCGGAACTTGCTTTCTGAGGCTGCCAAAATGGAGGGGCACAGGCGGGGCTAGTTCCTGATTAGGTCTGGCTCAATGTCCTGAGATTCAAGTGGCTGGATTAAAGTCTAAAGAGCGTGCAGAAACAAGGGTGTTATTCGCTTATTGCTTACCGGAAGTATTACCACCGAAGACAAACCTCCCTCATTTCAGCTGTTACTTCCTTTCGAACCTCTACCATCTGTTTTCACCACGCTCAACCTTACGTAAACCATTTTGTTAGTAACTAGTGTTTCGATTTCAGGCATAGCCCAACACATTTACGAATTTCCCGTGCATGTGCCATGCCACTTTGCGAATCAAAATTGACCATGAACGATTGATGATTAGGCACTCGTAGAGTACAAGCTGATCCATTATCCAATAAAGTTGGCTAGCCTTCTGCGAATTCAGTATGGCGCCGATGAATCCGGGAGGACGGCCCAAGCTCGATTGGACATCCTCGAGAAAACGGAAGCTCGGGAGGTTATATCTTTTGACCAACCTTGCCATTGTGGACATTCAACAGATATTGAAAGACGAGAAGTTCAATCCTAGGTTCGTCCCTGGCTTTTAGTAATCTTGAATCGTCTAAGATGGAGTAGTGTTAGAAGTATTCAAGCTCAACTAAGTCTTCTGCTCCCAAACAATGTTAAGGAATGGCGCCGATACCGCCCGACAGATCAAGCTCAGATGGTAAATCGTCTGGCACAACTCAAACGTGCGAGAAAGAATAGGATTTCTAAATACAACTCATCACAGCGATCCCCTTTCCCAAAGGTCGTTCCCAACCCTAAATCTATAAGAATCGAGACGTATCCTTGTCCTCAACTTCCATCGCCTCATTATGACCCTTCCCGATACTACACCGAGAAGCAATCTACAGGTCCGCCACAACAGTTCATACTTAGTCCACACTCACCTCCAGACAAAATTGTCATTTCCAACGATAATGATATTCTTAACTACAGCTCTAGCAACTCGAACTATGTGGTATCAAGTGGCGAGGAATGGGATTGTTCTTCGCCATCCTCTGCCTATACCATAGGCTCCCCCATCAATTCGGATAGAGTACTGAGTCAAAGTCCGCCGACTAGCTCGGTATCAGCAATGCAAAGATCAGAAAAAGGCTTCACCTTGAGAAAAAGCCCACCTAGATCACCTCCAGGTCAAAGATCTGATAAACCTAATACCAAAACAGTATTGAACGCCCAACTTCAAGTTCTAAGTCACAATAAAGGACAGCTAAGGAGCATTACCAATCTTGTCAATCAACGAACCATAGAGAATATCCGAAAGATGCCCAGATCTATCCATTCCAAGATGTCGCATTGTCTTAGCCACATCGAATCGGTGATATCAACAAGTAACTCTTGGCGCTCGAGCTTAATAGATGCCATGAGTCTTTCGTCCAGTTTCCGATCCGACGAAAATTCCGCAAGAACCCCTAGCTGTGATGTCAAGCTCACAATGGAGGAATATCGAACATGGGACGAACTTGTGGATCAATCAAAGTTCGCGTCAACATTGCAGACGCATACTGAAGACGATGCCATATCCTTGATTTCGAGACCATGCTGCATGTTTTTTGAGAATGATGAGGAGAAGCGGACTCTGTGTAAGGTATGTGGATTTTCGGAAGCACATGCACTTGCACGGAATTCGTGGAGTGATGACGGGGCGATCATTAATTGCTCGGCATTGGATCGGTTTGGAAATACGCCATTGCACCACGCTGCTGCTGCTGGTAATCTGAAAAGGGTTACGCAGTTAATGGGACTCATCCAGGACATCCAAGTTCAGAATACCTCCGGTGAAACGGCTTTACATGTCTTAGAACTTGAAGGCGTTGATTCAGCGGAGCTTGATGAGGCTCTCCACAAAGCAGCAGACCTCGGGTTCGATTTTGCCACCAAGGATTATACAGGCAATGAGGTAGTTACGCGTCTCCAAGGTGTAGCTGATTTTAGATGGAGTGAGGAGTATCACCAATGGATATTTGCAGGTGGTGCTGGAGTCGAAGAAACATACCGACAAGGGGAAATAAATTTGTCATCAGCTGCGATTCCGAAACGCAGTTCCGAACGAAAGAGGATGATCTCTGACGATCTTGACTCCAATGGTGACACCAAACTTCTCGCCCGTCTCCGAAAATGGCCCAAAGAGCGTCTCTCCCAACAAGATCTCTCATGTTTAATTAAGCGTTCAAACGTGCACATGCGAGCACGTCGTGGCTATACAGCGATAGCCGTCGCTGTCCGCCACGGAATTCGAGATGCCATATCACTTCTCTTAGAAGCCGGCGCCAATCCGAACAACCGAAGTTACCGGAAAACAAGCGTGATGGGCTTCGCAGCTGCATGTTTGGCAAAGGCGCAAAAAGACAAAGATAGCGGACTCTATGCCAGGATACTATCGTGTATTGTTCTATTGGCAGATCATGGAGGGAAAGCAGATCCTACAGTATATGACGAATTTACGATCGGGTCGGCGATCCGGAAGGAGGATAAACCACCGGCCATAAAAGCATTTGAAATCTCCCCGGAGGAAATGTATCGGAAGCCAGTTGTTGGGCCAGCTGAGCAGCAGTAAGTCAAATGTTTTCTTGTGTTTTTCTATCATGTGGCTGCACTTAATCCTTATTACTGGTCTACAAATACCTAAATAAGCTATGTCGAAGCCTCAAGTGGAGGAGAGAAACAATCGGCATCTCACTCTCCTCAAAACGATTTGCACTTTCTATTAGCTCTGACTCTAACTCCACAATATCATTACCTAGCTAACATGGTCAAGCTGGCCCACCCACCAAAATACTTGCGAGCTAGAAATTCGGGCAGCACTCGCGAGACGGCATTTCTACGGAGGAGATATCCAGCCAAAGATCCAGATCATCTCTGAAATTGAACCAGAGATCTTACAGCCAAAGAAACCTCGCCGATTACTAGCTCGAAAGTGAGAAAATAAAAAAAATAAGGCTTACCGGCAAACAAGCGTGCCATGAAATAGTATTGCGTAAACACCACAGATTACTTTCATGGATAAAGTCCTGTTCAGCGGAACGGTCTATTACAAAATTGATTCACAGTGAAAACCAACCCGACAGTACATCGTGGATAATTAGGTTGATTACCAATGCCACTCGAATGGCCTGCATGCCTTCTTCAAGATGAACGAGCTTTTTGAAGCATTTCCTGCCCAAGTATGATAAGGTAGGCCTCATTTTTTAACAATTAAAAGCCTCTGCCTTAACCTTTATAGCTGTGAGAATCTACGGAGGGGCGTTGACAGAGAACAAAGGAGGAGGAACACATCTAAAATTAGGCTTGGAACATAGATATTATACAGAGTTTCACGATAGCCCAATTAGGTTTGGAAAAGTCAGATTATGTAAGAGTAGCTTTGAACAAAAACTGGACTTCAAATAAGCCGTCTCTCTACTATTTATTGCCTACGTGTTCTTTTCCAACTACCATTCAACTTTCTACTTACTCGACTACTCTAAACTTAGCCATTTCTTGAGCTTGCAAAAATATTTGTCTACATTCAGTTAACAGTTATCCGTGCTAACAGTATTTTTCACATTTAGGCGTGAGCGAATGTATGGCATCTACTTTCCGTCAAATTATTTAAGTCCGGTTTGATTGCATAATTTACCCAGTAGCAAAAAAAAGCCTTGTTAAGAAGAGTAAGTACTTTGCTAAAAGTTCC
>Ga0247810_10000121_pt1 | contig 127030 bp, 114 predicted proteins | sample UWRJL119311C1_FD_179918 | JGI IMG/M metagenome (GOLD analysis project Ga0247810, IMG submission 179918) | Plant litter microbial communities from Arlington Agricultural Research Station in Wisconsin, United States - UWRJ-L119-311C-1 | ecosystem: Environmental > Terrestrial > Plant litter >... | reverse complement strand
GGGGAGTGTAATGCCATAAAACTCTGCCTTTGGATTTTCCTCCATTGCAGCAGCTGTGAATCCACCTGGAGCCATGCTATAACAGAGATTAGTTAATCATCGCCACGACTAAAAAGACTACTTACCAAATGTCTAGCACCTTGATCTTACCGACAAATCCTGGCCGTAAAGCATGAGTTTTAGAATTCATATCTTTAGCAATCTTGATCATCATGTTGAAGAAGTACCGCTCGTCATGTAGCTCAGCTGTATCGGCACTTTCACATAGAACTCTGTTAGGCATTGCATATAGTATCTTGGCCTTTTGAATATCTTACACTTGACGTTGGACCTCAAAAAACGCATCACCTTTCTCCTTATTTTCGGTCCATCCTCTGATTCTGTACTTTATCAATCTTGCGAACTCAGGTTCTTTGCTGTAGAGATACGCCTTTATGTACCTGTTTGAACATTGTCAAGTGACTATCGAGATTATTACGTGCTATGAGTGTACATACTTTGCGGATTGAGATATTTCAGTATCAATAGCCTCGTCATGCAAATTACAGGTGGCGATGATTGCTTGAAGGCTGCTCTTGAGCGAGTTCTTTGGGTCGACTTTCAATGGAATGCTGCCTGTAGGATACTCGTTGTTGTCATTGCAGGAGACGTTCATTATACCTTCCTCTAAGTTTGGGTGCTTTGCTTCAATTGAGACCTTTCCATGACCGTCGAGTGGAGTATTTTCCTTCAGATTTAAAGCCACGATGTTGGAGAAGCCTAAGGGGGTACTAGATCTTTGAGTTAGCTTTACTTGATGGATAGATATTAATAAACCTATGATGTAGAGTCGATGATGAAGCAAGCGCATACCTGCTACTAGCGTTTGAAGAAGCCATATTCAAGAGTGGTCGACTTGGGATACTTGTCGTATCGAAATGGTGTTGTGTTATGTACTTAAGGCTCAGAGACGAAATCAAGAAAAGAAAAGGTTCTAGAAAGCAAAGAACAAAAGGCTCGCCTCAAAAAATTCCTAATGAGGGACCTCAACTCAAAGCCTCTTCAGCCTTGTATCTAAGATATAGTGGCCGAAAATGAGGTTGTGTGCAGCGAAAGAGTTGTGTTGAAGTGGCCGAAGTTAACAGTTGGTCGCACATTGAAAGTAGCTCCTGATAGAGACTGTGACATACAATGTCTACTGGTATATTCAATCCCTATGTTAAACATCATCGTGATTCATTTGAAGTTTTTGAGTAGTTTGGCATAATTTATCAGACACCTCTATTGTCGTGACGACTACCTGAATCTTCTTTGAATCAACTAAACATGATATTACTACCTAGTTAGTTGTAGATGCGTCGAGGAAAACCGTTACCTTCCATCAGTTAATGTCACCCTTCGAAGTTTGGGTTTTGAGCTAAGTCAATAGATGTAGAACTATGCGTAGAAGAAAGAGTAGCAATGTGGCTCCAGTTTGCCACCATGATATCGTTGATAGAAGTCAAAGAATGTGTGCTTGTATAGAAGCAAACGTTTCAAACGACATGAAGGGCAACATGTAGGGAAGTCTGAGAATTAACTCGTGTACTACCTAGCAGAGCACTGCGTGGCAATGAAACACGTGTATCCCTGATGAATGAAGTCAAGTAGTAAATAAAAGTCAACTTTTAACCATTTTTTTTCATGAAAATTGAGTTGAACAAAGTCTGAGTCGTTTTTTGATGAGAGGAAAAATGAAAGGGCACGCATTTCTGCTGTTCCCGCACTCCTGAATATCGTCAATTACAAAGACACGGATGAAAAAGCCTATCAGATTTGAATTAGTGCACTGACTATTAATGAAAACATCAGATATCTCGCGAGTAGGGTCGTCAGATGATAAGAGTGAGCATTGCATATTGCAAGTTAGTTATGCAAAAACCTAAGCACGAATTTCCATGTAGATTAACAACAGGTTGCTGGACAGGTGTTTACTAACAAGCAAAAAGCCCCACAAAGTCTATAAACCTTATGAATCCGAATTCCTGACATCGTCTCTATCTCACACTCAGCTATGGTGACAGCTAAGGCATCCATAGGCTGTATCTACCAAAGTCGCAACAATGGTAAAACACCTTCAGACTATCTTATACAATTCCCTTCTCAGACGCTTGTTGCCGTCGTGTTACTAGTATAAGATGATACGTGGGCGACGGAGAGAAGAGTGTCTCAAGAAATACCGTCAAATGCGGTGTGGCCATACTAATGACAAGAACTGGTTGACTACACGGTATTGATTTTTTGTATGTACAGCACACCGCTGCTCCCAAGAATGAGAAATGACTTGGATCAATATAGTAACGTGTAGGAAGAGATTTATAGTGATCACTGGATTTATTGAGTAGTCACGGTGTCAGAAATCAGATTAGGTCCACATTTTCCATTCAAAAAAAGACATTTTTCCTTCATGTGAAGTCAATCAAGTATCAAGTTTATCACTGGATTCTTTGCTATGGTACAATGCAGCAAGATTTTGTCTCCTTCTATGTTATTGAACACCGAAAAATATCCCATGAATTCGGTATGATACCGCCTTGCAAACCCACAGCGAGCAGAAACTGCTTTTGTAAGACGAAAGAAGCCCATTAATGCATGGGAATGCAGGTCCCGTTAGGTGGTCATGGCGTCAAAGAAAAGCATTACGCCTGCAGGGCAATAAAAACGAGCCTGTCTGGACTTTTAGTGCGCGTGCGAAAAAGGGTGCCGGGCTATGCCAGCGACAATATTAACAAGTAGCAAACACATTTAGTGGTGTAGAAGAAATTGCGATCGTGCTCCCCTTTTCCTTCGCCGAAAGTGGAAAGAATGAATAGTCGCACGAAGGCGTAAGCAGAGATCTCCAATCTTCTGTCTCATATCAAACGTCGAGTGAAGACCATAGATCAAAACTCGTAAATACAGTAACATGAGAAGCCCAGGCGATGATGCAAAACGCAACTGAGCAAGACGGACATTACGAACATCCAGAAGAAGCAAATCAGAGTCCATGAATTAGGACATCAGCCAAGAAGAGGATATTGGGTGGTCTCAGAAAATCTTGAGAATGGCAATGATTCGTCATAGAAGCCCAAAAGTCCAATGGATCGAAGCGACAGACAAATCTAGCAGATCTACGATTCAAGCTCCTTCTTTAGATCTGCATCGACAAGGCTGTCAATCTTCTTTCTGCTCTTCATATCTAGAGCGCCATTTCTCCATGCCGTTCGGAGTGCCTTGAAGGCAAATCTATCTTCAGCTTTCGTAGCAGTACGTTGCTCATCTCTAACCAGTTGAACATAGTCTTCTGCAATCGCATCGGGGATGACCTTCTTTCCCACAGTGAGAGTTTGGTTGTAGTAGTCAACTAAGCTCTTAGTTCCTTCCAGGAAATTGTTGGTTGCATCCTCATAGGCATACTTGCGGAAGTCGGCATACATCTTTGGGTTGAAGTTTCTGATCAAAAAGTGGGACCAGAAGTCGTAAAGAGCTCTCATCTCAACATGAACCGTGCCAGTATTATTGGGGAGCTCCCGACTTTGAAGTGCCTTGGCAAGAACTGTAGGATATGGTTCCGTATGAGCATCAGATAGCGAGCCCGCATCAGCATGCCCTTTGACCCACATCACTGGTGGGCCGTTATCGAGGTTCGATCTTGTCGGAGAAAGGGCCCCAAAAGGACTCCTTGAGCGCCGTGTGTCAGTGGGAGAACTATTTTGGAGTCAGTAAGTGAAGAGAGGATTGTAGGAATTCCAAGTCATACGTTTCTGTTGCGTTGGTACTGTTGGTGCGGCCATGACGTTCATTCAGCTCCTCAGCAATGGCGCTTCCATCTATTGAACCGTGGGAGAACGTTCTCGATGATGCATTGTGGAACGGAGGTCCCTCCTTCATGCTACTGCTTTCTTTAGGGGATCGAAATACGAGCCGAAGGTGGTGTACGTTCTCATCAGAAAATATAGTCTCTCGTTGCAAGCGATCATCAACGGTGGCAGAATAAGCCCCATTGGATAGAGGAGGGGCAGATGTTCCATTTGGAGTAGGAGTATTTCCAAGTCCGGCTGGTGTGAAATCTGCAGCACCTCCTGCTAGCTGAACGGGCGAGTCTTGAAAGCCATTCCCATTTACACCACGATGTGCCTGTATACCGTTAGGCACTGGACTGTTAGGGAAAAACGGTTGTTGCGGTGGCATATGATGACCATAATGCATCTTTTCTCTTGGGCCTTGGCGAATGTACTGAGTAGGGCCTTCATTTCTCACGCTCTCATCTCTTTCACTCATCTCCAAAACCCATTGCTCCCAACCGTCTCCTCTTCGTACGCGGTCAACGTTATCCTCTCCTACAATTATATCAATGATAGGGGACTCGAAGCAAGCGATTCTCAAAATATCGAGCTCCTGGGTAAGCTGTTGAGTTTGGAAAAGTTGCTGGAGGCGTTTGAATCCAGCTATGAACTTCAAGAACACATAACCCTGAGAATCCATATGCTTTCTTAGGAACACATCCTTGCAGAGATTATCAATCGAAAAATAGTACTCCAGTTGCATCTTCACAATGGTGATTATTTGATACGCCTCCTGATTAGTACCAAATGGTACTGCACTCATTGTTTGCAAAGGTGGCTGATAATCATAAATGGAGTTAGGCATTTGTAATGGTGCAAGTGGGGGGCCACCATTACGACCAAATGGAGGAAATATAGCTGTGCTTGGAATTGATTGTGACCGTGAACCACCTCGACCTCCACGAGAGGGGGTTTGCGTATACTGGTTGTTGAATGGAGCTTGTTGAACACCTGGGCTGTAAGGGTTCGAGCCTTGACGACCTGAGTAGCCATTTGCGACTTGAGGTCCGTGACCGTTGGTGAAAGTATGTTGTGCTGCCTGTGGTTGTCCATTTGGGAACCCATTATGTCCACCTCGACCGCGGAAACCCCCTCGACCACGATCACCACGTCCCTCAGCTCTATCACGAGCTTGGGTACTTTCCTTACCCCCACTAGATGGATCTTTGAATTGCTCCGAACTGCGGAAGACGGATTCGCCCTTTCGCTCTGTAGAGTTTAATGCCGAAGCGCCGTCTTTCGATTCACTTCCATTCTGCTCTTGCTTTAGCGCCTTGGTGTTGTCCAACGAACCGTCAGGTGTCTGACGAGATTCAGAGTTATGATTTAGATCATTCTTGGGTGGTGGGCCGGACTGTCTTGGCTTCTCAAAATTCGAGCCTGCCGCCTTTCCTTGAGTTTGGGCATCACTGGAAGTTCGCTTAGTCGGAGGGAGAGAGCTCGACCGAGTTCCCGTGGAGGAGCCTCTTCCACGAGTTTCAGATTCTCCATTACTGTTAGGCGCTGCTGAGGAAGAATTAAATGCTTTGTCTCCACCGTTCGAAGCATGGTTTCCTCTGCCTGTTGATTCTCTACCAGCAGTACGGGCCCCTCCACGACCTCTCCCACCTCTAGACGGTGGTAGTTGAGTGGTCCATGTAACAGAGGGAACGTATGGCACTGCAACCCACTTCTCCTTGGGCCGGCTCTTGTGGGAGTTTGGCTCATCCTTTGCCTCCTTTTCAGATCTCTCCTTTTCCTGAGCTTTGCGCTTCTCCTCTTCCAAAGCAGTCTCCGGTGTTGGCCATGATATTGGGTCCTCAACAGGCGGTGGAAGTGGACTTGATGTTGGCTTGTCGGCCTCCTTTTCATTCGACCTGCCACCACGTGGCCCGGCTCTTTTATTTGACCCGTCTTCCTTTGGCTTCACCGCACCATCATTGAACTTCTTCTGGCCCTTATTTGAAGCCGATGAATCCTTTGTGGTACCGGCCTGTGATTGAGATTTCTCACCATCGTCGCCTTGGCTCACTCTGCCCTTTCTCTTCAAGTCGGCTTGTCTCCCTACAGATTCCTTCAATGTCTGAGCGTCACCCATGCTCTGTGCATTTGGGCTCAAGATAGGGCTAGGCTTCACCTTGTGCGCCTGTTGCTCTTTCCGTTGCGTCCAAATATTCACAGCTGGCGGTGGTGCCGCGACAAGGAGTTTCCTTTCTGCTTCTTCTCTCTCCTTCTCAGCTTCCTTTTCAGCTTCCTTTTCAGCCTCCTTCTCGGCAGCCTTTTGTTTCTTGCCCTTCTTAGTCCGCCGATTATCTGTGCCTTCAGCATGCTTGTCTGCTCCGTTTCCAGAATGACCATTACGTTCCCAGGTCAATTCGGCAGGTGCCGCAGTAGGTAGCGTAAGATCATCTTCCTTAGGGAGGGTTGCTGTAGAAGCTGTTCCAAAGCTTGGCGAAGCAGGCAATGAGTTTACCAGTGTCGTGGATTTTGACTCGGGTTCGGAACCCAAAGTAAGGAGATCCGAATTTGTGGTAGGTTCTATGGTTCCGTTCACACTCTTGTCGCCACTATCTGAGCTTGTTGCTGCTCCGTTGACTGAAGCTGAGGGTGTATTGCTCACGGAGCTGGCTTCTTTGGCTGGTGTGCTGATGCCAGAAGCCGCTTGGCTCTGGAGGACGGAGGTGTTTCCGGAGATGGTTTTTTGTCCCTTCGCGGCTTGCGCGTATGAGAATGTGGTAGGGGTAGGGACACCCATGGCAGGCGACCCAGATGTGGTTGTAGAAGACATGATAATCTCTGGTTATACTTGTTATGCTGTTGGAGATACTTTCAGAATCTGAACCTGCAAGGTAGGAGAGCTGAAGGTATCTTATTCCTCAGGCAATACTGGAAGGGTGAAAGAAATCACCTCCAGTATTGGTGTCCGGAGAGGTGTCTTCAACCTCCCCGCACGAACAAACCACTCGGTGGCCGAGTGCCGGTATTCCTTTACAAATATGAGGGCTCGAGAGCGCGATGTGCAAGCAGCTGGGGAACGTAAAAGACGAACGACCTTTACGGTCTAGAGGTTTGAGTAGAAATCGGGTATCAAATAACGGTTCGTACGTTCTCAAGAAACACAATTTCTCTGGGAGAGTTATCGTATTTATGCGGCTGACGTCAAGTGCTGGCTGGTGACACTATACGTGTTGTAGATCGAGGGATCAAATCGCGCAGGGCACAACAAGGTGAACCGTTTGAGGACGTACTGTTTTGCTGGTAGAATCGCGAAAGACCCGAATAGCCTGTCTGGAATTGCGAGGCACTGTTGAGAGTTAACTTGGTGATGCCGCAGGCAGATGACTGTGTCGTCGGTGCAAAATGAGATCTCGACGATTTGGGTGAAATTGTGCGTTGCGCAAAAATTCGCGCAGATGAAGAATTCCAAATAAAATTTCTGGGGCACGAGGAGTTGATTACCCACCTTGTAAATCGTGCTAGCAAGCCAGTCGAAAAGAAAACGCTATTTGCTATCCAGTCAAGGTTCAAATGAAGTCACTACGTCTCCCTCAAAGGCTCGAGACTGTAGCTTAGGCAACTTTTTTGAACACCAAAGGGAGGAACGGAGTCTGTCGGTGCGAAATCGAATTTCGAGGGGGGGCAAAGAGTAAAGACCGTCGACCGTAAGAGACTCTCGACGGAGGAGGATTTTATTCAAGGTAGGGTGGAAATGGTCATTACAATTCCAGGTTGGACGTGGTGGGCAGAATCGGAAATTCAATGGCTCAAATTTTACAAAGCACACTAACACCAACGCTTGCCGAGCGAGCTCCAAGGTCCCCAGAGGATAATAATTTTAGAGTGCCTAATCATCATGATATTCTATTCCCGGAAGGTCACTCGGTGACACATACCTCGGTTTAATATGTATGAGGATGTATAGGCATTATTTAAGAGTAGCTCTTTATTTGTTCTCACTCTTTCTATTCTTTCATTGTTCTTGACGCTGCGGAACCAGCCAGAAACATATTTCAGATCTGCCAAAGGCGGCGGCACACGGAATACGGTGGGAGGTCGATACCGGCACAGCATAACTCCCTCAGACCTTGAATAGTTACATTGCTCGCAAATTAATGAACAAGTCGATCTCAGAATATCATGGGGGGTTTTCTAGTGTTACGGTTTCATTCTAATGAGTTTTGCCACGGTTCACTGGATAGAATTGCCTGCCATACGTACCCAACGTCGTGACCTTTCCTTAGAAACCGATCCATGCACCAATATGCTCAGGTGGAAGTCCTTCCGAAGCATCGACCCTACAGCAACTAGCACAAGCAATTGCCTAAAGTGCTGTTGCGTGGACAGCAGGGTACTATTTATATCCCAGCGCTCCAGATGTATGCAACACAACTCAGATCTCCTTCCTGAAGCTGCCCGCTGAATTTGACTGATCTGAATGCCGCTTAGTTTAAGCGGGGTCGTAACATGAGGAAGCATGAAAACATCTCCCACAGGAAAAATTCCCTCGCCTCCTCAAGCTGCTTTGTCGGGAGGTCCAAGTAATTATTCTCTCAGAGAGAGGCGTTCAAATGTTTTCGGATCAATTTTCAGTGTAAATGTAGAATATGAGCATGTCATGGAGAGATTTCACGGCATTTCTTGTTCGAAGTCGTACAAAAAGCCATATGGAAGAACCAAATATAGATCTTGAAGCTTTAGATATTTATTAATTGAGATGAATGGCAGCTACCTTACCAATATGATAGTCAAACACTGTGAAAGTGCTTCGAGGGGTTAACAACAGCTCCTATGTTATGTATACGCCGCCTAAGCCCAAGTCAATCCTCCCACACCTTGCGCCATGTTTGGATCGGATGCCATACATCCATGGCATGAATAGAGGTGTAGGGCTTCACAACATTGATCAAGCTCTAAAAGACTAAAACAGAATACCGGGACGAGCAGCAGTAGCTCGTAGTAGGTTGCACGACAAGGGAACATGCTTTGATATCTCAAACTTCTTGGTTATTGCCAGCTTATTATATGAGAACAGCCTTCGTTGATTTAAATATTCCGTTGGACTTTGCGATTCACTTAGAAGGTGAACTTAGAGAACTGCTATTTAGTATGGCGGAAATTTGTGGAGCATAACTCGATCATGTTTGAGACGATATCATGCCTTTTCTTGATGTTGAACCTGTGTCTCCGGGTCATCACAGCTAGTATAATGCAGAAGAAGGATTGCGCAGTTCGCTTATAATACATCTGGTAGGAAGGATTCTATCTGTACAGGTGCAAGGTGTTTGGAGAAAGGGGAAGGACTGCAGTTTAAGCTGCATTATTATTTCAAAATTTATGGATGGCATCCATTTATTACTCATTTCTAATATAAGCGTACATACTATACATTTACGATTGATCCACGAGCTTAATTACACAACACGATTAGGTCTTGATATTTACCTCATCTCAATCTCATGAATCGTGGTACTTCATTTGTGCGAATACTTTATCGTCGCCTGATAGACGTTTAAATCATAGAAGCCCGATTACTGGAGGCCATATGCTTATGCTACAATCAATACAAACTGGAACATATGGCAATGAGTGGACGAAACCGCCATACTTTCATCCAGTCATCCAGGCGGCGGCTCGTTGTGCTCCAAATGTCGAGGCAATGCGAAGGCCGCTTGAGCCCATAGGAAAGTAGCTGACTAAATACCATATCAAGCAGGCTATTTGAATGAGACAGGCAATCAAAGTAAGAATCGTACTTCTGAGCTAGATGGGATTCAAGTAAGCAGGCGAGCGAGGAGGGCTAAATGAAACGGAGAAGAGGGAAGTCTTACACCGAGACTGAAATACAATGTGAGTGCAATCGAACCGAAATATGCTGCTGTGAAGGGCAGACGAGGTCCCGATAGAAGATGTTTGGCATATGTCATGGGGCCCATCATAACTGCCCACGAGGCTAGGAATAGTGTAGAACCCAAGGACCACCTGTGTCACGCGGATCAGTTAGCAATTGCAGAATTATAAATTGTAGCAGGAAAGTTAGGAAACTCTGGTTAATGATGATGTAATGTTGCTTCTGAAGATGAGTTTAAAGATGGAGATCGATGGACGGATAGCTGCAGTAGCCACCGTTGTTGATATGAAGATCAATGTCTCAGGCGGCATTGAATCGACCCGTGCGCATTCATCCAGGTCTAGGGAAAAGAAAAGGTTCACTAACAGAATCGCAAACTTTTGGGGCCGGGCCATCATTATCGGCCACAATGCGAAGACAAGAACAAAGCAAGCTAGTGCACCAATGTTGCAACCGCTGAATATCAAAATTCGGTCCCAACGGCTTACTACCAGATATGCAAGTCAGCCCCGTAGCTCATAACAAGTAGTACGAATGAGATTCAGCCACTGCATCTGCCTATGTACGTCGAACATGGTCCGGATATGGCAGACGCAGGCACAGTGGAACATGAAAATTTAAGCTCCAGAATGTTGACTCACAAGCAAACCATGCTTCCTCTTCTTCACGTCGAGTACGCGCAGGCAACGGGGCTCCGGCACCTTCGGTTGTAGGTAGTCTCACATAGCCATCACCAAAAGGGTTCAGAGACTTGATCGACGATAGCAGCCCGGTCTGCTGAGAGGTATTGACGGGCAGATCCGCGTCACGCCGTGACCATCCCAGGTTATTCATCGAGTCTCTAAAGGATGAAGACGCCATAGTATGTATTAGAATTCGGTAGTTGGCCTTTTAAATCCCAGTTCATGCAGTCAGCGATGGAGAGCTTTGATAATCCTCCGTCTGGGGGAGGGAGATCGGCCAAAATGCCCACGAAATGCAGGCAGAATGCAGGCGAGCTGCACGTAGAGGATGTTATGCGTTGATCTAGTCCAAAGGAAACAAAGCGACTGGTCTCAGTATTGTAGAGTTGAGGTGTGTCCAATGACCAGAAAGTACAGGGGTACGTCGGTGGAGTGTGCTTCGATATGTTGTCTGGGAGTTTGGGCTTGTGATCTGGGACAAGTTGCAAGGCTAGAAGCCTAGCGTTTTTCGGTGGGCGTGTGGGTGTGTGCGCGTTCTGCGTGGGATGAACAAAGGCAGACTGATTGGCAGATGTGCGGTCTGGTTTCTAATATCTCGAGAAGCTAGAGAGAGATGGTGGGCGGCGGAGGGAGAAGAATGATAGAGCAGTTTGACGACGATTACGAGCTTTTTCAGGACAGGTTAGCAGGCTATGATGAAGCAGCTAGCGGGTGAAACCTACATTAGAGCTTGGGAGGTAGGTAGTGGTGTGCTAGAGGATGGGAAAGACAGAGGGGGGTCGACTTTAATGATTCTGATGTGTAGTGATTGCCTGGTCGTCGTCGTCGTCTTTCTGGAGCTAGGGGTAATATTTGGGTTTAGCGTCAGCCTTAGCGGGCTGACGATCTCAGTGCAGCGCGCCACAAGCACAAGTCTCCAGCAAGAGGACGGACCGGCCACGTTCTCTTTAGCAGCGGTACGGTACTCCAGCGGTACTTCGGCGGCGGGAGGAACCTCGAGAGGGCCGATGCCGTTGATCTATACATATATCCATACCCTAGATCCCATCCTCGAGCTCGCCCTATGGTTTGAACCAAGAGTTGTACGGTATCTACATCAACACATATCATTTTCCGTCCAGGAACCAGGAGAGCATCTTCTCCATCGTGGCTCCTCATCCGCTCACCGTATGCCAGGATCAGGCAAACGGGAATCGCATGTTGGTGCTGTTCCTTACTACTTCCAACGGCGTTGCTTACACACGTATCTGGCTTCCATTCAGCGACACTTTTGTTTTTGGTTTTTACCTCGTTGACAGCGGCACACTGATATTTCTCTGAGTCTTGTCGCGACCGTTTCACAAGCTTTAACCCATGAGGAAACTAGAAAGGGGCAAATTCCATAGCGGGAGAGAGAGAGCGCAGCGCGCATCTAGTCAATATCACTAGCTGTCTATCTAAACATGCTCTTGCTATACCTTTGCATTTATCATACTCTTGTTCATACTATGGGTGGCCACATGATGATAGGCCATCATCAAATACGACACATCCACTACCCTCAGTGTATATAGCAAAGGCCTACAGCCAAAAACCAGTGACTCAGATATCTGAGATATATATGCATGGCTGACCTGCTAGACAGATCTTGGCTCCCGGAGCTCCCCATTTTTTTCACGATGGGCGAGATAAGAGCGGAGAATACATATATGATACATTGTCGAGTGCCCTAACATCACTAGCAGACCAGAACAATACCAGATGATGGCGAACTGTCCAGGCCTCATGAGTCGTGAAATCCTTGCAAAGGGATGGTTCATGGGTCAGCCACACCACGTTTGCCCCAATCATTCTCGTCGAAAGGCTTCAGGTGTGCCTCACCCATTCCCAATCCTACTCACCTTCACCTTCACCTTCACCCCCCTCCCACTTCGCCCATTTTCCCAATTAGTCATCTCGTAGTTAGCACAGGTAGACGCGCCATACCCTCAGACAAAAGCATGCCAAAGCCATGCTCTCCCATCCCCCATCTGAGACCTTGGGATCGGAAATAGAGACATGCCTCCAAGATAAGTAGTTAGTCGATACGATATAGATCAGGAGTATGTATCAGGAGGCAATGTGGCTGACTCTCTTCGTCTGCCTATGCACGTCAACCTTATAAAAACCTCCCCTCGCACAAGTGAAGCTGGGATCTAATCCGACTCCCCAACCCAACTTCTAAGTATCCAAGTCTGAGATCTCGCTTCTCTGCTGCTGTGCTCCCATCCACCCCCACAGGGATCACCAGTTGCCGTCATTTTACCTTCCAAACTGCCATTCCACGGCAGTCATAGCTAGCGATACTTAAGTTGTCGGATCGAAACATTCCTCCATAGCTCTCTTTGCGCAGAATTCTGTTCTCCCCACCAGGCAATACAGTCAGACTAGCACAGCTCTGCTTGACCAGTCCCCGGCCCACCACCATCTTCGCTTTCCGCGATATTGTGTTGGCGTCCGCTGTGAAGATCACCCGAAGCTCCGCATCCTCACTCGGTTCAATTATCGACTACGGTCTGAGCGAGGAAAGCTGCGAGAGGGAAGGGAAGGAAAGCATCCGCCGCCTAAAAACGACGAGCTTTCATCACCGCAAGCCAAAGGATTACTCCGTCGCTTCAAATCCTTTGCAGCAGTCCACTCCTCCAGGTTGAGGCCGTGAGGTGATTGATCGATTACCAAGGAAACCAAGGAAACACTATATCGTTGGGGCCGAGAGCAGTCCTGGCGCCAATAAAACCTGCACGCTCCCTTAGCAATATATTGCACGACGAGAGTCTTACACCGTCGTCGGCTTTGGCGGAGACTGATACTAATTGTCGACAGCGACCAAAGCAAGTTGGTCTCGCTTTACCCCGCCAATCGCCCCAGAATAACTTTTGCCCATGCGTCTGGGATCTCTCCAGAACCCATATATTGCATCTCCACGATCGGCTTACGGCCCAGTGGACAGATAGGACAGCTCCAAACCGGACCTCACTGCAGCAAAGCTGCGCGGGTGTTCACGTTAACCTCGCGATCCGCACCGGTGCTGGCGTTGGCTTCGTCCACCATCACGATCGTCCATCGTCCTGCGAGCGACTGCACTGCACGAACAGTGAGTGAGTGCATCATCCTGTCCAGGATCCAGCAGTCGCAGCTTCAGGTATTATCTGCGGTGATTAGCGATCGAGTTCGAGCTCTACAGGGTGTGTCTCCACAAGGTTCGACCTGCAGTGTGATTGGCGTTCGCCAGTCCAACCATCATCTACTACAGAACTAGTGTTCCGGCCACCCCCCTCACTTTACTCCGTCGCCCTCCACCGCTTGCCTCCTTCCAGCCCGAGCAGCCTTCCATCCCGCTTCCTCTCCATCCTCCTCCAATCACTTCATCCTCGTACTTCTCTTACATTTGTTACTTGGGCGAGCTTCCTCAACACCACGAACAATAATAGACTCACTCAAGTGCTCGAGAACTCTGCTTGTTCGGCCCAAGCTACGGCCTGGCACCTCGCAACAACGCAGCGCAGCGCACCGCATCGCGCCGCGAACTACCCCTCTAGCTCTGCCAGCAGTCAATCTGCCAGCAACGCCATCTACAATTCCGCCGCACAGCCATACTTAGCGCCCCAAAGGCAAGCCTTACCGACAATTGTCAACACCATAGTTCTCCGACTCCCCCATCTGACTTCCTTCAATCCATCCTTCGATCTTGTTACACCATATCATCTTGAAACCATCTTCCGCCCGTCAGATTAGTCCCGCATCTTATCACCATTGTGTGACATTCGGCAACGGAAAGCCGAATCATATCGACTCCAGCGCGGTGCCAACCTCCCTCGACCGCCTGTCTGAGGCTGCAGCCAACAAACCGTACATAACTTCTTAACTGCTACTCGAGCACCAATCTCGCCCGGAATTTACTGCTAGCTATTATTTCTAGCTCCGCTAGGTAGGCAACTGTCTCTTTCCGCTCTCAACACTTTCTACTCCCGGCTATTCCGTTGGATTTGTTGTTACTTCTTACGTGGCAGCGATATCGCACAGAAAAATCTGAGAGATTCCGAGATCCTAATATAGAGTATTTCTAGAGTACTTCTATTCGTGCGAGTAATTGTGCTCTCTGTGTAAGTACACAGTTCACTCGGGTTTCCCACATCATTCTCTCGTATGCCTGACTGCGGCGGCAACTCTGGTAGTTTACTACACTGCGATAGCGAACATCAAAGTCCTAAGTTATCTAAGACCAAAGATAAACAAGCTGTCGCCCGCTTGCTTACTTTCGTCTTGCCTTTCGCAAATACCTAAAGCTAACATTTGCCACACAGGACATAAGTAACAACTATCAGTAATCTACAACAACAACAACAACAACCTCACGAATCCTCCTCTTCGTTTTAAACGCACTTCGCCATATCAAACCTGAGCAGAAAGCCAACATGGCTGGCACGGGAGCGTCCAGCCCGTACATCAAAGACGAACCTGAGGATCAGTTCTTCTCTTCAAACCAGAGATATATGAACGGGCAACAAGGCTTCGGAGGAGCCTCCCAGCAATCTTTTAATCAGTTTGGCACCCATGGCAGCGGAACACTTAATCCAAATGATTTGACGATGGCCGGGAACGGGGTGGCCATTCCAAATGGTAATAGTGGATATGGTGGCTCGTCATTTCAGCACAATTTGGCCGCGCAAGGATCTACACAACACGCAAGCTACTCAAGGGGCATTTCAACATTTGACGATGACGAGCTGCTAGATAGTCTTGGTCCTCAGTCCAATCAGTCGACACTACCGAACAGTGGTCATAATTTTGGACTGGACTTCGACGTGCAGCAAGACTTCTATTCCGGACAGAATGGGTCAAGTTCTCTCTCCATCAATCCCAACCACATCAATGGATATTCAAGTACACCAGATGGTGATCCAATACAAAGCCCATTTGTCCACAACTTCAATCATGCCCAGTTCCGGCACATGCAGGCACAACCTAATTTCGGTAACGGTTTGCAATCCCCTGGCTCCTATACTGGCTCTCCTCATCCTGATTTACACGCGGGATCCTTGGACGGAAATTATGCTACAAAGCAGAGACCCAGGTTGAATCAAGTGATGCAAGGGCGGAAGAGCTCCAATACCAGAAGCCCACTTACTCCGAAGACCCCAGGTATTGCCAGCCTCAATCTTGGTTCTGCCGAGCCATCTAGCTTTCCCACACAGCCTATCCGAACAACTCATTCTCATCGCCACCAGAAGACCCTCTCTGGTCAGTGGGATCAGACGCCAAACAGTCTCAATTCGTTTCCAGGCTCTGGTTTCTCTTCCCCTGTCCAGGGTGGCATGCACCCAAACCCTCAGATTTCGGACATCCTCAAAGGCGCTTCTATGCCAACCAAACTAAACGGTCACCAAGCTGGGAGCGCTCCTGCTTTACAGTCCCAGGAAATGAAAAGACGGCGTCGCAGAGAGTCACATAACCTTGTTGAGCGAAGAAGGAGAGACAATATCAATGAAAGAATCCAGGAGTTGAGCCACCTTGTTCCACTACACCGACTTGAAGACGAAAAGGTTCGCAAAGCCCTTCAGAATAACTCACCTCTTTCACCTACTTTGGCCGGCCTATCTCATCCTCCATCTGGCATGAGCCCTCCTCAAGCTACATCAGGTCTGGCCGGACCTGGAGCTCGAAGAGCAACAGCTGGGAATATCACCACCGGTATTCCAATAGAGGAAAAGGACAAGGGTCCAAATAAAGGCGACATTCTCAATGGTGCAGTGAGCTGGACTCGCGACCTAATGTGGATGCTTCATCTTAAGCTTCAACAGCATGAAGAGCTTGCCAATTTAGTTGTGGAACTAGGTGGCGCTTACCCATACGAGCCAACAGAGGAGGAGAAGCGCATGAACACCGAATTGATGGATGCAATGCAAAAGAATGATGGAACCAATTTCGTCTACTCGCGACATCCTGGCAGTGGATTGAGAGTCCCAAAGCATACTGATGTCAAAGGCGAGACATTAGGAGGTTCGTCAAATATGGATAACTCGTTGAGCCCGGACAATCATAGCACCGGAGATATTGGTCAGACCGGAATGGGTGGCGCTGGCCAATATTGGAGTGGTCAGAATAGCGGAGGAAGCGGACCCGGATCCATAAGCTTCAAAGAAGAAGATGAGTACGGAATGGATCTTACACAGTGACCAGACGACAACACTACACTTATTTCTCACGTTTCTTAGGTGTAGGCCCTAGGGATTGTACTGGATATCTCCTAATCTATATTTCATTTTTGTACTTTGCTTTGCTAGGAGTTTAAGTTCATGCATATGGAGGCGGTTTAGGCTATTACACAAGGAGGGTGGCGTTTCTTCATATACTCGCAGAACACGAGTGGGATCTAGCATGTTAAATTTTTAGGATGGAAACAGGCTTAGGGTTTTTGGGTCTGAACACATTTGTTTTACAGAGCGGGCGAGGTTATGGAGCGTGGGGGTTTTTCATAACATCTTCTTTCCTTGGAATTTGCATCGTTTTTTGATTTGGCAGATTGCCTCCTATGATACCTACCTCTGCATTGCTTTTAATCTCCTTTTATTCTTCGGTGATAGCGGGACCTGTGTTTGTGGGTTCCCATCATGAATCTCATATGACCAGGTATATCAGTGCTTAGCAGTTACTTCGCAGGAATATTACTAGATCCTACTAGGTTGACACATCCCATCAGAAGTGAAGCTTACCTATCTACCACCTACCTACGAGAAATAAGAATTCGTAAAAATGCCACCATACGCAAATCTCACTATCGTTGAAGAGAGCAACGTCATTGTAGTTGAGTTGGCCTGGTTTGAACAAAGCCCAGAAATATTTGAATCATCTTAGAATCACTTGTTGATGAACACTATTGCCCAGTGAGTAAGTATTAGAGACGGGCCAGAGCTCCACGATGGGTGTCACCAATTCCAATAAAATCTTTGCATCAATGGCGCTCATTCGGGGGCTTCCAGATCTCAGCTATTCATAACGTAACACAGTTAAGCCCACATAGTTACCTTTACAGAGCAGCTGTGTGAGAAATAAGTCGACCAAAATCAGTTGATACCGATCTAGTGAACCCAGTACAGGAAGGCCGTAATACCAAGCTCACTATCTACTACAGGCAGCTCGGTCTCTTACTATAAGACATTAAAAACGCAGAGAGTTCTCTTGCCTTTTCAAAAAGTTGTTGGAAATGGGATGGAAGACGTATCTGAACAGCAAAAAAGACTACCATCAGGATGTATAAAAGACGTAATGTTAGAACTATTCCTAGGTGATGAGGTAAGCTTGACAGCTTATTACTCGAGCTGATGAAGAGTTGTTCAAGATTTCTTCTGAATGATCCAAAAAATGCCGAAAATTACTGATGATAATCGACAATAGTCTATTTAGATATGAATTATGCCCCTGAAAAGGAGCCTCGGCCCCTTTAAGCGAGACGATGCCAAGATATCTATCTTATGAGTGTGCTATGATTGTAACCGCGACTTCTCGTAATTCAACCGCAGCACTGATGCGCCTCAACATATAGCAAAGAACCTGCAGTTCGTTCCTAGCCCGCAAACTCGGCAGCTAGTTAGCCATGTCCCCAGACGCATGCCCTTTTTGCAAAATCGCAGAAAACTATCCTCCATCCTCGAGCCCCAGCAACGATTATGAGCTGGTCTCCCCTTCGGCGTTTGTTGTGCTCAGCACGCCGCTATGCATGGCATTTTTAGACATCATGCCATTGTCCCCAGGGCATCTGCTGGTTACGACGAGGAAGCACCACGAGAAGATATCTGATGTGACGGAGGAAGAGGCCAGGGAATTGGGGGTCTGGTTGACGAGACTGAGCAGGGTGCTTGCGAATGTTACGGGGGTGTACGATTGGAATATTGTGCAGAACAATGGTTTGTAGACCTCGGATTCCCTGTCGAAGTCTTTATGCTGATGTTGTGCCGCAGGAGCTGCTGCTGCGCAGGTGGTTCCGCACGTTCATTTCCATATCATACCAAGACCAGCACTCACCCCCGAGTTAAGGAATAAATCATTTACGATGTTTGGCAGAGGTCAACGGAGCGAGATTGATGATGATGAAGCGTCGGAGTTGGCAGTGAAATTAAAGGCCGAGTTGACGAAGGAGTTGGGACGAATATCGAACCGAGCAAAGTTATGAATGTATGAATGAGTTGGAGACGATCGATAATCATTATTAGATGGATGCGTGTATATTACACGGCGGTCAGAGAATAGGCCAATGTACATAACAGAGGCGATCTCGTAAGGAGGGATTACATACTCGAGGGAAAGGGAGATGTTGCGAAGATTAAACCCAAATCGAACTAATATCAGAAGTGAAGCTAGAACCAGGACTTTGCCACCTTTCCAATTAATTGTTTTGCTATTGCCTAGATAGCGATTGACGAAGGCTAATTTATACTACTTTAGCTGCCGTTGATTAAAGCACGTTCTTATCGGCAGGTTCTTTTTTAAGTTGGCTTCAGTAGAGTCTAGTTGATTACAATATCCCAATTCTTAAATGTTCAAATCAATTAAGCTCCTCTGTAAGTGAAATAAGTTTATTAAGTTCTGCCTTCTTGGTTGTGGTAACAAGTCGTTTTGGAAAACTCACCAGACACCGTGTACTATGTTGGAAGTTGTGATATTTTTCAATAGTAGAATTGCTTGTTCAACTTGTCAATGAGGCAACAGGTAGAGCGCACCTTACAGACTGAGTAGCACGGTGGTTTGATCACCAAATCAGGTAGTTCGATCGTGTTAAGGGGAATGTGATCTAATCACATCTTACCATGAAGTCGTGAATATCAGATTTCAGGCACGGCTCTATCAGCTAGCCATTCCTGACCGTGCATATAGTTGGCGGAGTTGATGGCATATCAATCAGCTTTCTCGACAATTTCCACGAGGGCATTGCGAACTTCTGTATGGCCAGCAAGCTTTTGGAAAAAGTTATGAAAATGTTACATTAATACACTTGCGCTGACATGAGAATTGACAATCATATGTTTTTAATGCTATGAGTTGTGCAAAGTCCACGAGGACAGAGTATAAAGAGTGAGATGCAAGGCAAGACGACCCTCCCTTGTGCCGATCCAAAAAGGGGACACAGCTCCAATGATGCCGGAGATACTTCCACTGTACAAAACACATCCGCGACCACACATACTCAATTGAAGTAGCGACAACACTTCTTCCTTTATTCTTCAATTTGATTTACTTGAATTCCAACTTGCATCATTCATATTTTCCATGTTCCTGATACCCCTCTTTCCTCTCCACTGGAATTTTCCGAACACAGATTTTGAGCATGATGTCACTCTTTAAGCTTCCCCCTACCAAGTTCCCTATGACGATGACTGCGTTTTTTGAAATGCCATGTTCCACCAGCCGAAACTTAGTCTAGAGCTCTTCGATAAAACCACCAACCTCTTTTCTCCCTCTCACTTACTCTCTCTCTCTCATCTTTATTCTCTATTACATCAAAATCTACCATTTCATACCCAATTGAACTCTCTGTTTTATTTACACATTCTATTTCCTCCACACAGATCGACTATCACTATGCAGGCTTCAAGAACAGCCACGAGAGTGGCTTCGCGCGCAGCGAGAACTCCCGTTCGACGAAACATTAGATTCTCTTCCACCAACACACCCACTCCTCCTCCTACTGCTTCCTCGGGATTGATCGGTGGTATTGCGGGAGGTGCTCTAGTTTTCGCCGCTGGTTACGGATACTACCACTTCTCCGGAGCAAAGACAATTGTCAATGCTGCTTCAAACACCAAGGCGCAAATCCAGAAGCTCACTCAAAACATTCAAAATCAGGCTCCAGAACCAAATGAGGCTTTGAAATGGCTACGATCCACAGCATCTTCCTACGCAGCTTTCATTCCTGGCGCAAAGTCCTATGTCGACACGGCATTCGATGACCTTGACAAAGTCCACGCTAAGCACTCAGATGAAGTTGAAAAGATTGTGCAAAAGGTATGTTTATGATGTGAATTCCGTGCAATGTCGCTTGCTTCAGAGAATTCTGAATGCATAGAAGACATGCTCCAGAAGGGAACATCAATAGTGATGTTACACCTTGGATAGTTTGTAGGAACTATGCTAATACTCAAAACCTTCTAGGCATACGTAGATCTCAAAGCTGCTACTAAGTCAGGTATGACAATGGAGACTGCGACAAAGAGCTGGGCCATCATTGAAGATGCACTGTCTCAACTGGGTCAGCTCGCTGCAGACTCTGCAACCGATATCCTAGACAACCATCCAGAGATCAAGGAGAAGTTTGGTGGAAACTTGAGCTCTCTTAAGGAAATGGCGGATAATGGAGGTGAAGAGGCTAAGAAGTAAGCAACCCCTCCATCTCGTTAACCTTATATTTGCTTGGGTTGGTGCTGTAGATCGTGGACTGTTTTGAGAGCTGAATCTCTTTTTTGGAGAAACATCTCCAACGTCTACTTCTTCAAAACCTCAACTGAAGCTTTTACACAATCTTAATGCTCAATTAACTAACCTCGAATAGGGAGTTGGAGCACACTTATTCACAAATTAAGGAGGTTATCGGTGCCGGTGTTGGCGTAGGTACAATTGCAAAGATAAAAAAGTTGGTCGAAGAGAAGACCGAGAAACTGAAGCAACTTGGTGATGCGGCATGGAAGAAGGGCCTTGAGGAAGCAAAGCCATATATGGACAAGAACCCTGAGATCAAGAAAATTGTCGAAGAGAACGCCGATTCGCTAAAGAATGGTAACCTCACAAAGCTGTGGTCGACTGTCAAAGAAGCAGCGACCTCTGGCGACACCTCCAAGCTCAGCGAATATGCGAAATCAGCTGGTGAGAAAGCCAAGAACAGCGGCGCTGGATCAGGATTGGACAAGTACATCCGAATGATCCCAGGTGGAAGCGAGATTCTTCCCAAATTACAAAAGCTCCAAGAAGCTGCCTCTAAGCACGGCGGCGAGGCCGAGACTATCGTGAAGGGTGCATACAAGGATGTATCTGATGTTCTGCAAAAGCGAACAGGAGAAATTGAGAAGTTGGCCGACAAAGCTGCGAAAGACAGCAAGAAATAAAGGGGTGTTGATAACAATAGGAAACGGGTTCAAAATGTTTTATTATCTGTATAACTAGTAAAAATTCTGTAATGAAAATAAAAACATAATCAAATAAAGTCAACTTCATTTTGTCTGTACATTTGTCAAGATGGTAGGGTAGGCCAGGATGGTCTTGCTGATGTAGAGAAGATACAGTGTTTTTTGGATAGGGTGACTGAAGCTGATATGTGGAATCAATTGCGAAAGGGCGCGCAAGATATGTATGGGTGCAAAGAGCTTAATTGGTAGGCTGGACTGGTATGTGACGACGACCCCGAGCGAGGCATAGAAATGTGAATATTCAAGTATTGTGACACGTCTAAATTGATAGTAGCAAATTTGGGAGTGACTGTCACCTTCAAATATACCTGAACATCGTGTATAACAGGATTGGTGGTCTGGACTCGGATTGATTCCATGAAAGCTTACAAGTTTTGATCCCGCAGAATCTTGTGAATGTTATATATTTATAAGCCGTAGCAAAAAGTAACTGTTAGCCCTATGGTTCACTTTATCTAGTCAATACCATACCTTTGACTATGCTCATTCATCTCCCGAAATACTATACCCGTGATATCCATCCCCTCCAAAGGCCTTTTCCACCTCCATTGTCCACCCTCCCCTTTTCTCAAGCCACTTTCCTCCCAAAAATAGTCTAATACATGTCTCGTCCGGCTTCCTCTGTGGGCTCTGTAGAGGTACTAACTTGTAAAAGTTCTCATCTAGTCCTGTCGTCTCACATTCACAAAATTGACTTCGCTTAGGGGGGCAATGAGTATTGATATTGTGTTGGTATCCCATGTCCCTGAAAAACCATATTTCTTCCTTGGGCATAAACATAGCTATGCTGAGGGTATGCACTGGAGCATCACCCCACCGCTCGTAGTAAAAGCCCCCTGCCTTATCGAGATAATCAAAGTAAGCTTGGTGTTGAGATGAGCGCCAGTAGCTCAGAGAACCAATTTCAAAGTTGGAAAAGAATTGACAATTGTTGTAGGAGGAAGAATTGGTGTCGATGAGCCAGGATAGATCTGCTTTAGGATGTAGAAGATGCGGAGAGGCTCTGATAAAGGCATCAGTTCGTGGCCATAGCGAGGGAAAGGACCGGGCATCATCTAGTATGTTCATATTGAAACCGTACTTGAGGTTGTTATCACGCATGAAACGGAAAACGTCATAATCGATTTTGCAAAAGTAGTGAACCTGTGACTGATTAGCTTCAGGGCTTGACCATTAAAGATCAGTGAGTACATCAGGTTCAACTCTCCAGTACCAATCATAGTCCTCCAAGATGTGGTGCTTGTAAAAGAAACCGCTATTCCAACGACACATGTGGTGGTAGCTGACCATCCAACCTTTCCCAACGCCGATAGTACCTAGATACTCGAGACCGTTCAGAAACCGGCTCTCGTCGATCCAGTCAGGAAGCGACCAGTGCTCTTTCGGGACCATTGCATAATGACATTTGGCTGAGGTGGCATTTTGAGTGCGTTCCTTGAATTCTTCTGTGAATGGCTCATTGTTAAAAAAGATCCAGGGATACTGAAAACTGGTTAGACGTTCAGCTTTGTCAAGATACGTCTGCTAACCTGATAATTCTCGTTCCATTTGCGTTCCAACTGTTGTATGCTTTGAATCATCCCTTCCAACTCCGTATTTCGAACCAGACTGATCAATGCAGCACGGGGACGACCAACTTGTAGATGAGGCAGAAGTCCTGTTGATAGTGCTAGTGCATGTTTATTATCTGAGTTCTCCTTGAGCCACTGGATAGGGCCTGTGTTGCTGTTCTGCAAAGGATCCAAGACAGGACGAATCAATTGATGCGAATCAGTACCCAAGTCTATCAAATTTTCAGTGGTCCTAAAAGGGTTGAAAAATGCACAAGTAACTCCGGTCACCGCTAACAGAAGATAGATGGTGATCTTCCGTCGTTTCCTACATGAAGTTATACAAAAATAGGTCTTCAAAGGCTGAATAACTCACACATGTAGACGAAAGAGCTCGGATAATCTGAAAGCTAAACTAGGTATCCTCCATCGTCTTGGTGATCTGCGCCATAAGATATCAGAGTCGTCAGCCATTAAACCACTTGTATCAAGAGAAATAATGTCGTAATGAAATTGTAAGTCATCTGAAGCGAAGGGCTTGGATAGGAGGCTTCGCTTGTAAAGAAGACTAGCAATCTTATGTTTCATAGTTGGAAAATGCATGGGAATTCAGACAGCTGTAGCTGTAATAGTTGGTAGCATTATTAAACAAGCATGCTAGCAAATGGAAGTATGAGAACGCTGCCTACAGAGCTGGAAGGAAGGAACGGCGTAATGTGGCAATTGGAGGAAACAACTCTATTACCGACCAGGAAAGAAAGAATTGGAAAGTAGTGAAAACTCTGGGAAATGGCCATTTCTCTTTTAGGTCTGCTTGTATTGATTACACTTCTGACTTACACACCTACAATGCTTCAAAATTTGAAGCCCCAAACGCCATACTTTCCAGCATAGGAATCGCCTCTCAAATGCTACCCGAACTCCCATGACAAATGAACAGCGCAGAATGTTATTCGTCATCAACCATATCTAACACCTTCGCATATTGCACGGTTAAGCGCTGCAGTTCTCGAAATTTTCCTGTTTCAGATTAGCACAAATTTAAATTGTTTTCTCGGGATAACTTACCAAGTATCAATACAGCCCCCTTGAGGAGTTCCTTCCGATCCCAGCCACAAAGCTGCTCGTCGTTACTCATCCAGCCCGCGCCGTTCTCTGACTCTAGATCGTCAATATTCTGCTGCAGAATACCACCTAATATACCACGTAAAAGCTCTTCGATTTTATTTTTAAGGCCTTCAGCACCAAGACGTTTGGTGTACATATACAGGTATGTTCTGAATTCGTCTTTAGCACCTAGTTGAAGAGCAGCTGCAACACGGTTTTCTAAGTGACCAATGCTAACAGTTGATTCAAACATCTCAAATCCCTCTTTCGACAGCAGTGCCTTAATCATTCGTTGAAGTGTGTAGGCTCGTCCTTTGAGAAGAACCTCATTCGTTGTATGTCTTTCGAGGTGCGGGATTATACCAGCAGAAATATCTGTAGCGTTTACCTCATCATCACGACGTAAGTCAGGTCCAACGCCGGTCGATTGTAAACTGCTGATAGATGAGTCATTCGAATTCCAGTACTGACTGCCTACAGCCCACCAAGCTTCTGATAGCCGTTGCCAAACAAAAAGGTTTGGAGAGTACATGTATCCATCACCAGTATTCAGCGTAACGATCATGTAACCGTTTGAATTGAGATGCGCCGAAGTCACGGCTGGACCACTGGTAGTATGAGTACCTAGAGAATGCATAGCAATGTCTAGTATAGGCGCCATAGACACGGGTGGATGTGGTGAAGAGAGAGTCTTTAGATTCCACACGTGGCAGGTTCCTACCGCAGTAATGCAAAGAAGCCACCACCCTCTCGACTCGATGATAACAGGCTGTGCTTCTACTACTAGAGCATTGAAGATTCGTCGTCCACCTGGCGTCCAAGTATATATGCTTCCATCCTCACAAGCAGCTGACCAGAAATTCTTATTTCCAGTCACGAGAATAACGGCTTGGGGGAGAAAGTCTTGCCAGATAACAACACCCCTCTTGGTGGCGCTTATTTTGGCAGGATCTTTCCTTAGTGCAACATTTTGCGCAGGATTCATGGCCTCAAGAATGATATCCTCAGACGCTTTGGTCGACTCTTCAACACCATTTGTTCCATTTGCTGCGGACGTTCCAGTGGATAGCGTTCCACGGTCCAGAGATCTAAGGATGTGCGTTCTGATCCTCGGCACAGCCAATCTAATTTGACTGACGGACAAGTTTGCATTAACCACAGCTGGACGAATGAAGTCTGGTGTTGAAACCACACCATTCTTTGGGACCGAAGGTATCGCCGGCTCCGCACCATTGACTCCATTCATCATGATTGGGATAGGTCCGTTTCCGTCTCCTAGAGCGGGTCTCTTCGTCTGTTGCTCTTCCTCCTCCTCACCCTCAAGATATATAGCCTTTCTCTTGTTACCAAGTAACATGGATGCAAGACCGCCTCTTGGGAGCCCATCATAAGGTTTCGAGAGGTCCAGAATCGACTGGGGGGCATCAGTATGTGAGTTGTTGGAAATTCCTGTTATCATCTGAGATTGAGGCAATGATGAAAGTCCAGTTCCCGAGGATGAAACCAGTAATGGGGCAACTCTTTTCTTGCCTTCTTTTGTTATAGTTACTCGCTGTTTCATAGCTTCTACTTTCTGAGCATTAGAATCTTCTACAACGGCCGGCGTCTCTTGTACTGGCCCACTATTGGAAATTGTAGGAGCTGCAGCTGTTTCAGTAGCCAATGGTGTGGAATGTCCATTCCCGTTCATCACTGGGACTGGTTGAGAGTCGGGGGCTCCCATAAGTGCACCCATCCTTCCCTGCGCTCCTGCCATCTCTCCAGCTTTGGCTAAGTCCTCTAGACGAAGGCCAGAGATGTCTTCTACCACTCCGACACCCCTTCGACCAACGCCAAACTTTTGTAAGGCCTTATCGTTCTCTGTCCATGGTGCGATGTAACCCAATTCGCCTCTCTCGAACTGTATGGCAACGATGCTACCATCCAAACTCGATGCAAAGATTGTAGAACCGTTTGGTGTCCAAGCTAAATCTGATATTGACTTTGCCGCTAAGTCCTGGCATACAACCAGGGGGCGCGAGGAGCTGGTATTCCAAATACTTAATGTTTTGTCCTGACCGGCGCATGCAATGACCGTGACAAGTGGCTGGGTACTATATCCACTGTTGTCCGTAGTTTCTGGGCTTATTTCTTGTCTGCTAAAGAGACGAGGAGAAAAGGTGCAAACTTCAGTTGGTCCTTCGTGTCCTATAAGGTTGATATCACTATCCCAGACGCCCCGGTTTATAATAGCAACAGAGCTCACAGGCCCATTTACCGCATTAGCTGCCGCAATATGATTGCCATCCGGTGACCAGGAACATCTCCTGAAGTATGTTGTGAGGGGTGACGATGTAAATGGTGCCATGATCGTATGCTCGAGCACAAAGTTATTGACAGAATCATACTGCGTAGTACTCGGTAAGGGAGAGTTGAATCGAAAAAGTTTAATGGTCCGATCATCGCTGGCTGTAGCAAAGTACTTGTTTGCTGGATCAAATGTAATGCCCTTGACGTGGCTATGGTGAGCTTGAATTGTCTTCAACTTTTCGAATGTATGACCTGACCAAACAACAATTTTTGAGTCCAGCCCAACGGAAACCATAATTGACGAATCGTAAGACCAGCCCAAATCCTGAACATCGTTCTCATGTCCTATCAAACGCTTAGCTATCTTCCAGTTTTCGACCGGCGGAGGCTCATTCGTCCCTATGAAGAAATCAGTATACGGATACAATACTGGGGGTCTGTCTCCTTACCAAAAGAAACCGAGTGAGCTGGGGGATTCGTATCAAGATGGTAGATGCATATAATCTTGTCGTCTGCGCCCGAAGCTAACCAACGTCCGTTCGGAGAGAATCGTACAGTATGAATTGTACCAGAGTGGTAGCTCATATGGCATAATTGTTTGGGTTGGGGATAATTTGGGTCTTCGGCATGGAGGATAGCTTCTGTGGCCCAAATTCGTACATGTCCATCTATTCCCTTTTACTTAGTATAGTATACAGTTGATCATCGAGGAATAGGTATTACCTCCTGCAGCTGTAGCTAGTCTGCTTCCATCTGGCGATACATGACAGCTATAGACTTCGTAATCTTTCTGCTCTCCTAAATGTTCGCGGGCATAAACGCCAGTTGTCAGTCACGTAACAGCTTGATCTTGCTTTGAAAGCCCTCGCTTCAGCATCAAAGAGCACTCACCCGAGTGGGAAAGCCATGCAGGCTTGATGAATTTCATGGCTGACACCAGAGAGATGGGCAATTTGCATCGTTCATAAGAATTGCTCTCATTCCAAACTGGCCATATGCTCGCGTTCGCGAATATTAAAGTTGGAGCGTCAGGTTTGGCGCTTGGCGCTTGGCGCTTTGTCTCCTTAACTAGAAATCCGACTGATTGGGTCACGGAACCAATGTCTGCTTTTGTTCAGCAAATTCACCTAATACTTAATTTCCGGTTTGATTTTCAACATAGCTGCACCTTACGGTCGAGGAAGAGGCGGGCAAAAGAGAAGACAATTTGGCTAGCTAGTTGAACGCAATGGGACGAACTCAGCTGCCATGATACCAACTTGTTTTTCTATATCAAAATCACCGAGGATAATTATTCGTATTCTATAGTCTCCTCATTCGAGTTCGATTTGAATCAGGATCTGGATCACATCAAAGAGCGAGGCTGAAAATAATAACCGTTCCTTTTGAAATTATAAAAGGGCTTCAACAATTCCAAGAGCACGCTAAGTTCGATCACAGGTAGCATTCGTAACATCATTACTCAACAATCTCAATGTGCTTCGTTACAGTTTCGATTGTACCCGAATTTCTCTTGATATAGGGATTAGCTTCCGCTGTATATAATCTGCAAGATATTCTCTAGTGATAATACACCACTATCTTTCGGTGAATGAGCCGTACGAATAGCCAAATTTACCTTGTTTCCGCAACATGGAATATAAATTTCTTTGCGCTTGCGAGACCGTTCTGCAAATCGGCCAACCCCTTCTCTACACCATTGAGTCCACCAGGGATAACATCGTATGGGTGGCCGGTGAACCATCCGTCCTGCAAACCACGTGTGAAAAGGCGGAAATAACTAAGAGTCAAAATTAGCCTCACAAAACAGCCATCAAAGGAATTTCATATTATACGCAAGGCCGAATTCTCTGCCACCAGTTTTTATCCCAGCTTCCTTCGCGGCTGCCTCTCCATCCGTGCCCTTGTAAATATCACCGTTGTGTACGATACCTACGCTCGTAGTACTATGCTCTATATTGCTGGGAATATCACTGTAGTCCTTACCCGGCAGCACCAGAGTTATCTTACTGCCCTCCTTAGCAAGCACTTTGCTGATATTTTGGAAACTACCTTTCTCGGAAACTGCATCGTATGCATAGTGAACTTCCTTCCCTTTCAAAGCATCCCTGATACCTTTAACAACCGCCTCATCCCCGTTACGGTAATCGACAATGGCGTCGCCTTTGGTGCGGTCAATCAAACCTTCAACAAATTTCTCTCCCTTTCCTGCCACTGCAATGATGGGGTCTGTGGAGCTTGAGAGTCAGTACAATGTGGCAATATAGTAGCTGATCTGCCAACTGATGGTTGTTAGACAACTCAGCTAGGATAAATCTCCGAGCTCGAATATCAATGAAGAATATTGCGTAGCGAGTTGTTATACTTGGAGCTGCCTTACTTACGAATATTGGATGCTTGTGCAAGTTTGATAACGAAAGCTCCCTGCTATTGTTAGATTATGCATATCGACGTATCTCTATAAAGCAACATACTACAGCGCCGGAACCTCCGTAGACGATTAAAGGAATTGGGGTAAGTGTTGGACTCCAAGGTGCAGGAAGACCGAGCTTTGCGTATAACCCCACAGCCGCAGTCATAGCAGCAAGAGGAATAGTTGATGCCTACTTAGGTTAGCTTTGATCCAATGCGGACTATCTCTGGTCGGCGATTAAGTACATACTTCTTCAAAGGTAGTTGTATCTGGGAGATGGAACGTTGTGTGTGCGGGAGCAATGGCGTACTCAGCAAAGCTTCCATTCGGCTTCGTCATCTCATGAAATGCTGCAACGCGATCTCCCTTCCTGAACTCAAGGACATTCTCACCAACTTCTTCTACAAAACCAGCAATATCATCGCCCGAATTATGAGGCGGGATCATGCAAGGAAGCTTCCAATCCTTTGGATTGGAGCCTGAGTAGATCACCCTTATTAGCACCTGTGAATGTCAGTTTGGAAAAGCTTGCATTGGTGGTTTGAATGAAGGAAGTGGGTGAGGCGTATAGAACTTGGCCAAACTTGCCTGGTCTGCATTAGGTTTTGGCGTCGGGATGTTTTGGATCGTGACTACAGGTCCCTTTGCAACAATTGCTTCCTTCATTTTTAGAGGAAAATCAAATTTTATGCACTTATTGAAGAAACGAGTTTACAAAAAAGTCTAAAGTTTAAGTGATAGAGGGTCGACTCTTTATATGTCAAGTATCGCAATCGGATATACGGTACTGGTGGCCTAGTGCCAGCCAGAAGAATAAACCATGAATGTGTTTCTATTGGCTAATTCAGCACTCTTTGTAATTCAGTCTCTACATGACTAATGATAGAGATTTGTTAGAAAAAGAAATATCCATATTGACGTCATCTAGTATTTCGGTATTCATGACGCGACGCGCTATTGCGAGGTGGGGTTATTTGAAGACAGTTGATGGTCCACAGCTTAATTCCACCCCGCTCCGGGAGTAGTTTCCCAGGTCTGCAACTTTACTGGGCCTAGGAGAAGCCGCAAAGCGCCCTTCGGATATAAGAACTGGCTATTGTACTTCTGTCGCCTCGGTCAAGAATGCTAGTGTTGAAGTTAGCCGCCATCTAGTGTGGCAGGTACTCCAGCTCCGGTGACATTTTGAAGCCACAAAATGGCCCCATCCTTGAGGTTTCATGATATTCTGATAGATGTGAGAGATCTCATCTAGTCCAGAACTCCAACTTATCTTGTCTGATATCTCCCAAGGAGGCCCAAGGGCCCAAGGGAACTTTTCGACACGGTTTATAATTATTGACAACGTGCTGAGCCATTGATCATTTTTGACGAATGTTCTTGGCTTTCCGTTTCTTGAATACTATACCGCCTAAGCTGCCTTCGGATTCTGGCTTGTTCGAACCGACTGTTAGCAAAGTAACAGTAGGTGCTGTTGACTCTTCATCCAAAGGCTCTGTCTTGATGATAGAGCTTTCAACATCAGACCCTGTAGTTGCTATATTGCTCACAGCAAGTGGCTCCTGTTTTATATTCTCCTGCGCTACCCAGCCAGAGACTGCTTCATCCTTGGGTTCCGTCTTTGTGGCTAATTTTTCAATTCGCGTCACATTGCTCAATAGAGCATCCAAATCACCCGCTTCGTCCTCTACCGGATGCGTTCGAAACCGGGATTCGTACCGCATCTTCTTTGCCTCGAGTTCATCTTCATCTTCGTCACGGTCTTCTCTCTTGCGAACTCCCAAAGCAATGGCGTCCGGCTTCTTCTCTCCTTCTGATTCTATGATTCGTTCTGATACAACTTGCCACTCGCCAGTCATTGCCAAATCAGGTCTGAATTCGTCTGGTATCGCAACACCTAGCTCTGCTAATTGCGCTCTCTGTACTTTTATTTGATCGGCGGTAGCTGGAGGTTTTGGTAGTCGTAAGGTTGTTCCTTGTCCATATCCTGAAGATGAGGCTGCTGAGCTTAGCCCTCCTTCAGCAACCATGCCATTCAGACGTGCCACTTCATTTTTCGCTCGTTGTTTGTCCCTCTCTTCTTGCTCGACTCCTCGATGGAGGTCACGTAGAAAGCGTTTAAGGTTGCCTTGGTGTTTGGGAGTAGCTTCATGTTCGGTCTTAGCGGGCTTTGTGTCACGAATGAAGATCTTGCAATGTTTGCACCAGTATTTGGGCTGTGAAATTATCAGCATCGTAACAAGGGAACCAGGCAGGGTGCTATACTGTAGACTTCCAGTATTCTGACATCTCGTATTCTATGTGTGTGTATTTTATTGCGCAAGAGTTGGGAAAATATGTGTCTAATACTCAATAGCGGTGCTCATGAACTTTTCTCCCGCTCGATTCGAAGGTTGTCGGGGCTTGGTGGGTAAACTTTACTTCAAAGAGCTGTAGCAAAATGAAGTTGGTCGTGGAGGTGAAGCTTATTCTGCCTCTAGGCCAAGCAAAGAGGCGGTGAATATAAGTATCTCACTAATAGCTCTGTATTTTATACCTTTGTCTACCTTTAGTCTTGTAACTTTTCAAATTCTACTATACCATCTAAATATTAGATGCGATATCTTATTTTGGTTGAAACTCGTTGAGTTCTTCCCCATAGCTATTGATATGTTATATAAATGAATCTTCAGAGTTATGTTCAAGCTTGTACTAAAGTGAGGGGTGGCCGTATCAAAAGTGAGAGCCTTGCTACTTTTTGTCGAGCCTCACATTGTATTGTTGGCCACTCGACGAGCTTCTATCTTTTCAGTAGACAGCACATTGGTTAGCAGCGACGCACGATGACAATGGCTTTAGAGGTCTCAGTTGGTCGGGCCTTGAGCTCATCGAATTCTTTGAAGAAGAGCTTCACTACTGCTATAGCCTCTCGATCTCTACTCTATTCAAGTGTACGACCAAGTCCAAGCAACCGTCGTGGAATCCACGGAAGTAGGGTTACAAGAGCACCGAACTCCGGATTGATGGGAATAAGCAACTCTAACGTTCCATCTTCCTATTTTCAACGCCCCTCGTTACCAGCAAACACTGTGGTTAGATTCGTACCCCAACAAACTGCATGGATCGTTGAGCGTATGGGAAAGTTCAGTCGAATTTTACCCCCTGGTCTTGCCATCTTGGTCCCGTTTCTCGACCGAATCGCATACGTTAAGAGCTTGAAGGAAAATGCAATGGAGATCCCTAGCCAAAGTGCCATTACAGCAGATAACGTTACCTTGGAGCTGGATGGTGTGCTTTACACAAGAGTGTTTGATGCATACAAAGCAAGGTACCTTTCCATTCTACAAATTATCTCTATAATTATCTAATGCTTGCAAGTTATGGAGTTGAAGATGCCGAATATGCAATTTCACAATTAGCACAAACTACTATGCGCTCCGAAATCGGTCAACTCACATTGGATCATGTGTTGAAAGAACGCGCAGCACTCAACACTAATATCACACAGGCCATCAATGAGGCCGCGCAAGACTGGGGTGTTACTTGTCTTCGCTACGAAATCAGAGATATTCACGCCCCGGATGGGGTTGTAGCTGCTATGCACAGACAGGTTACCGCAGAGCGATCGAAACGCGCTGAGATCCTCGATTCCGAAGGTCAAAGACAGTCTGCAATTAATATTGCTGAAGGTCGGAAGCAAAGTGTCATATTGGCATCTGAGGCATTGAAAAGCGAGCAAATAAATATGGCATCTGGTGAAGCGGAGGCTATTCTATTGAAGGCTAAGGCTACAGCTGCTGGTATTGATGCCGTTGCTGATAGTATAAAGCGTGGAGAGCAGAGCGCACAAGGAGCTGTAAGCTTGAGTATTGCCGAAAAATACGTCGATGCCTTTGGAAAACTTGCAAAGGAAGGTACTGCAGTTGTTGTTCCTGGGAATGTTGGAGATATAGGTAGCATGATTGCATCTGCAATGGCTGTATATGGGAAAGTGGGCGATGCCCAGGCAAAGACACTTGCAGCTAAAGCTCTGGAGAACTCGAGTCAAGACGACCACGGGCAAGCTTCTGGAAAGGAGACGCCGGCGGAGGAGATGAAACGATCCATGCTTGCTAGTTTCGAAAATACGAGACAGAAGAAGTAATTCAATACGAAGAAGAAAACTGTAAAATTATGACAAATATTGATTGCCAAGGCGAATGGAGTTGATGCATCATGGAAAGCGGCACTTCCTCACTGCTCACTATTACACTTGTTTTCCTGTTCTATAGTTACAGATTAACGTAGAATAATGCTAAAATTGGAAATCTTTCGAGTTACTTTATTGTTTGTGAGTTTCAGAAGACCCGACTTCTGCAATGAATCCAATTCATTTTACAAATTCACTCTTGCAAATTTGGTTGGCTAGACACAACCTAGTATTATTTGCTTTCTAAGCTGAACGAGACCTTGGCTTCTAGCCTGTAAATACCACGGGAAATCACCATGTAACTGTTGTTAAATAGAGTAAATTTGAATCTCCCACGAAGGCTTTACATCCACCGCATTTTACTAGACCGATACACATGGCAGGTCCCATGCAGGTTGGAATTGTTGCCAACCATTGATGTCCAAATCTATTCAATTTACGTAGCAAATTCCAGACCTATCTCATCCAGCGCCTTCCCAATCCAGTCTAGCACTTCCTGATCTCTACTCGCAGCACGTATGGCTTTACTTAGCAGAGGATAGAGTCTTAACAAATGTTTCTTGTTCTCACTTTCAACAGCTGGCATGTCAGGGATACTTTCTGGTTCACATCTTAACTTTACCAATGACTTCAAAATATAGAGAAGTTCCTTTCTTTGGGACAACGGTTGTGGCATATGTCCCCGTAGAGGTTGATCCGCAATATAAGCACGGATTGTGAGGCCGGCTCGTAAAATAAGGTATGGTGCAGCCGCCTGAGCCAATTTGACTCTTGGTGGTGTTGAGTCATGGATTGCCACAAGGGAAATCAACTCATCGATACAGACATAGGATGTTTTGGATCGAATACTCGGGGGAGAATCACTTGTGGAGCCTCGTCTTGGTTGGGACAGGATGGCTAGGAGCTCTTGGTTTGCTTGAGGAAGCTCTAGTGGCTGGGGTGCATGTATAAGTGACATGTGGAAGAGGGACTCCGTGTAGGCTCTTCGAACCTTATCGGGAATAATAGAAGAACCTAGGGCCGGGGTAATGAGTTCCCGTAAAGCAAGGAAAGAAGCGATGTCAAAGTCTTGGTCGGATACTATATCAACGACTTCGGGAAGCTCATCACAGTTGGCGGATGTGATACCATTGGCGATAGTGACAACTGATGCCCATATTGGGCGTGAGATTTCTTCGCTAAGAATAGGTGATGTAACAGTGGTGAGAATAGCTCTTAGAATCGCAAGAGATGAGATCGTTGCTTGCCGCCATGGGGCTATGCTTTTTGTAGTGATTGGGAATGAATATTTGAGAACTATTGGTTGCGCAAGAGCTTTAAGCAAGGATAATATTGCTCCGCTGACATAGATATTCTGATTCCTTGAGTGAGCAAGGACTAATTCTTCAGATAAACTCATAGAAGCTTTCGACAGAGCAACATATGTCGGCGCTTTCTTTTCTTCCTCTTGTGATTTTGGCTTGAATGCAAGTGCAACAAATTCTGCAACCTGACTTATCAACGCAGCCGGAACCCCTTCGATGTCTTTCCGTATCATCTTGAGCGACTCTAGAACCTGAGTTTGAAGTGGGGTAAGATATTCAATATCTGCAGAATATGTGGCAGCACTCGCCTCCTGGATTGCCTCACGCAATAATTTCAGCATTAATTCGACCCGTTCAACTTCAAGCTCTGATTCTATCAACCGGTATACTTCTTGCAGTGTAGTAACATATGCAAGGAAATAATCCTGGTTGCTGAAGTTCTTGCTCGCTTTTTCGGTCTTGCTTGGTCTGACTTTTGGCAGAGATTTGGACCAGAGACCCCAAGCCAAGTCTAATGATTCTTTGTCGAAATTGGTCTTTCCGTCTTTCAGGTTGCCTCTAGAAAGTAGTAGCCGCAGAGCTTTGAAAACTGCTGTATTGATCTCCATCACTTCAAAGCGTAGAAGTGAGATGAAATGGTCTAACAGACTCTTCCAAGACGACTTAAATGTATGGTGATCACATAAGATGTCAAGGTAATCCGCGAGGAGATTGGTGATACCATTCAACACCACTACAGTCGTTTCATTCCATCCAGTTTTCTCCTGCTCAGAGACATCTGAGAAAGGCTCATGAATATTTTGGAGCTGTTCCTCGATTGATGTTAATAATTTGAACATAACAGATTGCAAGCACATCGACCATGCGTCTGCGCCTAGAAGATGTTAGCGCATTGCGATAATGTATTTGAGTGACAGCAATCAGATCTAAGGATTTCAAGTGGGCTATGAGTGGGCTATGGCATACTTAATTGGTCACCATAGGCATCAAATATACGAAGCAAAGTCTGGATTGCGCTGTTCCGAAGTTCAAGTCGTTCTATAGGTCAATCATTAGCATTTTCCAGGCAAGGCAGTCTGGTCTTGTGGGATACGGAGCAATAACCTACCATCGGTGGTAACAGCAGTCAATCTCAGAAGTAACAACATCCAAAGTGATGCATCCGAAAGAGCTTGATCATTACCGGAGGCTAACTTTACTAAGGTATGTTCATCAGAGCCATGTAGATGATCTGATCTCAAAGTGAAAGAAGCCGTTCTGCCAGATATAAAGTCAGACAATACCCAGAAGAAAGTGACAGTCTATTTTTAGTTAGCCCTTCTTAGATGCAACACAAGACTAATTACGAGTGTAAGGGTACGTACTGTCAGCGATATATTAAGATCGTCGTCCTGCGTACAGAATCGGTAGAGAGTATCGACGAGTATCAGAAAACAAGAATTGGGAAGAGATGAAAGGAAGTCTGAGCAAATTAATTGAAGTGAGTTCTATATTTTATCAAGTTAGATTCAGCACACAAGATATTAGAACACTGAACGAATGTGTGAGTTTTTACTCACAAAAGATGAACGAATCAACCGAGCAGATCTTGTAGACGTCTTTGAATTTGTCTCCTTGAGGTTCTCGCCCTGCTGAAGATTATCAACAAAAACGCTTCCGATAATATTGAAAGCGATATCCCAGCCGCTAATAAATGTTTCCCCGCATTGCTCCAAAATACTTTTTAAACCTTCTAGTATGATCTTGTGGACGTCAATATCAGCAGAGTGAATAGATACCGAAGTCTGGCGGTCATCCCATTGAAGCGGCTTCAAAGCTGAATTGAGAGTTTCTAGCAGCCGAAGCTGTACTGTCCCACGAAGCTCATCGGCCAGTGAAAGTGACACAGTTGCTGATTCAAGGACAAGTCTAACAAGGACTTCGGCAGCTCTCAGTCTTACAGACGTCGCGATAGAAGGAGAGCATGATGACTCAATCAACTCCGAGCTGATGATCATCCAGCCGCTATCCTCAGGGCTATGTACCATAAAGCGGTCCATATTGATGCTTGAAATATCGCCAAGTTTTGCCAGGGCAAACAAGTCTTCTTGGTTCTGGGCTGCAGGTGCTATGCTCATGCTTGTGATCCTTCGATGTGATTGAAAAGATGGGCGTCGTATGGAGAGTGTGGGCGACGATGGCACAGAGAGCTCTGTGCTGGATGGTTTTTCCCTATTAAATAATTTAGACAGGGCTATGATAACTTCGATAAATGCTGCATTCGGAAAGTCGATCGTACTCTCGAGTAGTCTGGATGCAGCGGTTTCTACGGCCTTGACCTCAGTACCAAAGTTTACAAGCAGTGAGGAATCCATTGTGGACTGGCTCTCAACTTTTGGAATCGGAGCTGGCATTCTGGTTGATTTGGTGCTGGAAAATAGCACGAGGTCAGCTTCTTGGAGAGTTCCAAGTATGATCACCCAAGCTGTGTCGAGTGTTGGACCAAGAGCAATGCCCAAATTAAGGAGCGCTCTCAGGCACAAGAGATTTCGAGTATTTAAGGAGATTGTGCCTTCATCCACAGATCCTTTCCTGTCTCGATCAGGTTGGCTCACAAGATTGTCGACACTTAGTAGACCTCTAGCGTTACTGAACATACTGGAACCTTGTAGAGGAGGTGTCGCTATAGGTGCCTGGTTGGAAGTGGTGGTCAAGACATTTGGAGGAACAGCTGCTTTGCCTAAGGTAGTAAGGAAAGCATCCCGCGGAGTTGAAAGACGGAGCAGTCCAGCAACATGGGCAAATCTCTGAAATGATCTACAATTGGGAGGTCAGTACTGATTTGAACATTGAGTCATTCATCTGATAGACTCTAGAAGATTCAAATGTGAGAAAACCTACCGGACTAAGGTGTGATAGTATTCTGAGTCGAGTGCTGCATATAAAAATGTTGAGCAAGTAGCCAAAACTGCTGGCCAGCACTCGTCCACAATTCCAGCACATATCTTGACCTGTTCATATAATGCATGGTCTTCGAGAGTCAGTGGGTTTACGGGAACTGGATTCTTTTTGAACGATGTAGAAGCATGTCTCTCAATTCCAGATCGAGGCTCCACCGGAGTGCCAGAGTCGACATCAGATTGTTTCGATGGTTTTTTCCGAGGTTTTTCCGGCACTGTCAGCGGAAGAATAAATTTCGCCAGCCCATCAGCGAATCCGCCAATGCAAGTAAGCGTGAGACTATATATGTAGGTATCAGGAATAGCGGGAGGGTTAATTTTGTCAAGTTGGTCGATACATGCAACTTTCATACTGCTCCACTGCGTACTAAGCCCAGCCAAGGGTTCGTTGGATGCGGACGGGGAACTGATAATTCCACTGACACCACTGGCTTCAAGTAGTGCTTGATCTGTACCACCATTGTTTTGGGTGGCTGTAGGTATGGTAGACTGATGCCCACGTCCAATTAGTGCGGGGTTTTCTGAACTAATCCGGACAAATGCTGCCACTATATCCCTGAGTATTGGCTTCCTACCCTCTTGCGCGTCGTACATTGCAAAGATTCGCCGGATCAGAGGTGCTTGAACAAATATGTCTCGCAATACCTCCAAGCAAAGAGATCGCTTCCAAAGTGCCGTGTCTTGGTCTAGCATATGCGTGAGTAATCCTAACGCCATTTCTCCTTCCGATGTGAGGATATCTAGATGTCTTCGCAATAGGGTATACAAAATGCGAACTATTCTGACCGTTACTGCAAAATTCAACTTCTCGGACAAAGAGCTTATAATGAACGGCATGACTCGGATACGCAGAATATTTGCTTGCTCCGGATGGCTTAAGAACACCTCCGAGTGGTGAGTAAGAATTGATTCAATCAATTCAAGGCCAAATGTCTGAGGAATTCCAGTAGATTTCAGGAACAGAGGTTTATGCGCCTCGGTCAACAGGCACAGATCATTAAAGACCCGGAAGGCATCTAAAGCTGCCGCTCGAAGTTGAATAGTTCCATTTTCTGAAGGTGCCTCGCCGATTGTTGGCACCTCTAAAGCTATTTCTAAAAAAATTGTTAGTACTAGAATATGAAGTTCACATCTAAGAAACTCACTATCTTCAGCGACAACCTTGTCAAAGACAGACACCTATAGAAAGATAGGTCAGCAACGTTCCCAGAAAGATCTGAGAAAATCTGATCGTATACTTGACGCAAGAAACAGAGGTAATAGACTTTAGAACAAACCTACCACAAGTGGTTGTAAAGTCGCGGCAGCGATATTGTTGACACTAGGATTTTTGCTATTTTGCAGTGTCGTACAGATATTCAAAGCAGCAGCCAGAAGATCCCCTTTGATATCGTCAGGGTAGTTGTGAATCAAGGAAGGTAAAGTTTGAAGGATCTTCAGCTGGACATCGATACCAGCTCCAGTAGCTTCACGAAATGCTTCGAGTACCTCCTTAAGTCGTCCCCTGGGAAGTCCGCCTGAGACGCCGAGTTTGTTCAGACATACCACTGCGATGCCGGTAAACTTGACATTCTTTGTTCCACATGCTATGAGGAATGGTGTTACAAAGTTGGGCCGTTGAGTAAGATCTTTACGATTAGCAGCATCTCATATTATCACAACAAGGTGTACTTACCAGCAGCTATCTGAGCTTCAGAAGTTGAGCGTAGAGCTCTGAGTTCTTCTAAAGACTTCTCGGCAGCCTGTCGTTATAATCAGCTGCAAAACCACATAGCAAAGCCTCATGCTCTATATATACTTACATTTCTCAGTTCCGTATGCTTCCTTTTGCTTTCTTGTATGAGATTGGTGAGCTCCGAAACAAGAATCTGTGTGGCCATGTTATTTGAGAGGCTTCAGTCTGTCCATATCTGTTGCTTTAAAACGCTAATTATTCATGTTTTACAGATTTCCTACGCAGATTGGTATTTAGTCTTTGGGAATTAGCTGTCCTGTTCTTAGGTCGTGCATGTTGCTTCATCAACCTTGCCTTGCTTGTAAGGCTGACCATATTACAGCCTGGAAAATCGGGGTGTGGATTTATCAGGTACTTAACGGTGCTTGTTACATACATAGGATAGCTATACGAATTCTATGGATAGAGTACCTCTATAACAATAAAATTTGGCTAGGTGCGGGGACTATATCTTGTATAGCATGAAAATTGGTCACCCAGTTAGGCGCTATGTTTCTAATGCACCAAATCAGTAGATATTTTGAAAACCATAGAGTTGGTGATACCTAGCCGAACTCTATTCGGATAGATACCCGTAGCACACTAGTCCCCATTCGCCCTACTATACCTGCATCATAAATAAACCCCACCATCAATGGTAACGGTAACGCTATCACCACAACTATCAAATCCCTTTCTCTGCGGAGTACCTCACTTGTTTTACAACAACTCGTAGTCCTAACCATGAGTGCTAAAGTCCCCCGAAATTTCAGACTACTGGAAGAATTAGAGAAGGGCGAGAAGGGTCTCGGAGCTGGTAAACCGCCTTCAACGTCAGTTCGGTACAACCACAAACTAACGAATCTCTCCAGAGGCATGCTCTTATGGTCTGGCTGAAGGAGATGACTTGTTGATGTCAAACTGGAATGGCACGATTCTTGGTCCACCACATGTTTGTCCTTTCTCTCACAACTTCTAAACACTAAACTCACATCTGTACAGAGTGTCCACGAGAACCGAATCTACTCCCTCAAGATGCACTGCGGTGACCAGTACCCTGATAAACCACCTACGATCCAGTTCATCAACCAGATTAACTTACCCTGTGTTAGTTCTAAGAATGGCGTCGTCAGTACTTCCTATGGAGAGCTAAAATGGAGCATCTCATTAGGCTGCGAGACTAATCCAAGAGAAATAGGTTGACCCGGCTAAGCTTCCCTGCCTTGCCAACTGGAGCCGCGAGAATACGATGGAGACTGTCTTGATTGAATTGAGAAGATATATGGCCCACCCAAGCAACAAAAAGCTTGCCCAGCCCCCCGAGGGGTCTCTCTACACATAGTTCCACGGAAGTTGAATAAAATGAATAAAAGATAGTTTTCTATGGATAAAGATTTGATTCAGCTACACATGGCGTACATTTACTTTGGCATGATAAACTTTGGCATGATAATGGAGGTTTGCGTGTCGGGATGATTTACGGGTCACGACGTGGTTGGGTTGCATCAGCGTGGCGAAATGGTACTGCTTGTGATGATAGTACTTTCATATACCATGAGTCTATGGCTCTGCAACTGTCTCAAGATTGCTCTTGCTCTTGACCTTGCTCTATCACTGGTGACCGTCAGTAGCGTCTTACCATGCATTTGAGGAAAGAAACTTCTACATTTTATCAAACTGGTTGGCACATTCAGTATAACGATCTAGCAATAGGGATTAGTTGTTCTTGGTTCCGAAAAGAACTTCAAAGCCTACCAGAATGTTGCATTTCTCCCCATAATGAATGCATCTCATATACATTAATACAACAGGAGTGGTTACAAATAGATAGTGAAAAAATTCTGAAACCACGTATTCAAAAGGCAGCTTCTTAGTGAGGTGTTTTGAATTGGGTATCATATCTTCGATCCGAGTGGTTTGTACGGTACTGACGGCTCCTTTTTTGTCTCGTGTCTATCTATCCTAACAGTAAGATTTGTCTCTTCGGGACAAAATTGCTTGTTTTTACTAGTTGCAGAACCCATAGATTTCAGTCTCTTCTTATTCCGCCTGTTCTCTATTCGTTCTGCATCTCGTAATTGTGTCTCTTTCTCTATTAGTCTCATCATCTGGTCTCCCCTCCTTGCCTCATTGTTTATTGTCTTATCTCTTTTTTCCTGAATATGGCGCAACACTTCCCTTGGAGCCCCTGCCCATGAAACCCCATCGCTTATGGCCTCTATTGGGTGCTCTGTGGTTTGAAATTCAGGCACACCTCGAGCTTTATTTAGAAGGGAATCCCATCTGTTCTCGGCCTCGCCAAATTCCTCCTCTCCTTGCATTCTGAGGAGCATCTGCCCTCGCTTCTTAGAGCCTGCGGCTTTATCGTTGATTATCCTTGTAAGATAGGGACTTTGTGGTTTCTGGAAACGCAGAAAAGGAAGTCCACATGTTGCTACGATAACAGGAATTGGTATCTTTCTCTTTCCCGAACCTCCCAGTTCGCCCTGAGCTCGAGGCCGGAGCTCCAGCACTTTCTCTCCTTCCACGTATGGCCAGACCCTTGGCCGCTCCTCTTGTATTGGCCGTGGCTGAGCCTTCGAAATGGCTCGTTTTTGTTCTTGTAACCTCAAAAGGTCATTGATCTGTGACGTTGCTGCAGGACTTCGGTTCGCAGCTGATAGAATAAGTTTATGCGCATTATATCCTGTACTCAGCGCGTCTTTGATGTATCTTAGGCTAGAGAGCGCCAGGTGTCTCCTAAATGCTTTCCGGACCTCCCATATCAATGGATTGATCTTTCCATAACTAGGTAAATCTGGCGAGATCCTTACGCGAGGACATTGAAGAAGGATGGCACGATAGAGTGCAAAGCCTGCAGATGCATATATTTAGCAAATAAGAGATATCAACTGGTGAGGTACGAACATGCTACCCGATGAGGTCCAGAGTTCTGCGGAGTACGTGATTTTGTGAGAGAGAGTAAGTGTATGGGTACAATCTTTGACCTCGACCGCCTGTCAACCCCCATTTGCATCAGTGATATCTGAGATAGATTGATGAGTGCTGATGAAACCAAGACAGAAGAGATGTTGGAGACCTATATTTTCGGCAAAATCCCATTCGAGAATAATTGATCGGGTATTGGAGTACACAAGGGTGGGGCCGGCGCTCAGCCCCCAGTCGTCGACTTCCATAACGACTGAAGCATAATTCAAGCTTCACCACGGTCAGAAGTCTTGCAACTAGGAATGATTGCTGTTATTCAGATAGCTATCATAAGGCTTAATACTAAACATTATTTCTACTTATTCTATATTGCAACGATGCTGGCGAACGCCACAAAACAGGAGTGTAACTTCTAAGTACTAGAGTTCCCCAGTTTTTCCTTTCTCTCGTGAAGACATATAAAAGTAGTCTACAGGCCGTCATTTGAAACTTAATGGAAATTACTATAACCTGAAACTGGATTTGAAAAATTGTAAGCAAGAAAGTTACAAGTGATAGGCAAAGCTCGACTAACAGAGATTACAAAGGGGAAGATACCTTAAGGTTTTTGATGGTATTGATATCCCAGAAAGAGATCAAGGATATGCTGGTCTCCATCACGACTTGAGTCACAAACAATGGGGAAGCAGTGATAATTGCATATTACGAGTTTTTCTGAGGAGAATGGTAAGGTTAGACTAAAGGTGATCAATTCTGTAGCTTCAAGCATACAGTTGGTGTGCCATTTTGTCAGGTCGATTTGGCTCCGGTAGGTTTTGGACCTCATCTTGATTTAGGAGATTTGGCTCAATTCACTCAATCTTTTGTTTAGTCCATTAAAGCGCCGAACTTGTACTGGCATGTGTTATAAAAGATCGTCGACTACAGCCGCTCCAACTTCCAGTCTTCTAAGCCTTGGATCATCTGCAAAGAAATCACAAATCATAGCTGTTTCTCATGTCCTTCTAACCTACTAGAAATACTACGGTGCAAGTTGACATCCTCCACACTACAAACATTCTTCTCAGCTGTTTGTATATTCATGCCTATGTATGTATACTACCTATTGCATTTTCAGTAGCAAGGGCTTGCATAATAACACATCCCAAGGCCCCTTCTAAGTAATGATTCATCGGGAACTGTCTGTATTGTGGAACCATCCAACCCTTCAAATATCGCAGCTAAAAGGGAGTATTTCAGCCGTTAGTGGAACTAATGTGTTTCAAGAGACAAAAAAAAAACACTCAAATTATAACAGACGGCGGAACATACCATGGTGATGTAATTTATGATTGCAAATCTGTAATAGGAAGTTATTAAAACATGGCTCCAGATGGATATCCATGCTCACCTTATATTTGTAGTAATTCAATCTTGCTTTTTGAGACCCCAGTTTCAGTCTGATTTGTTGGTCAATAAATTATTATTCTACCTTCTTCTGAGATCTATTCTAATCTATCGAAGACTTTACTTCCAAATTTCCATACCTGGTCCACCACCAGCTTCTTCTGGCCATCAAGGGCCGTTTCCTCGCTTATTATGCACAGATCTGCATCTGCGTCACTCTCCAAGCATCCTTTCACTCCGCTTAAACCTAACATAGCAGCAGGAGTGGCGGTAACAGCCTTCAAAGCTTTTCCCACACCCTCTCCACTCCAGTTCAAGAAGTTGGAAACACAGTCTATCAGTGTAATAGAACTTCCCGCGATTTTATCCGTACTGCCTTCAAGCACTAGGTGAGAGCCCTTCTTGATCAATCTCCTGCCATTTGTCCAATCATAGGTTCCATCTGATAACCCAACAAGATGCATGGCATCTGTCACCAGGATAAAGCCATCAGGATGTGACGCATACGCTATTTTTATGGAAGTTGGGTGAAGATGTATGCCATCTGCGATGATCCCAAAATATGGCCGAGGTAGAGACTCAGCAATACCCAATACCCCAAAGACTCCTGGGTTTCGATGGTGTAGTGGACGCATCGCATTAAACAGATGGGTAATCATGGTAGCCCCATTTGCCACGGCTGTACTCGCATCCTCATAAGTCGCCTCTGTATGACCTATCGAATAAATGGTCCCTTTTGAGACTATTTCAGGAATGAGATGTTGCATATTACCTAATTCTGGGGCCGCTGTAATCTTCTTGATGTTGGACATGTTAGACAGGCCATACATGGTTGTAAGGTCGGAGATTGTGTGAGCTACAGTGAGAACTTCCAGAGGATGAATACCGTTTTTGCTCGGGTTGAGGAAGGGGCCTTCGACATGCGCTCCGAGTGACTCGGAGCCATCTTCGGGCAGACGATAGCTTCCCGAAGGACCAAGATGTGGAAGTGCCTATCTCTTCCCATCAGCCATCAGAGAGTCAAACCTGTTCAGTAGAGCTTACCAGGTGATATACTTCTTTCTCGCTACTTGTTACCGTTGGCAGATAGCTTGTAACTCCTGTCTGCACAAGTAGTTTGTTCATCTGCCTTAGAGTTTTTCCATAGCTCAGTGGTTCTTCCGGTATCTGGGAGAAGTTGAATCCAAAAGATCCGTTCAACTGTACATCTATTAATCCTGGGGACACAATACGGCCCCCTAAGTCGATAATCGCATCAGGAGTTGTATTCTGGCCATAGAATACTTCTTGCGACCTCACAATCTTGCCAGTGAGAGATGAAACCCAGAGATCTTGCACAATAAGATCTTCTCCGATTAACAGACGGCAATTCGTGAACTTAGTTATAGGTTCTCGAGAGCTGGGAACTGCGGATGGCATTTTCTAGAATGTAAAATAGTATCGTGGACTTATGCCGCGCACTTTGGCGAATACTGATAACTACATGATGAAATGTATGAGACTGAAATTGAAGCTGCAACCTACCTTTTGATCGCCTCAAGGTCAATCAATGATAAGCAAACCTACACAATCACTGGTGCTTGACATGTGGATGACGGGAGCAAAAGTGGATATTCCCTTGTCTAAAGGCAAGTCAAGTCATGTAACGTTGGATCGTTGGATCGCTGGATCGTTGGATTAAGTTTAAGTTTGCCCCCCATTCCCGAGAATTCCGCCGGAGGGAACATCAACAGCCTTCCTTGTGTTTGCAGCGCAGTGCAAAGTATGCAAAGACAAAGCCTCGAACTAAGCTAAGGCTAGGCATATCCGAAGCTTGAAAAATAAGTTTTATGGCTATGGAGATAGGAAGCTAGCTATTTTGAAGTTGGTACCGGCAGAACCTTGCCCTGTTTGCACGTGACATTCGACCCCGCGCTAGAAGCTAGCTTAGGATTATACATCTGGGGACCCTGAGCTGTAACATTTATATCTAGAATACCAAAACAATCCCTTCCTAGGCTATTCTAGGTCAGGACCAATAGTTGCAAGTTTACCATAGCATGTGTGAGGCTAAACTTTATGTTGTACGCTGTCGCTGGCTTTACTGTACTTCATAATTCCACGGACCTACATACCATCCTGCCATGCTCGGTAACTTTGTTCTGCCCGGAGCTCGCCATAACATCAAGACATAATAGTAGACCAGGTGTTACGACCGCACAATCAACTTACAAAGTCACGTAAAGATGGAGGAAGAAGCATTGGACCCGCTGTGGTCAGACTTGGACTGGTGAGGCGTGATCTCCGACATAACTAAGATGGGCCTAGAGACTGACCTCAATAGGGCCATGGGACAGTTGTTTATGATGGTGTGTAACCCTGTACCTTTTCCCTATTTAGTTTATTCGCAAGACGGCCGTTGAGGATCGTGGTGCTCACATTTCGTAACTTGATATTGGGAACTAAAATTGGCTATGGGGGCTCGCCATCTCGTCACCTAGTCTCATTAACAGCAGTACTGACTTTGTTAGGGATGGGAAGGAACCGAAGTTACTCCGCAAATTCGAACTCTGATCGAAGACCACCATATTGGTGCTATTTTGTTAACAACTAAAAACTCAACAAGTAACTTCACTATCTCTTTTCTTATGTTTGCTGTTTATATCTACAAGTGATTGTTAACTCCACGTTGCCAAATCCTTAAGAGCTCATTTTGTACGCGTCTGAATCATTGAATTTATTACTTTGATATTGTTTTGATCTCGTTACCCACCTACTCTGATATTGTCCTCCCTCCAAGTTTATGAGACTGTGGAATCTGACCGTCACAGCTGCCCACAACACAGCACGACTCCTCCAGGAGCTTCAGACAATTGCACATCAAGCTGGCCATCCGGTCCCACTCCTCATCGCACTGGACCAAGAAAATGGTGGCGTCAACAGCCTCTTTGATGAGGACTACATCTGTCAATTTCCCAGTGCTATGGGGGTTGCCGCAACTGGTTCTTTGGAATTGGCTTATGATGTTGCCAATGCAACCGCGAAAGAGTTATCTGCTGTTGGTGTTAATATGATAATGGGTCCCTGCTTGGATGTCTTAACCAACGCTCGATATCAACCACTTGGTGTCAGAGCAACCGGAGATGATCCCCAAGAAGTGAGCCAATATGGTATTGCGGCTATGAATGGCTACAAAGATGCCGGTATTACAGCTTGCGGAAAGCACTTCCCATCTTATGGTAATCTTGATTTCCTGGGCTCATCCCTTGATATGCCCATTATTACGGAGACTTTGGAACAGCTTAGCCTGAGTGCTCTTGTACCATTTCGGAATGCTATAAGAGAGGGACTAGATGCAATTATGGTTGGTGGCTGCGCAATAGCGAACGCAGGCATGTTATTTAACCTCGATACGTCATGAAAGCGCTAATAGAAATAGGTATGAATGTTATGCACGCTTGTTTGAGTGAACAGGTTGTAGATGAACTTCTCAGAGACGACCTAGGCTTCAATGGCGTTACTATCTCAGAATGCCTTGAAATGGAAGCACTGAGTCATGACATTGGAGTTCGAGGAGGCACTGTCATGGCAGTTGAGGCTGGCTGTGATCTTGTTCTTCTCTGTCATGCTTTTGCTGTTCAGCAGGAGGGTATTTCTGGGCTCAAATTGGGAGTTGAGAATGAAATGATCTCGCGGGAGCGTATCAACTTATCTCTTCGGCGTGTGTTGACTCTAAAGTCGAAGTGCACTTCATGGCAGAAAGCATTGAATCCACCTGGAATCTCACTTCTCTCTACCATACATCCTAGTCATTTATCACTATCTACTAAGGCTTACGATAGTTCGATTACGATAATGAGGGACAAAGGCCATCTCCTTCCTCTTTCAAATACATTATACCCAGATGAAGATCTGCTCCTTCTCACCCCTTTAGTCAAACCACTGCCAGCCTCAGCCGCAACTAAGGCACTTATCGAATCAAAAACAGGTACCACGGATAACAGATCTCAGATAATGAGCGGAGAAGGAGTGTTCCGAGAACTAGGAAGATCGTTAGCACGCCAAAGACATGGTAGACTTCTACATACTTCATACACTGCCAATGGTGTACGGCCCGTTCACGAAAATCTTATCAACAGGGCATCATGTATTATCATTGTTACCGCTGATGCGAACAGAAATTTGTATCAAAATGGTTTCACTAAACATGTAGCAATGATGTGTTCTATGTTAAGCGCGAGCGGGAAAAAGAAGTCTCTCATTGTTGTTTCAGTCAGCTCTCCATATGACTTTGCGATGGATAAGTCTATTGGCACATATATTTGTACATTCGACTTCACTGAAGCTGCTATGTCGGCTCTGGTACGAGCTCTGTTTGGGGAATTTGATCCGCAAGGTACATTGCCCGGAACTCTTAGGAAAAGCAGAAAGGTTCAGAAGTCACGGCAACATTGGCTCGTAGAAAACTGGAACGAAGCGAGAGATCAGAGAGGTCTTCAAGCTCTGATAAAAACAGTGCAGAAAGGTTCTCCCTCGAATCAGATTTGTGCACTATCTGGTGCTACCGCTGAATCGTTTTCTCTGGTAAGTCGTTCTTCTGACTTGGTCTTGCTCAAACTCTAATAAGGGAAGCCAAAAAACACGTTGGAGAACGAAACGATCGAAGAGGCTCACTATGTCGTTCGCAATAGCAGTACTCATGCCCTTTTTGGGTTCTGCTCGACATATTTCTACTCATCTCTCGGCCTCGGTCTCATAGGAGCCATTTTTGTTGATCCAGGCAAACGAAACCTTTCTATTGGACACTCACTACACCAACGAGCCATTCGGGGTCTCCTTCAGCAACGCTCGATTAAAAGGCTGCAGCTCGGACTAGGACTTCCTGGGATCTACCTCGGCATCCCAATGTCCGACTTATCTGAGGGTGCTCGTCTAAAACGTTGGTTTGCTACCAATGGCTGGGATTTCCTAAGCCCGAGATCTTTATATACATTGACGATCAGGAATCTAGGAAATTGGGCCCCTCCTGAGGGAATGCTGCAAAGTATACAAATGGTCAGTTTTGCTTTTGATCTTATACATGGATCTGAGAATGCAGAAAGCGTACTCGAGCATGTGAAGACTCATGCTTCGCCTGACATACTGCTGTTGTATCAACTCGCTCTTGCAGACTCGAAGGCATGTGGGATAGTGAGGGCTAAAAGCCCCGTCGATGGTGCTCTTGTGGGTACCGTTATTATTTTTAGACACGGCACTCAGCTTGCTACATATATGCCAGTGCTTCTGGCGGCCGGGGAGAGTGTTGGGGGTATCTTGGCACCTGTTATTCCGAGTAGTCCACAAGCAAGCATTGTGCTTCAAGGACTAGCATTGCTTGGTGTTAGGCAGAACAAGGCTCATGGTAGTACAACTTGCGTGTTAAATTGGGTTCAAGGCGAGGAAAGAGACGTTTTATTAGGCATGGGATTTGACGTTCTGGATGTTTTCGAGGAGTTGAGCTGTAAACCTGATCGGGTAGGTTTCTATTCTCCATCCTGTGAACCGTTATGCTAATATAAAATTCTCAGTTCAGTAGAATTAACATAACGTAACCGTAAATTACTTAAATTAGAGTATAGCCAAGCGTACAATCGTCCATCCCATTCCATAACCACTCAGTGATAGGCCTCGAAGTTGCACAAGATCAAGTGACTAGACTTGTAAGTAAAGATGCTGCATAATATCAACCCATGCCGTCTACTATTTCAATCTAGAGTAGTATACTTTGTAACACTATTCATCCCTACCCTCAAGGTGCATATATTTCAGTATATCGTCTTTGTCGGGATTCCTACGGATATGATTTCTTCAGTATTTCTCCGTTTGCATAAGACGCGAACAAGTTTCCTAACATACTCCGTGTCATCGTAATCAAATAAACACAGGCATAAGGTAGTTATCTTTTCCACCGTCGTGACTGTAAGTAAATATGTTATAATGAGATAATATGTTATCAGACACTTATGGTTGGGTTCCTTTGCATTACTTCTCGCTCTATTACTTTCCGTCAAGACGCACTGGCAGCTAGCCGTCCATTTCTATGATTACGATATGAGGAGCTTTCAGCGAAGCTGAAAGTCAACTTTAACCGCTCATACAACAACCAGTGAATACGCTGGTTGATGTAGCCTGAATGGGACCGGATCGCAGGAGCTTACAATCACATATCGAGGAGAGAACTCATAGAATATTTAAACTCTATACATCACGGGATAAGTCAAATATCTTGTTAAGATCTACTGTCTATAGAATCTGGGCTGTTTCTATAGCTTTAATAACTTGGCAACCTAAACCTTGAGACTTCTTCGCAGATACCCCCCCTTGCCTCCATCTACTAGTGAGCAGTAATTCGGCTTCCCATCCGATCTGGGACTAGCTCTGGCGTGTGAGATCGTATAGGATACTCTGTGGCAGGTGCCGCAAGCAAGGTGCTTGTAAGTGGCTTTGGTGAAAGAATGCTTGGCTCCTCCTTCACCTGTGGAGTAGAAGGAAGTGGTTTGCTGATCGGTCGTGGTCCAGTACGCACTTTGGAAGGTAAGATTTGTTCGAAACCTTGTGAAGCTGCTACTGCCTCAATCGATTTGAAATACTAAGGGTGTTTTAGTCTTAGATAATTGGGAACTTAAGGTGGAAGAACAACTCGTACCTTGACCGTTTTCACTTGCAGTTCAAGTGTAGCATCCTCATCAACAACAATCATAGGATGAGGATGTAATTGTAAGGACGAGAGAGTCCACATGTGGTTCACACCTCCTTCGATACACTTCTGTAGCGCCAGCGCTTTGTGTGCACCTGTGATGATGATTACCACCTCCCTTGCCTCAAGAACGGTTTGTACGCCCACAGTTAAGGCCATCTTAGGGACCTTTTCAAGGTCATTGCCAAAAAATCGGCTGTTTGCCAGGATTGTATCATAAGCTAATGTCTTGACTCTTGTTCTTGAAGAGAGCGAGGAGCCAGGCTCATTGAATGCAATATGTCCGTCTGGGCCAATGCCTCCAAGGAAAAGATCTATGCCTCCATGGGACTTGATGGCTGCTTCGTATGCTACACATTCCGTTTCTAGGTCCGGGGCATTACCATTTAGGATGTGGATATTTCGGGGGTGTACATTTACGTGCGAGAAGAAGTGTGTGTACATGAACGTATGGTAGGATTCAGGATGTTCTCGAGGAATACCAATGTATTCATCCTTTCTGGAGATTAGAACACGGACCAACTGAAAGTAGGTTCAAGCACCATACCATGTTGAAAGTGACCACATTTTCAAACGAAATTTCACCGGCTTTGTACTTCTGCACAAGGATTTCATATATTTTAATTGGGGATGAGCCAGTCGGTAGACCGAGAACGAAAGGATGCTCAGGTGTAGGTGCAAAAGCTTTGATCCTATCTATATACGAAACTCTTAGTTGAGGTCGTCATAAGGGCGGGGTTGAATTGAGGCTCTTACCTATGATGTACTTGGCGATGTATGCCGATGCAGCATACGGGTCATCTCTAATAATGAGCCTCATCCTGAATTTGGAAATCACTAGATTGATACTTGTATTATAGCAATGTGGATGAGATGGGTTGAAATTAGAGATGGATTTATGAGTATAGGGCAAAGCTGCACGGCGAGGGTATAAGAAACAAAGAGCAAGATAAAGTTCGCAACGGCGAAGGCAAGTGAATCACATTCATACTGTACCGTCCATTGATGGCGTATGTAAGCAATAGGTAGATCCCACTTGTGACTCCAGTTGAATGGCATGAAATGGCAGGTAGACTGTGTTTCTTACCTATCTACTAGCTAGCCATGGAACGTCACCATAGCACTAAGACCAGGACCATTGTTGAACTAATGGATGATCAGCCAAACTCTACGTCCAGCAGTTTGAGCACGAGCAACAGCCGATCGCCAGGAAAGAATCAGCCTGCTTGGACAGTCGTCGATGTGAGATGTGGGATGTGGCCTATGGCCTCTAGGTTGTCTTTTCCTAGCAAGATATCGTATGTTATGATCAACTGAATCTGTTCCCTCGTTGTTGTCGTTGGATGAAGGTTAAGTCCGGCCGGTGTTAGGTAAGCAACGTGGTTTTGATGGTTGGGGTCCGTTATAGGGATGGAAAACAAGCACTTCACAAGGTGTAACGTAACCTTTGCCTCACCCTTCAGCCCTTTACCCTATTTGTTTGCAACGTCTAGTAGACCAGACCATGCCTATCCGTCTCCGTCTCCGATTGCACCAATCCACCAGAAACAACAGTATCACACGCCAACACATGGACTCTCCACAATAAATGGATTCGGATTTGCTCCTGTTTCTGGATTGAACGCCTGAAGTTTGATTCCTCACTGGTGGACGACTCCCTGAACGCCCTGTAGAGGGTTTGGTTTTTTGGTGGAACGCCTAGGACCTTGCCGGTCTTTCTTTTTGCCCACCTTTCGAGAAGGTAACTTTGCCTTGCTGGACGACCCCTTGATTCCCGCACCAGGTCAGGTCAGGTCAGGTCAGGGCATTCTCAATCAAGACGACCCTCTCTATCTGCGACCCTTTGACAATCCCCAATGGTGGTTCTGTTGCGTTACCTCTAAACCCGCAATGCCCCCTACTGTCGACCTATGACAGGCCGTGTCAATGTTGAGCTCTTGATCTGCTAAATTGGTTCCTGTCTTGTCCAAGTTTGGCATCTCCTCGCTCATCCTATCCTGCCTTTACTTCAAGAATTGAGGCCATGGTGTAGTGAGCCCCGACCACACGTACCGTACCAGCAGCTTCGTCTCCAACGCTGCATTGCATTCCTGCGTTAGATTATTGTTGTTGTTGTTTGCTCAGCTGGTCAGGCTGTCTCGTACTCTGCGTTGCTCTGCTCCTGCACCCAAATACTGCTACGGTGCCTGGGTACAATCCTCCTCCATATCGCCTAGCACCAACTGCACTGTTGTTGCGCTACGCCCGCTGTCGTTTTCGCATCGTTACCTCACTTGCAGTGCGTCCTAGCCAACCGTACCGATCCATTCGCCATTTGGGTATAGTACGTACTCTATTTTGTCCCCAGTTCACCACTGTCTTACTTACGTGATTTACACCCAGCAGTTCCACCTTCGCCCTTGTCTTACCACATAGCAATCACATACGACCTCAGATATCACTATACTTCTTCTGATTATGCTACAATAGCTTTGGATACCAAACTGGAATATGGATACGGCTCCTCGTATCTTTCATCCTTAGCCGCACACTAGCGCCTTTGCAAAATTATATGTATATGTATCAAGACCAATGTCATGCAGCCACTCACTGCTGCAATGGTCAAGGTACGACAGGTTTTTTACGCTGCCTTTCTCAACTCACTACTTCGCACCAAGTCTTGGCTGCAAACTATCCTAAAATTTTGGATTTCACCAAATGTAAACAATGGGAAAAATGGCGATCTTGTGGGGAAACCCTCCGGGAAGCAGGAGTTTTTGGACCAAGTGAGAGAACTGTTTGAAAAAGAGATGAGAACAGAGCGATTGATGGGATTCTCGATTGGCATGACAAAGCAACTCGAGGAAAGTTTGCTAGATAACCCTATGTGTATGCTTCCGTCGTACAACCACCTCCTTCCCACAGGAGAGGAACGCGGAAACTATCTGGCACTTGACGTTGGAGGCTCAACATTCAGGGTCGCATTGATTGAGCTTTCAGGAACAAGCACTGGTGGGAATTGTAGGATTGTGAAAACCGATTCCTTTAAAGTTGACGCTCGAATCAAACAGCTCCAAGGTCTGTTATTCTTCGATTGGATGGCCCAAAGGATAGGAGATACGCTCTCAGGCCATGCTGAAGCTCGAGCTATGTCTAGTGCCCCATTATCTATGGGCCTGTCCTGGTCATTTCCTATCGAGTAAGAATTTCCGATGATTCTAATTTATATCAGCTGACCTCTAATTTCAGACAAACATCCCTCCGGAGTGGGCTTCTTCTAGGAATGGGCAAAGGTTTCATGGCTGCCCATGGACTTCTGGGCCAAGACCTAGGTGACTTGATCCAAAATGCTTGTTCAAGGCAAGGCCTCAATGTCCAACTAAACGCTATTGTTAACGACTCATCTGCCACCTTACTATCCAAGGCGTACTTAGACCCAACGACGCGCTTTGCTCTGATCCTCGGTACGGGCGTGAATGCTGCCGCCCACCTTCCTGTACAAATATTCTCTCCTCAGAAATTTGGAGTTCGACCTTCAGTATGGCATGACTCCGCAAAGCACGTCATCGTCAATACAGAGCTTTCTATGTTCGGCGCAGATATACTACCATACACTAAGTGGGATAGACTATTACTATCGACGCACTCGAAACCTGACTTCCAGCCACTTGAGCATTTTGTGGGTGGTGGGTACCTTGGTGAAATCACAAGGTTGGTACTCGTTGATGGAATAAAAACTGCTGGACTATTCGGAGGTATTGTACCGGAAAGCTTAGATGAGAGATACTCACTTGAGACGGAAACCATTTCTCGGATCGAGTCGTAAGTGCCATTACTACATGCGTTTACTCTATTGAAGCTAACAAATTTTCCAGAGATGAATCGTCTTCCTTGAAAATAGCACTGGAGCTCTTCACTTCGCGGCATCCATCTATCCATATTCCCACTTATTCGGACATGCAGGCACTACAGCATATCGCCTCTTGTGTCACGCAACGTGCCGCGGGAGTCGTTGCAGGTGGAGTGCACGCTTTGTGGAGTCTTCGCAACGCAGCAGAAAATATCGACCCGTCAGGATATGAACACACGTTGGTGGCATACAATGGATCTGTGCTAGAGAACTACCCAAGATTTAGATCAACATGTCAACAGCAGTTAGATAATCTGGTTGAGGCGAGTGGTGGGAAGGCGGGCGTCATCGAACTGATGTATGCCGAGGAGAGTTCGTTAATAGGGGCAGCGGTGGCGGTTGCATGCTTGGATAAGTAAAAGAAGGATAACTGCATTTTCTATCGTACATATACATAGCATTCGGAGTTCAGGTGGATACGGGATATGGAAGCGAGAAGCATAGAGCATTTTCGTAGCATCTTCACATCCTTGGATCTTTTATTAAGGATTCAGCGAGCAGAAGAAAGAGAAGCATGTGAAACCAAGCCCTGCTCAATTTTCTCAAGTCATTTCCAGGTCAAGGGATCAAGATCCCCGTGTCAAGCGTCTTCTACCAGACGACCATGTAAGCCATTGACTGATTCCCGTTCTGCACGGCGTCAAATAGGCCCGAAAGTGAGAAGCCACGATAAACGTGGGGAAGCGCTAGCAGTGCGACGTTGAGATATCACTTGACATGCATCCATCTGGAGCACTGTAGGACAGGAGGAGTATTGGCGTAGGACGGGAGTTCCTGGCAAGGGGGATGGATGCAGCAGATCATACCGCACGGCACTGGTCGAGGAAAAGCAAAAGCAAAAGCGTGGGCGGCAAGAAATAGCAGGGTCAAATGAAGAAGCCAAACCAGCACGAGAAACACTGGACGGTGATGAACACATGAATACTACTGTGCCATACATAGCATGCCTACCATCCCATATCCCATATATACAGTACATCACAGTACGACGCTGGAGCTGGAGCAAGCGATAACAGAGATAGCTCGAGCACGGTAGAGCCTGCCAGATCGAGTAAGCACCTTGTTGCTTAGCGTATCATACCCCAGGAACAGCCTGGGAAACATATCCTGTGGTGCTGTAAGTACCGCATACCGCACGGTACAGTCGGGGAACCTAATGCTGGAAAACGCGGAGTTTATAGTATAGTACAGCACAGAACAGCAGTAGAGAGAGAGAGAGCAGTGACCGCCCCAACTTATGATCCTCCCAAGAACTACTACTAAAGATCTTCCAGATTTATTGGAGCGCCCAGTGTCGCTCCCCATCCACTTAACACCCCCCCCAACCTCCATCTCCATCTCCATCCTTATCCCTATTCCCATCTTCTATCTCAATCCTACAGTAGGGAATAAAGCATATTGCATATGCCCGGCCAATCAGCATTGGCGGCTCTTATCCTACCTACCACGTCCAAGTCCGCGCATGTTCTCGACCTCATACGGAAATCCAAAGCCTAGCTGAACCTCGCTGTTCGTCAACTTCAACGATGACCGTCAGACCTGTCCTTGCTTATGCTTCAACCTCCTGCCACCGTGAAACCGCAGTGGCCTGGTAATGCGATGGCGAGCTATGATACCTGCTCTCTTACGACAGTCCACAATCGCCTTGCACAACGTGAGATTCTGAGGTTGACGGCTTCTGAGGGGGGGCAACCACAGCCTTTGCAACTTTCGCTATCGCCAATACCAGCTATGGATACCTTTGAGCACGATCTGAGCTTTGATGGGGAGGCCTTTGTGTACGTGATCTTCCTCTTATGTTTCCCCAGTTTGTAGGAGCGATAGCTCGGGGCATTTGGTAGCATCGGTATTAACCAACCTTCAGCGACGATGTAAACCATGGCCTTAGCCTCCCATATACTCCTTCATATGACCTCTCTACGTTCGAAGACCCCTTCTCCTCCTATCAGTCGGGGCCTTTTGAATCTCTTCTCGAAGATTCCTCTGGCCCTAAGAATGAGGACCAAAGTTCAAGCACGGATTTAGATAATAAGCTGCTTGGATTTGGGGTATCCATTCCCAAGGCCGCAGTGTTCGATGACAGGGGCCAAACGTGGCCGTCCATGACAGCAGAGCTGTACGGCATGTTCTTCGTTGCCGAAGATGTATTCGGAGGAGAAACCACGGGACGGCCTTTGGAACTCACTTGTTACCGCCGAAATCTCTTTCAGATATCAGGGACGGTCACACTTAGTAGAAACTGTACACATATAGTGAACGAACAGGGACAGCGGATTCCAATATACGACATGTCGGCGTCAATTTCAGCTTCGGAGAGTATAGAGGGGAAAGCCACAGATATCATCAGTGTGCCGTGGAAGACGAGCACGCTATCGAGCAGTGAAGATAAAGCTGGACAGGCACCGCCAAAGTGGCCTTTGGATTTAACTATGAACCCCGAGCTGGATCCGCATATAGTACAAATCCCGATCGCGTGGAAGCGATTACAATTCAAACATGCTACAGCAAATAACGGGAGAAGGAAAGGCTTACAGCAGCACTATACTATTCAAATCAACTTAACGGCAACTTTGGCCACAGGTGAGATTATCAAAGTCACGGAGATTCATAGTGGCCCAATTATCGTCAGGGGGAGGAGTCCGAGGAACTTCGATAGCAGGAAAGATGTTCCACTGAACGAAAGAAAGATAGAATCGAAATCAAGGACTACGAGTGATGCCACGCCAGCGGTCAAGGCTGATCCTAATCCTCCGAGAAACTCGTATGGATTCTACAACATGAATTCATTACAGGTATGTAACTCTATCTTCTCTTACACCTTCAGATATATGTTCGTAAGAAAGCTAATACCCAAAAGCCACAATTGGACATAGCAGAATGGGTACCTACCGCGCCCCTTGTCTCCCCAAATACCCCATCTCCAAGTTCTGCGAATAAGAAATTGGCATTGCCACGGCCTCCCCCACCGGTTCCAAAGTGGAAATCAGAAAATACAGCCAAGAAACAACATGTACAAGCTCCAATCGATCTCTCGCTTGCCGACGACGAAGGATTGGGTAAAGCAGTCAGGACGGGCCTTAGCAGCGAGAGCCCCGACGTTGCGTCTGCCGCGAGGAAGTTGGGTAGTCCGGTAGAGAATGGTGATGCGGATTTGCTTTACGAGTATTTTCCACTCAGTGTGGACGATTGGTATGTTAACGCTTTATCATTGACAATGAGAGAAACTAACATGGATCAGGATGCCGCCAGTAGATGCAATTTACAGACCTCATGTAGTACATCATACAGTTGTTCCTCCCGATCTCAAGGCACAACAAGTCAAGAACAAGACGAAGCGATACTTTTCAGCAGATGATTAAGGCTTTGTTACTATATTTGACAGCCACGGGGACAGGTGGAAGTAATGGAAGTACTAGAGGAAATGAGAATACTGAATAGTGTGCAGGGAATATATCCCAAGACTACACATCCGATTGATATATACCACATTTGATATTGTTATTTGGGAAGCGAGGCGTTTGGAGGATGAGTGAATCTTGTATATATACTTGAATGTAATGTTAAATTGACCTTGTATAGGCTCTAGACGAAACTCGTCTTGTTCGGTTACATGGGTCATCGGTGTGGTCATTGACCTGATGTGAAGCTTGCGTGACATATAGTTCTGAATTAAGAAGCTATCCATATGAATCACGTATAAAGTTCTGACTTGTGACGTTTATGATGAAAGAGACCATTAGGTAGAAATGTACAGCTAGGCTTATGGTTAGTCCCATATCTATATATACACGCCGCTACCAATTCCATACTTTCTTATACTGAAAACAACCCACAAGCTCAGTGGAAGTAAAACAAGAACCGCCCCCCTCCCTTTCCCATTTTAATTTGTTTACTCAATTACAATCAGCCTCAGCATCTTGCAAAATCGTCACACTTGTGATCGCGCCATACGGAACATCTGCAAAGCTGGTCGGGCTCGACCATTGCCATCATATCGCAGAGATCTTCTCCGCCGCTATCACTACAATCACGTAATGCAAAATCAGTCACCGAAATACCCGCTTGTCATGGCAGAACCTGTGATTCTATTGTGTGTGTGTGTGTGTGTGTGTGGGTGGGTATCCTTTCTCCACGTTATATATTATATCATCATCAATTGAAATCTTTCCAAATCTTACATCCCACCCTGTATGCCAACCGCTAAACGCCCAAAAATGCCTACACGCTATATGAATCAAGAGATCTTTGACGTCTAGTCTTTCTTCTCTTCCTTGGGAGGTTCGTTTGATGTTTCATTTGGCGGTGCGCCCGAGGACGTGGATGTTGGTGGTGGCGCGGGAGGTACAGTTGCACAAATCTTTTGTAGCTTGTCTAGTTCCTCGTCTTCTATCTTCTTCTTATCCGCGGCCTTCTCTGCCTCCTCTTTGTCAAACTTCTCGGCATCTGCCTGCTTTTTGATCTTGATCAAGTTCTGCTTCTCTTCTTCTGGCAGAGCTGGATATGCAGCAGTGTCGGCGTCCCATTTGTGAACGCAATCCGGGTTCCAATTGCACTCTTCCACCATTCCGTACGCAGGGTGACTAAATCGGGGATGTCTAGAGGGCCACAATGATGCGTGGTAGTGATGTCTGACTAAGGCTCTTGGGGAGTCGTGGTTCCCAGAGTTTGAATGCCCTTGACCAGCTGCGAATGAGTCAACTGTGAGGACTAAGATGTTGCCAACCAGTTTTGGCTCCTTCATATCGTGGAACTCATCCCACGGAGGCACAGACCCAGTTTGCGCCTTCATCTCTGCGAACATGACACCGGTGAAGGCTGAAGGCCCTGTCCCAGTGAGCACTTCGTCAAAATTCAGTGTGAGGTTTGCGATTGGAACGTCTTGTCTCTTTGCCACATCGTCGAGCCAGTGGACAACATGGTCGATGAGTCTCAGCATGACCGGAAGCCTAGGTTGGCACATGAAAGTCCACTGGCAGAAGGATTGCGATTTGGGCCCCAAGATTGTGTGATTGACCCAACTTGGCTCATCGATCTCGATGCTAATAACAAGCCCAACATCCGATGCATTGAACTGGGCAGGAATCCACTCATCAACAGGTCTCAGGGCCTCTACGTCGATGTCTGCGTAGACTCCTCCTTCAACGTACATGACCAGATATCTCAACAGATCTGCCTTGATGATTTTGGCGGTCAATTCCCGGTAAGCTCTTACTATATCGGGTCGATTCAGACCTTGTGGTCCAAAGTTTGTCTCAACGTAATGTAGGTCGTTGCCATCGGTCAGAACTTCGTATCTATGATTTGGGTTCTTCTTGGGCCACGACCTCGCGCGGCCAGCATCTCTTTCCTCGAAGTCTAATGGATCCACCTTCCATGACTGCCAAACCTTCTTGGGGAACCTGTCACCCGGTGCGCGCGAAGGTGTCTGATACGAAAGCACTGTGTGGCCAACGCGTTTTAGGACCTCCGCCGACTGGTTATATGAGGATCCGACGGAGAAGAACAGAACGATCAGGATGGCAGCAATATAGATTGGGAATGCTCGCTGCATTGGTTTTGGTATGCGACCTCCCAGTGGAGAGAGTAGAGAAGTTGGAACATGCATTTTCGTGTTCATTTTTGGTCGTCAATGGTCGGAGAGAAGAGATTTATTGACACGAAATGACCGAGAACATGTTCAGATGCCGGGTGTCGCTGGGGAGGATTGGAGAAGTTGAGCGTAACTGAAGAAGGGGGGGTGTCGGTGGAGTGGTAAGAAGTAATAAGTGTAAAGTGTATCCTGCGTTCAGGATAGAATTTCAGATGTGAACGGTCAGGGGCCAGGATTAGGTGAGTGGCACAACCGGGAGCTGGCACGGATTGGCAAGGATTGGCTGGAGGAGCACCACCCGTGTTACGGTTGGTAGTGTTGGTACTGTAGTGTTGAAAGTGGAATTGCACAAATTAAAGATAAACCAAGCTGAAAGCAGTGCGGTGCACTAGACGGTTTACCGTAACGGTGGTGCAGCACGATGTGATATACGACGTGGCTGCCGCGTAAAAAGATACATATACGATATACATATATAGCACCAGCTACGGTAGTTGTAGCATCCCCATTCCCGCGCTAGCCGGGAGTTTGACAGTTTTTACAACTGTCGGTATTGGTGAACCGCTTGGCGCACCTACGAAGATTTGGACGCTGAAGGAGTGCATTCCCTCTCAAACATTTGTTTCGTTTAGACCATTGACAAAACTGTCGTTTCGAGTTACCAGCAAATTCCCCCATCCGTTGGCGCTAAATATACATTCGCTATTGTCTCCCTCAAACACGATATCGTTCGTCAGGGTCGAATATGCAAATGGAAGTGAGCGGCGAGGTAATTTTACCCCAATGTTCTAGTTGAGGAGATCTCATCTCCGGAGCCACTCTCGCCTGTGCCATTTCGATGCTGTATAATGCAATGCTTACTGTACTTCCCTCCAGTCCAGTGCATTGTCGTCGCTCTCTACGCCGACCCTGAGAACTCCACATTCCCAATCATCCATCCACTTCCCCTCGCCATCCCCCTCATCTGCGCCTCCTTTAGCGGTTGGGCGAGGGGTACAATGCGGTCCAGCGTAGATCATAAAGCAGGTACATTGCGATACATACAGTATGAGACAGTGTCTGGGACGGAACTGACATGTGAACACAGCACCACCGGCCGACCTACCGAGTTTGCGGAGAAGTCTATTTTGAATGACACTCGTGCAAACGGCAAAAGGGGTTAAAAGGTTTCCAGAACGTGGCGAACAACCCTTTCAAGGTCCCAATACCTCTTAGGTAAATTCACCTAGTGCAGCCACTATGAATTTTCAAATCGAAGGAACTGTACTCGGGAAAAGGGGCCTCCTTTCGATCTTTGACCCCGTCAGCCCCTTTGCCCCTATTTCATGCACAGGTCTAATAAAACGACGATTTGTCGCAGCGGCCCAAAAGCACAAGCACAAGCACGAGCACAAGCATGCGAGCATGTGAGCCATTCCTTATAGCAACACCGTTAAGCGACCAGAGCCCTGCGCGAAAGAAGCTGAAAAACTGGGGGACTTGCGGCTGCTTCTCATATTCAAAAGCTTAAATAGGTATTACAGGAAATGGGCCGGAGTGACCCTCTTCGAACACATTCTTTTCTGACATCAGTAACAAGTCAACTTACTCGTGCTCGACTTGTCCTCGACTAGTCTTGGCCCATTGAACTAATTCCAAACCTCTCCCCTTCAGGTATGGGGTGGCTGCGTAGGTCAATATTGTATACGAACTGTCACCAAGCTAGCTATCTACCCAGTTGCTAGACAGCAAATCAGAGCCGGCCCAGGTAGTTGACTTCGAGGTACGAAATGAGACTTTTCGAAAACGGTGACGGAGGCCGGTGCCGGTGTCATGCCCTGCAACTTCATGAGGCTTGTCGATAAACTGTAACCAAAAACGCTCGCTCAAACCTCGGGTACAAATTACTGCCGTTAGCGACTAGCGCATGCCCGCTAGTGGTATAAATCTCCACTAGAGTACTGACTACTGTAAATCTTGCCCCCTACCTTGCCCTGCCCTGGTACTGTATTCTACTATGCGATTATATCATATCGGGCTTGCAAAAGTACTAACGCTCGACCCAATTTGTTAGTACATCCCTGCCCTACACAGCATCCATCCCCTGACTGGCTGGTGGAATTGTTGGAGTTGCAACTTCATACTCTGTACACATATTGGAAATTCGATTCAACCACATCACTGCCATCATCAACGATACGATATCCTGTGGGCTTCTCGTGTGTCATAAATGGATGCATTGAATTAGACTACATCCTGCGAACAAAACGCGTGCAGCGGCCAGTTTGAACGAACCGAAGGGCACACGGCACCACGATGACGAGACACGATGGTATCATAGGAGGCGGATTGCTGGAAAAACAAGAGGAGCAGCCATGGACAGCACAAAGCGTGATAAGATGGTGGTTGATGCTCATCCGGCCGTCCATAATGACACGAGCTGGGCCACGGAAACAAGTTGGAAGAACAGCATACCTAGATGGTCTAAGAGGTATCGCAGCGTTCCTGGTGTATTGGCATCACCATCAGCTATGGCCTCGACAAGAATATGCTGCTGATCTCATATTCGAGAATTCTTTTGGATTCGAAGACCGATATTACTTTGCCTGCCTACCCTTCATCCGAACCTTCTTCACCGGCGGTCACTTCGCAGTTTCCATTTTCTTTGTCATTTCTGGATACGTCCTTTCTGCGAAGCCATTAGCATTAATCTACGCTGGAGATTTCCCAAAGTTAATGGATAACTTGAGCTCCGCTATGTTCAGGCGTTGGATTCGACTCAACATTCCAGTTTTGGCGGTAACATTCTGTTTTATGCTATCTTGGCATCTCTTTGGTATCTATACAGTATCTCCTGAACAAAAGCCTACTTTTAGGGAGGAGCTGTGGAATTTCTACAGAGAGTTCAAGAATTACAGCTTCGCTTTCCGAGATGGCGGGGACCCCTGGTTCACTTACAACTTTCCCACTTGGTCGATTCCAGTCGAGTTCCGAGGTTCTCTTGTTGTCTACACATGTTTGCTTGCGTTCGCCAAAGCTACACGTAATGCTCGCCTTATTTGCCAAGGAGGACTTATGCTGTATTTCATCTATATTGCAGATGGATGGTGGGCATCCCTGTTTATTGCAGGTATGACTTTGTGTGAGCTCGATTTACTTGCCAAAAACAATAATCTGCCACGCTTCATTGCACAATTCAAGCCATGGAAGACGCCTATCTTCTATACCTTGTTCATTGCCGGTATTTTGTTAGGCGGTGTTCCCTCGCACAGTCCGAATTTCAAATTGATCCAGGCACCAGGATGGTATTATCTTTCGTTTCTCAAACCGCAGGCTATGTACGATTATAAGTGGTTCTATCTTATTTTTGCCGCGATTTTCGTGGTATCATCAATTCCAAACATCAAGTGGCTTAAAGCATTCTTCGAAACACGATTCCTTCAGTACCTCGGTCATATTTCATTCGCATTATATCTGGTCCATGGCCCTGTGCTCTGGACACTCGGAGACAGATTATACGTAGCGACTGGCTATCATAGACCTGCCCACGAAATGCATATGGCCGGATGGATCAACGCATTCCCGCTTTCCAGGAATGGAGTCTTCGGCATGGAACTAGCATTTTTAGCACCGCATCTCATACTCGTGCCATTGACCTTTTGGCTTGCAGAGATAATTACGAAAGTGATCGATGAGCCTACTGTAAAGTTCGCTCAGCAGGCCTACCGGAGGATATTAGCACCACCTGCACCCACAATACCAGCCATACATCTACAGGATGTACCAAGAGCTGCGCTCTAAATTGTTTTGATGTTCTACAATGTACCAACAGCAACTTTCAAATGATCGGGTTTATACATTTCGAATTTAGTAAAGGTGTAAGTGGGTTGATGAGTACAAGAGTTACGGCGAACTATGGTTCTGGATAAATATTTAGTCTTCTGTAACCTAGTAAACATGAGTTCAGATTTGTGGTAACGATAGGGAAGGATGTACCGAGGATAAAGCGGCATACTACAGAGTAAACACAATAGACTTGGGTATACACTGGAGACACATCTTCTGCCTAACGTGATCTTCGTGTGTAAGTTCATCATGTTACAAATTATCTAAAAAAAAAAAAAGCATTTAATTGTAGACTACTTAAAAAAAAAAGAGATTTGCCTGCTCACTTTATCATGTGCAAGAATGCTAGACACTGAATACCCTAGCGACTACATTTCACCAATATATATCTGTGCTAATTACTGAGGGTTTGACTCTTGCAAAATGCGTTTAACTTAGTATTACATAGAATATATGTTTAGCTGCCGCCAAGAAAGTACCACGTGCAAGCGTCTTTCATTCGCGTGTAGGAAACATCCAGCATAAGAACGCGTTGGCGCGTGCAGTCAATGAAGCGTTCAGTGCGATAAAATTGCAAGTATTCGCGGCCCGCAAGCTTCGATGTAGGGCCTATACCTCTAACATCCCATATCGCCCTTTCAGCAGTTTGCGAACGAGGAATTGTCGAAGCGCAGGTAGCCATGACCTCAGAAGGCCTGCTCGCGAATCTCAATCAATCACAACATGCTGCCGTCTCATCTTTCGCAGATACACTAGCTATTCTCGCCGGGCCCGGCAGTGGTAAAACGCATACCTTAACGTCCAGAACGGCATGGCTGCTCGCGCAGGGGCTCCAGCCATGGAATATTATTGTCGCAACGTTCACGGTCAAGGCCGCGCGGGAGATGAAGGAGCGAATTGGAAAGCTGCTTGGGAACGGCTTAGAATCCAAGCTGGTGCTGGGCACATTTCACAGCATAGCGCGTCGTTATCTGGCTAGGTATGGTCACCTAATCAACATTGGGAAGGATTTTGGAATAGCAGATAGCGCAGACACCCTCGCGATCATCAAGCGGATTATCAAACGCAACAACTACACAATTGATCCAAAGGTGGCAAGGGGCCGTATTAGCGGGATCAAGTCAAAGGGTGGCCATGCTAAGATATCGTCTTCGCAAAAGCCGGGCAAGAAATCTGTCGAGGCACAGGAGTTCGATGAATGTTACGATCAATACGAGGAAGCGTTGAAGCGGTCGAACCTACTTGATTATGACGATCTTCTCCTCCGATGTGTCGACCTTCTTCGTGAACATCCATCGTGTGTCGCTAATGTAGAGGCTGTCCTAATAGATGAGTTCCAAGATACCAATCTTGTGCAGTTCGACCTTATGCGATTGTTTGCTTCTCAGCGGAAACGAATCACTATTGTTGGAGATCCAGATCAAAGCATATACGGATTTCGTGCAGCCGAAGTCAAGAACTATAAACGCATGCTTCATCAGTATCCGGACACTGTGACGATAGCTTTAGAAGAGAACTACCGTTCGTCAGGGGCGATTCTACTTGCTGCATTGAATGTCATCAAGCAAGACAGTTCTCGAGTTGAGAAGTCTCTTCAGCCAACTCATAGTGTGGGTACCCGACCGGTTTTGCGAAAGCTCATGAATGCACATAGAGAGGCAGAATGGATAGTCACCGAAATCCAAAGGTGCAAAGGCATGACGGGTGAACTTTTAGATTTGAATGATTTCGCCATTCTTTTAAGATCTTCTGCTCTGTCTCGTCTGATCGAGAGTGCGTTGGGCAAAGCTGGTATAGCTTACCGGATGGTTGGTACGTTAATGCAATTGAAACGTTTTCTGTAATAAGCTTTCTAACCAGGAACAGGAGGCTTAAGGTTCTACGATCGCCTTGAGGTCAAGACTGTCTTGGATTATCTGAGAGTTATAAGTCAACCCAATAATAATGATGCTTTATCAAGGATATTGAATGTTCCTTCGCGGCGAATAGGGGATGTAACAATCAAAGCTTTACTCGATGAAGCAGATCAATCAAAAATCACTCTCTGGACGCTAATTTTGGACAATGTCCAAGGAAAACGGAATGCAAAGACGAAGCTATCCAAACAAGCGGAAACAGGCCTTACGACTTTGGTCGATATAATCCTCACAGCAAGGAAAAAGGCAGGAGATACAGAAAAGCCAGAAAGCATAGTTAATCTGATCAATTTCGTCCTCAAGAGGATAGATTTCGAACATTGGTTAGAGGAGCATCATGACGATGTTGCTAAAGGCCGGTGGGCTAATGTGGAAGAGCTTATCACTCAAGCATCGGACTTTCAGGACATGATTGCGACAGGCTATGATGAGGAATCTCTACCTGAAGTTGACGGACTTGATCAGAATGAAGAATCCGACCCGCTGACTAGATTTCTCGCAAATGTAGCTCTTGCTTCAGAAGTCAAAAGAGAAGAAGACGAAGGAAGTCCAGTGGCTCAGGTTACAATATCAACCATCCATGCAGCAAAAGGACTAGAGTGGCCTGTGGTTTTTATTCCAGCCACATATCAGGGGTCCATTCCTCATTCCAGATCTGAGGATGAGAATGAAGAACGTAGACTTCTTTACGTTGCTATGACCAGAGCCAAGGCTTTGCTATATATGAGCTGCCCTCTCAAGAACTCACAACAAGAGCTGAATACATTATCTCCATTCCTCTCACCTCCCTCGCTCTTGAAGTCGCTGGATGAGAAAGGACCAGCATTGCTTTCTTCTACGGTGCAAAACATAGCACTAATCCTTCGTCGCCCGTTGCCGTCATTGTTGTCCATATCCAAGGCGGCGGAGCTTCTTAAAAGCTGTGACGATAATTTATTCTCTACTGGGGATGACGATAAATACCTGGATGATGAGTCGAGGTGGCATTCGCGCGCAGGAAATCCAACTTTCAGTAACGGGCAACAGCCAGCTCACCGTCAAAGGATTGAGCTTAATAGGCCCCTCGGTGATAAACTGGACAGCCACCAACCCCGAGAATCTAGATGCCTTACTACAATGGACCGCTCAGCCGGCTTCACATTACCTTCAGCAGAGTTCGTGACAGCTAGATCACTTCCAGTTCTGGCTGAAGAAAAAATTAGAGCGCCAGATACGCATAAGCATGATCCTTTTCAAGAGTCGGCACACTCCAAGGAATCAGTAAAACGGAGAAAGGCTCTTGCAGAAGGACAAAGTACGTTGCTAAACTTTCTGGGAAAGCCAGAGTTAAAATCTTTTAAACGGCCACGATCCAATCTAGAGAATGATGACTCTACGCAATGCACCAAAAGGATCAATGCTGTAAAGGACATCAATCTAGTCAGAAATGTGTCGGATAATGGTATACATATGGGCATTTTGCCATCGTTGGCAAATCATCGTCTAGGTTCTGGGCAAACAATGATGAATAGGCCGCCTAAGCAACAGGCTATCCCAGAGGCAAACCAGAAACCATACCCGTTCTTATCTAGTTCTCCGGTCAGGTGTAGAGCTCCTGAGCCAGAGATTGTCCCACAGTATGCTAGTCCCACTGCGAAACCGAAAATATTGCCTCTTATACGTCCTGTGGTTACTATGCATAGTACTACAGCTTCCATGCCTACAACAACTACATCACTACACTCTTCCAATATCAAGAGGACATTAGGGATGAAAAGAAGCATCAATAGTGGGTGGCAATCTAGGAAAGGACAAGGTTTTGTTCCACCAACGATTAAGAGGCCAGGTTGATAATGTATGTGGCTAAGAACAAACCTCCTTCAACTAGGTGTTACTCTGGGTGAATACCAATGTTTGCGAAGCTTGATACAACTCACAAAGCAAGCCAGGACTAAAAACTAGACGTCCTATTGCTACCACTGACATTTCAGAAGTAAACTAGAAATGTTGTTGCTAGCGATCTCGTTACTCATAGCTATGAGCTTAGTCTTCGCTTAGACCTTTGTACCTGAATTGAGGCTGCTTAACGCGCCGGGTACCCTTGTTCAATTTTGGCAGTTACAAGTTGTGAATTTGACAACATCAATCAAGTTTGCAAACATGACAGCCACAGCCTCAAAGTCGTTCTAATGGCATTTCCGAAAACTATTTGTGTGAAAATTATTTAATTTGTCCCAGACTATTACTATTCAAGAATGAAAACTTTAAAGGATGAAATAAGGCATCTAAATACCATATCGGCCAAGTTGCGCTCCGCGACCCTTATCCGCAAGGCTGGTTGGTTAGCCCGCAACATATCACGTCAGCAGAGGTCGCGTTGATCAACTTTGTTATATTTAGCCAAACACCCCAATTATTGCTGTTTAGCAACCTTCTTTGTATCTACTCTTCTTTAGCCCTTTGTACTATGCCTCGAGCTGTGCCAACCTCCAATCGGGTAGGGAAAACAAAGGCTAGCACTTCTAAAGTCTCCTCCGTGAACAAGAAGGCACCTTCAAAGGCCAATGGACCAACTACTTCGACCCTAGGTGAGTTTAATGTCCTGTCTAGACATCAAGCGATTCTAAGTCGCCTTGTTCACATTACTAATGACTGCTTCTTTGCAGCTTCTCGAAACAAGCACTCAGCTTCAACCGCTCTCGCCGAACCCCCCAAGAAACGACAGAAAACTGCGCCCGCCTCCATTAATGCTACTCCAACCCAGAAACTCGACATCTACGTTTTTGGCGCCGGCGAATTCGGCGAGCTTGGGCTAGGAGCGACGCCTATTGATGGCAATGGACCTACCAATGTGCGAGTGCCCCGGCACAACAAGCTTCTGGATGCCTTCAATGTAACGCAATTAGCAGTGGGCGGCATGCACTGCGTAGCTTTGACGAAACAAGGCCAGATATTAACGTGGGGTGTGAACGATCATGGGGCGCTGGGCCGAGATACAATATGGGAGGCACCTACACGAGATATAGATGAAGAGTCGGGATCCGATGATGATGATGAGAGCGATTTGAACCCAAAAGAAAGCACACCCACATCGATTCCCGAATCTGATCTAGGGGGCGGGGAGTATACCTTCGTACAGGTTGCTGCGACTAACAGTGCTTCGTTTGCCCTTACTAGCACTGGCCTGGTTTTTGGCTGGGGCACGTTTTCTGGAAACGATGGCGCGATAGGATTTTTACCAGAGAAAGCAATGCAAGCAGCAAAGACAAGAAACGATGAGCTAAAACTCCAGCGGAACCCAGTCCTTATCCCGCACCTCTCTCAAATCACCAGCCTTGCAACAGGATGCAATCACATCTTGGCGCTGTCTCTCCAAGGGCGAGTCTACGCCTGGGGCGCTGGCTCACAAAGCCAGCTGGGCCTACGCACTCGCACAACGCGCTACTCAGCTCTCTCACCTCACCTCTTGACGGTAACGGGGATAAAACAGATAGCGTGCGGCGCATACCAAAGTTTTGCGATTGCGGAAGACGGGCTTGTTTATACGTGGGGACTCAATAATTTCGGCCAGACAGGAATCGACCAGGACGCTGGTGAGAACGACGCCTGTATCGCTCAGCCCATAGTAGTGGAGAGTCTCCGCCCGTACAAGATTCGCATGATCGAAGGAGGTGAGCACCACACCTTGGCCTGCACAACCGATGGAGAGCTTCTAGTATGGGGGAGGTGCGACGATGGACAGGCTGGAATCCCTCTCGATAGTATTCCGAAGGACTATCTCGTCCTCGATTCCCGAGAGCGGCCAAGGATTCTGCTAAAGCCGACGGTTGTACCGGGTATTAAAGGAGCGACTGCTGTGGCGGCGGGGATCGATACTTCATTCGCGGTGGATGGGGAAGGCAAGTCTTGGGCCTGGGGATTTGGGGATGGATGCAGAACGGGTTTGGGGACTGGGAACACAATCGGTGAGGCGAGATGTATGGTCAAGGGTGATGGGGTGGGTAAAAAGATCGTTTTTGTGGGTGCTGGGGGGCAGTTCGGGGTGCTTGGTGGAGTTGCTGAGCATTAGTTTGAACATAAGGTCACATAGGGTCACATAGGGTCACGTAGGGTTACAGAGTGTAAACACCAAAAAATGTACATGATTGTTATTTTGATTTGATATTGAAAAGTATCTGTTCAGTATTTCGTGACTGGGAGTCTGTCCCTCGTGCATCTCATCACTCCATCTTCCGCCAGATTTGCCATCAAGCGTGCCCACGACCTCATCTATCCTTGACAGCTTCTGTTCTTGGAGGTTTGGTATATTGAGAAATCAAGACTGACAAAAAAAGCGGGCTTTCAATACATCCAACCCTTCTCTGCACCGAGCTTCAATTCCGATATTTCGGCTCTGAGGTATAATCTCTCAAGCACTTGCCTTTCCCATACAAACAGGCTGTGAGAATGCAGCTTGGAGAGTATTAAAGAGAAAAGAGTTGTTCTGGGAGGAGAGAAGGTAGGCATTATACAAGAGGTTCATTTTTAAAAACAAATGGAATTGTATTGCGTGGAGTATGCTAAAGAAAGATGTCATATCTAGGCATAAAGTTTTCCATTTACTGCGGTCACTTGAAAAGATGTTTGAGAATACTTCCTTGCGCGTCGATATTTCAAACCAGGCGTAGATTTGCATGGCTTTACCATACGTATATAGCTAGCTCTTCCTTTTGCTCTTCTCGTTAAACATCTTCCACCATCAATCTACCATACGAGCCTAGCTGAGAGAAAAGCTGCGGAGGTGAAAATAGCGATTCCTTTCTTGCGGGATCTGAAGCTGGTGAGCAGTGCACATGCTGTTTAGTGTATCTTTTCATATAGATGACCGATAGATTGGATCATGATTAGTGTGACGCATAAATCCATAGGACCTATTTCAGAATCTGGCGAGCTCGTTCCTTTTCTCCATCAGCGCCATTTTTCCTGCTTGGTCTTTTTTTGTTCGCGGTGAGGGTGAGCTTTACAATGAATGTTCAATTCCAGCTCCGTCCCGTGCTTGTGCAGTAGGAGCTGGTTCTACAAACAATCATGGCCCGTGGACTCTCCTGAACTGCTTTACGCTACTCCGTGCTATGAAATCAGCAGGCCGCTTGCTGTAACTTAGAAAACGAGGAGGCATGTTTCTTTAATTAGTGAGAAGCAAGTGAGTAGTAGACTGTACAACCTAAAGCAGCAGTGTTGTTGTTGGTACACTAGGATTCAAAGCTCGCGAGATTGGAGAGTACCTTATTATTGGAGATAAAATGGGGTTTTTCAGATTGTGACTTGATCATTGTGCACACATTTAAACACGGTTACTTTAAAAAGCCTTATTTCCAAGACTCAGCGTCATGTAATTATATGTCCAAGCACGGTGAGAGTAGAGGTGCTTGGGTTTGAATATTTCTGTGTTGAGACTGGAACTGAACTCCAAACTTTGGCTCGACTAAGTTCGAGCTGTTTGGAAATGTCGTTGTCGGCATAGATGTAAACCCATACAAGAAGCTCATTTGACTGTGGTAGTGCTTGACATGATAATTCAGTTTTGCCAAAATGTGTAGAACTCGAAGAATCATCATTGAGAGCATTAATCATTTGCATCATCCCACCTCTTCATCTATTTGCAGCTTTTCTCCTGAAAGCACCAGGACTTTTAAGAACTATCGATATCTCACTTCATCACCACCGCTAGATTCCTCCCTTTTATTTTCATATCTCTTTATAAAAACTTGCTTGCAGATGGTTGATTTGTGATCTCTACTTTAGAGTTTCTCTTCGGCAATGAGTAGCTTCTTTTGTTTGCGTCCCCAGCTTCACCGCATAGGCATTCTTCGACATTAGGACCTGCCAATACCTACTACTAGCCTTTTAGTATTAGCAACATGACACTCTCTACCTCCACATAACCTATGTTTGAAACTCTCCTTAAAAGTTTATCCAGAATAGTGGTGGTGTGGGTGGGTGTGGCCTTTCAATGTGACGAGATCAGAGTTATTGGAGATGCCTAGCTCTCGATTTTAATTATTGGAAGCCCGTGTTAATATAGACTTAGACTTTGTAGAACTAGGTATGTTGTGTCGTGTCAGTTTCCTAATGTTCAAGAATACCTCTTTTCCTTTGGCAGCAGGCGAAAAGTTTAGAATTGCCGCGTTAACAGGATAATGGCCTCCAAGAGCCAGAATGCCCCGAAATGTTCTCATACGCGCTGCGCCGTTCGCCAATATTTTCGTTCAGTCGAGTACGCACAGAACCATTATTACATCCACTTTCCACATTCCACATTCCACATTCCGCGCTTCCCAAAGCAATGTGAGGCCGGGGATACTGGGTAAGATCGTCCATGGTTTCAAATCCCGGATATCGAGACAAATCCCGGATATCGAGGACGGACAGCCAACTCCAACAACCGTGCCACATCTTCAAGGCGACAAGGTCCCGGCTGCGAGATGGCTCTTGGTCGCTCTTCAGCACGGATGATTCTCCATAATCACAAGCCTCGAAGAGTAGAATTCGGTGTTGGCTTATTAGACGCTAGGCTACCGGCCACATCTGGGCTCTGTGTATTCTCTCGAGATGAGGACGCGGCCACATTCTGCTGGGTTAGCTTGATTCTTTGCTTTGCAATCATTACATCTTCACTAAAGATATGGGCTAGTAGCATCTGATTCTCTAGAGCTTTTTCAGTCATGATCTTTGTGATGAATCAAATCGATAGTTGAAAGTGACGGTATATCTTCAGATATTTGAGAAATGCAATCACACGGCACTTAGATTGGAATTACGTGACTAAAGTGGGAAGATTCTCCAGAGGAATCGTTCACGTTTGGCGTCAACTTTTACTTGACTGCGTGAGACATAGGGGTCAAGTGAGTCTACGGAGGCGAGAAAGTCTTACGCCCTCGCTTCCCCTTCCCCATGTACACTGGTGTTGGGAACCATATTTAAATTCTATTACAATACAAGCTCGCCAGTCCGATATCAAGCTTAGTCAAAGTGTCAAACCCGTTAGACTAATGTTCAGGCAAACTGGAGTTGACTTTTGCACTTGTACTAGCGCCTTCGAATGAACTCTCACCCATGAGGTTAAGGTGTCATGAGTAATCCCATCCCTAAACAATCATCTTAGGTCTTCTCTTCTGCCACCAAATCAGAATTCACGAATAATCTCTAGAATCATAGCTTGGAGCGGAGCCAAAACCTAGGAAGACTACGAAACGGAATATTATGGATATGTTCTTCCTAAGATGGGCAAATCTTATGAAATGAAGCTAGTTTTGAAGATCTCTTTCAGATCAAAGTAAAATGGGATTAAAATGGAAGTGAACTCCTAGAAGCAATGCCGAGGAGCTTCTACATCTGTGCCAATGTCGTAACCCCAATAGTGGGTGGATATCTTCCTCATTTCTCACCTTTGAGAAAACTAGTTGGAAAAATTACTGTTCCACGGAAAAGTAACGGCTATAGCTTATGGTCCAATTGTGGCACCGAGGTTATGCTGAATCCACTTCTTCTTGATATGTTGGCTCCCATGTGGTAGCAAAAATAAATGAGTCGTCACTTCGCCCCTCACCGCTTCTGTCTCGTAACGTCCCTGGATCGAACAATATCCAGCATCGATTTAATCAAAATCTTTGATGAAGTCCAAGCTTCACAGTCTGGGTTTGGAAGGTGAATTTATTACCACGTTAATGACCGGCACAGACATTGCTTTTCAGCCGAACAGAATTGGAGAGGGCCTCGCCTTGTCAGAATCCTTTTAACGAGGTGAGATTTGTAAGTCATTGTTCGAAAATCGAACCACGAATGAGAATAAGGGCTATGATCTGCATCGGACTCGTCTATCAAAACTCGCCTATTTTAGGTCCGTGTCTGCCAGAGCCTGCTCGGACTTTATAAGTCCATCTCCAGCCAGGGGCCGGGGGGAGCCTGGTAAGGAATAAGGGAGAAGCCCGCTGGGCGATAGCCGGTCATATTAGTATCGAGCGTTTGGAGTTCCATCTGCCATTTTGCCTAAAGCCAGCTATGCATCAAAGCCCATGACTCGCACCACATGTCCTTGTCTGGCGCGGACAATTCCCAATGTACCTAGCCTCCGACTAGAATTACGTATTCTGCCCTATAACAAAGTAATACTGTACTTTATCATTGTACGCTGAAGGATTGATTGTCTCTATCCAAGATCCAAGGGGGGGCCTGGGTAGGGTGGCTTCGAGCAGAGCAGACAGAGTAGAACAGAACAGAACTCAGTGAATGTCCCACGGGTTCGTCTAGTGTTAAACGGAGGAGTGCAGTAGTGGGCTCCAGATGTGTGCGGTACTGTACCGCTGTGCTGCTCACAAAGCGGTACGTTCCTGGCCGTAGCGTTTGGAGGACTTTTGAGGTGGGAGGGATGTTTGGGGTGGATTTTCGAGTGTGGATTTTGGGGTGGATTTCGAGGTTCACTACCTAGGGTACAGGTAGCCGAAATCTTCCATACCAGCAGTTCCGTACGTACATACCGTGCTGCAAGCGATGTGTGCTCCCCCCCAGCCGGAACTTCTCGATGCGCCACACACGTGCCTTGGAAAGAAAAGCCGTCTAGCGTACGGGTGGGTGGCATTGATTGTCGTGGGAGACGAATTTGATAATGGGAGAGGATGAATGGTGAGGTGAGGAGAGGCGAGGAGAGGACTTTGGAGCGGATGAGAAAGCGGCCTAGTGTTTGTGAAGCGTGCCCTAGTTGGTAGTGCCCTAGTGCCATCCCCGCAAAACCACCCAGACCCGAAGCCAGCCCAAGCTTGTGATTTAAGTCCCCGCACCGAAGACGTGGGAAGCGCGCAAGTGTGGAAGCGTAGAAGCGTGGTGTGGCGTGGCGTGGCGGGTCGCTCGTGCAAGTGGGAAGCAAATGTACGATGTAATGTCGGTATGCACCAATGCACCCAATGCACCACACAGACGGAGCAAGCTGTAGGGTAGGGCAATTCTAATACCGTATTAATCACATCACAATACCGTTCCGCGTGCTGGTCCACTGCACGGAATACACCCTCCTTGGAACACGGACGCTCTCTAACCCTCGAGCGAGCGAGCGAGCACCCGGCCAAGCAAGGCCAATCCACCCCCCAAGTCCTTTAGAGAATACCGGCCTGCTGCTGCTGCTGCTGCTGCTCTACTGCACTGTTATACTCTCGTGGATTTCTCAGTCCCACGACAATGGTCCCGGCCCGACACAATGGAGGCTCAAAGCCTGTCAACCTGCAATCAGTGCGGCAAGAAGTTTCAACGCAAGGCGCATCTGCTACGCCATCAACAACAACGTTAGTCGCATTTGCTGCCCTCTTGTCCAATGCCCTCAGCTTATTAACCTCTCGCGCAGATTCCGGGGACCGCCCATACAGCTGTAAATTCTGTGCGAAGACCTTTAAGCGCAGGTACGTGCCAACAACCATGTTCTGGGGCCGCCGACCAATTTGCTGACCTCTGCTGCTTTTCAAGCGATGTGCTACGAGACCATTTCAGTCGCTGCGAGCGGCGAGGCACATCGGCAATTCCCAGTTCTCTAGAACGAGGGCGCAAGCGCCATGCTTGTGACGAATGCTCTCGGCTGAAAGTCAAGTGCGACAACAATGTGCCATGCCGAAAGTGCCAGGAGTTTGGGCGGACATGTGTCAAAAGTCGGTCTACAGGTGAGTACCCTACCGACCGCCCTTTAAAGGCTGGTGCATCGGATTTTACATCGTGCTAATTACGACCAGTTGCTTCGAGTCCCGAGACACCGGGTAGCACAACTACGACTCCGGATATGGCTGGCTCTGATCGCAACTCCATCGGTTTCCTACTCAACTGCCCGAGCGACGGAGACTTCATACGCGAGTTCCCGAAAGATATTACGCTGAGCCCGCCACAGGACAATGCCGCTGCGAGCTTCACAAGTATGATGCCCATGCGAAACACTTATGATCCGGGAATATCCTCGGCCTCAATGCCAGGATACCATGACTTCGATCAGCCGGTGATGGGGTCAAACTTGGAAGTGTTCTTGAGCAATTTAGAATTTGATAATTTCGAACGCCAGACACAAAACTATAGTATGCCGGGGGAGAACTTGATGGTTTTGCCAAGTCCAGATGGACTTGTGAATCCAGCTGCTTTGGAGCCGAGAGCATTTCAAATAAGAGAAAAGCTGATTTATTCTGCTCAGACATTGCAGCAAGCTAACCTCCTACCAAAGGAGATCCTCGAAGCCATTGAAAACATCACCGCTACGAACATTGCTTCCTGGATCAAATTATACTTCCGGCATTGGCATAAACATGGTCCGATAGTTCATGAGCCATCATTCAATCCTTGTATCGCTGCCCTACCTTTAGTCTTGGCCTTGATGAGCTTGGGCGGAATGGTGAGTTCGGAAAATACCCTGTCTGTGTAACCTTGGGTCGGTTTTGCTGACAAATATTTTAGTATTCTGCTGAGAAGGATGATATAACAAAACTTAAGCTACTATTTGATATAATTGAGGCATACATCTACTCGGTGCCAGGGATTAATGATGAGTATGACCTCCCTGGTCGGACCTATATCAGACATGATGACCTCGAGTGGCAACGTTTTCAACTAGAAGAGTTACAAGGAGCCTACCTTGTTTGCATATTACAGTATTGGACCGGTGACAATGTTGCACGGACAAGAGTTCGCCAGCAACGCTTCGGCAGAGTAGTTGCCGTGAGTTTGACACCGTAATTTAATATACAGGGCATAAACTGATTGGAGACAGATTATGCATCATCTAGAAATGCAAACTGCGCAGCACTCGCCAAATTTCGTAATCCATGATCAGGAGACCTTCAACTACTGGATTTTGAAAGAATCATACGTTCGGTAAGCTATTTTCTATCCAAAGCCAGGTTATTTTCTAACAGCGCACAGCACTGCCACCATTGCTACGATGCTGGACAATGCCTTTGGGATATTCAACAATGTCTCCCCTCGATTCCAATGGGCCGAGATTGATCTCCCTTTTCCGTCGGATGATTACTTCTTCAAGTTCGCAAGCTATGATCAGCTGCGTGCCACTCAGAAACTCCCAGTCCGCAAGATGAAAATCAGAGATGCCTTCCTATGTCTCTTTACGCCACCGGAGACTCCCGATTATAACCTTCGTGTGCTGAGGGAGGGTCATCTCACCGCTCTCGATATGCAGATGCTTATTCACTTTCTGTACACCCAAATTTGGACGGCCCTATTCAACAATCCTCTGCTTTTGCTTCCCCACGTATCTTTAACTGCTGTTGTCACGCCCTTCAAGACAGCCATGGGTAACTGGAAGACTATCTGGGACGAGACGCGGAGTCGGGTTCCGGAGAGTGAATGGAACAAGCTTGGCTTTCAGCGGACAGCTGAGACCTATTATGACACTATAATGATGATGGTAGATATCTGGGAGAGAAAGGGTGGGAGATTCCCTCCGATGAAGAGCGACTGTGATAAAGGAGATCATCTAAAGAGGCTACTGAGTTATTAGTAAGGGCGTGGATGGAGTTTTTGTCTCACTTTTCGGTTCACACCGCTTATTACCTGCTTTTTAGCGATTGCATAGCATCAGAACCTGGAGTTTGGCTGCTTAGAGTACAAAAGTTAAAGCTGTATTGACTACGTGGCTCTCGATAATCAAGAGCATTATAAGTGTAGACATCTTTGGCTCAAAAGTAGCGGTATAATGGAGACTTAATCATTGCACGAACTTCTTTATACAATTGTATAGGCTTTGTGCTTATCAATCTCTATGTGACTTATCATTAAAGTGAGTAGAAGCATAGGTTGGTGCCTGTGTACGATCCAAACATGATCTGTGTGGTTAACTCTGGCTTCCTCTTGTTCTTTGCTTTTTTGGTATCGATTTGACGTGAAGTCCATGCGCTATCAACTTAAGACGGGGTGGAGTGCAATAAGTATACCGGTCTACAACGCTCAATGGCTCAAGTGATTATCAGTATTCAAACTTAGACATATGATCGAAGTCACTTCAATTTCATGTCGTCTTTAAGTATGACTAGCGCCTTTCCGGGGTTTACGACGTGAGGTTAGCGGAGTTAGGAGTTGGCCAATGAGATTGTGCGCTATGCAGCGAGCCGTCCACTACTGTGGTGCCGCCCCTTCAGATCACCGTTGAGTATTGACATCTTCCATCTACATCCGATTGAGTAGTGCGTCCGTTTTACAGTCGCCTTTAATGCAAACCCATTCTCGTTTCGTGCTGCAACACTTTTTATTCATATGCATAGAGTATTACGGACGCACGTGATCTTATAATTACAACGAACTGTTCCTGGGTAGTGTTTTGATACCGGACAATATCCACTGTTTTGCCATCGCTCAGGTTGACTTGGCCAATCTACCATTTCCAAGCGCAAATACGATTATACAGAGCGTTCGGAGCAATGCCTGCTGCCATAGAGGGCAAGAATAAAGACATCAAGAGACGTAAAACTCATAGAAAATCCCGTACAGGCTGCCGTAACTGCCGGTTACGCAGTGTCAAAGTATGGCCGCCATGATAGCTCTCCGGTCCTAATACTGACTTTTTAGTGTGATGAGAGCAAACCAGAGTGCAAAAAGTGTAAGAGCTATGGGTTCTGCTGCAATTTTGACACCACTGTCCCAGACCTTCAAATGGCTCTAGGCGGAGGTGCCATCCAGACCATGGATAAAACTCCTCCACCTGCTCCAGTACCTGATATCCCAGCATCCCTGTGTCTTGGCGAGGGCGAGCTTGATAGACTGCTGCGGTTCCAAAAGAGAACTGCTCTATCAATAGGTCACGGTCGGGGAAGCCGCGTTTTCCAGGACTTAAGCATGGACATCGCCTTTACAGTAAGACTTCAGCGCACCAATTTTGACGCAAGATGTGTTGACACTGTTTCTTCATAGCACCCTTATGTAATGCACATTATCCAAGCGATGACTTCGGTTCATGACCGTTACCTGTCCAACTCATCTTTGCTACAGACCCCCGAAGAGAGTTACCATTTATCGCAAGCTGCTGCTCTGTTTAACAAGCAGCTCTCTAAACCCGTCAAACCGGTTGATCAAGATGCGATTTGGGCAACAGCATTGAGTGAGTTTACCTTTGATTTAGGGCTGAAGCAGGGCTTGGATTTTGTTGTATCTATCAAAACTGCGTGCTAATTATGCTCTGAACAGTGCTAGGATGTACCACATGCTCAATCATCGAGACTTTAAACCCAGAAGAAGCCTGGCCACTAGCTCCGCCCGCCGAAGAAGACCTCGATTGGCTTCGTGTGAGTGAGTTGAAAAAGGTAGTCTGGGAAGTAGCGAACCCAATGAGAAAGGAAAGTGCATTCTATGACCCTGATCTTCCCAAAATGTCACCGCCTGGACTCCCTATTTCTGGAATCGACAACATTCCCACGGCATTTCTCCCCTTGTTCGAGTTGGACAGCTCATCTACCTCTTGGAATAACCCATACTACACCGCTGTACAATGTGTTGTCCTGATCCTCTTTCTTCCATGTAGCCGGGCCAATTTGATGAAGTTTCTGTCATACCTTCGATACATGGAGCCAGCTTTTAAACATCTGCTCGAGCAAAGGGACTCGAGAGCATTGTTGTTGATGGCCTATTGGTATTCGAAGCTTCGGTATGGGACGTGGTGGATCGCACGCCGTGCAGCCGTAGAGTGCCAGGCGATCTGCATATACTTGGAGAGATATCATGCAGATGAGGCGCTCTTACAGCAACTCTTGCAGTATCCGAAGGCGTTCTGTGAGATGGAATCAAACCCCGGAAGCTCAAGTCTATATTCCAAAGGCCCAGGAATAGTTTTAGAAAGTAGCGAAGCATATAGTTCCGCACTTTAAATCAATAGAATGAATTCGGACCAATTTTAGAATATCAACAACTTCATAAAGGTTTTGTCGGTCATAATATACGTGTTTATTGACTAGCTACACTGGGCATTGAATACTTGGTTAATGGACTGATCTTTGTATAGTACTGTCATTCATCTAAGTTAAGTCTATCAATATATTCTTCGTCAAACCATAATTTGACCTTTGTGTGTCACCTGGAATCAGTCTTTGGTCTTCGTGCAAAGACTCACATTTAGTTAAGGCTTGAGGAAATGAGTTCTGTTTTCAGAAGCGAGATCAAATGACAGCAATCGACCGGAACATTGAATCAAATTCGTGGCAATCCCGCCCGCTCTACATCTCGAAGCACCACCACGGCACGCGCTGCTCGTGAGGATCATGATTTCTTCCGAGCGGCCCCCCTCATCAAAACAGTCCTCAAACACGAAAGTTCACCAGCCAGTGCGTTCGTTTTTGTAGCAGCCGTGCACAGGCAGGCTGAGCAAGGCCCGGCGGAGGTTGACCCGGAGCTGATGCAACCGGGATTCCGAGCAGACGAGAGACATATGTTCGCAGTACTGAGCTACTATACTTCGTACAGCGGAGCGGGTGGGGCGCGGGTTTTCGTTTTCTGAACTTTACCTGCCTGGGAAGGCGGCCTGCTTGGCGTCTTTTTGGGAATTTGTGATTTCTAAGCTCTTAAGTCCGGTAGGCCCGTGGGAGGTGGGGTGGCGTGGCGGCGTGCGGCGGCGGTGGTGGATAATCCTCGGCAAAAGCTATTGCTTAGCTTTGGTGGGTTTGGTTGGAAATTACGAGCGAGGGATGCGCGCAAAATTAAATGTTAAATAATAAAAAAATAAAAAAACCCTCACGATGAAGCCATATCGGTGATTTTACTTCCTGTTAAGATGGAGCGGAGGGGCGTTTTAAAGTCACGCCCTCGCTGCTTGGGCGCGGTCTGAAACAAAAGCTCGGTCTGGATGGCAGGATAGGGCTGAATCATACTTCTCGATGGGAGTCTGTGATGCAAATCTACTCCTTGTCCCATTGGTCACCGGCGTGAGTCAGGTTGTGGTCCGTGCGTCTGCAGAGCTGACAAACTTGCATGGCACGTGCCGCTTGGCATTTCTTGGGAGTTGGGAATCTTAGGATTGTCCAGGACTGTCCAGGACTGTACAGGACAGGATGACCAAGTCAGTCACATCGCTTGGTTATTCTGAATGTACCCCAAAGAAAAAGAACAGGAATTGATATGTGACCATAGAGTCGACATGTTCTAGCATCTGAGCTGGAGAAAGTGCTCCCTGTGGTGGTAGAACGACGTATGATACTGGTCCCCAAGTACACATATATCTGTTGGGCGGACTAAGCACCGCACCGCACCGGCGGAAGATGCTTCTCCCCTACATAAATGTAACTGTAACTGCAACTGACAGATCCTGACCACCACATCCCCACCTTGAAAGGGCGTTCTCTGGTCATTGGCCATTCGGATGTGCTCCGCCAAAACTGCTGTACATACGATAGAGTAGAAGTAATTCGTACAGTAATGCTATGCTTTTCCCAAGGTTGCATCTCTCTCTCCGGTAATGATGTTGAGTAAGAAAACTGCTCAATGTATGCTCGACCGGTGGGTCACAGCCAACCCATAGGCAGCACAACTGGCCACCATGATACTAATCATCATCATCCATCTGAACAAGCGACTTGGCTGCAATATCAGGTACAAATAATAACTTCATCTCATCACTTGCTTTGATGCCAATTGCCCAACCCCACTTATCCAATTTACGCCCCGCTGTTGTATTATCTCCGTACCAGCTAGTGCCAGATCTATTTTGTTTACTTACATCACCCACTCTTTTTTCGATCTTATCACCACCGCCTCTTTTTTACTTTTCAATCTTCTGCCCTAATACATTTTCGTGGGATATTTCTCCCATTTCTTTTTCCCTCTTTTTTTTTAAACGGTGCGTCCGAGGCACTGGACTTTTTATCTTCAGCTTCCAAAAGTTGAATCTTGAGAAATTGGAGCGTTGTGGTTACGTCCACTTGCTGAACAACCCGACGCACGGCGCCACACGGACGAACTATGATGTCGGAAAAGGAAATCGGGGAACCGCCAGCCAGGCCAGATACGATAGTATCTTCTGGAAGTGAAAGCATTCATTCGGTCAACACAATTGAGCAATCGGAGGATCCTGAAAAGCAGAGGGAAAAGGTGCGGCATGCAAACCCGGATGGATACTCCCGCACAGAGAGCGGCATCAATGTCCAGGAGTCCGAGGCAGAGTTTGCGCAGCTCAACCGCGAGCTTTCTGGCATAAGTCATATGAGCAGGCAGCTCTCCCGCACACAATCGAGACACAGCTCATACAAGGCAAAGGCCGGCAAAGAGGACATAGAAAATAAGGCGGCGAGCAGCTCCGAATCCGCATCCGACGAGGAACCTTTTGATTTGGAAAGCACCCTTCGAGGAAACAAAAATGCCGAAGTCGCATCTGGTATTCGGCCGAAACACATCGGAGTGCTATGGGATGGGCTTACCGTTACTGGCACCGGAGGAGTGACAAACTTTGTCAAGACTTTCCCGGATGCATTTGTTAGCTTCTTCAATGTGGTCGAGACGGCCATGCAAATCTTTGGCTTGGGAAAGAAAGGAAAAGATGTCAACATCTTGAAGGATTTCCGTGGTGTCACCAAGCCCGGAGAGCTTGTTCTAGTTCTTGGTCGTCCCGGAAGCGGTTGTACCACATTTCTAAAGGTGATTGCCAACCAGCGATTTGGATATACCGGGGTACATGGAAATGTACAATATGGCCCGTTCGATGCCGACACTTTTGCGAAACAGTATCGGGGAGAGGCGGTTTACAACCAGGAAGATGACATTCATCATCCTACCTTGACTGTGGCACAAACCTTAGGGTTTGCTTTGGACACCAAAACTCCGGGGAAACGGCCCCACGGCATGTCTAAATCAGACTTCAAGGACAAGGTCATCACAACATTGTTGCGAATGTTCAACATTGAGGTAAGGAAAACAATTTCTTTTTGTATCGAGGTCAAAGGTCCCCAGGGTACCCTAGGAATACCGGGAGCTCCCCGCATTCAGCGATCGCAGAATCCTGTGAGACACTCAACAAAACTTTAGAAATATCTAGCTACTTGAATCATGTGATTGGAGTGTAGACGATAGCGATAAGATTGGTAGTCACTGACGCCGAATTCTCTTATCAACTGAAATTATGATGAGATGGATATGACCATATTTCTGAGGTTCTCTTACCTCACCTTGGAATCCTTCTCAGAATCTTTGTTGTCAACATGCTGATAAGTTTGATAGCATACTAGAAACACAATTGTAGGCAACCCATTTGTGCGCGGAGTTTCTGGAGGAGAGCGAAAACGTGTCTCAATTGCAGAGATGATGATTACTTCCGGCACCGTGTGCGCTTGGGATAACTCGACTAGAGGACTGGATGCATCAACTGCGCTCGATTACGCTAAATCCTTACGGATTATGACAAATATTTACAGTACGTTATATCTTCATTCCAGCTCATTCTTTAGATATGTAAGAGCATGGGAGCGGTAATCAGGGCCGAGACAAGACATAAAGTATCTTCGTATACCATTTTGAAGTGTCTCGGTTCTTGAAACGGCTCTTGGCTCTTTGGAGCTTTCATAATTATGGCACTAACTCCCTAGCTAGAATGTACTACCTTTGTTTCTCTTTATCAAGCAAGTGAAAATATCTACAAACAGTTCGATAAGGTCCTCGTTATAGATCAGGGAAGGCAGGTCTACTTTGGCCCAGCGAACGAGGCTAGAGCATACTTTGAAGGTCTTGGATTTGCACCAAAACCCAGACAGACCTCTCCAGATTATCTTACTGGATGTACCGATGAATTTGAACGTGATTATGCCGAAGGAAGATCGCCTCAAAACGCCCCGTACGATGCAGAGACCTTGTCCAAAGCATTTGCAGACTCGAAATATGCTAAGATGTTGGACGATGATATGGCCGCATATAAAAGAACTCTCACGGAGGACGAAGAGACTCGCGAACATTTCCAGACCGCTGTATCCGAAGCCAAACGCAAAGGAGCTTCTAAGTCTGTTTACAGTATTCCATTCTACCTTCAAATCTGGGTCTTGATGCAACGTCAATTCTTGATCAAGTGGCAAGACAAATTTACCCTTGTTGTCAGCTGGATCACAAGTATTGTTGTTGCCATAATTCTTGGAACTGTTTGGCTCAAGCTCCCAGCGACATCTGCCGGTGCTTTCACTCGTGGTGGTCTTCTCTTTATCTCGCTACTCTTCAACGCCTTTCAGGCATTCGGAGAGCTCGCGAGTACAATGATTGGCCGTCCTATCGTCAACAAACATAAAGCTTATACGTTTCACCGACCATCCGCTCTCTGGATTGCCCAGATCATAGTGGATACCGGATTCGCTGCTGCACAAATTTTGCTCTTTTCAATAATGGTTTACTTTATGTGCGGTTTAGTACTAGATGCCGGAGCGTTTTTCACCTTCTACATTATAATTGTCACGGGCTACCTCGCCATGACTCTATTCTTCCGAACCAGTAAGTTCTTTTCACACGCTAAATTTCCGACTTCGTCTTCTACCTAGCTTGGAAAATCCATATTGTGTGGAAAAGTTCAGTAAATTGCGCTCTATTGATTCGTGACCGTATTGGACTTCTGGATAATGTGGAGCTTAAATTCACTCCGCAATGGCTTGAAAAGGAATCTTTACTGACTTTAATAGTTGGTTGTCTTTGCCCTGATTTCGACTACGCGATTAAATTCGCCGCCACTATCATTACTCTCTTTGTGCTTACCAGTGGTTATTTGATCCAGTATCAATCTCAACAAGTGTGGCTCAGGTGGATTTTCTACATCAATGCTCTAGGTCTCGGATTTGCCGCTTTGATGGAAAACGAGTTCGGCCGGCTCTCTCTCGAATGTACTGGCGAATCTTTGGTTCCATCAGGTCCTGGTTATACTAGTGTCAGCAATCAAGTTTGTACGTTGCCAGGTAGCGTAGCTGGAACACTCAATATCGCTGGAGGAGATTACATCACGCAGGGAGTAAGTTGATTCAATAGGTGGAATCTCAGATACTAATGGTGAATACTTAGTTCCAATATTCACCTAGTGAGCTATGGCGCAATTTCGGAATTATTATAGTCCTTATCGTTGGCTTCCTTATTACAAATGCTACCTTAGGAGAATGGTTGACCTTTGGTCAAGGAGGAAACTCCGCCAAAGTCTTCCAAAAGTCAAACAAAGAAAGAGATGACCTGAACGCTGCTCTTGCAGTGAAAAGAGAACAGCGTAGATCTTCCAAGAATGAAGCTGAAAGTTCCACAATCAATATTACCTCTAAGGCCGTCTTAACTTGGGAAGGGTTGAACTATGATGTTCCAACACCAAGTGGTCAACTACGATTGCTCGACAACATCTACGGCTACGTCAGACCCGGCGAACTAACAGCTCTCATGGGTGCAAGTGGAGCAGGCAAGACTACTCTTCTCGATGTTTTGGCATCACGAAAGAACATTGGTGTTATATCTGGAGATGTCCTAGTTGATGGAGTCCCTAAGAACGCTGCATTCCAACGTGGAACTTCCTATGCCGAGCAGCAAGATGTCCACGAACCTACAGCAACCGTAAGAGAGGCGCTTCGTTTCTCGGCCGATCTTCGTCAGCCTATTGAAGTGTCCCAAGCTGAAAAATACGCCTACGTTGAAGAAGTTATCAGTCTGCTCGAAATGGAAGATATGGCTGATGCAATTATTGGTGATCCAGAATCTGGTCTCGCAGTCGAGCAGCGAAAACGTGTTACCATTGGTGTTGAACTTGCTGCCAAACCTGAATTGCTCCTATTCTTGGACGAGCCAACAAGTGGCTTGGATTCTCAATCTGCTTTCAATATCGTCCGTTTCCTCAAGAAGCTAGCGGGTGCAGGCCAAGCTATTCTTTGCACTATCCATCAACCTAACGCTGCTTTGTTTGAGAATTTTGATCGTTTGCTCTTACTTCAACGTGGAGGACAAACTGTATACTTTGGTAAGTGACATCTGAGACCATGATCTCTCCTCTGGTATTAGAAGTCGATGCTCTGGGATAATTCTTACCCTAGAAGTATTACATCATGCTAACTCCAAGTTTGTCAACAGGTGATATTGGAAAAGATGCTTGTGTGTTGATAGATTACTTGAAACGCCATGGTGCCCATTGCCCTCCTGATGCCAACCCTGCTGAATACATGCTTGATGCTGTAGGAGCAGGACAAGCTGCAAGAGTTGGAGACCGTGACTGGGCAGAGATATTTGCCGAATCTCCGGAATTAGCCAATATCAAGGACCGCATATCCCAACTGAAGACTGAACGTCTTTCTGATGTTAGCCACAGTGGCCCGGTTGACGACAGAGAATTTGCAACCCCCTTGATGCATCAACTTAGGGTTGTTCAAAAGAGAACGAACCTCGCATTTTGGCGCTCGCCCAATTATGGATTCACCCGCCTCTTCAATCACGTCATTATCGCTCTCCTGACCGGTTTTACATACCTCAATCTCGGTGACTCACGTACTGCACTTCAATACCGTGTCTTCGTTATCTTCCAGGTTACGGTCCTTCCAGCAATCATTCTGGCACAAGTCGAACCAAAGTAAGTACTCACTGTGATAGAGCAAATTCTCTCTTTCGACAGGCGACCGTGATCAGAGACTAACTGCACAACAGATATGCACTAAGCAGAATGACCTTCTACAGAGAGGAGTCTGCGAAGATGTATGGCCAGTTCGGTAAGTCAAAGTTCCCTGAAGCACTAAACGCTAGACAGGTTATTGCTTTAGAGACATGTTCAACACTTAATTCTTGAATCATGTTTCCAAAGTAAAAATCTCCAGATCCATCCCCAACGAAATCATCAGAATTCCTAGAGTAGGAAAGCTAACCTTGAGATTCCTACAGCCTTTGCCAGTTCCTTGGTCGTTGCGGAGTTGCCGTATTCCATTATCTGCGCCGTGGCATTCTTTCTCCCTCTTTACTACATGCCGAATTTTCAGACTATGTCTTCGCGTGCGGGATATCAGTTCTTCATGGTGCTCGTTACCGAACTCTTCTCGGTTACACTGGGTCAGATGATCGCCGCCCTCACGCCATCGCCATTCATTGCAGCGCTTCTTAACCCCTTCGTGATCATCACATTTGCACTTTTCTGCGGTGTCACGGTCCCCAAGCCTCTGATTCCCAAGTTCTGGAGAGTTTGGTTGTACGAGTTGGATCCCTTTACCCGCCTCATTGGCGGCATGGTGACAACCGAGCTACACAACCGTCCCGTTGTCTGCACCACGGCCGAACTCAGCCTGTTCAATGCACCAGCTGGCCAAACATGCGGAGACTACATGGCTCCCTTTTTTGAAAAGCTCGGTCCTGGATATCTGGTCGACAACGCAACCAGCGCGTGCGAGTACTGTGCCTACAAGGTCGGAGACGAGTTCTACAGCAGTCTCGGATTCAACTTTGACAACCGATGGAGAGACGCTGGGATATACGTCTGCTTTATCGCTTCCAACCTGTTCCTGTTATTCTTGGGTGTAAGTCTAGACATCTCTGACCCCTCAATATGAATCTTATGCTAATCAGCCTGCCAGTCCCGATACCTAAACTTCAACAGAAGATAGAGAATGATTCATGTCCCGCAAAAAGCACGAGGATCATAGACCTCTCCAAAACAGATCTCCTTTGTCAGAGTCGAAGCATATAGCTAGCATTTGCATTTTACAAGCGTTTAGAATTTTTTATTCGATTTCCATGTCTAATTATAGTTCACCACTTAGTGTGTATAGAAAGGAGGGCGGGAGGATAAAGTACATCTTAATTAAACATGTTCCCATGCTTCTTATTTGAGACCGTTATCGTACTCATCATACAGGACGTTCGCTGCGTGATGGGGAAAAACCCCGAATTTCAATTTCTCAAGCTGCTTGACATTCACCTAACACCTAGTTTGACAATGAGCTGCCAGATTTTGAGAAAGAGTAAAGAGGTGGTGATAAGAAGCTCGTGTTTATTGTCAGCGGCTAGCGGGTGAATAGATAGCCTTTGGAGAAAAGATAGATGAAATACCGAAACATTTCTTGCAAATTTGCAGAATTGGTTTCTGAGTGTTGAAGATGTACATGTAGACGGTGGACTCTGCTCAAGTAGTATGGCACCACAAAGATGCGCAGATGTATATATATATCTTTATTATTCAGTAATATGCGAAACCTATATGCAAAACAAATGGTATCCTGATCATTTCTCATTTCTCGTTTCTTATTTCTCTTTCCCGGCCCCTCCAGCCCCTTTCAACCCGGGCTTGAGGAGCCTTCTCGTAAAATACAAGCCACAACCCTTAACCCAGCCATCCAACGTTTCGGTGACATACATGAGCAGCCTGCTAAAAAAGAACAGCGCCAAGACCGAAAGGCTCATAATGACCGCAAAGGCGTACCAATAATCTCGTGACGTGTAGTGATTGAGTTCCTCTATTTGGACCGAGAAGTAAGCCGTCATGAAGCTGACTGGGAGGAACAAAACGCTAAGTTTCGCCAACAAGGTGGCGGAGCGTGTGAGGCGCGCTGTTGATTCGGAATCTTTCTGGGCGTTGATATTGAAGTACTAAGCACTATTTAGCTAGATATGCGAAGATGATGGGAATGGAGTCTTACGGTGTTGATTAGTGCGTCTTTTTCGGCAAGAAACTCTTCTGTCTCACTTAATATTAAGAAGTGAAGCCGATCACCAAGACGCTCGAAACGAGTACTGGCTGATTGAGCCAAGACCACGCCTCTAGCTAAGTTGTAAAGGCCGGTAAAGCTTCTAGACGTGTTGCTTCCTTGGTGAGTGCTGGTAGAATTTGGGTCAAGTATTCGAGTTGTTAGGTTTCGGTAGCCATTATATAAATGCTGCATCTGGCGAAGACTGCGACCCAGCATATGTAAACGGGGGATTATCTCAATATTAGGTGCGCTGTTGGATCTTCTGGTCTTGGAAGATGTGGATTAGTAGCTGCGCCGACATGCTTGGGGGAAAAAACCATACCATATCATCGAGAATCTCTGTTTGCTTCAGGAAAATCAGTTTACATTGTTCAGATGCTGGATTTGGGGCCATACCAGTTCTTCTAGCCTACGCCTAAATGTTGATATTGTAGAGTACACCGCGCGCCAATCATCGAAGAGATAATAAAAAAGATTGCTTGCACCTTCAATCCCGACGTCTATTTGCAAGTTGTTCGGGTCCAGAGCCTGTCGAACAGACTGAATGGAGATAGGATCAGCGGTAAGGTGGCCATGATTAGATAGTTGGCTCATAACGCTCACTGTGTTGTTTCGTATTGCTTTGATTTGGGACATATTTGTTGCGGCGGGTACATCTTCATATAGAGATATTACGGTGTCTACGTTGTCAATGATTGGTCACACTGAAGAATCAATCAATCTTACTTTCATCACACAGCACAAGCCAAGACCACAGTGGTTGCTGCATGCCTTCTGCCATAATGCTGTCATTCAGCGGAGCCTCGGAGAGCTGGTGCATCCAATTGGCACCTATACAAAGAACTCAAGAAGATATCAGCACTCTAGCAGCGTCATGTATCGGATCAAGACTTACAACGAGGGCCCACATCTATGGATTGGTAATGTATCATTTGTTTTGCTATCGTGTAGTGACTAGTGTCTGTAGTTTTTCGATTTGGAGAGGAGACTCGCGAGCTGTTGGGGCTTGGACTGGCTTCTAGATCCGCCTTGCGCGAGACCATACCTCGCAGGTGCCCGAGATGCTTCTCTTCAACCTGAGCTTTTGGAGTAGGCGGGGTGGTCTTAATCACGGCTAGTAGCCGGGGAGAGAATTTGTATGTTGTGGCAAGTTCAGTAACAAGTCCGGTCTGCTTGTCTGGCCCCCAGATATTACTACAGGTGAAAGAGGTTAGCCAATGTTTATCGACGAAACCTAGGTAACATACATCCATCGCACTGGCTTCGTGGGCTCATGCTGAGTAGAAAACAACGTCTGTACATCCTTTATGTCTATGTCGAATGCAATATGGGCCTCTTCCTTTCCAAACTCGACGACGAAGTTCCTGGTTGTATCACGCAGGGCATGTGTCTGGCTCCAGTTGTAGACGTTCTCATCGTCAAAATCTTTGAAGTCTAGCATGGTTAAATAACATAATATGAACAAGTAGGGTGGTGGTCTAACTTTCTTAAAGGTAGAGATAGGATATGGTGATGGTTGGAGAGGGGAACAGGGTAGTTACACAACATAAGTTGGGTGACCATGACCAGGCTGAGGCTGAGGCTGAGGCTGAGGTTATTGTAGGCGCCCAGGACGACCCATGTCAAATCGATTGTAGATAAGGTTGCAGTTAAGGTTGTGTCCGCGGCGGCAAAGCTTGCTCCAAATACGGGGGTGAGTTTAGTAGCTAGTCTATACCAAAATGATAGGTAGAGTTCCTGGGGTTGGCTACAGAACAGAAGGGAAATTTACTAAAATGACAAGGCTCAACACTGAAGCCACCCAATCTCCGAAGCTCTGAGTCTCGCTCATAGATCGCGCGAAATGTCACATTCCTCTTACGATTGAGTCATACTTTTACCCAGCAATTGGGCATACTTATTAAATATTACACAGAGCTGATTGACATTTCAAAGAAGCACAGATTTAATACCTACAGCTGCACAAATAGAACCCATATCCCCATGAGTTGAGGTGTTTCTAGTTTAATGTAGCAACAACGTAAGGTACAGCTCAAAATCTGGCTCCTTGAATATAATACTGATAAATTGTGTAGCTCTATTCTACAAATTTTAGCAGTTTTTACCTTGCCTTAAAACATTCATACTTCCAATATCTAGGCCTCCTAATATGGCTTTCGAAGTGCTTCGAATTCCTAGTGCACACGAAGATGCTAAAACCTATATCGAGCAATACAAGACCTTTCGATTGCTTTCTCTGAAAACTTCACCGAGATCCTTCCATTCGACGTACGATAGGGAAATCCAGTTTACCGATGATGTTTGGATGGGCCGTCTCACAAACCCAGATTGTTGCACATTTGTTGCTCTTCAGTCTGGTAAGATTGTGTGTACACTCACTCTCGTTGGCCCACTCAATTTCGAACCAGACGACTTGCACCCATCTACTAACCCTATGGAACTTAATGGAGGTTCTCCTCAGCCATTTGCTCATTGGCGTTTCAATGGAATGTTTACATTGCCCGAAGCTCGTGGCCAGGGTGTTGCTAAAGCCCTCATCAAGATGGGTCAAGAGTACGGAGAGACTCGTGCGGCAGAGTCCAAGAATGAGTTCGTCGGGAGCATTGTGACTGAAAGTGACAATACTGCTGCTGTGAGTCTTTATGAGAAGTGCGGCTTTGTCATCATCAAGGAACAGCCTTATGTTGCCAGAGGGGAAGATGTTGTGTGTATCATAATGCAATACCCTCCGCCAGGCTCGACGGGAACTACTTTATCAGGGAAAAGTTATGCTAGTTGAGCTATAGTTTCTTGCAGCTTTGGATTCTAATAGCTGTGGAGAAGGAACAGGATTGCCGACCGCTCCTCTGTAAATAGGAGATCGTCGTGATCTATTAGGTAGCCGACAAGTTTCTGCCTTATTTCTGTTCCAGTTCATAACTTAAACGAAGATTTTGCCGTACGAAGGTAATTCGACGGTTGAGCTCGTCCGCAAATAGCATGAAGACTCACTGGGTATTTGTTAAAATATCACTCAACGTTTACATGTCTCTCATATAGATTATTGCAAGCTATATGTGAGCCTGTAATTATCAGGTCATCCAGTTCACTATGACATGTAATATGCGTGTCTGCCGTGCTAATCTTCTCGGTGGCGACTTATGGTTACCAGAAACTCCACCACAGTCACCGATCTAATACCTGTTTCAGTGAAGTGCTGTGGCGGTGCACTCAGCCACATCTATTTGTACGAATAAGGGGTAGCGAGCTCTTCAGGGGTGTTACCATGTTCATGATCATATTCCGGTGCGATTAGATGTCACCAGAGCTGGGATGGACCTGACAACACATTTATTTGCCACAACAACCCCAAGTATACATAAACCAGCAATATGTGCTATTACCTCTTTCTCAACCAACTGATATCTGATCACACAATGAATCGAACTTCCCGGTGAAGATCCAGCATATGAATCTCCCTAAACCTGATCTATGCTCTGAGAAGCACGATGATTCCGGCGCTTCGATTCTCTCTTGTCCTTACGGCGCTATGCTCTCCTTTCCTTTCCCAGGCGCAATTTATCTCATCCTTACCTCAATGTATCCAGAACTGCATTGATCAATCTCAATTCGACAATTGCCAGGCCACGGATATCAGATGTTTGTGCAGGGCTTCAGCTGGAAACTTCCTCCCATCGCTCGTTACTTGCATGCGAGGAAGTTGTGACTTAGATGCCAGTGTACTACTAGAGCCGCTTCAGGCTGTTTGTATGATGGCGGGAGCACCTATCCCGGACGATGTACTTCAGAATGCTGGTGGGCAGCCCAGTAGTGTTCAGCAAGTTACCAAAACGGTGACGATTGGCTCACCCTCTGCAACCGGAGGATCCGAATATCCAACGACCTTTGATGACGGGTATCCAGAGGTGGCCACGGTTACTGAAATAAGGACTCAAGATAATAGCTTGACGACCACATTGACCTATCCGGTAACCGTCTGGCGAACGGCGACTATTTCTGGTGCCGAATCAACCACCACCTCCGCCTATTCTTCAATGTCAACTACATCACATAATGAAGATCCGATGTCTGAAACCGTCATCTCTCGAAGCGCATCGCAGCCTGAGACCACTTCGCTAGTAACGACGACCGTCAAAGGTGCACAAACAAGTTCAAGCGTGAGCAAAGCGACAAAAACACCTTCATCTTCGCAGGACGAGACCAACAGCGCCCCTTTCAAAGACACAAGTTCTTCTGGATCCAGGGCAGATTTGGGAATCGCAACGAGTGTAACCACTTTGTTGATGATGGTTGCACTTTGGATGTAATGTCATGATTTACGATGTAATGTGTCTGTGGAGAAGTTGTGGCACTGAATCACGGTCCTGCTACATGTTTTACGACTTAATACAATATTAATCATGACCTTTAACACATATTCAAGGTGATTGTGACCTGATTCGTGTTAGACTCTGTCTCTCGGCATTGAGGAGAAGTCTCCTTGCTATGCTAGGTGCTTATATGAGCATTGCCATTCTCCCATATCCTGTAGAGGTCAAAGCTCTTTCACTGCAATAACATGAGCCTGGATGGTCGTAGGATAACATTCGCGTCCGTTCAGCTATGCCCAATAGTGGATCCATCTCATATTCCCAACCTGAAACTCCTATATCTGAAGTCCAAATTCTCCAGCCAGCAGGCTGGTGTGTAGCGGCTTTTGACTCGGTTGGCACAACTGGGCAAGTTGCGATCGATTTGTAAATACTGAGTCGATTATGTGGTAGTGCTGTGATAGAGACGATGATTAAAAAAGTAAGACCTGATGAGGTCAGGCCTTGATGAGTTGAAATAAGTATAGTCGAAATGTGAAGTCCCGTCTTAATAAGTTGTTCTCACTGTTATTGCGTTCAACGACGGCCAATAAGGCTACCGGGCGTGGATTCCGCCACTTCGTTTGGTTTTTGTAATTATCTTCCTAATCGTAGCCTGCAACTTAATCTTCACTATATATGATGCTTAGAGTTTAGCTGCTGAAGCTCAAGCCTTATCCTCTTCATAGACTCAGGTCAGTGTATAATTTGGCGATTGCCTCAAATTTATTCGCACAATAGAACGATTGACCAACCTTACCAGTCTCTCAAAGACAATGAAAGCGCAAACACTCAAATCACTTCAGCCCCACATCATAATTTGCAAATAACGCTAGATTTCGATGTCCATTGTACCAAAGATCTGGAGAAAAGGTTCAACGAATTGAGGTGCTTTGAACCATTCGGACGGACAACTCTGGCGTTAGATGGAGTCTTTCCAGGTACCGACTTTGATCTCGATTCTAGCCAAGCGTGACTTACCTCCACGGTTTTCAACATAAGGAGCTACTGACTAGCTTAAGCATTTGACGCAGTAAATATGATAATAAAACTGGCTTAGTATACCGAGAGTAGGAGAATGTGAAGGCATCGATTCTACTCAAATCCTTTAGAGATGGAGCTTCCCTCCTGCTACGAGATGACTACCGGCCAACTCATTTGGGTACTAACTGGCTGCTAGTCCTGGCTTATGATCTTACACAAGATATCATCTGTATCAAGCTATACCTATTAGAATGAGCGATTTTAATTGTTTTGACTTATGCTGGATGTCCAGTTGCAAAATAGCAACTATAATTGAGTGTCTTGTTTGGCCTAGCTGCATCACTTTGAAGTAGTGTAAGGAATGTGATAGAATCATCAGTGCGTGCTGCCGCTTTTGTGATGGTGGATAGCTTCGAAATTCTGTAAGGCAGCTCGGGTTTTCTCAACCCAAGTATGTCTCTGCTAGGCTGACTAAACTTTTACCCCCATGCGACTTGGGCATCTTCAAAAGATGAATGGGCATGAAGAATCGAAAGATATCTACCATGCAAATAGGTGGTTTGAAGGTCTATCCCTCATTACAAGTCCGTCATATTCGAACGACGAATAGAGTGCTGCCGATGTTGCTCTGGCATTCAAAGAGATCAATGAATGAGCAAGCTGGGATAGTAGGATAGGAAAGCAAGCACTCGAAAGCTGAAGAGAATTCTTCTGAGCACTCCATCGACTTCCAGAAGGCGGAATTTCTTCTCCACATACTTCTCGACCGCTGACTTTGTCGATGATATCCTCACACTACTTAAAGGCTCGCATTGGGTTGGCCCGATTAGATAACAGCGCAATGAGGAATAGTGTTGGCGATGTGAATGGAGCATATGCTTGTAGGTGTAGCGTGGTGCTAATTTTATAAAAGATGTTTTTTGGGTAACGAATAAGAGGGAGACACTTGCATGATGAGTGGCGACGCTAGTGTCAGAGAGCTAATAGGTTCCTACAGATGATATGCACGCGTGGACAATGTATCGATGATCTACCCGAAGATCACCAACATGACATTTCACCTGGTCTCGCCAGATGCAGCCAACGAAGATCACCTATTAGAATAAACTTGCTCATCGAACATTCCCGAAGTCGGATAGTACCTAGTTCATGCCGACGGGCTCACCATATCCTCCTACTCGTTAATCGAAGCTTGCTCGCATTGATCTGCGTTACCAAAGACTCTTGGGGTTGTTCCATGCGCTTTCCGAAATTCCGCACCAACAGGTTGAAGCGAGGCCATTGGTGCAAAGTATATTTCATGATAGATGTCGGTTTGAAGATTCGGAGCTCAACGAGGTTCACATAACTTGTTGCACATTCAGCCAGAAAAAGAAGCTTCTCTACATTTGGCGATTTCTGCACGTCTTCAAGCAAGGGAAGATTACCTGGAGCATTATGTCGTGACTTCGTACGATGTTTGAAGCTGAGGCGTTCACGTCCGATTTTGAGTATCAAATAAACTACGAGAACGCGAGCAATACTCGCTCAGGTAAGCATTGGACTTTCCGGAGGGTAGCCTATCCCGAGAAATCCGGACTGCATGGGCATTTTGTATTGTCTGTAGGTATTGGAAAGCATGCCAAGAGGCTCCCAGACCTCAATATGCGGTGTGCCATGTGTAACGTTGAAGATACTTGAGCATGAATCCAAGCCAGCCGCTCTTGACCAACAAGCAGACTACTGCGAAGCCGTTCGGGCCACTCCTGCGCATCAACTCACCGTTCCACTTTTATCAAGCCAGGATAGATCTTTCAGCTCCGTCGTTTTGTTTTGCTTTAATTACAAAGCCAGTGCAGTATGAGCATTAACACGGGAAAACTTTCCCCAACGAGGCGCTGGCGGACAAGGTTTTCACAAAGGCTTCTTGGGGCCGGAACTGACATAATATCCCACGGGATGCAAAGATATCCAACACGCCCCTTCTGGCCCGATATCAGCTACATCGGGCTTATATTCAATAAGTTGGCCTGACATTCGAGGACTAGGTCGACATTGACCCATAAGTCAAGCTTTGTCCTGTCACCCCAACTAGGACTACCGTCCGTGTGATGCTATTCTTAGAGAGTGCTCCCCCGTTTGTGCTGTGATGGAGCCCTTCGATCACCAACAATGCCACTCATTGGACAAGATGACGAAGGCAGGCCCGTTTGCCGACCTTTGTCAAGCTCTCCCCCACCAGATATCGAATTCGTGATGTCTAGGCAAAACCCGCCCTCCCTTTCAGCTTGCGCAACTTTTCCTATATATCCTGAGGTTCAACAGCCAATTTACCCCGACTCGCCGAGCAGCCTGAAAGGAAGACCCCATACCAACGCTCCTCACCTAGACCAGGCATAGCTCCAGTCGCCTCACACCCCCTCCTGTTGGACCATCCGTATGGATTGACAACCTCTTTAAAGCTCGAATAGCTGTGCGCTGATTTGACATGGCCGACTCCTCGTCACCGAGGGTCGAATTCATACCAGATGGTGTTCCCACAAGTGGTGATAGCGGAAATGATCCTGCTGCGGCGCCCTCACCGTCCAGTGCTCTAGCTCGATTTGAGTTTGAGCCGGGCAGAGGCAATGAGGCCACCAAGATACTGATGGTAGAGTGGGAAGACGAATCTGACGACGAACCAAACTTGGGCGACTGGGAGGTGTCCTGGGAAGGCAAAAAGACTGTGCTGTCTGCTCGAGATGGAGCTGAAGACAAGCTCCACCGCATATACTTTTTACTTGGACCAGGAATTAGCATACCACCTGTGGTGAGACTTGCACAAACTGGTGGTAGGGTCATACAAACAAACCCCTTACCGGCGATCTTTCCTCCCGAACTAGGTGCCAGCGCTACAACAGCAGGAAAATTGGGGGTTTTACATACCGTGTGGGCGAAAAAACGGCTCTCTGTTCTACAAAAGGAAATCGACATTGAAATGAAGACAAACGGCGAAGGCGTTGGTCTTGAAATGGCCATGCAAGAGAAACAATGGATAGAGGAAAACTTTGGCGTGGGCCCGAAGGTTGTTCCAGAATTAAATTTCTCTACATCGCCCAAGTCGTCGGGTGAGGGACGTCTATCTGAGAAGCTGCGAGGTCTAAAGCTGGGCACAAATGTATCGACCTTGACAGGGTCAACTGGTAAGTGTTCTGTTGACCTTTGTCGTGCTATCTAACATTGACCCAGGTAAAACCGAATCTGCAAAATCGGAGCACCCACTATCACCAGATCTCGGAGATGTAGCGGTGTCTTCCTTCGCTCTGTTTCACGGAGCTACAGCTCGCTCCCAAAGTCGAACTGTTGCACAAAACCCCCCAGACTTTGTGGCTGCCGCCCAATCTGATTCAAGGGCAGGACATGGCATCAATTCTTTAGATGCCATTACGAGAGGTAGCGCTCCGAGAAGAGATGATATTGAGACCGAGGACGAGTTATTTGCTGTCAAATTAAAAAGGTAATGATGAATATGCATACTCTATACCGTACAAATGTCATATGAGTTGTGTGGAGCTTGGGGTTTATTTGATTCACATCCGATTGCCCTGGGTGCTAGACTAAGCGTTACTCGCTATATACCCTTGAAAAAATTTCATGATTGCTTCTAGATATTCCTCAACATAAGATTCTGTAGCTTTCCGGTAATCATCCTTCATAGTGAATGACAGGTGAGCAATAAGTTCAGCCAACCGAGCCCCATATCAGCCACTGATCTTTCGTAAATTGGAGCTTATGTGAGGCACAAGATCACATGTTAGTGGGAGCTATGAGGAAAGAGCAAATGCTGTCTTTACTGTCTCTCTTTATTCCGAATCAAAGACTGCGTGCTTAAGAGTTATGAATTAGCCAAGTCTATACCATTCGTAGTTCTTAATGCACTACATTTTATTTGAGCTCTTTCATCGGCTTCATGAGGTAAACGACCATAAGAAAAGGGGCAAGTTTCTCTTTTCTTGAAATTAAGTCCAGCGATCCTGACTCGATGCGATGTGCTTGAGTCAAATCGGGACGTGCTTTTTGGCTCACGAGTAAGTATTAAACCCAGCGACAAATCTTAAAATGAAGTAGTTACTGAGAGGAAAGTATCTATACCCTTGGTTAAAAACTTTTCCAAACTCTTAATTCTCGATTTTTTATTTGGGCTTCATTAATTGTAGGGTTTTCAATCTGAATTCAACTTCAGCACTTCTGTGGCAGCATTGGCTTTGTAATTACGAAACCCCACTGGCTCCAACCCGTGATACCCAGTAACGCCCCACATATGTACATCGTTACCTTGTAAGTATTTATAGCATTTTGTAAATTGTAGGCTTACTATCATCATATCAAAACATTGGAAGGAAAAGATCTCCTCCTTCTCCGTCTCTTCAGCTTCTTGTACAGTACCACTACCCTGCACCACTTCAGATTTCACTACGCCCGAGGCTCCGGTCCTACCTCCAGGAGCAATTTAGCTCTTTAAACCACCAACAACATGTCTAACATAATCGCAAAACTTAGTCAGAGCATCCCCTTTCCCACAGATAGCCAAAAGCCACTACCTTGGGCTCCCATCATAGCCTCTGCAGTCTTCTCATATGCAGCCCTATGTTCCGTGCTCCGCTTCCAAAGGCGAAATGCAATGCAGAAGAAGTTCAACTATGCTGATGAAGCCTCGCTTTCCAAGATGACGAACGTTGATGCTCAAGCAATCATAGAGTATCTCGCCGAGCTAGAGTTTCCTCTGATGTATGAAAAATCTCTGCAATTTGCACTTTTTAAAGTTAGTGTTGTTCACATCACGTATATTATCGGTTCTGATTAGCAGTACAGACTTATGGAATTCCCACCATCTCAGAACTCCTTGTGGCTACTAAGGAGTTCACTACTGAGGCATATGCTGAAAAGCGTTACGCGGATACAAGCGTACTTATTCAAGAGTTCGTATCTTGCTAGTCCTAATAAGAAGTATATTTGCCTGACTGATTGATGAAGATTCTCCGCGCACCATCCAAAATCAGAGCGAGTCATCCAAGCCATCTCAAGAATGAATTATATTCATGGCGTTTACCAAAAATCCGGCAAGATTTCCAACAACGACTTACTTTATACTCTCAGTGGTAAGTTGATCTGCAAGAATAGCATCTTATCTATTTCAAGCTTCTCAAGTCATGTTACGCATTGAACGACAGTATTTTCAAGACTAGCGCAATCACTAACCTCATATAATAGTATTCATCACAGAACCAATCTCGTGAGCATACGCGCCATCCGGTAACTCACTTGCTATGCAAATTTACTAACCAGTGTCATAGTTGGATTAATAAGCATGAATGGCGGCGACTAAATGATATGGAGGTCTGCGCAATAGCAACCTTTTGGAAAAGCATAGGAGATGCAATGGGAATTGAGTATAAAGGCTGCCTTGCCAGAAGCGAATGGACCAATGGTCTAGAGTTCAACGAAGACATAACGAACTGGGCCCTAGAATACGAAAAGTCAGACATGGTCCCTGCTGCCAGCAACAAAAAGACTGCCGACTATACGATGGCCTTGCTACTGTTCTATGTACCAAAGCGTGCCTATGGTGTTGCTAGCAACATAATTGGAGTCGCAATGGGCGATAGATTGAGACAGGCTATGATGTAAGTCGTTGTCCTCATCCGTAGTATGACAAGCCTAATCTAGGATTTAGACACCCCACACCATCAAAGGTATACTACAGTCTTTTTGATGGCATAATGTCAACACGCAAGTTCTTCTTACGTTACTTTGCCCTTCCAAGACCGAGTTTCATGAATGTGCGACAAGTTTCCGAGCCAGACCCTAAGACCGCTCGAATCTTCCTTGATTCCTATGTCTCACGACCTTATTACAACAAGCCTGGGTTTCTAAATCGATGGGGCCCTGAAGCTTGGTTTGTTTTTTGTTTTGGGGGCACCGTTCCGAACTCAGCTCAAGCCCAATTTCATCCTAACGGCTACCTTATCTCTGAGGTCGGCCCAATCCGATTTCAGGGCAAGGGAATCAAAGAAATGAACGACACGGCGGAGAAATTGCGAGTTGAGCGGCCTGTTGGGTGCCCATTTATCAGATAGTAACATGAGTGAGGCAGGTGTCTATTTTCTTCATCGGAGGCTGGACAGTTTGATATTATGATAGGCAAGGAGAGAGGGCTTTTCAGGCTACTATAGCACAAGATACTACTAAGGTCATGACAACTCGAAGTTCCAGACAACTACGAAGCTCTATTCGCAGCCAGGACTTGTTACGCCTGCTGCGACATATGGTAATTTTGCTTGTTTATATCATCATGATGTGGCCCAGAGTAGTGGTAGAGACTTTCCGTTCTAAGTTCAATAATAAATTTTCGATCTCTTTGCCTTGGTAACAAATTGCTGGTTTGCATTCACAGCTAGTCCATGTCAGCTACTTCTCCCAATCGTTTACTATAGGCAAAGTCCACAATCAAAATACTATGAATGCTAGTTGTCATTGTGCTCTTAGACTCCAACCAGTCTCGCAAACCCATTTTCTTTGGATGTTGATATGATTTAGCACGTGTTAAATTTGCACTCGTTTATTCTGATACAAGTCACCCATATGGAGACTGAATAATCCAATTCCACAGCGAAGCATAAAAGCATGGCAAGCAAAGCGCGTGCAGGCAGCAGAGCTGATTCACAAAAGCGAAAGTATAGATTTTGGAGGGATTTCGTTATTATGGTCAACTTCATGAGGCGTGACCAGCCTCTCATTATTAAACCATGGAATGGTTGAGACCCAATGTGTAACGCCTAGTAATAGAAACGCCTTGCCTCGCGACAGTTATGCCATCGCTAAATTCCCACCTCGAAACGTATTATGATGCTTATGCTTATGTTATCGTACACCCTCTCAGAAGCCCAAGGCACCAATGCATTGACGCCCTCACTCCGTGGCCAAAGTATATCAATGTCTTACTTTCACCTAGTGAATATTACCTAGGTCGATTAGGCTTCTTGATAGGTTCAATGAAGCACTTCGGATCCCAGTCATCTTCAGAATCGGTGTTGGCGATGGCGTGCTCAGGAACTTCAGGATGTGGCTTATCCCTGAGGGGAATAGGGCGTGGACTGATTGCAAGAGTTGTAGTAACCTTGCCATCTCTACCATCAACTGCACGGCGCTTTCTTTTCCTATCCATGGTATATCCTCCCTCTGAATTGCTCTTGGTAATAGCCTGACCATTCTTAATATTCCTACTTGACGCAGGTCTACCACCCATTGTGGTCTTAGGTCTTGCCTTCACCTTCTCTTGAGGACGCCTCACTTTCGCCAGATTATTGCTCTCGTCCTTAGCTTTGCAGAAAGTAGGACTTTCTTCAATGCAGCTCTCGTTTTGGGTTATTTCGTTTTCCGTATCATTAGTTCTCGTTGGGTTGTATCCATAATTATGGCTAGCACAGAATTCCCATGGCTTGCGGGAATCTGCCTGTCGTAAGGCCACTTGAGCCGTTTGAAGCTTGTGTCTCTTTGTTTCATGGATGAAATACCGCAGAGAAACAAGATGTGAAGGGTGCTTCTCAAGCTCGAGTTGCTCAAGATATTGCGAGGCAAGTTTGTACTCATTGTGAAGATTGGAATACATGGCATCTCTATATCCTGAGTTTTGTACCCTCTCGACATATTCTGCGAGTAATTTCCAGTCCTTAGCACTCTTTGCGCGATAGCTAAACCACGAGAGGTTCAGGGAGCATCCTCCCTTGTCAACATCATAGTAGGCTGTGACATTCTTGTAGTCATCCATAATGCTAGCAGTAATGACATTGTTTCCAACTGGTAAATTCTTTTATTAGCTTCAAATTCTTGACATCCACCACGAATATATACTTACACGAAGAAGTACTGTGAACAAGATGAATATGATCAGTGACTTTGATTTCTGCCGATTTATCGTTCTTCTCATTCTCCATATGCTTAGCCACTTTCGTCGGTAATCGATGCCCACATGAAGAAAATCGATCACGTCTTGGTAGAGCAGCAGATGGAAAACAACTCATATGCGCTCTAAGCTGGTATTGGGGTGGTATAGTGTAGGCTAGTAAACTTGACTCAGGAAAATCAATAATGGTCTTCTGCCGCGCAATATTCCCTGCTGAAAAGACAGGAATATTGACGGTGGTCACTAGCGTAGAGGTTTGGGTTCCAGATTTTAGATGTTGTTGGTTTTTCTGAGGTCGCTCAATGGGAACTTTCAGCCTAGGAACATTGCAGGGTAATTTGTAGTCAACGTTCGAGATATCGCGAGCAGGTGGAACGGGTGGCGTAGGACTATACCAGCACTTTTCATAGTCCAAATCGATTGTCCATTTTGGGAACTTGAAATCAGGGGTTCGCCAGTAACGCCGCTCTTCAAATGGCTCCGGTGTTTGTGATCGAGCGGGGGGATCATAACAGGGTTCACAAGTTTGGAAAGCTGATGGCGACGGGCGTCGATCTGCTTGATAAATTTCAAGACCCAAGCGGTTGAGCTGGCAGATATGATCGGTTGCTACGTAGCTGCTAATGCAAGACTCTCCTAGTGATTGTTCAGGTGATACATGGTATCTGCAATGACTTAGTACTTATTTTAAATACACTTCGGAGGTAGGGATAAGAATGGTGGGGAATAGTTACCTATAGACAATACCATCTACTAGCTTGTGTCCTATATGGACTCTGCCGGTGCCTGCATACCATGGGAGACCATTTTCATACACAATATAATCTTGCTGAGCTGGATTGGGAAGACTTCTGAAGTGTGCAAGCATGCGCTTTCGTTCGAGCCGAAGCTTAGCTTCACGGCCGGCAAAGAGTGCGAAGATAGAATCGCTAATCTTATCTGATATGGATGGGAACAGATTGATTGCTAAAATGCTACTGGATAGCGACGAAGCCTTGGTTCCAAAGCTATTTGGTGCGATCCAAGACTGCGACGAACGTGTCGAGGCTAGCGAACAAGCCATATTACAGTATGCTACTTGCGATGTATAGAATCGATATCAACGCTGAAACTAGATCGATTTTGCCAAAAGCAAAACAAAATTGCGAGATCAAGGAAAAGAGTTGAGATACAAATTTGTCCTTGAAGAAATTTGAAATCTGAAAAGTGCGTGCAGTCCACTCATTCACTAACTCACTGACAACGCGCAACGAATATACTGTTTTCCAAGAGGAGGGAACTGGCCAATCAATCGCCATCATGTCTAGACTCAGCGTTCCATGTCGGAATGAATAAATTAAACATGACAACAAACATGACGAGCAATGAATAAATTTGGGCCTTGTGGAAGCGATGAATTTACGGGGGAAAGAATTCGTGTCATTACTAACAAACTTAACTAGGCTATAGTTAGACTCTCAGTAGCCATATTCTCAGTAATAATTTTTTCACTCTATTTTCACCTGACGTTCTGCTTCGACACATCTGGAGTTAAACCCAAACATTCTCTGGAAAAATGCTTAATAAGTTGGACAGGCCATCAGGCTGGATCTGATTACACTCATTTGAGACTCACCATTCGCCAGAGAACGTGTTGGGATATCGCATGCTGAAGGGGTTTAAATATAAAAGTCTTTCCAAATCTGGAAGCAGAATTCAATTCTTAGTTGCATGATCGACTTAAGACCATGACTAGCAATGAGAGCGCACACATTATTGGTATGACCACTTGATCGGGCAGCCAATTCTTCTTCTGAGACTACTTGTAGATAAAAAAACCCCGCATCGAGGTAGTACATGCAAGTTCACAGATATAACGCTTATAGAAAGAACAAGCAAGTAGAAATAAAAGGTTGAACATGTATCGCTTGACATGGTTAGGAAATGCGCAGCATTTCTGAAACTTGAAGCGCATGGATAGGTAAAGAAATCTCGTCCAAGCGTTTAGAACAATACATCTTGGGGACAGAGACTGACATCTGACTAGTCGAAGGAATCGTTCATTTCTACTTATCTCGTGATACTAAACTTCGTAGGAAGTTCCCGTATGAGCGAAAGACTATCGGCTTGATATATAGTTACTGCACTTATAGGAGATATTTCAGGAGTGTTCCCGAACAATTTGAAATTCTATTATCTAAATTTAGGCTAGACATTTGTATAAGATATGAGGAAAGAATGATTTAAATGATCATGAAGGGGTTGTTGTCGTCGCTGCCCCTCGCTAAGCCATATGTTTGCCCCACTCTTTCCACCTCAGATAGCTGGAGCTTTAAGCTTGCGATCAACTCGACCTCGAGCAACCATCCATTCGCATAAGTAGCCATGTCGGGTCCTAACAAATATCTGCTGGTTTCTTTACCTACCTCTATATCTCGCTCCAATGACAAAGAAGAAGCCTTGTCAGCTCTGCGATCAACCATCTCCACCGATAATGGCACAGTACTTCCGTTCAAGATTCCCGAATTCAAGATCGGTGCCGTTGATGTCCTCCTCACTCAAGCCGATGACCTAGGGAAGCTAGAAGCTGCTTGTGGAGCTGTGGTGGCCAAGATCGGAGACACTTTGCGCAGTCTGTTAGAAGGCGACGAGGAGAAAATAGCTCAGCAGAAGACGGTTAATGACAGTAAGCGTTACCCTACCATCACGGGCAGAACTTATATGACTGACTTCTCTCTGCAGAGCCAGCAGATCAATACCTACGGACTTTTGGCTGGAATAAAGTCAAATACCGTGCAGATAAACCTTTAACAGAACTCATCAGCTCTTTACAAAAGGAGCTCGTTAGCATTGACAATGATGTCAAGGGGAAGGTCGCACAGTATAATCAAGTCAAGACAAACCTTACGGCATTGGAACGGAAACAGACGTAAGTTTAGTGATGAGATTTTGAATTGACTTTGCGCTAACGTATAGAAGGGGGAACCTTGCCACCAAGTCTCTTACTCCTGTGGTTGATCCCAAATTACTGGTTCAAGAATCTGAATACCTCGAAACACATCTTGTTGTCGTCCCAACAAACGTCAAGAAGGACTTCTTGAAAAGTTATGAAACAATCGCACCTATGGTCGTACCTCGGTCATCAGTAGAAGTCACTCATGATGATGAGTTTACGTTATACACAGTTACGACTTTCAAGAAGACCAGCGCGGAGTTTCAGCACAAATGTAGGGAAATGAAGTGGACACCACGAGACTACAAATACGTTGCAGGCGGAAAAGAACAGGAGAAGCAAGAAGTTGAGAAAGTGAGCAAGGACGAGCGAAAGTTGTGGGGAGAGGCGTTAAGGCTTGCACGGACTGGTTGGAGTGAAAGTGTAATGATATGGTTACATGTTTTGACACTGCGTGTATTTGCTGAGACAGTGCTACGATATGGTCTGCCACTAGATTACGTTTGCGGTCTTGTTAAGGTAAGAACTGTACTATCTAGTACCCATATTGATGCTAACAAACTTTTAGACAACTCCTAAGCAAGCCAAGAAGGCGAAAACTTCACTCGATGCAGCATACTCATACCTTGGTGGTAATTCAGTTGGTCGAGATCATAAGGGCCGTGTTGTGAAAGACGATCAAGCTCTTTCATCAGATAGTAAGTGATAAACCATCTCGTTGAACTTGACTGTGATGAATGATATGTGCCAGAATGACTGACTAACTAATTAATTAGTGGCTGCTGCTGGAGTCGGAGGAGATAATGAGTATACGCCATATGTCTATTACGAGTTCGAGATTATATGATCGTGAGGTATTAAGGTGGTGGTCAAATTTTAGCGCTGGTCACTGTAACAATATCATACTCCATTATGGCTAAGGCAATACAAGTATTGTCCCAAGAAAGTAAAAATTCTCTATTGTGTAGCAACATCTACCAAACCCTTAGATTGCAGGTATTCCATAATCATAGCCACAGACTCCTCCACACTTAATTGATCAGTTCGAAGATGGATTTCTGCATTTTCAGGTGCTTCATATGGTGCGGAGATACCAGTGAAGTTTGGAATCACGCCGGCGCGAGCTTTCTTGTAGAGCCCTTTTGGATCACGCTGCTCTGCGACCTCGACAGGGATATCGACGTAGACCTCGATGAAGGGAATTTCTGGGTCGGTGCTACCCTCTGGCTTCTTTGCATGTAATTCACGTGCAATCTTCCGATCAGCTAGGTAAGGTGAAATGAATGATGTGACTGCGATGGTCGAAGAGTCCGCAAAGAGCTTTGCGACCTATTATCCAATTAGCCTTTCATACTTCGTCTCTCATTGCTCTTTTGTCTGTCAAGATTCAAATCTACACATGTTGCTGAATCAGAGAATGACATACATGAGCTATCCTCCGAATGTTCTCATTTCGATCCTTCTCCGAGAATCCTAGGTCCTCATTCAGTCCGAAGCGCACATTGTCTCCATCCAGTCTGTATGCTGCAAGACCCAGGTGCAGAAGATGCTGCTCAAGTGCGGTTGCAATTGTGGACTTTCCGGAGGCGGACAGGCCAGTTAGCCAGATAGTGAAGCCCTGTTGCTTTCTAAGGGTGTTGCGTTCGCTGCGCGAGAGGGCGGCTTCGTGCCAGGTGATGTTCCTGGCATTTGTGTTAGCATCTGAAGTGGTGATGGCGGGGTTGGTGGGGTAGGCAGATTTGCTTACGTTGCCATTATGAAGTAAAGTTTCTGTCAATTGGATCGGATTCAAGTTTTAATAATCGGATAGTAAGATGTGGGAAAATGACAATTGAAGATGTGTGAATAGTATATGAGATTTTGCTGGCAACGAGTTTCTTCTGGCTACACCCACCTGGTGGAGCTCTCTAGATGGTCTTGTGCAAAGGCGTCATCGCGCCGTCTTTTGCGGTTATCACGTGGGAGTGGATTTATACAGCGAAGCAGATCGTCAATCTGAAGAATAATTTTCCTATGCTATTCATTTCTATAGATTGTGAGAGTCTATAAATTGTTGAAGAGAATCTTTCTCATCCCGATATCCTAAACCAGTGCATCCTATATGCTCTATTAAGTGGCCATTCGTAGCCAATATATGTTTTACAAAATCTCTTCTGCTTAGTGTTTTTAAACAGGGTACACTCTGGCCATAGTCTGTTCACCGTTAGTAAAGATCTAAGTTCTTGAATGATAGCACTTACGGCAGCTTGTCTTGGTTCAATGAATAAAGCTGATGCCTCGGCCAACACAACTGGCTTCTCTCCCTCGCCTACTAGAGTTTCTACCCTGCCCTCTACCCAAGCCTTTCGGCCGTCGACCTTTGTCGTTGTTGCTCTCAGAACCACATATGCTCCTGCTGGGGCAGGTGCCCTGTAGTTTATGTTGAGATTTGCAGTCATTCCGATCTTATTTGGCAAAGCTGCGAAGCAGCACCTCGCTAAACCTTCATCCAACATCGTTGCAAGAAATCCACCATGTATGATCCCTGGGTGGCCACACAAGTCGGGTCCCAAGTATGAAATCGTCACAAGTGACTTTCCCCCTTGCTCATTCCAGGCGAACGGGGGCACAACCACCATTCCTGGGCCCATAAGTGTGCCTCCTGTAAGGTTGTGTGACCGCTGGGACTCCGGTATTTTCATATGTGGCCTTGATTCCGAGAATTCGGGCTTTGACCTGAGCTCAAGAGCTACCGGATGGTTATTGATATAATCCTCAATTCCCTTCGCAAAGTCATCTTCTGGACTATACATGGTGAGTGTCTCTTCGTCCGTGGGAGGGTTTAGCATTGCAGCAGCTGCTTGAAACGCTGGAACGGTAGCCATTACGAAACCAAAGGTGGCGCAAAATGTGCCAATTGCAAAGACGGCGAGGGCGCGTTTAAAAAGTGATCTTTTCGGAGGGCTCGGTATGGCAAACTCTACAAAGCAGTTAGTTAAAGCCTAGGAAATACACGGCAAGAATTATCAACCCTGAGAAAGCCGTCCAGTGGTAGTAAATAGCTGTGAATGTAATTTTGAGAAAATTGGTGAATTGTGCTGAGCTTTTGAGATTTGGAACCTGACCAGAGGAAAACTGGCACTGGGCCGAGGCAATCTGCGTACGAAAAGCATTCCCCGAGTCAGATTGGTCCTCTACCGACTTTTTACGGCAGAAAATAGTTCAGACTTTAAGAGAGGGACTCCGGTGGAGATGTGGATAAGAATTTCATTGTTGAGATTGACAATAGATAATACCGGGCCGATGCGCACAATTTCGGAGGTCAGCCTCGGCGGATCAATGTCTAATCGATCGCTTAGCGTTATCTTGGCATTTCTACGTCACTAGCTTGGCAGAAGCTCAGGGGAATCCTACTATGAAAGTATGCTTCATTAGTCTGTGAACCTCTGAGCACTGGATGAGAATCAAGGGAGAAGATAATTTGAGGAGATTTACTTGCTAAATCTTGCAACCGAGCTGGGTAAAAGAAGAAGCCCGGAGTGCAAGGGTTTCAAGTTTATAATGTAGAATAATACTGCAATGTCCAAGAACAAGACGTTCTCTTGCTCGGTCTACATATCTACATATAAGTACTGAAGCTAGAACTGGCTGCCAAAATATAGTATCTTTGACGGCCCAAGAAATGGCTTCCTCGTCATTTGATCATTCCCATCTACTGTATGGCATGATCCAAACGCATGGATGGCATGGATGGATTGCCCCTCGTCATGCCTGTTCCCCGCCATGTGCTACGTCTTGGTCTCAGAACTTGGAAGCTGAACGACCCAACCCATAAAGACCTCCCCATTCCCACTCGACCCTTCATACTTCTTCATTCAATCCAACTTTGAGAGTAACAACCTGATACTAATCGACCAATCGACTAAGCTATTTCCAATTCTCAAATATGGCTACCGCGGAAACTGTCAACATGGGGCCTCCCCATCCTCCTAAGTAAGACTCCTCTTCACCAGCTGCTTTATGTGCCGAACTCTGCTGATTCACTAAAAGGGAGGAATCTATCAAAGCTTTCAACGAAATCGAAACAGACCTGAAGAAGCTAGTGCAACATCTTCGCCATGAACACGATAGTATATATGCCCTTCTCAAGCCTCAACTTCGCATAGCTAACCTCACAGAACACGAGCCTGAATACTTCGCTGCCGTTTCCAAACTCTCAGATGAACAGCTGACTGCATTCTCATGTATATCAGTCCCGCCAAAACCATTAATCAGAAAGAAACTAACACCATACAGCGGATAATTTGACAGAAGTTCGTACCGCAATGACAGCATATGGTTTACATTTGTTCGGCAAGGTCCAACTCAAAGAACTGGACGATGGATATATTCACTTCCGTGCCTTTGTGCCAAACCCAGGAAATAGCGAGGTTGTCAAATTACACACTATTCATACGGAGGAGACAGAGCATTCAAGTGGGGATAAAACATACCGAGCTATCTTTTCTAAGAACGATGCTTTGGAGTGGTTCGACACATAGTGGACTTTCGGTTTTGAATTTGAGCTAGGCGTAAAATTTGGTCTTCATATCTATTTTTGCGAACAATGATATATAATTCGCATATTTTTTGACCCGAGCCCCAATTCCTCGTCGTGCTATTGAAACTCCTAATGAGTGGGTCTAATTAGGCCTAGAGTTCTACAGATCCTCATCGTCATTATTGTCCAACATAGCCGCATAATCTTCTGCTGAAGCAAACGTAGGCAGACTCTTGAGCTTGCGCTTCTTCTGTCTGCTTGTCTCTGGCTTCTCTTCGGTCACATCTCCCTTCTCAAGCTCCTTTTCAAACAAGTCGTCGATAGCTTCTGGAGCATCGTCCTCACTGTCAATCAAGTCACTCGCGTCTTCATCCAAGAATCCGTCATCGTTATCCTCATCTTCAGAGCGTTCGACATCCACCTTTTCTTCCTCATCGTCACTGCCCTCAACATCTACACCTCCGTCTTCGTCATCATCATCGCTAGAACCCTCGCCAGAATCTTCCAGATCCAACATCTCCATATCAGAGTCATCATCGCTGGGACCTTCGACTTCAGGCCGAGAGTCAACGAGTGCCTGCCAGATCTCATCTTCGTTCTCATCTTCCTCATTATCTGAGCCAGTTGGAGCTTTGGCAGCAACCTTCTTCTTGGAGGATTGTTTGCCCTTACCAATCTGACTGAAATATTTGTGAAAGAAAACCTCATCGACCGCAACATCCTCGGTCTTCTTGCGCCAGAATGCTTCGGAGTTAAGTGGTACTTGTGCGTTTTGAGCCGATTTGTTGGAGAGAAGTATGCCTTTGCTATCTCCTCCAGACAAAGGCTGCATGATGGAGCTACCACGTAAGCTGCCAGCGCTAGCTTTTGCATTGCGATAGACGAATCTATCCAAGAAATGCGCGAGCGTATGTGACGACAAATCAGGCTTTGGTGGCATTTTTTCGTCGCTTAGTAGACGATCAGCAAACATGGATACCGAAGGGTGGAAATGGCTTAAGAAAGGAATCTATAGATCAATTAGCTAGTTTCTTTGAATTAGATATTGTAACTTACAGCTTCCCACAAGCAGCTCTTGTCGGCGTTGCTGTGTTCCGGATCTCTTTTGCGGCCATCGTAATATTCAGATGCCTTTCCTTTCTCAACAGGAGCTCTATCATCACCCTCTTCAGGCACATCACGTATCACCTCTTCACCTTCTTCGTCATCGAATTCTGGGTCGGTGAAAAGTGTTTTCAGGCCAGGGAAAGTACCCTCCAATTCCCTTATTAAGTAGAGAACACCACAAATAAAAGGAGGCTGATGGAGTGTAATAATCTGAAGCAGTCGCTTCGCAAAAGCCTTGACACGCTTTATATTCAGGTCGGAACGCAAAGCTCTGAATAGGAGGTTGAGATAGAGAGCATGTTTAGAAGATGTAATCAGACGAGGGTCAAGAAGCGATTCGTAAAGCGTTCTATAGAAACGATCAACTGCCAAATGCTTTGTTGTCGAGAGCTGTTCAATGAGCATTAATGCCTGTATACTGGTGTTGAAATTAGAAGAATGAGTGATTCTAAATAGCGTATCCATGTGTTTTTCAAGGCTAAAGAAGGTCAGCTCAGCACCAAGGGTGATATGGGGTTACTCACGTGTTATCATCGGATTTAGAGAAGGGGAATGCGCGATTCACACCTGTCAAGACAGCAGATATCATCTTTTCAGTAGTTTCCTCCCGGTCCAGCTTTGCCTCTTCTTCTTTGGTTTGTTTTGCAATTGCTTTCTTTCCTTTTGTTCCTCCACCACCTTGAACCTGTCCCTTCTTGTTGATTGAGGGCCCACTTTGTGTTGGTAGTGGTTCAGGTTTCTTTAGCAAAGCTACGAAGAGCTCAAAGTATATATTCAATAGTTTATGGGCAACCTCTTCTTCTTTGCCACTTAATATAGTCTGGTTGAGAGTATTGATAGCGTAATATCTGGCATGCGAGCTTTGGTTTGGCCGCAATAAAAGCTCAGTTTCTATTGATCGAACAATGATTGGCTTCATTAACGGGTGCTTTGTTTGCAATTGTAGAAGTAAGTATGATGTACGTGATGCAATCTTCTTGTCGGGATCTCCAAGCTTGTTGACTAAGAGCCGCAATAGGTTGGATTCTTGTTCGGGTTTTGCCTCTAAAAGCTCATAGACATATGTGACGGCTCTGGATCTAGCGTATTCGACTTCATCGTTACACCATCCTTCGAGGACTTTTAGCATGTCAAAATACGAGTCTTTTAGCCAATCCTCAAATGCCCAAGAGATAAGATGGGCTTTTGTAATCTGCCCTGGAAGTTCCTCTCCAGAGTGCCAATTCGAGACCATGTTTTCTTCGAGAGTACCTAGAAGTCCAGGCTGTGTAGCAAATGTTCGCAGTCGTCTATCGGATGGCAAGACTACACCAACACCTAACAAATCCTTCAAAGACCCCAAAGCAGTAACTGCCTGCCCTCTACTCCTCTTTTTGGCCAAGGTCAAAAGACTCTCGAAGGATTTTGTAGTGTGAACCGGAGATTCTTGGACTACCAAAGTCAAGGCGGAAACCTTGTCAGATAGTGTACCAGAAGTCATGATAGTGGAAAGAAAACGATGAGAGGAGGAAGCAGCGAGATGTTTTGAAGCGTAAAGGGTACTATCGGTTTCGAGAAGGGAACTGGCATAATGCTTTAGATTCGCTACAGCGTCACGAAAAGGATTTGAATCTTTCAAGGCTGGGTTAGGCAATTCAGGAAGCTCGGCGGCATGCCAGTCAGGTCGCGCTTCAAATATCTACAAGGTATTAGCCATGTCAATTTACTCCCAGGACAGCGTACTGACTAAACGATTGGCTTCTTTTGATAAAGCACCTTCTGAGGCCTTTGTAACCGGAGCGATTGCTTTTACTGGCTTGGTTGCAACGAGTGGTGGCGCAATCTCCGACTCTGCGACTGATTCCAACTCCGAGGCCTCTTCCCACTCTTCTCCCGACTCAATTGACTCTTCTCCTTCCTCCTGCTCACTGGCATCTTCCACTGCTTGTGCTTCAATTCCAAGACTTGCGGCAAATTTCGCAAGCTCTTTCTGAAGTGATTTGTCTAGCGATTTGGAGTTCTCAGTTACCAGGTCCTCATTATCAGATGCTGCATTATCCAAAAGATTCAGGTCATCCTCGGTCCCTTCTAGTGCCAAAATTTCCTTCAGTAAGACCGAACGGCTATCGTCACCTCCATTGCTCTTTTTAGGTTTGGATTGACTTCGAGTGTCTGCTGCTTTGGCATTACCTTGAGCGTCTCTTTTTGTACCTCGCCCACTCTCGGCTTTCTTGGATTTCTTTGATGCAGTAGCTGGAACACCATTTGCCTTCTTCCCTTTACTTTGGTTGACTGTAACTTGAGGTTGTGCCGGACTCGTTCCAAGCTTCTTATCCAAGGTGTCAGTCAAGGCAGAAAGAGCTTGCTCATTGAATGAAGGAGGAGCGGTAGAAGTAGCATTCGTGGATGCGCTTGGGCGTTTGCCCGTCGGTTTCTTATTTTTGGCCATGATTGAGGTTGTATGGTCAGCCTAATTAAGGTAATGGTGCCAAAACTGGAGGGGAGAAGATGGTTTAAAATTTCCTGACAATCGTAAATCCAATATCTTATCACCACGTGACCATGGACTTTCTATTAAACCTCCTTTGCTACATACACATGAACGAAGTTCACTTGATCTACAACTTTGAAGGTTTCGACAAAACTTAAGCTGAAAATGAGTCGAGTTTTGAGGAAGAACTTGGAGTGTTAATCATAGTTGCCTGTTACATGGCCACATCTATTGCAATGATGAAGTCGTTCATGAAGCAGCGTGTATGCATAAGTCTACGTGATGCCCAAAGAAGAACTTTGAAGGGACAACAACAGACCACAGGCCTGTCGGTTTCCTCTTCTCGTCCTTTCTCTGATGGCTTTACCAATATTGCCGTAAGTCCAAAAGCTTCCTCGCGTCACATGGCAAATTGAGTCAAACCTGATCTTATACAGATTGACCACAGAGTAAGGCTCTCTGGTCTTTGGATTCCTACGGAACCAACTCAGATGAAGGAAGAAGGTATGTGAAATGTCTTACTGTTAATTTTTTAATTTGCTCAAACTATTAGGCTCCCATTCAAAACTCATTCGTGCCGGTTTTCTTCGACAGGTAAACGCCTCTTAAGGAATAATGCAAAAGTCCAGCGCCTAACTAATTTTCTAGGCTCATTCTGGAATCTTTCACATGCTTCCACTCGGCCTTCGCGTACAGAATAAATTAGAGGCTTTGATAGATAAACACATGTTGAAGCTTGGTAATAATTTTATGAATTTTAAATATTTTATACTAAGCTGACCGCAATAGGTGCTTCAAAGGTTTCCTTATCATCTATTTCATCAGAAAAACTATGGAGCAAGAGTGGTCGTCTTGCCAATGCTGGCTCAGAGGTATGTTTTGCCTGCTTCTACAAATTACACACTCCTAAACATAAGGAAGTTATTCCGATTCAGGGACAGAAAAGGAGCTAAATACCTCCTATCACCTACACATGAGGAGGAAATCACAAGTTTGGTTCTGAGCAATCTAAAGTCGTACAAAGACCTGCCAATAAGGTTATACCAAATATGTAAGTCATGCCACAACATAATTCAATTGCTCGCCAGCTTACGATGTGTTAGCACGAAAATACAGAGATGAGCTGAGACCCAGGCAGGGACTTTTACGCTCTCGTGAATTCATCATGAAGGACCTTTATACATTCGACTACAGTTCCGACTTGGCGCTCCAGACTTATCGTGATGTCCGCAGTATATATGCCAAACTCTTCGATGAGCTCAAAATTTCATATTTGACAGCAGAAGCTGATTCTGGTGATATTGGGGGTGATTTGAGTCATGAATTCCATTTCCCAACTCCAAACGGAGAGGACAACATTATCAGTTGTAGCAACTGTGACTTTGTTGCGAATGAGGAACTTATCGAGCCTACCATTCCAGATAACCTAGCAGTTGAGACATCAAATCAAGTCAAAGTTTGGTGGTGTATGACAAATGATAGAAGAACGCTGGTGGGTGTGTGGCACACAGCGCAATCTACAGACGATCAGACTGGTATCAACACCCATGCTGTTAAATCTATAGTACCAGGACTAGATGCATCAATTGAAGATCCTCTGGCGCTCTGGAAGCACCTTGAATCTAGTTCTCAAGAAACGGAGGGAGCCAGTATCAAACTCAAACCCCGCCGAATAATTAGTCTGGTAGACTATCGTGTCTCCGATGAAAGTTGTGCTGAAATTCTGGCGAACCACTTTACCAGCAGCGACAAAGATAAAGAAGTAAAGGAAGAATTTATCATACGAGATCCTTCTACAGATCTACGCTTAGATCTAATGAGCATACAAGATGGCGACGCATGTAGAAAATGCTCTAATGGTACTCTAAAGGTGCAAAAGGCGATTGAGCTTGGTCATACATTCCACTTGGGAACCAGATACAGTGATCCACTGGAAGCTACAGTTACTGTTCCAACAGCCTTAGTGAAGAAAGATAAGGCTGTTAAATCCAGCCTGAACGAAGGCCAGGTTTCATCAGATGATCAAAAAAGGGTTGCTTTACAGATGGGATGCCATGGTATTGGTGTATCACGCATTATAGGTGCTGTAGCAGATACGCTTGCAGATAGCACAGGTCTAAATTGGCCTCGAGTCATAGCACCATTTGAAGCTATCATCGTGCCAGCACATCAAATGGATGATGCTGCCATTGAAGTATACGATATACTTTCAACTGCACCGCAAACTCCTGGGACCGTAGGCCTGGATTTAGTTCTTGATGACAGATCCACCAGGTTTGCCTGGAAGATGAGAGACGCTGACCGGACTGGATATCCAGTGATTGTTATTGCGGGTAAAAAATGGACTGAGGAGAGAAAGTGCGAGGTTCAATGTCGGAGATTGAAGCTCCGTCAAGACGTTCCCGCTGAGCAGCTCTCAGAGTTCGTAAAATCTCTCCTCTCGCAGCTCTAGGGATCCAAATGAAAGCCTCATTGTATGATTAGAAATAGGAGGTGAGACCTACCTGAAGTTGTAACAACACTGTCACTTTGTATCATAGCATCTATGGGTATAGAGGTGCAGCATTCATAAGTAAGATCAGTGTAGATAGAATGCATCGTCGCGTAGTGAATCAGATATAATAAATCACATATTAGAGTGTCGTGCGAATAAGATGGGTTTTTAAGATGTTTTTTTTGGAAAATGTGTCATTGGGAAGCCGAGAGAGCATACATATGATAAGGATCTAGCGTGGTATTGACGCGCTAGTTTCTAAGCTTAAACGGATCTTGTATCAAAGAGCCCTGGATATAAATGATAAAAAAAAAGCGGCAAAAAGGTTCAATCCACAAGGAGCCTCCACACCCATTCCATCTCAGGTCCTCAGTGGGAAGGTCTGAGGAATTGAGATAGAATAGGTACTTGAGCTAAACACTGTCACTATACAAGCCAGGCTTCCAGAGAAAGCAGGCCAGGTAGTCATGAACAGCGACCATGCAGATCTACATCCTTTGGTGACCAGTCGATTCGTTATCCTCCATAACACCATCGTGACGCTTCGCTACGCCAAATGCCGGATCTTTGGTCTCCCAGTTTGGGCTCTGGGGCCGTGGAGTTTGGTCCATTTGTACTTTTGCTTTCGCGTTTTTGGAATTTATACGTGGCTGGCGTCGCGCGGTGAGTTTGCACGTTGTGCAAAGTGCAAAGTGGTTTAAACGCGTAGACTTTTTTTTTGGGCTGCTGGGACCACGCAACAGGCAAATACACACCAGGCACGCGAGAAAGTTGCGAGCCTTGCATCCTTCACTAGCCCAACTCCTGTTGACTGCAGCCAAACATCATCTAGCTGAGGTAGCTAGTTGCTATATCTCTTCCTAAATGTTCTGGAGCAAGCCCGGCTGTATCTTTTCCAATATCTCTGACAGCTATCCACAGTCGAGTTAGCATCTGTACCAAACCGTGGGTGATTTCCACCCCAGTTCAAGGTTTCTTTTATGAAAATGAAGACTAACCTCTAGCCACAGTCGTTTCTGGGTTTTCAATCCTTCCTCACTCGACACAAAGTCCGATACTCTGCTCGCCGGTCAGCATAAATCCACTCTCCAGATTTAGGATATCATACTGTCCAACTTTACAATCATTCAGATACTTGCCATGCGTTTCATCACCACCTTCCGCCGCATGCACCAACGTCCGACTTCCGACTTCACAGTTTCTAGACATAACGTACTTCAATGCAGTTCCCCCAATGGCAAATGCACCACTCGCATGGCGCATGATGTTCGTTGCAACGAAACCCGGGTTTACGGTTGAAGCTATGATACGGCCTTCTTTGCCAGAATCAGTGAGTCTGTCAGCAAGCTCTCGTGAACAAAGCAGTTGGATGAGCTTGGAGACTTTGTAACTAGGAGTAAGATCAGCATTTGCACGAGCTCGATATATATTATGTCATTGGTTGAAATACCGGTCTTCTTTCTTCGCGGTCTCTTCCTTGGTCAATGCTTCCAAGATATGCTCATTCTCCCGCTCGGGAAACGTGGTCATGAAGTGCGTGAAGGATCCGGTGAAGGTGAGCACCGGAGCTTTACTGTATTTCACAGCCGTCTCCCTCAATTTCGGGATAAGCAGTAGAGCAAGTAGAAATGTGCTAATAACATTCACAGTCATCATCTTTTCATGCCCTTCCGCCAAGTTGAATTCTTGAGTCATCAACCCAGCATTCAAAATTACCACGTCGAGTCTCTCAAGACCCTTTGCCCTGTCGGCAAACGCCTTCACCGAGCCATAATCCTCCTGATCCACCTCCCAGACTTCAACGACACCGGTGCGCTTTGTGGAATCCTCTATCGACTGTTTGGCAGTTTCTCCCTTGGAGAGTGTACGAACTGCTAAGATGACCTTTGAGGCATCGAGACGAACCAGGTGACGAGCTGCTTCGAAGCCCAGCCCGACATTTGAGCCCGTGACGATCACAGTCTGGCCCGTGAATTTCTTGTCTGGATAAGGAAGCTTTGTGAATTGGGACTTGAGGAATCCAGGGGGCTGCATGATTAGACGCTATACCTCGATAGATACGTTGCTGATACTTGGTCTCCAATTTGCTAATAGACAACAGGGGTATCACCGGAATATGCCCTTACAGTTTACAAGTGAAGAATAAACAAATCTTTCGTTTTTTGGAAGAGCTAAAAGTCAGAATAGTTGCAGTCTCAAAGGAATATCTATCTATTATATGTTAAACAACATGGAGTGATGGTTGTCCCGAGTCCCTACAACTGACTCGCGATCGATCTATGATTGGAGCGCTGCGAGAGGACGGGACAATGATTCTCCGAGCCGCAAGCTCTTTCTGCGTTTTGGTCTGGTTTGCATTTTGTATGGTAGCTCCTTTATCCTTGTGTTTACTAAACAACTGCTATTCTACAAGAAATAAGTTGCAAAGCGTGCGTACCGTATTATTTCAGGATGCATGTCATGTCAGATTTTAAACGAAGCCCCACTTTATAACTCACCTGGAATCCTACCTTGACTACTACTACCTCAACAATCTTGAAATTTGGGTAAATATGATAAATCGGGTGATATCGAGAAAGCACTTAATATAGATAAAAGAGGCGACTTTATATATTATCCATAAGTAGTAGCTTTTTCCTATAAATCGATCGTAAGTCGAATTTTAAAAAGAATTATATGTCTATAACTGAGGTTCCACTCTCTTACAAACGAAGAGTGACCTGAAACAAAAGAAAAGCACAAGGGAATGACTTGAGAAACCTATTTCTTTTCAAGAGTAGCGAGAAGGAAGCTTGTTAAGGCAATTTTGCATTATTGGCTTGACAAAAACAATCGACGTGGTCTTAGACCAATGGAACATTAACACTTCTATGCTCGCTTTTTCCAAGCCAACGGAGCTCGTTCGTGATGCAACATTTGCAGCAACAAAACTTGACCTGTATCGGACTCCACAAGCTTCATAACCCTTTCTCTTGCACCTTCCATAGTCTCGCTCCGGTTCCTCACGGGCACTGGGTCAACTCGCCATTCCCGAAGAATTCCCGCCATTGCAGCGACAAATTCTATTTGGGCGAACTTTTCGCCAGGACAAACTCTAACTCCTTCAGACCAGGCGATGAAAGAACCGCTCTGTGGGACAATGGGACTTTCGTCACCAATCCCAGATTTTGACGTGTCGGTGTCCTCTTTTCGAATCCACCGCGATGGCCGCCACTCCAAGGCATCGTACCCCCAATACTTGGGGTGGGTGTGTATAGCAACATGATTCGGGATCACCAGCGTGGTAGGTGGAAGAACAGTAGATTTCTTCCCGACTTTCAAAGTTTGCGATTCTATGCCCGTTGACTTTGCGATGGGTTCAGGTGTATACAACTTCCAGGTTTCGTGCAGGACTGCGAGGCACCGCTTCAAGCGCGGAAAGTCTGCGGTATAGTTCCAATCAGTTGGCTGTCGATCACCAAAGACTTCTTGAAGCTCCTCGTAAATCCATGTCAGGACTGCAGGGCGAGCCACAAGAAGTTATATGGCAAATGCTAAGGTGTGTGCTGTAGTGTCATGGCCTGCGAAATTGAAAATGAATATGTTACTGTAGATCTCACTCTCGGTCAAACCAGCCATGTCAGTATCTGATCCATTCTTGCTTTCCTGAGAAGCGCAGATGAGCGAGGTCATGAGGTTTTTGCCGGTTGATTTTCTATCTAAAAATGCCGCCTTCTCCTTCTCGTACACTTCTGTCATGTATTGTTTGAAGTTCACAGTAGCTTGGTGTGGTTTTCTGAGCTTACTAGGTAACCATTTGACAGACAAGAACTTGGTACCTAATATCATCAAGAGTATACAATTGTTTAATATTGTCCGCAACGATTCCTTGTAGTTAGAAGCTCCTTGAGTGGGACAATTATCTTTGACGCCTTGGAACTGATACGACTTTCCAAATCCCCGCGCGCGAAAGTACATGCAACGAAAATGTCCTCGTATCATCGGCTGTGCTGTTGATAAAGTCGTCTGACCTCCAGGCTTGGAGTCCTTTGTATATCAGCCTTCTGTCAGAATGCATTTGCAACGAGGTAGTGTGAGATCACTTCTATAACTCTTTTAGTCACTAATAGCATCGCTATAGCTACTTACGATGACATTCAGTCGGCTCTGCCAAGTAGTTGTTATTAGGAGCACCCGTACTCCCAATATCTTGATCTCCTATTGAATACTCTTCCATGGATCTATATCTTTGTTTTACAGTCGTAGCTAAGGTAATTGTAGATTCGTGACTCTAAGTAACTCTGATCTCAATGTAACATGTCTCATCTACTAGTATATGGCAGCCAGTTATACCTACATGCATGATTGGTTGTGAATTTTACTCTATGTGTTATAGCACATAGGTAGCCATAGGCTGATAGAATCCAGAGAGAATAAAAGAAAGAGAAAGTAAATAGGCATGATTTAAAAGAAATGGACCGCAATATCCAAGACAAAATGATTGAATTGACAAGGTCATCAAACTAAGAACTATCTTGCGCAGGCCTTTGATATAATCTAGCCTCGGGATTATCACAATTGTGAATATGTTGGAGCCAATGATGTCATATCAACGAATAGAGATAATCTTTTCTTCTTAGCTTCAGCCAAATATTCATTTAATGTCTAGTGGTATGTTATCTACCGCAATGAAAGCGCTTAGACACGAAATTGGCCACTAGTTGTAGGTATGATGTGCCACTTGAAGGTCTCGATGCTACCATTTGGTCTACAGAAAATCGATGCACATAGGTAAAGTTTACCTTTTGATCCAAACGCAAATTGATTGACTGGACCGGCTACTTTGCCCTTAGGTCCAGGGTGTATATTGACATTGCCTCCGGATCTGCTTTCCAGTTTAGGGAAGAGTAGCGAGCTTGCTACATACCACGCAGTCCTCCCTGGGACAGTATATGCTAAGATGAGGCTGAAATCACGCTATTTCTTCCTGGTCAGGATATCGCGAATCCCGACAACGCCGCCCGCTGGGTCTGCGGCGACTTCTTCTTGGTGCTTGCTGACTCTTATTAGATGCCATTCATACGCTCAGTTGTGCGTGGTTGTGCAAAGTCAGCAAGCTGAGGCTTCATCCGGACCACAAAACTAATAAAAAACTAGAACTACCAAGAGATTAATCCTCCGTAGTGGGCCTTGGGTGCATGTCGCATCATCATCATGGTCGATTCTTGCTGTCACGTAGTGTTGGAGCAAAGTGATTGGTAGATGGGTCGATCGTCGTATATAATGTGTAAATATAAACATGAATGTAATAATGTTGATATTTATGTTTGTTTATGTATTTACTGTACTGGCCATATTGGTGTGGTGCGTGTGGGATGATGATGGATCATGATGATGGCAATTCATCTTTAGCATGTTGCCCCCCCCGCCAATCCCACATCGCAGCCGTCATGATCCCAACCAGCCATAACCTTTGCTGACCGGGATCCTTTTCTCCCCCAAGCACGTCATGGCACCAGTCGCAGCGTCTCCAAGAAAACCAAAGTCAACTTGGCTCTGTGACTTGGCGCCTTGTTTGCGTCCTCAAAGCTTGAGTTGATCACCAAAACGTCCAGCAGACGGCTGTCAGAATGTCGCTTCGCACACCTAGTTGGAATCTCTGGATCTGACCGTGGGAAGCCATGTCAAGAGAGTCATGGTAAGTACAGTTCGCGACAGCTTGGATCCCCGACAGGCATGCCAGTAACGGTACCGTGCTTATAACAACCGCTGGGGGGCTTACGAGACGGAATTACTCGAGTAGACTGCATGTCCCCCCAAACTAACTCCAGCGGCCTCGCCGTACGTCGAATCATAGCCACCAGTCCCCCGGTGCACCGTTCCATCTCTGCCCGCATCGCTGGCTTTGCCTTTGCTGCGCTCATGGATCACAAACTATGGAACCTACACTATGATAGGACCGATGTAACCTAGTGCCGTCAGCAGAGCCAGAAGTTGGGTTGTCGTGGTGCAAAGTTGAGTGAGTTAGTGCCAGGCATGGCATGGGGGGAAACAGTGCTAGCTCCTCGAACTCTTGCGATGCTTGCTAGCGCAGAGCTATTGCATACGCTCTCGATCTAATAAATACCTATCTTTTCCCTCTCCATCATCACCAACTTGGCCATCAGCTCTGACATCCGCATCACCAGTACAGTTCACTCCTGTACAGCACCTGCTACGGGCCAATCTACCGATCCTACCGAAGAATCGCCAGCCATTAATGTTGCCCTTGCAGCCACTCTCACACCCCGTCCATTGCGCCCCGATTGTACACTTCCCATCACGAAAATGGCGTTGAAAGAAGACCACTCGTCTAGCGACGAAAAGAACTCACCCACCCGCAATGCCAACTTGGATGCCGAAACCGGAAATCGAAGCAAATACGGCCACAGCAACGGGGCTGCAGGAGGCCGAATCGCTCCCGTACTCCCCCATCTCAGCAACTATGATTTTGGAGATGATTCAGGATCGGATATCCTGGGAAAGCAGATCGAATTGGAGGCCGACAATGCCATTAAATACCGAACATGCAGTTGGCAAAAGGTACGTTTGGGGAGTGTTTGGTTTGCTATCGCTAGAGCTACGGAGAAGCGCTTTTGGTGGCAAGACGATTACGGCAAATACTGACTGAAGCACATAGACTGCGGCGCTTCTATTCTCGGAATACATTTGCCTAGCCATTATGTCCTTCCCATGGTCTTACAGCATCCTAGGTCTTGTTCCGGGACTGATTTTGACTGTCGTGATCGCTGGTTTGGTTCTCTACACATCTTTGGTTGTCTGGTACGGATCCTCCTCCATTCCGATTAACAACGAGCTAATCGCCTTCTAGGGAGTTTTGTCTCCGTCATCCAGAGGTTAGAGATGTTTGTGATATCGGACAAATGCTTTTCTGGGGAAAGACTTGGGCATGGTACGCAACAGCCGTGATGTTCATTCTTAACAACTGTTTTATTCAAGTATGTATACAACTCTGGACTTCAAACTCTTCAGATATTGACTAGATTCAGGCACTGCACGTCTTGGTTACTGCCAAGTACTTAAACACCATTACAAACCACTCCCAATGCACTGTTGCATTTGCGGTTATAGCTGCGATCGTTTGCTGGATATGCTCTCTCCCAAGAACTTTCAGCGCATTGTCAAAACTCGCCCTGGGTTCGGCCATTTTTACTTTCATCTCGGTCTTGCTTGCCACTATCTTTACGGGACTGGAAGATCATCCTTTGGGGTACATTGCTGATCCCAATGCGGTTGATCCTGCCACTGGCCTTGCTGTTCCGAGCGGCAAGCCAATCGTCACTGCACTGCCAGTTGCAGGAACCACATTCGTACTTGGAATGAACGCCTTCCTGAACATCAGCTACACATTTATTGGTCAGATCACACTTCCCAGCTTCATCGCCGAAATGGAGAACCCAAGAGATTTCCCCAAGGCTCTTTGGGCTGTCACAATCTGCGAAATCATTGTTTTCAGCATTGTGGGTGGTGTCATCTATGGCTTCACCGGTAATCAGTACATGACAGCTCCAGCTTTCGGGTCAATCGGAAACGACGTCTACAAGAAGGTTTCGTTCTCCTTTATGATCCCGACTTTGATCTTCCTCGGAGTCCTCTATGCCTCAGTCAGCGCTAGATTCATCTTCTTCCGCATTTTTGAAGGTACCAGACACAAGACCAGTCATACCCTGGTTGGCTGGGCTTCATGGGCCGGTATTCTTGCTGCAACATGGGTTGCTGCGTTCATCATTGTTTGTCCCCCCTCTTCCTCACAATATGGGTTCGAAACTAACTCATGTAACTTAGGCCGAGGTTATCCCCTTCTTTTCTGATCTGCTTTCTCTGATGTCCTCCCTCTTTGACTCCTTTTTTGGATTCATTTTCTGGGGCGTCGCCTACATTCGTATGCGTCGTGTAGATGGACAACATGCTGGTCTCATCCACCCCAAGACGCCCTATGGATACGCCATGTTTGCTCTGAACATTGTCATTATCCTGATTGGTCTGCTCTTCCTGTCCGCCGGTACTTATACCAGTGTACAGAGCATCATCGATGGGTACAAGGCTGGAGCCGTGGGTGGTGTATTTAAATGTGCTAGCAACGGTATCTAAGAGCTACCTTGGGGATATGTGTCTGGAAACGCTAAAGTAAAACGAAATGTTTTGAATATTACTGGCTGGTATTGCTTTAATAAATTGTAGCTTTACCATATCGAACGTTGAACCTAGAATACCTTGTACCCCGTTGACTTGATACCAATACTGCTACAGCGCAGAAGCCATGAAATTAATATGGTACCCCTATACTACTCGTGTTTGGATTAGTACTGATGCATAGCCTAATATCAAACGTGGCATATGATAATGTGACTTTTCCATCTACTAGCCTCTGATTTTGCTAGATAAGGTTTACATCATCAATATCAATGGTTTCACTGGTAAATATTGATCAGTATCTATAACCTGAATCACATTAGTCTTCACCTACCTGAGATGATTATGATATTAGAAGTCATAGAAACTGAAGATGACCACAGCAATTAGTGGCATGATTTGAAAGCAAGAAACCTTCAGATGAAACCTGGTCCAATTTTGTGTTGCCGATATAATAATACAGTTATAAACAAATTGCACGACCTCAATCGGTATCCATGGAACTCCAAAATACAAAGCCGCCGTCGCCTACCAGTCATCGTCGTCCGAACCATAATCAACCAGCCCCAATCCGGATTTTGGTGGAGGAGCCGAGGTCTTTGGTGGTAGTTTGGGTGGACTCGTAGGTTCAGGTGCTTGAGTCTTTTTTGCTATATTCCCAGGAGGTGGCTGTGTTTTCTCCACCTGTTTCTGCGCTTCATGTCCTGATTTCGAAACCTCAGCATTTGCTGCCTCGTCGTTCTTAGCAAGTTGCTCAGCAGTGCTCGTCCTTCTAATCTTGACGCCCTTCAACACTTCCTTTTCCTTCGCCCTCTTCCTCTTCTTGACGCCTGCCACCCACTCCTCCCTTTCCCCTTCTCCATCCTCCGCCACGGCCTCTCCCCCGCGTGCCTTCTTGTCTGCTTCTTCCTGCTGTTTCCGAAACGCCTGTAGCCCCTGCTGCGTCTCCTTCCGAACCCGCTCCTCTTCCTTCCTCGTACTCTCCAGCACCGTGTCTAGGAACTCGATCTCATCTTCGTCCAGGGACCGGAATTGGTTTTTGAGCCGGTTGGCTTCTTCAAAGGCATCTTGTTTTGCCGCTGTATTCAGGGAATGTCTACGTGATCAGTCTACTTTGTCTGCTACCGGTAAAGAGGAGAGAATGCGAGAAGGAGGTTTTGACAGCGATGTAAGAACAAATGTCGTTGGAGGAGGAAAAGCTACCTTTGTTAGCTTCCAGCGTCTCGAAAAGACTCCGTCCGTCTGAAGGTTTCGAGGCAGCGGCTTTGCGGGCGCGGTTGGCCTCGAGCTCTTTTTGTGCTGCTAGCCAGGCGTCATCGCGCTCGATGGGCTGCTCGTTTGTGCCGCCTGAGACAAAGCCCGAAGACATTGCTTTGTGTTACTGTTTTGGAATTGATACATAAGTTGGATTGGCGAACACTGAGGGAGCTTCAGCTACCAGAGATGTCCATAGTGACTTTAGCCGTGTCGTTAGCGCTGCCGCACTGTCAATGAGGGGCAACGAGTCCCGACGTCACTTTGTTTACATCTCTCTCATCTCAAGCAAGTGAATTTGATTCAAAGAAAAGCAAAAAACTACAAGCGAGAACAAAGTACTGCTAAAGGGGTAGAGCAAAGTAAACATAAGCCACGCAAGCGTGTCGAGGATTAACCGTTTATTCAAGCCTGCGTATAAATGATGGGATATCGCAGCTACAATTTTCCGCCATACACAACCGCTCATAACAGCTTGGTTTGATCACGACCTTCCCAGCTCTTCCCTCGTGTTCTCTGTGACACTCGTGAACCCCGCCTGAGGGGCACATATAGCAAGCAAACTCCACACGTTTGCGAAAAGCAATTGACCGGGCGTGCCAGCAGCATGATTGGCGCGCATGTCGAGCAGTGACGGTTCAATGGTGAAGGCGTAGTCTCCAAAGTGGGATCTCGACTCCGTACTCCACCATTCTTCACCCACGGCCTTATTTTGCCCCTCCATACCCGATCAATTGTATAGCATTGACCAATGATGACGATATAAATATATGAATCTAAGAAATTCGCCTGGCTACAAGTATCTCCTTGCCTCCCAGCTTTACTTCCTAAACATCATTGAACTTTGGCCTCTCACATCCTATCCAATTTCACCCCTAAACCTTATAAAACAACTTACGCAAAAATGGCATCCGTTAAAGCAACCGAGTAAGTACCCCCCCTTCTTGTCCCTTTCGTTTGACTTCATTGAGATTAAGGCTTTGAGGTTCTCTGCCCTCCTAGCTCTTGGTTGTAAGAGGATCCAACTCTGTAGAGCTCGAGGATTCAGTGGTTCGGGTCTGTCGCGTTCGCAGATGTCAAGCTATGTGTTGACCCGCGGAATGAGCTCCAGCCGCACCTCGTACTATACAGAATGCTTCCCATGTTTGGATTGTCGAGCTAACGCATCTCTTCCTCTCCAGGAAAACCTACACCCTCAACAGCGGTGACAAAATCCCAGCGCTCGGACTCGGTACCTGGCAGTCAAAGCCAAAGGAAGTCGAGAAGGCCGTCGAGTATGCCTTGAAGAAGGGCTACAGGCACATCGATACCGCTCTGGCATACGGAAACGAAGCCGAAGTAGGAGCAGGCATCAAGAACTCGGGTGTTCCCCGGGAGCAGATCTGGCTCACCACCAAGCTCGATAACCCATGGCACAAGAGAGTCGCTGAGGGCATTGATGCCTCTTTGAAAGCCCTAGGCACCGATTACGTAGACTTATATTTGATGCATTGGCCATGTTCTTCTGACCCAGAGGATGTCCCCAACAAGGTCTACTCCGACTGGGACTTCGTCAAGACGTAAGTGGGCAGTGGGAATTAGCTCCTCATCAAAGTCGAGCAGCGCTTGATTTTCAAGATAATGGACTACAAGAGTCCTTGGAAGCTCCAATATCTTGAAAGGAAAGGCGACGCTTATGCTACAGGTTCACCCTCTCTGAATTTTTAATTTGGGCACTTTACTGATATCCTATGTTACAGGTGGCTAGAGATGCAAACAATTCCTAAAAGCAAGGCGAGAAACATTGGTATTTCGAACTTTGGCATTAAGAATCTAGAGATCCTACTTAACGACCCATCTTGCAAGGTATTTACCTCCAGGAAATGTTATATTTGAACTTTGGCTCATTAAGTCTAGATCGTTCCAGCAGTAAACCAGATCGAACTCCACCCCAACAACCCCTCCCCAAAGCTCGTCGCATACAACACATCGAAGGGCATTCACTCCACCGGTTACTCATGTCTCGGTAGCACCGACTCCCCACTATACAAGGACGAGACTCTCCTCTCTTTGGCCAAGGCCAAGGGAAAGACTCCTCAACAAGTCCTGCTTGCGTGGGGTCTCCAGAAGGGATGGTCAGTGATCCCCAAGTCGGTCAACAAGGACCGTATCGAGGCAAACTTTGAGCTTGATGGTTGGGAGTTGACCAGTGATGAGGTGACCAAGCTGGATGGGCTTAAGGATAGATTCAAGGTCTGCGGTGACGACTGGCTGCCAATCAAGGTGTTCTTCGGGGACGATGAGTAGATTATGATTTTGGGCAGCTAAATGGCTGTGACTTGACATACACTTGAATACAGGAAATATATACCAAATAAAAGTCTTTCAGCTCAAGCAAGAGGTTCTCAGTTGTTGAAAGGTGAAAGTCACTCATATCCTGCGAGATGCTGCAAACCTGCATGTGGTTGCAGCCAGTGGTTAATTTTGTCCTTTGGCTTGTTGGGAGGTGAATGTTCATACCTACTATAGAACTAAGGTAACACTAAGCAATCAAAGTATCTGATGTCTCGAAAAAAACCTACACTTCTAGCAAATAGACGTGGCAAACGTGACAATATTAATAATATAGATAGATGAACTACCCGTCCGTAAATTGAAGAGTTTCTAATATATCGAACAAGTCGTATGTGAATACAAGATGCCTGCCCATTTTAAATTCTATCGCCGGGAGGTGGTTGAAGGGATTTTGCATGCATCTTTTCTGGTGAGATGATGACGGTGAGAATAGGTTCTCGGGATTTCTCTTTCGTCTTGCCTCTCTAATATATACGTCTTCGAAAATAACGGACATATATTGCCAAACTACTGACCGAGCTCAGCGAAGGTCATGGATGGATGAGGACTGAGGACCAGCAAATCGCTCACATCTCTCTTATCGCTCACA